>RRYU01004060.1_pt1 | contig 21095 bp, 10 predicted proteins | sample 2162651 | NCBI WGS metagenome assembly RRYU01 (sample SAMN10267283, study PRJNA491782) | microbial mat metagenome | isolation source: biomat in the production well | place: Japan: Minami-Kanto gas field, natural gas well KTG3 | collected 2017-06 | reverse complement strand
AGCGACAGCTACACCTACACCGTCACCAGCGGCGGCGTGACTGAAACCGCAACGGTCAGTGTCACGATCAGTGCAGTCAACGACGCCCCGACACTCGATCTAGACACTACCGATAACACTACTGTCGACTACACAACAATCTTCAGTACCGGAGCACCCGGGGTTGCACTTGCCACGACAGGAGGCATCAACCTCACCGATGTCGACAGCACCACTTTCGACAAGGTGACTGTGTCCCTCACCCAGAGTAACTTTGACGATGGTTCCGATGAGCGGCTGGTCATCGATGGCGCATCCTCAGGCGGAACTATCAGTGACCTGGGAGGACTAACTGGCACTGACAGCGGAACATTCACCCTCAACAGCGTCGTTTATGACTACAGCGTAGCCATCAGTGGCAGCACCGCCACTCTGACCGTTACCGGCGATGGTGGTGCGGAACTCTCAGAAACAGCCGCCGAAGCGCTCATTGATGCCCTGCGTTATCGCAATACGAGCACGACTCCGAGCATTACTGATGATCGTGTTTTCACTCTTGTTGCCTACGATGGCGATGGCCAGAATTCCAACACAGCAACAGCCACCGTGATCATCGGCAACGAGCTGACAGTCTCCAACCCAGCACCCGTCGAAGAAGGAAAATCTGCCGTCTTCATTATCGAGTTGAGTGAACCGAGGACAAGCGACACGAAAGTCTATCTGACCACACCTCCCGTCTCTTCCGGAGTCGCCGAATCAGGTGTCGACTACAATGCACAGTTCCAATACGAAACCTCTCCTGGGGTTTGGGCAGATGTCCTCAATGACACCGATGGCGACTATGTCATTATCAAAGGAACAACCACGGATCCGGCAGCAACAGGAAGAGTTGATGTCAAGATCAAGACGATCAGCGAGGACCCTGCTGTCGCTGATCACGGTGAATCGCTGTCGCTGATCGCAACCATCGACGATACGGCTTCAGGCGACACTTCGGACATGGCCAACCTGACCGACACCGGCACAACGACCATCAACGAGTACCCAACCCTGAAAGTCAGCGCGCCTGGTTATGTCACGGAGGGAGATGATGCCATCTTCGAAGTCGGCCTCAGCTCGATCAAGGCTTCTGACACCGTGGTGAATCTGTCTCTCGGGGGGGAAGCGGATTCAAGTGATTATGTTGCCACGTACCAGTATTCTACGGATGACGGCAACACATGGTCAGATGTGAGCGGCAACCAGATCACCATCCCCGGCAGCACAACAGTAATTGCGTCGGTTCTGGTCAAAGTTGACACGAATATAAATGATGACAATGGTGATGCGGGGATACCCGACCTTGATGAAACCTTGTCCTTGACCGCAACCACAGACGATACGGACATCAGTTCATCCGGCATCGCCAATGCCGGCGTCGATGTCACCGATACCACGATCATTGTGGAACCCGTCACGTTAAATGTCACTGAGAAGAAAGACGGGGTGGTTGTCGGTGATGGAACGGACGATACACACACATCGCGCATCATCACACCGCCCACCGGCTACAGCTTTTCAGTATTGGGCGATGGCGCCAACGGAACTGTCACTGATAATGGCGACGGCACCCTGACTTACGAGCCGGATACTGATTTTTCCGGTACCGACACTTTCACCCTGTTCAAAACGGATGCAGCAGGCAACAGTATCATCAGTGAAGCGGTCGTAACTGTTAATGCAACGGCAGATACACCAAATATCAGTATTACAGTCAATAACAAGGTTGTCGGTGGTTTACCAGAAGTTATTAATGATGGAGAATTTAACTCCACAAACACCTGGAAAGTAGGTTCTGGCCCAGGCGCCTCAGGAAATTATGGTTCAAAAAATTACAACGTCGACTTTACTGACCTGATCCCAGTATCAGGTGCGGCTGAGATTGCCAAAAGCAATGTAATCATTCAGACGTTCGATGAGACTCTGATCGCCGGGGATGCCTATACCCTGAATTTTACAGCAACGTCTGGAATTGATACCACAGCACAATGGTTGTTTGTCGATTTAACAACAGGGAGTATCACAATCCTTGGTGATATTATTACGGATGTTCCTTCTACTGGCAGCTTCAGTATTGCGACGACAGTCCCAGCCACAGCCAATGCAGTAGCAATAGGGCACACGGATAATGTTAGTACCGTTCTAGTCGTTGACAATGTCAGTCTCGAAGGGGATGTTACCTACACCTACGACGTCAACATCAGTAATTCGCTTAACGACACAGATACCGCCAGCGCCCAGCCTGAAGAGTTACAGAGCGTGACTCTGCAGGTGCTGGACATAACCAGCGGTAGCCCTATCCCTAGTGAGCTTTTCTTTAATCAAGGACTGTATGATGGTACCTCTACCTGGACATTTACTCAGGCGGAGCTAAGCGGCCTTGCCATCACCGTTCCCGGGACTTTGAATACGGCTGGTTTTACTCTGGAAGCAACTGCGACTTCGAAAGAACTGAGCAATGCCGACACGGCCACCGCAACGGCGACCGTGGATGTCATCGACAGCAACGATGTCCCCCTCATCGGCGACAACACCCTGATCATGGCCAACGAGGCAAATTTCATCGGCACCTTGACCGAAACGTTGGCTCTCTATTTCTCCGAAGATGGCGGAAACGCTTTCTCTTGGGATGAAACAAGCTCGATTTTACCGGGTATCTATGTCGATGGAGAACTGGTTGAGCTCACCTTCACAACCAGTGATGAAGTCGGAGCTGACGGTATTGCTGATAAAGGAACCCTCACAGGAACCTATGACGCTGGCAATAAAACAGCTTTCACCGTAGAGATCACCCTCGGAGATGGCTCGACCCCAGCCGATGTCGTTTACACCCAGGAAACGGAGCTGCTTGGCATCGAAGTCGTGTTCGATGGCGGTATCGTCCTGCCCGGCGGCGGCAATGCCGACACAATTGTTCTGGGCTTCAACGATAGCGGCGGCAGCGCTTCCGGGGTCGATGCCATCATCGTCGCTCACAATCTCATAGAAGATACCGCCGTTGAAATCGCCAGTGCGGAAGCGGAGCACACCGTCAACACCAACAATTTCTACATCGGCGTCGACAGCAACAACATGAACGCCGGCGACCAGCTGGTGCTGGATTTTGTAACGATCGCGACCGATGACGATGGGAACACCACACACGCCAACCAGGTCTCCGCGATGGATATCTCCCTGTTCAACTTCGGCAGCGAAAAATCGGGTGACGAACTCTATATCACAATACTCACTGAAGATCCGGCTTTCCCGGGTGATATCACAAAAGCTATTCCCGAGGTCATCATTCTCACCGGCGACCCCGACCTCCACGAGATGAAATACACGATCGCCCTGGAGGACGGCGGCACGTTTATCGGTGTCGAATTCCTGGCCGGCAACGAAAGTTCCTTCAAACTGGGCATCGAATCGATCAGTTCAATTTCGTACAACACCGATTTCGATATGCAGCTGGCCTACGACATTACCGACAATGATGGCGACAGCGATGGCGGCACCATCACCATCAGCCTCGATGGTGATGAAAGTATCCTCTATGACCCAACCCGAACCGCCATCGATGCCGGTCAGGAACAAACCGCGGCAACAACCGATGATGACACGTTGGTTCTGCCCGCAGGCATCAATATCGATTTCGACGATTCCCTGACCGCCCCGGAACTTCTGAACTTCGAAATCATCGATTTGACGGTGAACGGCGACCATGCCTTAACAAACCTGTCAGTTCAGGATGTTACCGACATGACCGATGCTGGGAACAGCCTGGTGATCAACGCCGACAGCGGCGACACCGTTGGCCTTACAAACGAATGGTCCGTCTCTGGCAATATTTACACAAGTGGCGGAGTTTCGTTAACAATCAATGGTTCGCCGACCATCACAACAACCAGCACGATAGTCGATTCCGCGATCATCGGTCTGCACTACTCAACCACCTCCGGCCTGTCCGGAGTCACCAACACCAACGGTGGTTTCTCCTACATCTCCGGCGACCTGGTCTCCTTCACCCTCGGCAGCCTGGTGCTCGGTGTGTTCGACACCGGCAACATGGCCGACGACGGCCAGCTGTTCCTGCAGGACCTGGCCGGGGTCGAGCGGACCAACCTCACCGACACCTACGTCGTCAATCTGGCGGTGCTGCTGCAATCGATCGACGAGAACGGCATAGCCGAAGACGGCTTGATGATCACCGACGCGATGCACGAGGCGTTCGCCGATGACGATTATTCGCTCAGCACCCTGAGCGAGGAACAGGTAATCGAGCTGATTGAAGAAACCGGTCGCGAGGCCGTTCCCGAAGAGACGGCCATGGCCCATGTGCGCGACGAACTGATTGCCCGCACGGATTTGACCGAAGCTGATTTTGCGACGGATGCCGATGAGGGGGCCTTGCCGCCGGCCGGCGGATTGACAAGCGACATCCTGACATGGCACCTGGCGGACAACGCGACGGACACCGCCAACAGCCGCGTCGATGACCCGGCCTTTGCAACGGACCCCAAGGGTGAGGAAGCCCTTGACCTGCGCGACCTGGTGGAAACCCCGGACACGGTTGACGCCTTGCTGCCCACAACGGGGTTAAATTCGGATGAAGCCGACGACAGTCCACCGGTCGTGGCACAGGAAAGTCACGACAGCGGCCTGCCGCAGATCGAATTGATCGAGGTGAGTGCCATCGATCAGGAGATTATCCGCTCCATGGTCGACAAGCATGGGGTAGTAACCGATTGATAGACAACACGCTGAATTTTAAACTGACAGGCCCAGCGTCGAAGTGATGTGCATTGTCAGATTTGCTCAGGATCAATGAAGAACTTTTGTCGCTCCGGAGAAGAGCCGGAGCCCTCGCATTTGGTTGCTATTTATTTCCCGTAAGGAGTGTGTGCATGTTCAAGATCAGATATGGCCTGCTGTGCGCTGCCGTGACACTGCTGCTCAGTCCCGCAAGTGTCCTTGCCCAAACCAGCCTGATAGATGTCGTCAAACAGGCGATCAACAGCAATCCGGAAGTACAGGCAAGCTGGGAAGCCCTCCAGGAAGTCACGCACGAGGAGCGGGCCGCCTTCGGTGGCTACCTGCCGCGCGTCGATCTGCTATCGCGGGTCGGGCATGAAAGTGTCGAGTCTCCGCATTACAACACTGAGAGCTACGCTCCGGCCGAGGTCTCGATCGCCCTGCGGCAGCTGCTCTTCGATGGCTATGCGACCCCCTCGGAAGTTGAACGGCTTGGCTACAACAAGTTGAGCAGCTACTTTGAGCTGCTGCAAAAATCCGAAGAGACAGCCTTCGAAACGGTCCGGGCCTATGTCGATGTCTTGCGCTTCCGTGAACTGCTCGACTATGCCAGCGAGAACTATCACGAGCATCTCCTGATCTTCCAGCAGGTCAAGGAGCGGGCCGATTCCGGCGTGGGGCGCGGCGTTGACCTGGAGCAGGCCACCGGTCGTCTGGCGCTGGCGGAATCGAACCGGCTGACCGAAGCGAACAACCTGCATGATGTCACCGCCCGCTATCTGCGCCTTACCGGTCAACTGCCCGACCAGCAGCTGGACGGCCTGCCGGACATTGCCAGCCTGGCATTGCCGCCGGATGCCAATGCGGCACTGCGGGCATCGCTGCAGACAAACCCGGGCTTTAAGTCCGCCATTGAAAATGTCCGTGCCGCACAAAAAGCCCGGGATGTCCGTAAAGCCGCGTACCTGCCAACACTGGAACTGCTCGCTCGTTATGACGTGGGTTCCGACCGGGATGAAGTTGACGGGCATACCGAAAAGACCGTAGTGGAACTGAATCTGAGCTACAACCTCTTCCGCGGCGGCTCCGACCAGGCCACGGTCCGCCAGTTCAGCAGTCGCCTGAACCGGGCCATAAACCTGCGCGAGAAAGCCTGTCGGGATCTCCGCCAGACCATGTCGATTGTCTACACCGAACGGAATCTCCTTGAAACCCAGCTCGTTTCCCTGAAACAGCATGAGGATTCCATTGCCAACGCCCGGATCGCTTACCGTAAACAGTTTGATATCGGGCAACGCACCCTGCTCGACCTGCTCGACTCCGAAAACGAGTTTTTCCGGGCCCGCCGGGCGCACGCCATTGCCGTCTACGATCACTTCCTGGCCAGCGCCAGGGCCCTGGCCACCATGGGCCAGCTGCTGACCACGATCGGTGCACACCCGGACACCCTCCCGGCCGTCAGCGAACTCAAGGTTGCACCGGACCAGATCGACCCCGAGCAGATCTGCCCGGCGGAAGTGATCCCGGAATCCCTCTACATGTGGCAACCGGGGGCCCAATCCGGCAACACGGCGATCACGCGCAAACAATAGACGGCAACTTTCATGCACAAAAACAATCGGGGGTTCGCATCTGCGGACCCCCGATTTCATCTTCAAGCCTCAATAATCCGCTCAACGTTCGCGCAGCGCCATCGCCTTGGCCCGCAGAATCGGCCGCAAAAGGTAGTTCAACAGGGATTTCTGACCGGTGATGATATCGACCTGGGCCATCATGCCAGGAATAATCGGTAAATTCTCGCCCAGTTCCGGCCGCAGGGTGCGTACCCGCGCCAGGTAATAGGCAAATCCCTGGTCGTCAATCACCGTATCGGCGCTGATCTGTTCCAGGACCGCCTCCAAGTTGCCATAAATGGCATAATCGTAGGCCGTGAATTTGACCAGGGCTTTCATCCCCGGTCGCAGGAAAGCGATATCCTTGGGGTTGATCCTGACTTCCAGGACCAGGGAATCATCGAGCGGGACAATTTCAACCACTTCCTTGCCCGGCGACACAACCGCGCCCAAGGTATTGATGTGCAAGGTCTTGACCGTCCCCCGCACCGGGGATTTGACATCGGCATGCTTGACGCGATCAACCAGGGAGGCCTTTTCTTCGAACAAGCGGCTCAGTTTGGCCTGGACTTCGGAGAGTTCACGGCGCACCTGGTTGAAAAAGGCCAATTCCACTTCCTGGCTTCTGCGCCGGGCCTCTGCAATGGCCGCCTGGATCCGATCGATTTGAGCCCTGGCCTGGTCGCGTTCACCGCGGATTTGAATCAGTTCCCGCTCCAGGCGCAGCAGCTCGACTTCCGAGACCGCTCCCGAGCCGAGCAAGGGTCGGGTGACATCCAGCTCTTTTTCAAGTGAAGCCCCGCGCTCATCGAGCTGGGCATAATGTGCTTGCACCTCGCGCAACTCTTCGGTGCGCTGCTGCAGCTGCTGACGGGCGACACCGATTTGGGCTTCGAGTTCGCGCCGGCTTGAATTGTAGAGCTCCTGTTCCTGGACCAGAAGACTCTGGTGCTCTTCAGTCAGCTCTGCCGGCGGAACGAAAGGCCGTTGATCGGAGAGCGCCTTGAGGCGTTCGGCTTTAACCAGCAAGGCCAGGTATTCGGCACGATTACCACGCAGCGATGAAACAAAGCGGGTCGGATCGATGCGCAGCAGCAATTGCCCCGCGGCCACGATCTGGCCTTCCTTGACAGCAATTTCCGAGACAATGCCGCCGTCTACCGCCTGGATCACCTGAACCTGGCCGGAAGGCACGACCTTGCCTTCACCGCGGGTCACTTCCTCGAACTGTGTCAACGCCGCCCAGACAACCAGCAACGCCAGCACCACGACTCCAACATACAGCAACGCTCTGGCGCGCAGCGGCTCCTGGTCGAACCCGGCATAATCGGCGTCTAACTCCCAGCGCGGCACACGGTTCTCCCGTACTGGCAGTATTCTGCTCAGCAGTTTGTCGATTCCGCGGGAGATCATGACGCCCTCCCGATTTTACCCTGCTTCAGCTCATCCAGAACCCGGTCGCGCGGACCATCGGCAACCAGCTTGCCGGCATCCAGAACCATGATGCGATCAACCATGTCGAGCAATGAAGTTCGATGGGTCACCAGCACCACGGTCTTGCCCTGGGCGAACTGACTGAATTCTCGCTTCACCAGTGCCTCGCTGGAATGATCCATGGCTCCTGTCGGTTCATCGAGCAACAGCAGCGAAGGCTGCTTGATGAGCGCGCGGGCGATCGCGACACCCTGGCGCTGCCCCCCGGAAAGGGATTCGCCCCGCTCGCCGACCAGCATGTCAAATCCCTGCGGGTGACTATTGACAAAATCGAACAACGCCCCGGCCCGGGCCGCCTCGGCCACCGCCGCGTCATCGACCGCAGACAGGCCGATGGTCAGGTTGTCGCGCAATGTGCCATAGAACAGAACAGACTCCTGCGAAACATAACCACAGAACCGCCTGAGCTCGGCCGGGTCGATCTGGCGGAGGTCGATACCGTCGACCGAGACAGAACCCGCAGTGGGTTGATAGAGTCCCAACATCAGCTTCAGCAGGGTGCTTTTGCCGGAACCGACCCGGCCGAGTATCGCCACTTTCTCCCCGGCTTTGATCCGGAAAGAAACATTCTGCAAGACGCGGATATCCTGATTGGGATAGTTGAAGCTGACCTCTTTGAAGGCAATGTCACCCTGCAGGTTCTGTCGGGTCAGGAAATGCATCTCGTCAGGCCGTTCAACCGGGTTGCCGAGAATGTTGTTCAGCGAACTGAATGCGGTGGTCGCATGGTGATACTGGGTCAACAGGCCGGCCACCTGACTGATCGGTGCCAGAGCTCGTGATGACAACATCGAACAGGCAATCAGGCCACCGAGGGTCAGCCGGTTGTCAATCAGCAGGTAGACCCCGATAATAATGATAAATACATTCACGGTCTGGGAAATCCAGAGCGCCGAATTCAGAGTCGCTGCCGACAGCAGGCGCAAGCGGTTGGAAATTTGCGAGAGGAAGTTAACGCTCTGTTCCCAGCGCCCCTGCATTTTACCTTCGGCGCCGATGGCCTTGACCGTCTCCAGACCGACGAGGCTTTCGATCAGCGTCGCGTTACGCTGGGCTGCAGCCCGGTAGGTCGTTTCCGACAAGGTATGCATTTGACCCTGGACCGACAAGGCCACGATCAGGGCCACCAGAACGCCAAGGATTATCGGGATCGTCATTTGCCAGGCAATCAGACCGATCACGAAAATAAAGATCAGTGCAAACGGCAGGTCGATAAAGGCGGTAATCGTGGTCGAGGTGATAAAGTCCCGGACCGTTTCGAAAGAACGCAGGTTCGAAGCGAAGGATCCTGCCGAGACAGGCCGGTATTCGAGACGGGTTGCCAGCACACGCTCCATAATGAAGGCGGACAGTTTGACATCAACCCTCCGGCTGGCGAGATCAAGGAAATAACTGCGCATGGTGCGCAGCAAGAGATCGCCAACAATGATGATCCCCACCCCCGAAGCCAGCACCCACAGGGTATGCACCGCATGATTGGGAATCACCCGGTCATAGACGATCCGGATGAATAAGGGCATGGCCAGGGCAAACAGGCTGAGGAGGAAAGCGGCAATCAGGACATCGCGGTACAGGCCGTGGTTCTCGGCCATCACGCTCCAGAACCAGTGCCGCCTGCGAACCTTGCCGACCTCAGGGGAGCGGGCATCGAACCGGAATCTGGGCTGCAGGTAAATCACATGCCCGGCATAGCGTTGAGACAGCTCATCCAAAGCTATCGTGACGCGGGCCTCGCCCAGTTCGGGAAAGACCACTCCGGCAATCCCCTGGCGCACATCCCGGTCAAGCAGCACGCAGGCGGTTTGCTTATCGAGGATTATTATGGCGGGCAAGAGCGCATCATTCAACTTGGCAAAAGGCTGTCGAACGACACGACAGCTCAAGTTGCCACGCTTTGCAGCGCGCACGACCAGGCCAGGGGTCAAGCGACCGTTTTCCAGCGGCAAACCGGCCAGGGCCGCTTCACGACTCAAGGCGATACCGTGCGCTGCTGTAATAGTCAGCAGGCACTCCAACAATATATCGAAATCATCCTGCCCAGAAACATCTCCGGCCTCAGGATTTTTCCCTTCAATTTCAGACTGGCCAAGATCGGTCATTTAAAAATCTCTCTAATTCCATATAAGAAAAATTATAAAGGTAGTTGATTTCATTACAAAGAAGAAAATTCCCGGGATCAAGCTCAGACCAAACACTGCAGGTTTGATCCCTATGCCGTTCCGATTCCTTCTTCAACGGTTTCTCCATTAATCGACATGGCCTCAGACCTGCAGCTGCATTTTAGCATAATATTCGATCGGCATCCGGTGGAGAAGCGAACGCGTTGGGATTTGACAATCACATGCGTTAGGGTATTATAAAATTCAATATCAAAGGGGAATGGTATTGATAATTTCTCTACATCCAATGGTCTCAAACAAAGGAGAAAGCCCATGGAAGCAAAGGAGTTAAAGAAAGTTCTGGCCGGCCTCGGCATTGCCACCCTGGTGTCGGCGGCGGGCTTAACGACCCCTGGCCACCTGCACGCCGCCAGCGGCTGAGGTGGCAAAGATACCGGCAAGGTCAGTGCCGGAGGAAGTGGCTGAAGCGGTCAAAAAGCCGGTGCCGTGAGCACCGATGAAGCCGCACAAGCCATCTGCAAGGAAAAAGGTGAAACCAGCGCGGAATGCCTCAAAGCTAAAGAGGCGGCAGCCAAGGCTGCAGAAGAGAAGAAGTCGGGAGGCAGCGGCTGAGGCGGCAAGAAATGATCGGTGCCGTCGGTACTGATAAAAACTTACGCTGACATATTGACTTAGTTGTTATATTATCGGATTGGTCTTGGCTTTTCAGGCTGAGCCTTTCCGATTTTTTTTCTGGCCGACCCATGCAGCAGAATCTACCAACAATTTTCCCACTCTGCTTTGCGAAACTGCCGATGCGGCTTCGGCAACAATGTGCCCACGCCGCTGAACTGGACCGGCCCGCGGAAGCTTTTCCGGACCAGCTCGAAAGCCTGGCCGGAGAGTTCGGACTTGCGGAATACCTGCCTGACCTGGCCCGCCTCGAACTGGCCCGCTACCGCCTCGGCAAGCAGGACGGGCAGGCTCCGCCAGCAACTGAGGTTCTACGGCCCAACCCGGCCTTGGAATTGATCAAGGTCGGCTGGCAGCCCCTCCTGCCATTGCTTGACGGCGAAAAAGTCATCCCCCGCCGGTCGCAGCAGTGGCTTCTTTTGTGGCGGCATCCCCAATCCGGCGAAGAGTTAAAAACTGTCGCAACCGCTGCACAGCTGCTCGCTCTGAAGGTGGCGGCCGAAAGACTCGATCCGCTGGCCGTTGCTGCAGAGACAAACCAGCCGGTCGGCGTGATCGATGCCGCCCTCGAACAGGCTGCCGCCAGCGGCCTGCTGCTCGCACCGGTGTCGACATTGCGCCGGGAGAAGCTCAACCTCGACGGCGCACAGGCACCCGAACAGTTCATGAGCACGGAGGTCTTTACCCTGCAGTGGCACATCACCCACCGTTGCGACCTGCACTGCCGGCACTGCTACGATCGCAGCCTGCGTCAGGATGTCAGCCTTGTACAGGGGTTGGGAATTCTGGACCAGTTGCGCAATTTTTGCCTGGACCATCATGTTGGCGGCCAGGTCTCCTTTTCCGGCGGCAACCCGTTCCTGCACCCCGAGTTCCCCGCTCTGTATACTGCGGCCCGCGACCGTAACCTGAACCTGGCAATCCTGGGGAATCCGGTCAGCGAAGCACAACTCGATGCAATCCTGCAGATTGCCAAGCCAGCCTTTTTCCAAGTCAGCCTCGAGGGTCTGCGCGATCACAACGACCGCATCCGCGGCGCTGGCAGTTTTGATGCCGTGATCGATTTCCTGGCCCTGCTGCAGAAGAAAAACATCTATTCGATGGTGATGCTTACTCTGACCAGAGCCAACCTGGACCAGGTGCTGCCCCTCGCCGAGGTTTTGCGTAATCGGGTCGATCTGTTCACTTACAACCGCCTGGCGATGGTCGGCGAAGGATCCAACCTTGCGACTCCAAATGCGCAAGAGTACCGGAGATTCGTACAGAGCTACCTGGCGGCCCGGCAGGACAATCCGAGTATGGCTCTCAAGGACAGCCTGCTCAACATCGCGCTGGAACAACAGCCGGCTGGTGTTTTTGGCGGCTGCACCGGATATGGCTGCGGCGCGGCCTTTAACTTTGTGTCGCTGCTGCCGGACGGCCAGGTGCATGCCTGCCGCAAGTTCCCTTCGCCGATCGGCGACATCAACCGGCAGATCCTGCGGCAGATTTATGATTCCGATCAGGCAAAAGCCTATCGGCTGGGCTGTGTCGAGTGTGCTGATTGTCGACTGCGAGCAGTCTGCGGCGGCTGCCTTGCCGTTGCTTACGGCTGCGGCCTCGATCCGCTGCGGTTCCGAGACCCGGCCTGTTTTCTCCAGCGTAACCAAGGTTGAGCAATCCACACGAAAAAAGCGACCTCGTGGTTCGGGTCGCTTTTTTCGTGTGATACCTGCTTTAATTTCAGAGTTTATTCGCTTTTTCGGTCAGATATGAGGCCACCCCGGCCGCATCGGCTTTCATGCCCTCATCGCCCTTGTTCCAGCCGGCGGGGCAGACTTCACCGTATTTTTCGGTGAACTGCAGGGCGTCGATCATGCGCAGCATTTCGTCGACGTTGCGGCCGAGAGGCAGGTCATTGACCACCTGGTGGCGGACCACGCCGCCCTTGTCGATCAGGAAGGAGCCACGGTAAGCGACCCCGGCATCGCCGAATTCGACATCATAAGCCTGGCAGATTTCATGCTTGACATCCGCCACCAGCGGATAGGCGATTGCGCCGATACCGCCATTCTCGACCGGCGTATTGCGCCAGGCCACATGCGTGAACTGCGAATCGATGGAACAGCCGATGACCTGCACATCGCGCGCCTCGAACTCCTTGATCCGCTTGCTGAAGGCGATCAGTTCCGTGGGGCAGACAAAGGTGAAGTCCAGGGGATAGAAAAACAGCACCACATATTTATCCTCGTAATCCGCCAAACTGAAGTTCTCATTTATGGACCCATCAGCCATCACGGCCGCAGCCTTGAATGCGGGGGCCTGCTTGCCAACCAGTACGCTCATAACGTAACTCCTTTCTTTGCAGTTAGTATGAATTCAATAAGTTGCGGCTATTTTACAGAGAAGATTCCGGCTGTCAACCTAAAAGCGACGAATCCAGTCATATTTAAGCTTTCCCTGACCCGTAACTATTTTTTCCGGCTGCGCGGGTGGGCTTTGTCGTAGACCGCCATGAGATGATCGACGCTGACCTGGGTATATTTCTGGGTGGTCGACAGGGAGGCATGCCCGAGCAGTTCCTGAATGGCGCGCAGGTCGGCCCCTCCGTCCAGCAGGTGGGTGGCGAAGGAATGGCGCAAATCGTGCGGGCTGATGTCTTTGCGGATGCCGGTCTGAATCAGCCGGGTCTTGAGGTTACGCTGCACGCTGCGCGGGGTGAGCCGCCCCCCCCTGGCATTGAGGAACAGGGGTTCATCCAGCTTGACAGGGTTGCGCATGGCAAGGTAGGCCTGCAGCGCAACCACCGCCTTGCTGCCGATTGGCACAATGCGCTCCTTGCGGCCCTTGCCGAGGACCCGCACCAGTTTTTCGGCGAGATCAATCGAACCGAGGTTCAGCCCGGTGAGTTCACTGATCCGCAGTCCGGAGGAGTAGAGCAGTTCGTAAATCGCCTGGTCGCGGCGATTGAGGATACTGACCCCGCAGGCATTTTCCATCAGGCCGTGAGCTTCGTCGACGGAGAGGGTTCTGGGCAGGTAGTGGCTGAGCTTGGGAGTCGAGAGCTCATCGGCGGGGCTTGTCAGCAGGCCATTCTCGCGGACCAGGAAACGAAAGAACATCCGCAGGGAGGAGAGCTTCCGGGCGACCGACGAGCGCTGATTGCGTTTAAGCAGATCCGCCAGGAAGCGCCGCAAAAGCACCACATCCACCTTGCGCAGGTCCTGCGCCGTGGCCAGGCCCTGGCGAGCGGCGAATTCTCTGAACTCGCCAAGATCGCGCAGATAGGCTTCGACAGTACGCGGGGACAGGTTGCGCTCGGCGGTCAGATATCTCGTAAATTGATCGATCCAGGTCTGCATGTCACTCACTTTAGCACAAACCCGCCGGTATCGGAAATCCAAGCGCAAGGCAGACTTTCAACGGATCTGCGCTCATCGGCAAATGTCACCGCCGGTGCACCTTTTTATTGACAACCTCATACGGGCATGCTTCCCTGTGCAACGGAATACAGACGGGAACCAACGCCATGCCGCACCTGCTCGAAGTCAAAAACCTGGAGACATTCTTTTTCACCGGGGAAGGCCTGATCAAAGCCATTGCCGGGATCGACTTCAACATCGACGCCGGAGAAACCCTGGCCTTGGTCGGTGAATCGGGCTGCGGCAAATCGATGACCGCCCTCTCGCTGCTGCGCCTGGTTCCGGAACCGGGGCGGATCGTCGCAGGTGAAATCCGCTTTGGCGGCAAAGATCTGCTGCGCATGCCCATCGAGGAAATGCGCCGGGTGCGCGGCAACCGCATCAGCATGATCTTCCAGGAACCGATGACCTCGCTCAACCCGGTGTTCCGGATCGGCGATCAGATCGCTGAAGTCCTGCTGCTGCACAAAGGGCGCAGCCGTCGGCAGGCTATGGCGGCGGCCGCCGAATTGCTCCACCAGGTGGGCATCCCGGCACCGACCGAGCGCCTCAAAGACTTTCCTCACCAACTATCGGGTGGCATGCGCCAGCGGGTCATGATTGCCATGGCGCTCGCCTGCAACCCACAGCTGCTGATTGCCGACGAGCCGACCACCGCCCTCGATGTCACCATCCAGGCCCAGATCCTCGATCTGCTGGCGCGGCTCAAGGCGGAACGCGGCATGGCGACCCTGATGATTACTCACGATCTCGGCATCGTCGCCACAACCGCCGACCGCGTCGCCATCATGTATGCCGGCCGTATGCTCGAAATTGCGCCGGTTGCCGAACTCTTCGCCAACCCGAGCCACCCCTACACCCGCGGCCTCCTGGCCTGCGTTCCCAGGGTCGGTGAAAAACGCAAGCGCCTACAGCCGATCGACGGCACTGTACCGACGCCGGGCAATCTGCCTGACGGCTGCTCCTTCCTGGAGCGCTGTCCGCAAGCCTTCGCCCCATGCGAAGGGCGCATGCCGCCCCTGCAGGAGATCGGTCCCGGCCACTACGTCCGCTGCTGGAGGGTCTGTGATGGCTAATCTGCTGCAGGTCAGAGACCTGAAAAAAGCCTTCAGCGTCAGCAGCGCGCGGCCGGGAGGTCCGAAACGCGCCTTGCTGGCCGTCGATGGCATCAGTTTTGATCTGCAGACCGGCGAGACCCTTGGCCTGGTCGGCGAATCCGGCTGCGGCAAATCGACGACCGGCAAGCTGCTGCTGCGTCTGCTCGAACCGGATGCCGGTTCAATCCTATTTCGTGGCGAGGATCTGCTCGCCCTGTCCGGAAAACGCATGACCGCCATGCGCCGGGAGATGCAGATGATCTTCCAGGACCCTTTTTCCTCGCTTAACCCGAGAATGCGCGTTGGTGATATCATTGGCGAACCGCTGATCATTCACAAGCTTGCCCGCGGAGCGGAGATCCACCGCCAGGTGATGCAGCTGATGCAGACAGTCGGCCTGTCGGCCGACCATTATAATCGCTACGCCCACGAATTTTCCGGGGGACAGCGCCAGCGCATCGGCATTGCGCGGACCCTGGCGGTGCAGCCGAGCCTGATCATCGCCGATGAGCCGGTATCGGCCCTCGACCTGTCCATTCAGGCCCAGATCATCAACCTGCTGCAGGATATCCAGGAAGAATTCGATCTGACTTACCTGTTCATCTCCCACGACCTGGGCGTCATTGAGCACATCTGTGACCGGGTCGCCGTCATGTATTTGGGGCGCATTGTCGAACTGGCCGATGCCGACCAGCTCTATCGCCAGCCGAGGCATCCTTATACCGAAGCCCTGCTGAATGCTGTGCCGATTCCCGACCCGGCCCGGGCCTCTTTCCACCAGTTGCTGGCCGGTGAGACACCGTCGCCGATCAATCCTCCCCGCGGCTGCCATTTTCACCCGCGCTGTCCCTACGTCCAGGAGATCTGCCGGACAGCCTACCCCCCCCTTGCCAGCCTTGCTGACGGTCGCCTGACGGCCTGTCACTTTGCCGAACAGGTCGGCCGCTTCAGACGCTGACCGGCCTCCGTTTTACCACCGGATCAGGCTTGACTGAAACGTGCCTCAAATGGCACAATTCCCGTCAAATTCACCGTCAGGAGAGCCGCCATCAATCCGATCCAGACCGACAAGGACAATTGTCGCAAATGCTATGCCTGTGTGCGGAACTGCCCGGTCAAGGCCATCAGGGTACGCCGCGACTATGCCGACATCATCGCGGAGCGCTGCATTGGCTGCGGCAAATGTGTGCGCGTCTGTTCGCAGAGCGCTAAGTCGCTCACCAACTGCATCGCGGAGTGCGGTCGCCTGCTGCAAGCGGATCCCGCACCGATTGCCGTTCTCGGTTGTTCCTACCCGGCTTTTTTCAACGAGATCAATCCGGGCCAGCTGGTCACCGGCTTGAAGCGCCTGGGCTTTCGCGAGGTGCATGAAGGTGCGGCCGGAGTCGACCTGCTGACCGCCGCCTACCATCAGGCCCTCTCCGCCGGTGACAAACGCCCCCTGATCACCTCGCACTGTCCGACCATCGTCGACCTGATCGAACGCCATTACCCCCAGTTATTGAAAAACCTGGTGAAGGTCGTCTCGCCGATGGTCGCCATCGGACGCTTCATCAAGGCCCGCGCCGGAGTTGGAACCCCGGTGGTCTATATCAGTTCCTGTATCGCCGGCAAATTCGAAATTGCCAGTGAAGAAACCCGCGGGGCAATTGACTGCGTGATCACCTATAACGAACTGGCGCAAATGTTTGAAGAGCAAGGCATGCATCTCAAACGCCTGGGAGAATCGGCGCTGGGCGGGCGGCGTCCCGACCGTGGCCGCCTTTTCGCTATTTCCGGCGGTCCTTTTCAAGCCCTGGACATTCAGCATGATATTCTCCGACCAGACTTTATCACCGCCGAAGGCGAGCAAAACTCCCTTGAGGTCATCAAGGACCTAGCTGCCGGGCGCATATCGCCGCACATCGTCGACATCCGCTTCTGCAACGGCGGCTGCATCGGCGGACCCGGCAAAAGTAACCGGCTCACCACATTTTCCAAGCGTAACCTGATTATCGATTACCATAACAATCATGATTACTATTACCGCACTGCGGAAAACTATCAGGCCGACAGTCCCTTGCCGGATGTCACCCGCAGCTTTGCCAGCAAGGCCAAACAGCCGGACTTGCCCAGTGGCGAGCGTCTTCGCCAGATTCTGCAGGCCACCAACAAGTTCGACCCCACCGACGAACTCGACTGCGGTGCCTGCGGTTACCTGACCTGTCGTGAGCATGCGGTGGCGATCCATCAGGGCCTGGCGGAACCCGACATGTGTCTGCCCTACTCCCTGAAACGGCTTGAGGAAGACCGGATTACCCTGACCCAGAAATATGAACTCGCGCAAAGAGCCCTCGCTGAGCAGTTCGGTGATACGGATATCGTCGGCAAAGACCACAGGACTCTCGGCGTTCTCGAACTGATCCGGCAGGTCGGGCCGACCCAGACCACTGTGCTGCTGCGCGGCGAGAGCGGCACCGGCAAGGAACTGACCGCAAGGGCCATCCACGAGCAAAGCCAGCGCGCCGACAAAACCCTGGTCACGGTCAATTGCACCACATTGACCGACAGCCTGTTGGAAAGCGAACTGTTCGGCCACGTCAAGGGCTCGTTCAGCGGGGCGGTCTGCGACAAGCGAGGCCTCTTCGAAGCCGCCAGCGGCGGCACCATTTTTCTTGATGAAATCGGCGACATCACCCCCAAGCTGCAGGCCGAATTGCTGCGGGTGCTCGATTCGGGAGAAATTCGCCGGGTCGGTGGCAATGCCTCCCTCAAAGTCGATGTTCGCCTGATCGCCGCAACCAACAGGAATCTTGAAAAAGGCGTTGCCGAGGGCTGGTTCAGGGGGGATCTGTTTTACCGGCTGAATGTCTTTACGATCACCATGCCACCGCTGCGCGAGCGCCTGGAATCGCTGGATGATCTGGTCCAGGTTTTTCTGTCGAAAGCCAGCAAACGAGTTAACAAGACGCTGCTGGGCATCGAAGACCGAGCCCTGCGTGCGCTGCATTGCTACCCCTGGCCCGGCAACATTCGTGAGCTGCAGAACATTATCGAGCGGGCCGCGGTCCTGACCCATGATCAGATTATCCGCCTGGAGAACCTGCCGGTTATTTTTGCCGAGCTGGCCGCCGGCGCGGCAGAGACCACTGCGCCGGGAGGATTTCACACGGCCCGCCTGAGACACTTGGCTCAGGTGGAAAAATCACTGATCAGGGATTACCTTCTGCAGAATCAAGGAAATGTCACTGCTGCCGCCCGGCAGGCGGGAATTCCGCGCCGCACCTTTTATCGTCTGCTTGATCGTTATGATCTGCGCGGCAGTGACTTCAAAGCATGACAGCCGGTCGGTTTGGCAAGGCGCACGCTACCAGGTGGCCGGAATTCGTCACCTGTGTGCCAGAGATGACACAGTTATTTCGCCGCCATAGCGGTCTTTTCCCGTAACAGCGAGATAACTGTGCCACCTTCGGCACAATTCGCAACACCAAGCACTCACCCTTCAACCAGCGCAAACAGGCGATTCCGCTACCGCCCAGGACTTTTTTCCAAAAAAACACTCTCTTGGCACAAGTTTTGCTGAAAAAAGACCAACTGTCTAGGGCAAAGCAGCTTCCAACCCCTTCAAAGGAAACCTGCTCCCTTGTTTCGCGCCGCCAGGGACCTCTCTCCCCCGGGCGGCGTTTTTTTTAGCACAGTTTTTGCCCTGACAGCTTTTTATCTGCTGGTTTTTTAACTCGCCAAACAACCTTGAGTTCGGTATTATTCGGGCGGTCATTGCATCTCCCGTTCAAAAAATCGTCTTTGCAGACGTGATCTGTCTATGCCCCGTTCAAGTACAGTAAAAATCGGCGTCACGACTCTTGAAGATATCAGCGCCTTAATTCTTCAGTCGCACGATCTTGATGAAACGCTGCGGAATGTCGTCAACCTGGTGGCGCGCCGCATGCGCACGGATGTCTGCTCAATCTACCTTCTGGACAATGACCAGGAGACCTTGCGCCTGCGCGCCTCGAAAGGACTCTCGCGCCGCGCTATCGGCAAGGTCACCATGCGCATCGGCGAGGGTCTGACCGGCATGGCGGCCCGGGAACGCCACCCGATTGCCATTGAGGAACCCCAGGACCACCCCAGTTACCGCTACTTTAAAGAAACCGGCGAAGAGCGCTTCCACTCCTTCCTGGGCGTTCCCCTGTTTGACCGGAATGAACCCCTCGGCGTCATTGTGCTACAGACCCGTGCGGTCAGGCAATTCAGCAAAGACGAGATCAGCGCGATGGCCACCATCGCCTTTCAGATTTCTTCAATCGTTGTCAATGCACGCCTGCTTGATTCCATCAGACAAAAAGAAAAAGAGAGCCTGCAGGTCGCCGAAGAGTTGGCAGCAGCCCGAAAATCCCTGGCCGACCAGCGATCACCCGGCACCATCGAAATCCAGGAAAGCCTGGCCGGAGCCATTGCTTATCCCGGTGTGGCGATCGGTCCAGCCGCGGTGCTCGAGGAAAGGCTCGGTTTTTCCGACATCCTGCACGAAGAAGATGTTGATATCACCGGCGAACTTGCAAAACTTGAGAGCGCCCTCGACAAAACCCGCATCCAGACCATTTTCCTGGAAAAACAGGTTGCGGAACGCCTCACCGAGCATGACGCGTCTATTTTCCACACCCACCTGATGATCCTTGAAGATCGCAGCTTTACCGAAAAGCTCAAGGAAGAAATCCGTACCGGGCACAGTGCTGCCTACGCTCTGAAAAAAGTCGTGGCCGACTATATCGAAGCCTTTAAACGCATGGAGGACCCTTACCTGCGCGAACGAGCTTCGGACATGGAAGACATCGGCCGGCGGCTGCTCGGCAACCTGGTCGGCGATACACCGGACCGCATCCTTCATTTGCACCATCCCGGCGTGCTGGTTGCTCGGCAGCTACTGCCCTCCGACATGGCGAACCTTGACCCGAACCAGATATTGGGTATCATCACCGAAGTCGGCGAGCAATACTCGCACGCCGTGATCATGGCCAAAGCCATGGGCATCCCGGCTCTGGTCGGGGTGCGGGGCGCATTGAGCCATATCGCCCCGGAAGATGCCCTGATCCTCGACGCCAATTCAGGCCGCGTCTACATAAGACCCAACCCGACAATCCGCGAAGAATACCAGCGTCTGGTTCAGGACCAGAGCCGGCAGATGTCCCTCCTGGAGAAATACAGCGATCAGCCGGCCTTGACCGCCGATGGGGAAAAAATCACTCTGCGGGCCAATATCGGCCTGGTCAGCGATATCAGCATCGCGCGGCGCTATGGCGCTGAAGGGGTCGGCTTGTACCGTACGGAATTCCCCTATATGGCGCGCGGCGAATTCCCGTCAAGGGCGGAGCAGTACGAGCTTTATCGCCAGGTTTCGGAAGGCTTTGCCAGTGCCGAGGTCACCATCCGCACCCTCGATATCGGCGGCGACAAGGCTCTGCCGTATTTTGCATCGCCCAAGGAAGACAATCCCTTCATGGGCTGGCGTTCGGTGAGGGTCTCTCTCGACCATCCCGATATTTTCAAAACCCAGATCGAGGCCATTTTGATGGCCGGCTGCCACGGCCACATCAAGCTGCTGTTTCCGATGATTTCTTGCATGGATGAAATCCATGCCTGCAAGCAAGTGATTGATGACGCAAAGCAAACGCTTCGCGATGAGGGGCTGGCGTTTGCCGAGGAGATGCCGCTGGGAGTGATGATTGAAGTGCCGGCCGCCGTGCGTCTTATGCCGCGGCTGTGCCGTCAGGTCGACTTCTTTGCTCTGGGAACCAACGATCTGATTCAGTATCTGCTGGCGGCGGATCGCAACAACCCCCTGGTCAGCAAGCACTATGACCCGCTGCATCCGGTGGTGCTCGAGGTTCTCAATGAAATCAACACCACGGCCCGGGCCTTCGGCAAGCCCGTCTGTGTCTGCGGAGAGATGGCCGCCGATCCATTCAG
>RRYU01022534.1_pt1 | contig 21113 bp, 21 predicted proteins | sample 2162651 | NCBI WGS metagenome assembly RRYU01 (sample SAMN10267283, study PRJNA491782) | microbial mat metagenome | isolation source: biomat in the production well | place: Japan: Minami-Kanto gas field, natural gas well KTG3 | collected 2017-06 | reverse complement strand
CTTGAGCTTGTACTCCTCCGCGTCCTTGCCGCTCGGGGCAACGTCAGTAAACGCACCAAGTGCGTCCGATCCAGCGAGCTGCGTCTCGGGCTCGTCGTCGTTCGCGTCCGCCAGTGTCTCCCTCTCGATCAGGACGTCGTCATGGTTGAGGGTGAATCTGGGCGTGCTTGGGCTGGTGTCTTCAGTCATCGTGATGGATCTCTCCGGTGGGTTGTCCAGGGAAGCACCGCAGACCTGCGGGCCTCTGTCTTCGTGGGATTAGGAGGACCGGAGACCACATAGGGCGGATCTCCGCATGAGTACTGCAACCCTGCAACCGATGCTCCAGCAGGGGTCGTGAGCCGGGACCGCCGCCTCGTTCCGGATCGGTGCGAGGCGTTTCCCCCGGATGGCAGGAACGAAAAAAATTGTGGAATGTTACGAAAAGATGACTATGCTGTGACGCATTAATGACGAATCTCGACAAAAGTGCAACTCTTATGCAACGAGCGCTGCTAGCTTGCCAGCCGGCCGGTAATCCGCCCTGACGGCGCCGATCGTCGGCACCTGGTCCTTGTACCGACCGTCGCCCGTGCCGAGATCACCCCTCCCCTGCAGTATCGACGGCCCACCGTTCCGATCGTTCGTTACGATCCGGGACACCCCCCCATCCCCAACCCCTAAGGAACCGACTGCCAGTGGAACTCCTGTCCGTGCTCGTCATTGCGGCCGTGTGCGTGGTGTTGATCTTCGACTACACCAACGGTTTTCACGACGCATCCAATATCATTGCGACGCCGATCGCCTCACGGGCGCTCACACCCATTCAGGCGGTGTCGATCGTTGCCACCTTCGAATTTCTCGGCCCCTTGCTGGCGGGTACGGCCGTTGCGAACACCATCGGTAAGTTCGTCAATCTCGATGACGTGGCCGCGATCCTCTCGGTCAGCATCATCCTGTGCGGGCTGTCCGGCGCCATCTTCTGGAACCTCCTGACCTGGTGGTTCGGTATCCCCTCCTCATCGTCGCATGCGCTCGTCGGTGGGCTGGCGGGTGCCGTCTTGATCGCGGTCGGCGCCGATCATGTGATCTGGGGCTTCTCCCAATTGGCCGAGGGACATCTGACCGGCGTGACCAAGGTGCTCTTGGCCCTGATCCTCTCGCCGATCATCGGCTTCTGGGCGGGCTTCGGTATCCACCGGCTGGTGTTCTTCCTGATGCGGGGCGCCAAGCCGGGCGTGAACCGGTTCTTCAAGGGCATCCAGATCTTCTCCTGTGCCGGTCTCGCATTCGCCCATGGGGCCAATGACGCGCAGAAGAGCATGGGTGTCATCACACTCGTATTGCTCAGCGGCGGATTCCTGACCGAGTTCGAAGTGCCCTTCTGGGTGGTCCTGTCGTGCGCCATCGCCATCACACTGGGCATCCTGTCCGGGGGCTGGCGTATCGTTCGCACCGTGGGCTTCGGCATCTTCAAGGTCCGCCCGATCCACGCCTTCGGCGGTCAACTGACCTCGGGCTCCGTGATCTTCGTCGCCTCGATCGTCGGCGCTCCTGTCTCCACCACCCACGTCGTGAGCTCTGCCCTGATGGGGATAGGCGCCTCGGAGCGCCCGAAGGCCGTGCGCTGGGCCAAGGCGAAGGAGATCATCAGCACCTGGATCATCACCATCCCGGGTGCGGGGCTGGTCTCGATGATGACCTACCTCCTGGTGAACGCTATGCTGGGTCTGAATTGAGCGCGCGTGCTCCGGACCTCCTGACGCCTTGAGGCGTTGTCCAAATCCATACATCAACCTGTCGTTATTCGGAGTCAAGCCATCATGAGCGGAAGTTCCAATTCAGTCGTCACCAAATTGGTCGACCGTGTTTTTCCACGCATGCCCGACTTCTACGGCCTGATCAATCAGCAGTGCGATCAGATCTGTGAGGCCTTGGATGTCTATGTCGAGTTCATGGAGACCGGCGATAGCGCGGCCGGTGATCGCGTGCGGGCCATGGAGAAGGACGGCGACGAGCTCAAAGCCAAGAACATGGAGGTCCTGAGCCGGGCCTTCGCGACGCCGATGGATCGTGAGGACATCTACCGCGCGATCGTCACGATCGACGAGATCCTCAACTATGCCAAGACCACCGTGCGCGAGGTCGAGGCGCTGGAGATCAAGCCCGATAAACACATGGCCGATATGGCCAGGCTGATCCGCGACGGCAGCATTGCGCTGCGAGACGGTTATGCCATGATCTCCTCGAATCCGAAGGGTGCCGAGATTCATGCCGCCATCGCACGCAAGTCCGAGCGCAGCACCGAGAAGGTTTATCGCGCGGCCCTGAAGGACCTCTTTCATGCCCAGGACCACATCGACGCACTCGGCAACAAGGCCGACAATGCCGAGGTCGACGCCATGGTCTACGTGATCGAGATCTTCAAGCGACGCGAGGTTTATCGGCATCTCTCGAATGGGGCGGACCGCGTTCAGCACGCCGCCGGTGTGCTTCACGACATCATTGTGCAGATTGCCTGACCTAAACCGCGTCCAGAGCGAGATGCTGATTCTCGAGTGAGCACAACGTTTGGTGCATCCACAGTCCTTAACGGGGACGCGGTTTAAAATGATATCGTTTTTAATCATTTAAACCGCGCCGGCTCAAAGGGTTGTGAAATCTGCCGAAGCTGATTCCACCCAAAAACATCGCATACCGCGCTAGGCGCGGTTCAATACCGAGCGCACCTGGGTTTTTCGGAAAGCAGGGTGCGCCTAAAAACCCACGTGCGCTCGGTATGACGCTCCCCCAGTGGAGATGTCGATGATCTGCCCTCTCCGGTAAAAATCAGCGCATGCCTTGAAAAGGCGGTTTCCGAATTTGAATCCTCGCCCGCCAGCAAGACCCCCTGACCGCCGACTTCAGTCGGCGAGGACCGCCGGACAGGGGGCAGGCCTCGTCACTTGCCGAGCGCTCGCCCCTCGCGCCGACTGAAGTCGGCGGTCCGGGGCACCGGGCTTTCCGCCGGGGGACCGAGATAGGCGGTCAATTTGGAATTGCTGGTCCGGCGCCGATCGCCGCCTGTTTCAGATGGCGCAGTGGTGGTATAAACAAAGGGATTTCGACATTCGGCGTGTTCTCCGATGCAGCCGTTTTCGCTTGCTAAGACTCTTGCTCAATGCCCAAACGCGAGTCCCGAGACCCATCGGCCAGCCAAGGACTGCATCGACGCTTATCGTTCAGCGACTCGTGCGCTGGCGGCACTGGCTCCCTCGGATTGGCGATGAGCGGCAAACCTCTCGTCAGCGATCCAGATACCGGACAGATCATGCCCTTCTTGGGCGGTGTGCTGGTTCAGTCGCTGGTGACAATCGGCCTGTCTTTTCCCGATGCCTACGAGGTCGCACAACGCGTGCGCTCGAAGCTGGAGGAGACAGACGGGCCGATCGACGCCGCGCGTCTCGGGGAAATCGTTGGCGAAGATCTCGAGAAGCGTTTCGGTGCACAGGCGCGGCTTGCCTACGCCTTGGGCAAGACGCAACGCCATCCGATCAGGGTCTGCGCGGGCCAGCGCGAAGAGGCCTTCTCCGTCGGCGTGCTGACGCGTCGGCTGGAAGGCTGCGGCATCCGCTATGAGGATGCCGTGCGAGGAGCCCAAATGGTCGAGCGATCCCTGCGTCAGCGCACCGAGTCGGTGATCGACCGCGCGGTACTCAGGCGCATCGTGTTCGAAACGCTCCAAGCCGGGTGCTGCCCCGGGGCAGCCGACCGCTATCTGTCGCGTTGCCGGTTTCGCGACAGCGGCATTCCGCTGATCCTCCTGATCGGCGGAGCAACGGGCGTCGGCAAGAGCACGGCGGCGACCCGGTTGGCCTCGCTGCTCGATATCGTCCGACTCCAGTCCACGGACATGATGCGCGAGATCATCCGCTGCTACATGACCCCGCATGTGGCTCCCACCCTGGATTACTCCAGCTTCGATGCCTGGCGAGGGTTGCCCGAGGTCGATCCAGGGCTTTCCCAACCCCCCGCGAGCGATCTCATCCTGTCCGGATTCCTGGCTCAGTTCGGCACGGTCAAGGTCGCGATCGAGGCGACCGTTGCACGTGCGATCAAGGAAGGCGAGCACCTGATCATCGAGGGCGTCCATGTCCTGCCGTCCAGGCTCGATCTGGCAGCGATCGCTGACAAGGCCTTGGTGATTCCGCTGATGCTGGCGGTGACCACTCGTGATCGTCTCGAGGAGCATCTCACACGACGGAGCCATGAGCAGCCCGATCGCGACGGCGAGCGCCACCGGCTCATGCTCGAGGAGATCTGGACGCTGCAGTCCTTCATGGTCGATCAAGCCGAGCGCAGCGGAATCCCCGTCATCGCCGCCCGGGGAGCCGACGAGACGGTTGCCTCGATCATGGAAGAGGTGATGGATCGGGTCATCGAACGCTTTCCCCCCATCCCGGAGGATACGCGTCGTCGCTCCCGTCGCAGGGCTCCCCGACAGATCGCTGCACGGACTCAAGCCCGACACGGCGACTCCCGGTGAGCGGGGATCCCATCGGCTCCAAGCTCCGAAGCAGCACGGCAGCAGTGGCCGCACGTTTGAAATCGCAGCGCTGGCCAAGCTATGCGCCCATCGCCTTAATGGCCCTCTTGGGCGCGTTGGCCACTTGGCTGCTGTTCGGGCACGTATCCAAGCTGGAGCAGCAGCACGCCCGCGACGCCTTCGCCGACGCTGCGCGTGATCGTCTCTGGGCATTGCGTCGTGAGACAGGTTACGCGCTGGGTAGCGTCAAGCACGTCGGGAGCTTCTTCGACGCATCGAGGGACGTCACTCGGCGCCAATTTCGCGAATTCGTCGGGCCGACCCTCGCTCGCTACCCGGGGGCTCAGGCCTTGCTCTGGGTCCGGCGTGTCGAGGCTTCGTTGGGTGACGAATTCACCATCCAGGCGCGCCGTTCCTTCCCGCCATACGAGATCCGGCCGTTCGACCTCGCGGGCGCCCCGTCCCGCAGCGGCGACGGGGTTGCGACCGAGCCCGATGTGCTCTACCCCATCCTATACGTCCAACCCTACCCGGCGAACAAGGCATTGCTCGGTGTCGATCTGGGTACCCTTCCGGAGGCTGCAGAGGCCCTTGCGCGCGCTGCCGCCAACCGGACGCTGGTCATGTCGTCACCCGTCCCGATCGCTCCGGAGCACTCCAACGAGAAACCGCCGGCGCTCGGATTCGCCGTGTTCCTTCCGGTCTATCACCGCGTCGAGCAGGATGGCGCGCCGGGTGGAGAGGAGATCGAGGGTCTTGAGACAACGGTCTTCGGATCCGAGCTGCGGGGCTTCGCCGGCGGCCTGTTCCGTATTCAGGATCTGGTCGATGCTGCACTGTCCAACCTGCGGCCGAGTGGCGTCGACCTGCGTCTCTATGCCGGCGAGCCAGGTCCGGATTCCGAGCCCTTCTTCGTCCATTCTTCCCGGGCGCCGAGACGATACGGCGAGCCGACTCAAGCCCCGGCGCGGTCTTTTTTGCTGGCTTACAGTGGCGAGATCCAGGTTGCAGACCAGGTGTGGACCATGATCGGTACAGCCGTCCCCGGCTATTTCGAATCCGATCTCTCGAGCAGCCGACTGATCCTGGGCTCGGGCATCGCTTTCACGCTACTGGCCTGCATCTATCTCATGAGCATGATCGGGCAGGCGCGGCAGGTGAGGCGTCTCGTGGCGCAGCGAACCCTTGAGCTCGAGCGCTCGAACGCCGCTCTGAATATCGAGATCGCGGACCGCGAGCGCGCGGAAGAGGCACTGAAGCAGTTGAACCTCACGCTCGAGCAACGGATCGAGCAGCGCACCGCCGAATCGGAGCGCCGAGCCCGCGACCTGGAGCAGTTTGCCTACGTCGCATCCCACGACTTGAAGGCACCCTTGCGCGGGATCGCAAACCTGGCCACCTGGCTCAGCCAAGACCTCGAAGACTGCTTGACGCCGGATATCGCGGAGCAACTGGATCTGATGCGCGATCGGGTCGCCCGTATGAACGCACTGATCGAGGGATTGCTGAGCTATTCGCGCATCGGCCGGGATGCGGGCCGAGCCGAGTCGATCGACATTCGTCAGCTAATCGCGGATATTGTGGATTCACTCGCCCCACCGCCGGGTTTCACGGTCGAGGTGGAGCCGGACATACCGGATCTGGTGGGGGACAGACTCTCCCTGAGCATGGTTTTGACCAACCTGATCGGCAACGCGATCAAGCATCACGACAGCACGTCGGGCCTCGTGCGGGTCGGTGGCCATTGTCTCGGTGATCTGTGCGAGCTCAGCGTGGAAGACGATGGCCCCGGGATTCCGCCTGAATTCCATCAGAATGTGTTCCTGATGTTTCAGACGATGAAGGTCAAGGATATCCAGGGTGATACAGGTATCGGCCTCGCTCTTGTCAAAAAGCTGGTGGAGGAGCAAGGTGGTCAGATCAAACTGCATTCCGGCCCAGGCCGAGGCTGTCGATTCGTGTTCACTTGGCCTCGACGACCATTGACGGCGGAAGAACCAAGATCCGATAGGTTGCCCGAGTTCGGGCCGGAGGAGAGATGATCGATGAGTCTGCGGGCATCCTTCTGGTTGAGGACGACCGCGTTGATGTGATGACGGTGCAGCGCGCGCTGAAGAAGAATGCGATCGGTAACCATCTCTATGTTGCGCGAACCGCGACGGATGCACTGGCCATGCTTCGGGGTGAAGGTACCGAGAAGATTGATCCGCCACCGGCGTTGATCCTTCTTGACCTCAATCTGCCCCAGATGAGCGGTATCCAATTTCTGGATCGGCTGCGCGGAGATCCCGAGCTGCGTGACCTCTCCGTGATCGTGGTGACCTCTTCGAACGAGCCCAACGATCGCGCAGCCGCCTTTCGCTACGAGGTCGATGACTACATCGTCAAGCCGCATTCATTCGACGAATTCGCCACCGTGATCCGCACGGTCTTGACGGACGTGCTCGACCGGGATTGATCCCATCTCGTGACCCTAAAGTCTCCGCGTCGCCGACGCCGTAGGGTGGATAGGCGCAGCGCATCCACCTTCCAACCTCGCGGTCTGCCTCCAAGGCATGGTGGATGCGGCGCGTGCGAATGCGGTCGGACATCCGATGAATTGTGCCACGCGCCTTATCCACCCTACGCCCTCCGGGCCGGCGGGGGCGCCGTAGGGTGGATAAGCGCAGCGCATCCACCTTCCGGCCTCGCGGTCTGCCTCCAGGGAGGTGGTGGATGCGGCGCGTGCGAATGCAGTAGGTAATCCGATGAATTGTGCCACGCGCCCTAGCCACCCTGCGCCCTCCGGGCCGGCGGCGCCGTACGGTGGATAAGCGCAGCGCATCCACCTTCCAACTAACGCCGCCGCGACCACAGCAGCAGTGCCCAGAACGCAGGCAGCAGGGCGAGCATGGCTGCCATGCTGTATTCCATCACGGCTCGAGCCAGATCCGCGGGCTGCGTCCGGGCGAGGTGCTCGCGGATTCGCGCAGCCTCCTCGGAGGGAATATGGGCGCGGTTGAGAAGCCGCATCCTTGCGATTGTCAGCGACCACCCGAGTCGGGTGTGCCGGACCGTCGCCAGGTCATCCATCGCGTGGCAGGCGCCGCAATGGGTTTCCGCCAGCACCGCACCGACGGGGCGACTCGACGTCTCCGCGGCCAGCCGGGCCTCGCGAAGCGATTCCTCGACCGCCCGTTGTCGCGCCAATGCCTCCGCGCGCTCGGCCTCGCGTTGTCGAGCGGCATGGATCAAGGCGCGCACCCTTTGGCGCTCGGCCTCACTTTGGATGGCTCCGCCACCGAGATAGTCGTCTCCCGAGAGCTCTGCGTGGCTCGCCGGACTCACGAGCGACAAGACAACCGTGATGAGCAGAAGCTTCTGAGCGTTCATCTTGTCTCGATGGCGACGTCTGATGGAAAACTCCAGAAAACGCATCTGACCCGTAAAAGCACGAAGGACCCAAAGAGTCACCGCCGATTGTCCCCGAGCGCGTGTGCTCGCCCCGATGCGAGCCGGCTCATCATCGGATTCGGCTGGTGCATCGTCACAGGATAACCATCCACGGTGCCGGGTCGAAAGCCGGATGAGAAGAGCCTCGTCTACTGCGTCGTCATCGAGATCCATCCGGCGATGCGCATCCGTCTCAGCGATCGAACAAGGGCGCGAAGAGCGGTCGCAACAGGCGCACCCCGCTGACGCTCAGATGATTGTCGTCGTAGTAGAGCACCTGCCCGTCGCTGTAGAAGAAACACCGGCCGTCTCGGCAGAGGATCCGATGGGGGTGGAGACGGATGAGAGGCGTTTGCGCGCCGCGTCCATCCAGGGCGGCCGTGACCCACCGATAGTCCTCCGCGAGCTGCTTGAGCGGCTGACCGATCCCTTCCGGATCCTGCCCTGCCAGCACGGCCTCGGCCAGCACCTTGGGGACATCCACGCCGGGCTCGGGCACCGGATAGACGAGCACGACCCGCTTGCCGGCCGCAGCCAGGGCGTCGATCGCGGCGTCCATGGCCTGGATGAGTCCAGCGTCGGGATTATCGAAAGGGTAGATCCGATAGCGGCCCGCCAGCACCACCGTGTGAATACTCGGCGTCGCGATGATTCGCTCCAGCGCGAGTTGCTGAAAGCGCTCGCAATCCTCCCGCCAGGACAGGGGTTCGCCTTGCCAGCCCAGGGCGGGCGGGCAGATCGGCATCGCCAGGCTCAGCACGGAGGTTCCGCGTTCGCGCGCCAGGTCGCCGAATAGGGTCGCATAGGTCGCGGCGTGGCTGTCGCCGAACAGCGCAATGACCGGCGGCGCGTCCTGATCGCCGTAGAGGCAGCCGGGCGTATCCGCTCGGACGCTCTCGCACTCGGGTTGACGCGGATCGCGATCATCCGCCGCGGCGAGGATGGCCGCGAGCTCCGGAGGATAGCGACCGAGCCAGCCGTCCGTGTGCTCGCCATGCACGCCGATGCCGACGAGGATCACGGACGCGAGGGCCGCCGCGCCGAAGAGCTGGGGCCGCGGCAGCACGCCGGAGCGGCCCCGGAAAGGGCGCTCGATGAACCGCCAAGAGAGGATCGCCAGGATCAGGCTCGCCGACACCAGCAGCAGCGACACCCCGAGCGATAGGTCCGGACCCATCAGGTGCCGCGCGAAGACGAAGATCGGCCAATGCCAGAGATAGAGTGAGTAGGAGATCAGGCCGATCAGGACGATCGGCCGCCAGGACAGGCCCCGTCCGACCAGTGACGGCCGTCGCTGGCCCGCGACGATCAGCAGCGCCGCGCCGAGACAGGGCGACAGGGCGGCCAGTCCGGGGAAGACGGTGTCCTGCGAATAGGCATGCACGGGCCAGACGATCAGGATCAGTCCCAGGATCGAGATCAGGTCGGAGAAGAGCCTCCCGCGCGGCAGACGCAGCGGGGCCAAGGCCACGAGCGCGCCGATCAGCAGCTCCCAGGCTCGAAGATGTGGCAGAAAGAAGGCGGCCGTCGAGGCCGGGTCGAGCCGGAGGGCGATCACGGAGGCCGCGAAGGAGATCGCGGCGAGCCCGCCGACGAGTGCGATACGAGACCCCTGGCCGCGGCTCCAGACCAGCCAGAGCAGGAGCGGATAGAGGATATAGAAGATCTCCTCGACCGAGAGCGACCAGGTGTGCAACAGGGGCTTGAGCTCGGCCTCCTGATCGAAATAGCCGCTTTCGCGATTGAAGAAGATGCTCGAAACGAACAGGGTCGCGGCGATCAACGATCGGGCGAAACCGCGCGCCTCGCCGGGATTGAGGATCAGGGCGGCCGCCAGTGCACTGGCCAGCAGAACCGCGAACAGGGCCGGCAGGATGCGCCGCACGCGTCGCTCGTAGAAGTGCGCAAGCGAAAAGCGGCCCGCCTGCAGCTCACGCGCGATGATCGAGGTGATCAGGTAGCCGGAGATCACGAAAAAGACATCGACCCCGACGAAGCCGCCCCCGAAACCGGGAATGTCGGCATGGAAGAGCACCACCGGCACGATGGCCAGGGCGCGCAAGCCGTCGATGTCGGCGCGATAGGGGTGAGACTCGATCATCGGGAAAGCGTCCTCCCGCGCCACCAGCGGTGTCCAGTATCCTGGACCAGTTTGGATCTCGGCTCGATCGCTTCGACGGGGTTATCCTCCAATCGGGTTTGAGCCGATGGCGAGCCGCGTCGGTCGACAGTGAATCAGCGCTGCCCGCGTTCCCGCTCGCGCGCCTCCGCGCAATCCGCGCAAAAGACCACGGCCGGATCCGAGTCGAGCCGCTCGGTGTCCAATGGATCGCGACACAAGCAGCAGATGCCAAAGGTTCCCGCGTTGATCCGCGCCAAGGCGGCCTCGACTTGGAGCCGTCGGATGCCGTAGCGTTCCCGGGTATTCTTCGCCATCGCCTGTTGCTGCATGGCGTCCATCCGCGAGAGGCGGCCGACGCGCGTCTGGTCCAGCTCGACGGTGCCGCCCGCGTCGTTGGATTCGGCGATGGAGATGATCAAAGCATCCAGCTCGGCTTGGAGTCGTTCCCGGTAGGTGCGCGGATCGGATGTCATCGGTTGGCCTCGTTCAGCGTCACTCGATCAACGTAACAGGAGGGTCGGGATGCGTGCCGAGCGCAACAGATCGGAGGTCTTGCTGCCGAACACCAGGCTGCGCAGCGGCGAGTGGCTGTAGGCGCCCATGATCAGCATGTCGATCGCCTGTTCCTGGATACGCAGGGCGATGATGCTCTCGGCGTCGCCCGGGATCAGCTCGGCCGCGACCTCGAACCCGCCCGCCTCCAGTGTCGTCTTCGCCCACTCCAGTTGTCGCGGGCCGTCCTTCCGAGGCTCACCGGACATCAGCAGATGGATCGGCAAGCCCCGGAAGAGGGGGCTGGCGGCGATCATCTCCACGCCGCGCCGGGTCATGCCGCCGCCGTCGTAGGCGATCATCACCCGACCCGGCTCCTGGAAGCCCTGGGTGACGGCGAGGATCGGCTTCTTCAGTGCGCGGACCATGCGCTCGACGTTGCGGCCGAGGTCGCGTTGCGTCGTCTCGGCCGATTCACCTCGGCGCCCGAGCACGAACAAGCGCACGCCCGGCTGCTGCTCGACCAGGACCTCCTCCAGATCACCGTAGCGCTGGCGGACATCCGGAGTCGGCACGCCGACGGCGATCGCGCGCTCGCGTAACCGATTGAGGAACAGCCGGCCCTCCTCTCGAGTCGCCTTGCTGCGTGCCTCGTCCAGCTTCGAGAGCTTGGTCAGCAGGTGTTGCTGTGCGTTGAAGCCGATGGCGCCGCTACGGTCGCTGCCCGAAGCGGTTTCGGTGTGACGGGTGATGATGTGCAGCAGCTCCATCGGCGCGCCGGTGCGGCGTGCGGCCCAGGCGGCGGCATCCGTGACATGGTCGGCGAAATGCGAGCGATCGACGCAGGCCAGGATCTTGTCTTCTTCTTGCATGTTTGCGGTCTCCCTCAGTGGCCCATCAGTTGCTCGACGGCATCGGGTTTGTCGTGCACCGCAAAACGGTTCACGAGGGTTGCGCTGGCCTTGTTGAGGCCGACGAGCTCGACCTCGGTGCCCTCGCGGCGGAACTTGAGGACCACCTTGTCCAAGGCGGTGACGGCAGTGATGTCCCAGAAGTGGGCGCGGCTGACGTCGATGCGCACCTTCTCGATCACTTCCTTGTAGTCGAAGGAGGCGATGAACCGATCCGCGGAGGCAAAGAACACCTGACCGGTGACGACATACGCGCGCAAACGGCCTTCGTTCAGGCAGACCGAGCCGATATGCAGGACCCGCCCGACCTTGTGCGCGAAAAAGAACCCGGACAACAGCACGCCGACCAAGACTCCGATTGCCAAATCGTGTGTCAGGACAACCACGACCACGGTCGAGATCATCACCACATTGGCGTCGAGCGGGTGCTCGCGCAGATTGCGGATGGAGGCCCAGTTGAAGGTGCCGATCGAGACCATGATCATGACCGCAACCAGCGCGGCCATGGGGATCATCGCCACCCACGCATCGGCAAAGACCACCATCAAGAGCAGGAAGACGCCGGCGGCGAGTGTCGAGAGACGCCCGCGACCGCCGGATTTGATGTTGATGACCGCCTGACCGATCATCCCGCAGCCCGCCATGCCGCCGATGAAACCGGAGCCGATGTTGGCCACCCCCTGGCCGACACACTCGCGGTTCTTATTGCTGTTGGAATCGGTCAGGTCGTCGACGATCGACGCCGTCATCAAGGACTCGAGCAGACCCACCACGGCGAGTGTGGCCGAGATCGGGACGATGATCGTCAGCGTCTCCCAGTTCAGTGGGATATCGGGAAACAGGAACACCGGCAGGGTGTCGGGTAGATCGCCCATATCGCCGACCGTACGGATATCCAGGCCGAGCGCCACGGAGACCACCGTCAGCACCAGGATGGTCACCAGGGGTGAGGGGATGAGCTTGGTGAGATAGGGGAAGAGATAGATGATGCCCAGACCGGCGGCCACCATCGCATAGACCTCCCAGCTCATCCCGATCAGCTCGGGCAGTTGCGCCATGAAGATCAGGATGGCTAGCGCGTTCACAAAGCCGGTGATGACCGAGCGCGACACGAAGCGCATCAGGTTTCCCAGCCGTAACGCACCGGCGAGGATCTGCAGGATGCCGGTCAGGATCGTCGCGGCCAGCAGATATTCCAGGCCGTGCTCCTTGACTAGGGTGACCATCAGGAGTGCCATTGCCGCGGTGGCACCCGAGATCATGCCCGGCCGGCCGCCGACGAAGGCAGTGATGGTCGCGATCGCGAAGGAGGCGTAGAGCCCCACCTTGGGGTCGACCCCCGCGATGATGGAGAAGGCAATCGCCTCGGGGATCAGCGCCAGCGCGACCACCAGGCCCGCGAGAAGATCGTTGCGGACGTTGGACAGCCAGTCCTTGCGAAGTGATTTCATGCGTACTCGTTTCCATGGCTCACGCAGACCGACCGGCCGGCGGTGGAACGGATCGCGAAGGCCGGTCGACTCCCTGAGGCGTGGGGTGATCGGATGACCGAAAGGGTCGAAGAGAAGACGCAAGCATCAGGCGCGCGGCATCGCGTTGAACAACGGCGAGAGTCCGGGGGACTCGGTTTGCGCGTGATACCTACATCGGCAGAGGACTCCGGCGGGCGAGCATGGGTGTTTGAAGACGCCGCGACATAGTAAACCCAAAGCCGTTCTCGCGTCAGCCCTTAGTCTTGTGCGAGAAGTGGCTGCCGACCGTCGTTGACGTCGGGCTTGGCGGCGATCTGATCCTGTTCCGCGCTGCTCCGGCAGAGCGTGGACCGGCGTTCGCGGCTACACCCGCTCGGCCAGGTCGCACAGTGCCTGGCCATGGCGGCTTCCGAGCGCGCGAAACCCCGCGCTGATCCGCGAGTCCGCGGCCATCCGCTCCCAAAAGGCCACGGCCGCCTGACAGGCGGCGAGCCAAATCTCACGCTCGCGGGGCAGTGGGAGCGGTGGCGTCCATTCGGACGCGGGCAGCTCACCACCTGCCAGCGGTGCATGACGCATCGGCAGCATGTCGTAGGCGGGCGCCGGGCGCAGGTGCCCGGCGATGGGCTCGAAGCTGAGATTCCCCAGGTGCATATCGGTGTTGGCAATCAGCCGGCCGTACCACCAGAGGTGGTGGATCCGTGCGGCATCCTCCGTCTCCAAAAGACTCGTTGCGACCAGGCCATCGGCCAGGAGGGGCCAGTCGTGGGCGTCCAGGCCGAGCAGCGCCGCGTTGACCGTCTCCAGGCTAATGAGGGGGCTGCGGCCGAATGCGCCGTGGCGGTCGAAGCGCTCGACTTCGAGGAAGGTTCGCCCGGCGTACGAAAGGACACGACTGTAGGCACTGGCAACGCCCGGCAAGGCGCGCGCACCCTCCAGTGCCAGATGCTCGCAGACCAGCAGGTCGGCCCAGCGGCGGACGGCGGGTGAGTCGTCCGCGCCCGAAAACTTGACCAGAACGTGCGGCGTCGGTCGACCGGCGAGGTCGCGCAGGGCCGGGAACTTGGGAAACTCGCCCGCCGCGCTCGATCCCGCTACGCCCGCCGCCAGCGCCTGCTCGGCCAGATCCGCGTAGGCGACGGCCGTGCTCGCTTCGCGCAAAGGCTCGCGGGCGGATAGCCGTTCCCGCTGCCAGCGTTCGCAGGCGGTGTCGCCAAGGATGAGGTTGCCGACCGTATCCGCCCCGACCCGGCTGAGCGCGAAGAGGATGTCGTCGTCGTTCCAGAAATCGGAATTGTCCGGCGTTCCCAGCTCGCGCTGGATCGCGCGCGCGAGCTGGCGGCCGAGGTAACCCTGCGGGCGCATATCGTAGAGCGGGTAGGGCAGGCCATCCCACCATCCCTCACGCACCTCCTCGATCAGCGGCCAGTCCGTTCCCGTGAGCGCCATCCAGGACCCCGACGGGGCGACGGCGGACAGGGTTGCGAGCTGAGTCGCGCGGCCGGACGAATCGACGGCATAGAGCGCATACTCGCCCGAGTCGCCCCGCACGCTTCGGCGCAAGGCATAGCGGGTCCGGCGCGCCTTGCCCGCGACCAGGATGGGCAGGGGGCTCGCGGCCAGCAGTCGGTGCAGCGTGGGGACGCTGATCTCCAGCTCCAGGGCCAGATCCGCCGCCCGGACGGCGGATCTGCGTCCGAGCACCCCGGCGAGACGCTCGTGCGCGAGCTGCTGTTTCGTCCTCAAGGCTCGGCTCTCTCCCGGATCGCCGCGGCGAGAAGATTCATGAGAAGATTCTCAGAGTTGAATCTATCCTCCTTTGAGTGACTTGTCGATCCTCTTTAGGCATCCATCGCAATGAATCCGGGCGATCGGATCGGCTCTTGGAAATGGCTGTCTGCTGAGCATACATCTCACAGCATGAAGGGACGATCGCCGGCAGGACCGGATCACCTCCACGGGCCCGGCGGCACGGGTGACCTCTGCCGCGTCGCGCAGACGGACGTAACCGCCCTCGGGGATGGCCAGCACCAGGTTGTCGATATCGCTGCGGGAGGCCAGCTCGGACTCGCCGGCCTGACGGATGCCGATCAGCTGCACTTGGCGATCGGCATAGAGCTTCAGCAGCTCGGGCAGTTGGATCTTCATCGCGACGCGCTCGTCGCAGTCGAAGCTGCGCAAATAGTCGGCGAAGGGGATGTCGTTCATGGGGACGGACCTCGGTTGATTGGCGGTGTCACGGTGCGGAGGGGAGGCGATACGCCGGCGCCAGCAGGACCTTGGCAATCTCGATCGGCCGGGTCGAATGGCGCTCGGCGATCGCCTTCAGGGTCTCGTCGGGCTCGGCCTCGAGGCCGCTTCCGGCGAGGCGCGCGCGGACCGTCTCCGCGTCGAGCCCGTTGGCCTCGGCGAAGCCGGCGAGGGTCTTGCCGCCGACGCCGGTACCGGTCAAGCGATCCTCGATCAGGGCCGGATCGAGCGGGTCCTCGGTATCGGCACCGCCGGTCTGCGGCTTCGGGATCAGCGCGAATAGGGCTGCCGGGGTACTGTGATGGGAGCGCGCCAAGCGCTCGAGGTTGGTCTTCGGGTCGTCGATGCGGACGCCGGCGTCCGTAAGCGCCGCGCGCATCGCGTCGAGATCGAGTCCGAGCCGTTGCGCCAGCACCGGAAGCGGCGTAGCCTCGGCGCGCGCATAGGGCGGTTCTTGCCCCGGCTCGCGGCTCCAGGCCGACTTCGCCCAGTGATTGAGGTCGAACAGCCAGCTCACCGGCGGGACGGCGAAGAGCGCCCCGAGGGTGAGCAGAAACGTCGCGACGAGCGAGGTCACCAGCTCGCGTTTGACCGCGAGGTGCCCGCGCACCCGCTCGGCCAGATACTTCTTGAAGGGCTTCCAATTGAAGTAAAGGTGAAGCGCACCTGTGACGATGAAGATCGCCCCGAACAGGATGTGCACATCGGCCCAGCCGTCCTTACCGAGTCCTCCGAGTGTCCAGAAGGTCCAGTTGCCGACCCGCCCATGGGGAACGATATAGAGCACGATGCCGGTGACGGTGAGAATGACGAACGACCAGGTCACCAGAAAGGCGATGAAGGCGCGCGTCGAATGCGCATTCTTGATCATGAGTGATCTCTCCCACGCCGCTTACGGCGGTTCGGCTCGCGCCGATCGCACCACAGGATCCAAGCCCCCGCGACCAGAATGGCAATGAAAAAGAGGAAGGACCAGTTCGCGAGAGACAGGCCAAGGATGGTCAGCTCCCGGTCCTCGCAAAAACCGCTGGCCATGAAGAGCGGGGGCACCTGTTGCCCGAGCCATTCGACCAAACGCTCGATCGGACCCGGTGGGCCGCCGATGCAGGAAATACTGTCTGCCGGCTGCCATTGCAGCCAACTCTGATAGGCGGCAACGCCACCTCCCAGCGCCGCGATCGGCAACAGGGTCAGCCCGGTGAGACGGGCGGCAAGCAGGGAACGGCCGGGTTGCTGCAGCGCCGCTGCCAGGGTGGCCAAAAGGGCCAGGATCATGAACAGCAACCGCTGAAAGATACAGAGGTGGCAGGGGTCGAGATCCAGCACGGGCGTGAGCACAAGGCTCGCTGCCGCTAGAGCGGCGGAGATCAGGGCGATCAGGACCCAGAGGGTCCGTGAGGTGAGTGTCAACGTCATGTTGGCTCCGTTATTGGATTCGAGCCCGGCGTCGGTCCGCTCGGCAGGGTCGCCAGGATCAGCGCCGCGCCCAACCCGGCCATGCTGAACACCGTGGTCAAGACAAAGGTCACGAGCGCGCCAATCACGAGGAGTGTCACGATTGGATCCTCGGCTCGGCGAGCCGCAGCACGAACCCGCCAACTGCCGGATTGAGGTTCACGATGTCGTCAGGCGCCGCAATCGCTCGGCACCGATCGGCTCGGCCTCTTGAAGCGCCACGACCGCATAGCGCCGCGAATGCCGCTTGGCTACTGCATCGATCTGCTCGCGCTCGTTCGCGGCGCGTCGGCGCAGCAAAGACGACCGGGTCCGAGCTGCCGCGAGGCTCTGGTTGACGACCCAGGCCCAGGGCTGGATGCCGGCACGCTCGAGATCCGCCTGAAGGCCCGCCGCTTCGAGCACCGGCGTGGTTTCCGCCAGGGTCACCAACAAGACCTTGGTCTGCTTGGGATCCTGCAGCTGCATCATGGGCGTGCGCAGCTGCATGCCTTTGTTGCCGAGCTGTCGGGTCGTTTCGCGGTGGTAGGCGCCGGTGGCGTCGAGCAAGAGCAGCGTGTGGCCGGTCGGCGCCGTATCCATGATGACGAACTTCTTGCCTGCCTCTCGAATGATCCGCGAAAAGGCTTGAAACACCGCGATCTCCTCGGTACAGGGCGAGCGCAGATCCTCTTCCAGGAGAGCCCGGCCTGCATCGTCGAGCTGCGCGCCTTTGGTGCTCAGCACATGCGCCCGATAGCGCTCGGTCTCGACCCGCGGGTCGATGCGGCTGATCTCGAGATTGGCGCCCGGGCCCTCCAGGCTTTCGGCCAGGGTCTCGGCCAGGTGTGCCGCGGGATCCGATGTCGTGAGATGCACGGGGAGGCCCCGGTCCGCAAGCTCCACGGCAATGGCTGCGGCCAGCGTGGTCTTGCCGACGCCGCCTTTGCCCATGAGCATGACGAGTCCGTGGCCATCCGCGGCAATCTCCTCGACGAGGCTTGCCAGATCGGGGGCCTCCAACGGCTGCGCCTCGATCTCCTCCGGGGCATCGATCGGTGCGCTGTCGGTCAACAAGCCGCGCAAGGCGTCGAGCCCGACCAGATTGAAGGGTTTCAGCGCGATGCGGTCCATCGGCAGGGTTTTGAGCACGTCCGGAATCGTCGCCAGCGCCTCTTGCTCGCGCCGACCGATGGCGGCCGCCAGGACGTCGGCCCCGGTCCCATCCCCGCTTGCGTTCGCGGCTGCGGTGTCCGCAAGCACGCCGTTGACGACGAGGTACTGTTGCCGCAGGCCGATGGCCGCGAGCTCTTCATGCGTCCGAGCGACCTCGCGCAACGTCGCCTGCTGGGCGCGGGCGACCAAGACCAGGCGGGTCCGCTCGGGATCGGCCAAGGCATCGACGGCGGCACTGTATTGTGCGCGTTGCTTTTCCAGCCCGGCCAAGGGGCCGAGGCAGGAGGCGTCGCCCTTGCCGGCTTCGAGAAATCCGCTCCAGGCCCCGGGCAGTTGGAGCAATCGGATGGTGTGGCCGGTTGGTGCGGTATCGAAAACGATGTGGTCGAAGCCGGCGGTCAGGGCCGAGTCGAGCAAGAGCGCGGTGAACTCGTCGAAGGCCGCGATCTCGGTCGTGCAGGCGCCCGAGAGCTGCTCTTCGATGCCCTTGACCACCGCCTCCGGCAATAGGTTGCGGACGGGGCCGACGATGCGGTCCCGATAGACTTGGGCCGCAGCCTGCGGGTCGATCTCGAGCGCGGAGAGGCCGGGGACGGAACCGATGGGTGTGATCCGACTGCCGATCTCGACGCCAAACACCTGCCCGAGGTTCGAGGCCGGATCGGTGCTGACCAGCAGGACCTGCCGGCCGCCTCCCACAAGCTCGACCGCGGTCGCGCAAGCGATCGAGGTCTTGCCCACACCCCCTTTACCGGTGAAGAAGAGAAAGCGTGGGGGTTGATCGAGAAAGCGCATGCGGTGTTCTCCGTGGATCAGCAGCACGAGCTGCCGGTGCAACAAGGGATGACGGGGATCGGGTCGGCCACGGCGAGGATGCCGGCCCAGCGGGCGAGCTCGGCGCGTTTGGGGTAACGCCCGGCCAGGGCGACCTCGCCGTCGACCAAGATCAGCGGCAATGCCTCTTGACCGGACCGTTCCAGGAAGCCCCGCACCGCCGCGTTCTCCGCGAAGGCCAGCGGTTCCTGCGCGAGGTTGAAGCGCTCGATCCGGGCGCCGTTCTGCTTCGCCCATTCGACATCGGCGGAAAAGCTGACGAGTGCCTGATCGACATCGACGCCGCAGACGCCGGTACTGCAGCAGAGGGCGGGGTCGAAGACTTGGATGTGTGTCATGGAGAGTCTCCAGGGGTTGCTTGAAATGGTTCCCGAACAGATCCGGAAGCGATGCAGGTCACGGGTGACGCGGCTCAACCGGCGATCCGCTCCAGTTCCGCCTTCAACCGCGCTCGATCCTGATCCTTCTCGATCTCGATCAAGGGCAGCGCCAGAAAGGCTTCGATTCGGCCCCTGAGCATGCGGTATGCCGTCATGAAGGCCGCGTCGATCTCCTCATCGGTGCCGGTCGCATGCGCCGGGTCCTCGACCCCCCAATGCGCGCGCAGCACGGGGCCGAGGTACGCCGGACAGGTTTCGCCGGCCGCGCCCGAGCAGACGGTGACCACGATGTCGGGCGTGACCGGAAGATCGTCCCAGGACTTGCTGTGCAGACCATCGGTCGGAATGCCTTCCCGCGCCAAGAGTGCGAGTGAGCGCGGATGCACCTGACCGGTCGGTTGGCTGCCGGCGCTCATGGCATGCCAGCCAACCGGGGCCAGATGGTTGAAGACGGCCTCGGCGAGGATCGAGCGACAGGAGTTGCCCGTGCAGAGAAACAGAACATTCATGGGTCAGGAGCTCGCTTGTTCGGGGGATATCGGTGGCAGGACCCTCTCCGAGCAGCCCGAAGCGGCGCGCAGCTCCGCGCATTGCCCCGGTTGATCCGCGCAACATTCATCCGTGAGGTACGCGATCAGATCGAGCATCAAGGGGATGTTCGCACGGTAGCGTTGATAACGTCCCTCCTGCTCGACCTTCAGCAGCCCGGCTTGCGTCAATGCTTTTAGGTGAAACGATAAGTTGGTCGGCGGGATCTCCAGCACCGCGGCGATCTCGCCCGCGACCAGCCCCGCCGTGCCCTTCTTCACGAGCAGCCGATACACGTCCAGCCGGATACCGGAGGAGAGGGCTTCGAACAGGGATGTGGCGGTGTCGCGTTGCATGCTTCAGCTCTACAAGGAGTCTTGAAGTGTTGGCAAGCATCATGTCATTTGATCAAGTGCTGCCCTGTGCTCCAAACATGGGACGAATCGGACCTTGTCGCGCGTTTCGCACGGGGAAGGGTCGTGTCCGCGGTGCTCTGCCGCAGGCGTGCCGATGACCTGGGCCTCGGCAAGAACGTCTATGCCAACCTGATCCATGGTGCCGGGGATTTCCGTTTCATCGGCGCCTATGGCCAGAATAGGGATGCCGCGGTGTATCGTGTGATCCGCGATGGAGACTTGGTCGAGCATGACTTGGACAACCGGCCGCTCGGCGTAAAGTAGGCGCTGACCAATGGTTCCGAGCTGCTCGCCGCTTGGAATCAGCGCCGCGATGACACCGAACGCGATCACTTCAACACGGGGAACGCCAAGACGTTGAACGTCGGCCTCGATGCCAAGCTCGGCTATTGCCCGGCGACAGACGCGCGCGGTGCCGCCGGCGTTGCACCTGGTTCCACCGTTTCGTCCCGGGGCTGAACGCCATCGCCCCGGATTCGATCAACGACGATCAAAGGAGAACCTAATGACCAATCGTCCTGTTCCGATGCCGTCATCGATCTTACTGCCCATGCTTTGTGCGATGCTGATTTGGACCAGTCACGCGCTGGCGGCGCCAGACTTTCTCGTCGATGCCGACTGGCTCGCAGAGCAGCTTGACGATGACAAGGTGATCCTGCTCGAGGTGCGCTATCACCCTCATCGGTATTTCACCGTCGGCCACATCCCCGGGGCGCTGCAGGTCCAGCGCTTCAAGGACCTCGGCGACAATACCGCGAGCCCCATCATGCGCTTCCCGTCGCGGGAGGCGTTTCAGCACACCTTGCGCCGCTGGGGCGTCAATGACGACTCCTCGCTCGTGCTCTACGACGATTCCAGCACCGCGCTGGCGGCACGGCTGTATTACCTGCTCGATCTCTACGGCTTCAACATGGATCAGGTCAAGATCCTGAACGGCGGCACCATCGAATGGACCGGATTCAATGAGCTGGAGACCACGCCCGCCGCGGCGCGAGAGGCGGGCACGGTGACCTTGACGGAGGCCAATCCGGACCTGTTCGGCGAATGGACGGATGTTTATGACGACGTGGTCTCTCGGCGCGACCCCGGCGTGGTATTACTCGATGCCAGGCCGAAGGAGATGTACACCGGTGAGGTCGTCCGCCATTCGATCATGGGGGGG
>RRYU01022534.1_pt2 | contig 21133 bp, 15 predicted proteins | sample 2162651 | NCBI WGS metagenome assembly RRYU01 (sample SAMN10267283, study PRJNA491782) | microbial mat metagenome | isolation source: biomat in the production well | place: Japan: Minami-Kanto gas field, natural gas well KTG3 | collected 2017-06 | reverse complement strand
GAACCCGGAACCCTCGACCGTATGGGAGCAAGACGAAACCATCGGCTGGTTCTACCAGTATTACAACGACCCGTCCGAGCGGAAGCGGATGCGGGATGAATCCGCCGCGCCGCGCAACAGTCGTGAGTTGGCCGTTCGCAACCAGTTATTCACGCCTCGCTATGTGGTCGAGTTCCTGACCGACAACAGTCTGGGTCGAATCTGGTATGAGATGACCCGCGGCGAAACCCGTCTGAAGGAGCAGTGCCGCTACCTGGTGCGGCGTCCCAACGAGATCTTCCTTCAGTCCGACGACGCACCGTCGCTGCAGCCTGACCCAGCGACTGAGCTCAGCCGGGAAGAGCTTCTCCAGCGGCCTGTTGAGATTCCCTATCGTCCGCTGAAGGATCCCCGCTTGATCCGCATGCTCGACCCGGCTTGCGGCTCGATGCATTTTGGTCTCTATGCCTTCGACCTCTACCAGGTCATCTACGAGGAAGCTTGGGATCTCGACTTCCCCTTGCCCTCCAGAAGCGGTGCCGGGGCTGAGGGCCTTGCGCCGCTGCACGCGCTTTACGCGACCAAGGAGGATTACCTGCGCGATATCCCGCGGCTGATCATCGAGCACAACATCCACGGCATCGACATCGACCCGCGGGCCGCGCAGATCGCCGGCCTGTCGCTCTGGCTGCGCGCTCAGCGGGCCTGGCAGGAGCAGGGATTGCGGCGGGAGGACCGCCCGCGCATCCGCCGCTCCAACATCGCGTGCGCCGAGCCCATGCCTGGCGAGGGCGCCTACCTGGATGAATTCATCGCGGCCCATCTGTCCACCACGCCCGAACAGCGGCTCCTCGGCCAACTGGTCCGCCGGGTGTTCGCGGCCATGCGCCTCGCCGGCGAGGCCGGGTCCTTGCTCAAGATCGAAGATGAGATCGCCGGCGCCGTGGCCGAGGCGCGGCAACAATGGCTCACCGGCGCGAAGAAGCCCGAACAATTGGGGCTCTTTGGCGACGACCGCCCGGCGCCTGAGCAACTGGCGATTGGTCTGGACGTCATCGGGATCACCGACGCGGCCTTCTGGGAGGATGCCGAGGGACGCATCTACGCCGCGCTCCGGGAGTACGCGGAACGCACCGCGTACAGCGGCGGCTACCAGCGCCGGCTGTTTGCCGATGATATGGCCCGCGGTTTTGCCTTGATCGATCTGTGCCGACAGCGTTATGACGTGGCCCTCATGAATCCGCCCTTCGGCGACGCCAGCCTCCCCTCGAAACCCTACATCGAGACCACCTACGGCGACACCAAGGGCGATGTCTACAAGGCCTTCGTCGAATGCTTCCAGGCCCGGTTGGTCCCCGCCGGCTATCTGGGTATTCTCAGCTCTCGGACCGGATTCTTCCTCGGCCAGAGCGAGGACTGGCGCATCCGCGTCGTGCTGCGCCTTTATCGCCCGATCGTCTTGGCGGATCTCGGCATGGGCGTGCTCGACGCCATGGTGGAGGTCGCCGCCTATGTGCTGCGCAGCCTCTCCGAGACTGAGGCCCGCGATCTCACGCTCTCGCTGGTGCCCGTGCTCAACAGAGTGGTGCGCGACAAACAGGACCGGTTCAGTTTGCCCAAGTGGCAAGCCGCCCGCGACGGACTCAAGCGCCATCAGGCTGTTGCCGAGCTTGAGCACCTTGAAACCCATGGATTTGTCAAGCGCAGCCCTGGCGACATCGTTCGCTATACACCACTCTGGCAGGCGGCAAAGAAGGTCACGGCTCCGCCGACGCCGGTGTTTCCGCCGCTTGTGTCTATCAGGGCACTGATGGACGGGGATAAGGGCGCGGCAATTCTCAGCGCCTTGAACGCCCGATCGGATGTCCGGCGATTCGTCAGCCATCCGGCTGACTTTGCAGGAATGCCCACGACCCCTTTTTCCTACTGGGTCCCTGCGAAGGTGCGGCGCACCTTCAGGGTTGCGGAGAAATTCGAGACCGAGGAGCGAACAGCAAGGCGAGGCCCATGCACGAGCAACGATTTTCGTTTGCTACGACTTTGGTGGGAAGTAAACGTAAATGACGTAGGCCGACAGCAGCTGTGGGTTTCCTTTGCGAAAGGGGGCGCGTCTGCGCGCTTCTACGCGGACCAATCACTCGTTGTTGCGTGGGAAGAGCGTCGGTTCACTTTCCAAGGCTTCTTTGGAAGGCCGGGGCGCTGGATGGAGCGCCTCGAATCTTCTGACTGCTTCTTCCGGCCAGGTATTACTTGGCCACTCCGTTCAGCATCCCTGTCGCCCCAAGCTCTTCCTGCCGGGTGCGTATTTAGCGCACGAGGATATGCGGCATTCGCCCCTGATGATCATCTGAAAGCTCTGCTCGGGCTGATGGCATCCCGCCCTTTCGACTTCATATTCAAAAGCGTATTGGGGCGTTTTGGTTATCCCGAATTTGTTGTAGGAATGCTCCAGCAGCTTCCGCTGCCAAATCTTGCACCTGTCGAAAACTGGCGTATCGGCGATTTAGTTCATCGTGCTTGGCTGGACAAGCGTGCGATGGACGCTGTTAACTCTATTTCTCACGCCTTCCTTGTTCCTGCTCTACTTACCGCATCAGCAGGATCGCTCTCCCAACGTGCCGCGGCATGGGCCTCCCGGATCCGGTCAAGCGAGGAAACCGTCGCAGCCATCCAGGCTGAAATCGACGACATAGCCTTCCGCCTTTACGGCCTCGACGCTGTTGATCGGGCCGCGTTGACCTCCACACTCGCCACCGGAGCCACCGGCGAGGCGGCTGAATCCGGCGAAGAGGACGAGGAAGATGAGATCTCCGCGGCCGACCACTCCGCGCTCACCGCCGACCTGCTGGCCTACGCCCTTGGCTGCGCCTTCGGCCGCTGGGACGTTCGTTACGCGACCGGGGAAAGCCCCGCTCCGGAACCGCCGGACCCGTTCGCCCCGTTACCCGTCTGCCCGCCTGGCCAATTGCAGAACGCCCAAGGCCTGCCGGCGGGACCCGATGACCTACCCGCCGCCTATCCCGTCGACATCCCTTGGGACGGCATACTGGTGGATGATCCAGGGCATGAGCGCGATCTCACCGCGCGCAGCCGGCTCGTCTTCGATCGCGTCTTCGGCGATGGCGCGGACGCCGCCTGGCGCGAGGCCGCCGAGAGTCTCGAGGGTCGGGGGAATGACCTCCGAGCCTGGTTGGCGCGGTCGTTCTTCTCGGACCATATCAAACGCTACTCGAAGAGCCGCCGTAAGGCGCCGATCTACTGGCAGCTTGCCACCCCCTCGGCGGGCTACTCGGTTTGGCTCTATTTCCATCGGTTCACTCGGGACATTTTGTACAAGGTCATCAATGACTCCGTGACACCCAAACTCCAACACGAGGAGCGCAAGCTGATGGGGCTGCTCCAGGGTGCCGGTGGAACCCCGACCGCTAACCAGCGCAAAGAGATCGCAGAGCAGCAGGGCTTCGTCGAAGAGCTCCGCGCCTTCCGGGACGAGGTCGCCAGGGTTGCCCCCCTCTGGAATCCCGATCTCAACGACGGCGTCATCATCAACTTCGCGCCCCTGTGGCGCCTGGTGCCCCAGCACCGGGCGTGGCAGAAGGAGTGCAAAGGCTGCTGGGACAAACTGACTGCCGGCGACTACGACTGGGCACACCTCGCGATGCACCTCTGGCCCGAGCGGGTCGTGCCCAAGTGCGCCACGGACCGCAGCCTAGCCATCGCCCACGGGCTGGAAGAGGCATTCTGGGAGGAGGGCGACGACGGGAAATGGCGAGCCAGGGTTCAGGGTGCGGGGTTCAGGATTCAGGAGGTCATCGCGGATCTTGTGCGCGAGCGGACGTCTGCCGCGGTCAAGGATGCCCTGAACAGCCTGTTGGAGGCGCCAGCACCCGTCGCCGTCCGTGCTGGCGGCCGAAAACCGTCGGGGCGCACCCGAGCCCCCAAGCGGGTACAGGCTGCGGGGTTCAGTGCGCAGGGTTCAGGGCTCAACCACCTGAACCCTGTACCCCGAACCCCGAACCCGCCTCAACCCCGAACCCTGAAGCCCATCCCTGAAACCCTAGACGCGGTCAGGCAGGCCATCGCCTCCAGTCAGGACGGCATCAGCAAGTCCGAAGTCCTCGCCGCGACCGGCCTGACCGACCCCCAGTGGAACCTCGCCATCAACGCCCTGCTGACCGAAGGCACGGTCACCAAGACCGGCGCCGCCCGCGGTACCCGTTACCATCTGGTCAATGATGGTTAACGCTTCCGGAGCCCGCTGATGCTCGACTTCTTGCACCTATTAAATGTTGGACCAGCTTCTGAAATGAGTCTGGAGCTTGCTCCTAGGCTCAACCTGATTACCGGGGACAACGGGCTCGGTAAGAGCTTCCTGCTTGACGTGGCTTGGTGGGCGCTTACCCGGCGTTGGCCCCACGACATGAATCCAGCGCTCACGTCAGGGTATCCCGCCAAGCCCATCGACCCAAAACTGACAGCAAGCATTACCTTTGTTGTTCGCTCGAAGACCAGAACAATCGAATATAGCTCAAGCTATAGCCCGCGTGACGAGGCCTGGGTCCATGCTATTACCCATAACTTCCGTCGGCGGCGCGTTGCGCCTGCAGCGCGAGCACGAAATCGGCGGCGCGTTGTAAGCCGATCCACATCGCTTGCGGCCCCGGAAAGCCGTCGCCCTTGCGGTTGAGGAAGCCACCGAGGCCGGCGACCATCCGCACCATGGTATCGAGCGCGGGCGGCTCGGTGGGGGGCGGCTGGCGTCGGGTCACCAGATAGACCGCTTGCCATTCCGCGTCGGCAAAGACCACGTCACACGGCATCTCGGGGCAGTCGCGCCCAAGGTGGGTCAGAAACAGCACGCGCCAGGCGATGATCATGTAGAAGGCCAGCGCCGGCTCCAGGCGCTCGCGGGTCTCCAGTTGCAACTCTTCGATCTTGCAGCCGCTTTTGAGAATTTTGAAATAGACCTCCACTTGCCATCGGCACAGATACCACGAGAGCTTCTCGAGCGCCTGCTCGGCGTTCTCCACGGGCAGATTGGTCAGCAACAACCACTGCAGCGGCGCCTCCCCCGGCGGTGGGTTGCTCTCCTCGGCGAGCAGTGCGGTGACGCTCACCTCGGGTAAGGTCCGGTCGGGGCGCGCCGGTGCTTTGAGCGTCACCCGCACGGCCTTGAGCTGCTGGGTCACCGGACGTGCCGGGCGGCCGCTTGCCGCCGGTCGCTCGAAGGTGATCTCGCTCAGGACGGGGGGCGGTCTCGAGCGCGTCGCGCAAGGTGCGTCCGTCCGTCAACAGCCGGTCGTGGTGTTGTCCGCGGATCAGCCAGTCGGCGCCGGTCTCGGGGCATGGCGCCTCGACGAACAGATCGTAGAGGTCGCCCTCGCGATCGGCGATGTAGACCGGACGCGTCTCGGGGAAGCGCTCGGCCAACGCGTTGACCCGGGCGAAGCCATCGACCCAGCGTACGCTCTCCTTGTCTTCGAGCGGGCGGCGCCGATCCTTCGGCTGACCGAGACTGCCCGGTTCGCGCGTGAAGCGGAGCGCATCGAGCAGGCCCAGCGGCACCCGCTCGGGGGTGACCACCAGCGTCGGATGCAGGTACATGCCCCAGCGACTTTCCAGGTTCAGCACGCCCAAGCCGCCGATGACGCCCTTTTTCTTGGTGTAATCCAGCTCCGTTGTATCTTGGATACACAACACCCGCGGGTGCGTGCGCAGGCGCGCTTCGGTGCAGGCGATATGCGGGGCGAGCACCGCCTCGGCGGTGACCGCGTCGTGGTCGAACAGCCGATAGGCCGCGCGGGTCTCGTCCCAACCGCTGCAGGCCCCCGGAATACTCAACGTCGGCTTGTTGCCCAAGGTCTCCACCAGGCGCTGCGCGCGCCGATTCAGTCGCCGATCGCCCAAGTCGATGCCGGCCAGTTCCGCCGCGAGCCCCTCCATCAGGACACCCCCAAGGCGGCCCGGAAGTCGCGCCGCAGCGGATAGGCGAAGACGCCTTTACGGGGCAACGCGGCGCGACCGAAGCGGTCCAGTTTGCCACGTCCGGCGGTCTCGCCCAGGTACTGCCAGTTCGCCGCCCGGTAACAGGTGCCGCGAAAGCGCGGATGCTCCACGAAGGTCTCCAGCAGCACCACCGAGGCACCGTAGCGCGCCGGAAAGTCCACCACGACCCGCGCGGCGGCCATCGCCAAGACCTTGGAGGCGAGATTCTTCACCTGCACCCACGGCAGGATCAGAAACCGGGCGTTGTTGAGCACGCCGCCGAGCTGTCGCTCGCGCGTCGGCGCATCCCAACCGATCCAGCGATCGCGTGCCGCGACCTTCCAGGCCGCCGCGCCGAAGCCGAGTGCACCCAAGACACCGCCATCCCAGCGGATCAGATAGCGCAACTGCGCGCCGGACAACGGCGTATAGCCCAAATAATGCCAGCGTGCGATCAAGGCGTTCCACAACCGCGAGTCCGCCGCAGTGGCGACCGCTTCGAGACGCAGGCCGGCCAGCGCCTGCACCGAACCGCTCGGCGTCGCCGCCTCGGGCAGCGCGTCGCAGCGCGGCTGCAGCGCCCGGCCATTGCCGTTGCCGTTGCGCGGCGCCGGCAGCGCGATCAGCCCCGCACGGTGCAGGCGCAACAGTCCGACCCGGCAGCTCATCAACTTCGGGCGTCCCTGCACATCCACCCAGTTCAGCGCCGTGCAGACCCGCCGCGCGATCTCCGCACGCTGCGGCGGATCGGCCTCGCGCACCGCGGCACGGATGCTCTCCAGATCCGCCGCACTCAGCGCGCGCCCGCACAGCTTGCCAACCGGTTCCTCGTTCATCGACACTTGTCCCATCGGTGGTGATGGGGCGGCATTTCAACAGCTCACGCAAGCTGTGTCCAGGCGCAGCGGCGTCGGGGCATGCGGAGATATGGGTAATCGCATGGCCTGGGTCGGCAAGCAGGGCCGCCCCTGGATGCCTGGGCTGGTGCTCTATGCACACTCGGACGGTGGCTTCTCCGTTTGGGATCCGCACAGAAATTATTGGAAGACAAGAAACAACGTTGACGTTCAGGAGCGGGTGCCGGGTTATGTCTTTTCTCCCAAAGAGGTTTGGGATGGGCTTGAGATGGACGTGGACGGCAAGCCGACCATTGTCTGCAATGGGCTGCTCCGGGACTGGGCGGGTTGGATCAAGGAAAAGGGAGACGATGCCAAGCGTATGGCGGGGGCACTGACGCGCTTGGCACCCAGAGGGGAAACCCTGGAGCCCGGCCGTCTAGTGCGACTGTCCGTGAATGATGCGCGAGATATCCCGTCGCTGCGGCTTCCATACTCCGACGCTGTTCCTATTCTGCATGCCTCTGCCGGGGTTCGGCGCATTACGGCTCTGTGCTACATGCTCACTTGGGCCTGGCGTGAGCACCTGTTAGCTGCTGAGCAATTGGGCGAGACACCGACGCGCCGGCTGGTGCTCCTGTTCGACGAGATCGAAAGCCACCTGCATCCGCGGTGGCAGCGGACCATCTTGAATGCGCTGTTGGAGCTCTCCAAATCACTCAATCGCGAGGCGGAGATCCAACTCATCGCGGCGACCCATTCGCCCCTTGTCCTCGCCTCGGCGGAGCCAACCTTCGATCCCGATAAAGACGCCTGGTTCGATCTGGATCTGGAATCGGACGGCCATAAGCGCGTTGTCTGCCTGCGCAGAAGGGAGTTTGTCCGGCGTGGGGACGTCGGCAACTGGCTGACCAGTGAAGCGTTCGATCTTAAGAGTCCGCGCAGTTTGGAGGCCGAAAACGCGATCGAAGAGGCCAAGGAACTGCTCCGACGCCGCGAGCAACCGTCGCCGCAAGAGGCTCGTCGTGTGGATGCCGCGCTGAGAAAGGCCGGGCTCTCGGACATTGATCCGTTCTGGGTCCGTTGGGGTGCGTTCGTGGAGCAGCTGGAGGGGCGGGGGTGATTCCGGTCACGCCAGCGCCGGAACCGGCGGGGTTCGATGCGAAGGTCAGGCAGCCTGGGCTCGATGCGATCGCGGAGCTGACCGGCGGGACGCCAAGACATACGCGTCGCGGCCGAAAGCGAAAAAAGGTTGCTGATCGGCCGGAGGACATCCCCGCGAAGTGCTTTTCACCGCTCTGGCGTGAGGTCTTGCCGGAGATGCTGAACGCCTACGAGCGTCGTTGCGCCTATCTTGCTCTGCACATCGAACCGGCTACCGGGAACCCCACCGTGGATCACATCATTCCGAAGTCGAAGGCGTGGAGCCTCGTCTACGAATGGAGCAACTACCGGCTCGCCGCAGGACTCATCAACAGCAAGAAAGGGGAGCTGGAGAACGTGCTTGACCCGTTCGAGATCGATCCCGACTGGTTTGCGCTCGAGTTTGTGACGTTTCAGGTTAAGTCTGGGCCGGGAGCGGCGAGCGACATTGCGGATTGTGTCGAAGATACGATCACGAAGCTTGGGTTGAACCGGGACGAGTGCTGCAAGGCCCGCCAAGCATACTTCGATGAGTATCTGAGCGAGGAAGCCCCGATACCCTATTCTTACCTCTTGCGTCGTGCGCCGTTCGTGGCGAGCGAGATGGGCAGACAGGGGTTTCTTCGAGCGGGAGATGCCTGATGCGCGCTTTCCACGCCGACATCTGCAAACACTTGCAAGGGCTCCTTGGCAAGTGATCGATCGTGATCTTCTGCGACCCTCGTCGTGAGCTTACCCCCTTCTTTGATCGGGTCGGGGTTCGGGGTTCAGGGTTCAGGGTTCAGCCGGAACGCCGAGCTATCACGAAACATGCCATGCTGGCCAATGTCTCAGGAATGATTCAAAAAGGACCTAGCGATGCAACGCCTGACCTTTGAAACCAATGTTCCGACCGACCACCTGGTCCACCTGCCGGATAATCTGCCGGTGGGCGTTCTTGTCAGGATTACGGTTGAGAGGCTGACGGACGATCCGATAGCCGAGGACTATCAGCCACGCACCGAGATCGGTCGACTGGCGCTCGCCGCGCGAAAGGCTTACCTCGAGGGCGGGGGCGACTTGCGCAGTGCCGATGAGATCAGCGCAGAGGTCCGTAGCCGTCGCGGTGGTTTGTCTGATGAGTAAACGGCGTACCGCCATCGATGCCAACCTGCTGATTGCCGCATGGTCTGCACGCGCGCCGTTGTCCGCAGCGGCGTTGGCGATTCTGGAAGATCCCGATCGCGTCTTGATCGTCAGCGACGCGCTCGAACAGCCTTGAGCCGCGTTGGCGTTGATGATTCCGGTTGGTGACAGGGGACCGCCCCGAAGCACCCTGTGAGCGCGGTTGAGCGCCTTGCGCGATCAGCCAGCGCGCGAGGGCGAACAGCCTGAGCCCATGTCTTGGAACGAAATTCTTGCGGACTTGCAGCAACGCCGTTGGAGACAGGAACCCAACCCTGGACCCTGGACCCTGGACCCTGAACCCTGGACCCCGAACCCCCGCTACCATCTCGCAGACACCGACTGACGATCCAAACCGGAGCTTCGACCATGCCCCATCAGCTGATCATCGACTACGACAACGACCTGTTGGCCAACGTCGGGCTCTCACCGGACGAGTTTGCCGAGGAGGCGCGTCTCCTGCTTGCGGCCAAGCTCTACGAGCAGGGCAAATTGTCGTCCGGGCAAGCCGCGAAGTTGTGCGTCAAGGGCCGTGTCGAGTTCTTGTATTCGCTCGTGCGGGCTGGCATCCGGATGAGCAATCTACGGCCGGACGATGCCGAGCTGGAGATCGACTTTGCCCTCTATGGACAGTCGCATCTTCAGCAAGGCGTCGGGCGACAAGGAGGATGAACCGGCGTGACCAGGCGCGAGAAGCTCATCGAGCGCATGCGTCGCTCGCCCGGATCCGTTCGCTTTTCGGAGGTTGAGGCGCTGCTACGCTATGAGGGGTTTGTGCTCTTTAATGCCCGGGGCAGCCATCGCACCTACCATCGTGCCGACGGACGGCTGCTGACCCTGGTGAGACCCCACAGTGGACGCGCCTACTGCCACCCCGCGTATTGGAGCTTTTGCAGCCATGATGACCACGCAACATCTCTATCGAGACTATGTGCTCACCATCGATTATCAGGCCCGAGAGCCGGCTCACAGTGTCAGCTTCCCGGACATCCCTGAAATCATCACAAGCGGCGACACCTTGCCGGAGGCTTTCGCGCACGCCTGCGAGGCATTGGATCTACACCTGGAGAGCCTGCAGAAGCTTGGCCATCCGGCGCCCGCTATCCGGCACCGGCTGGTGGTCGAGGCGGCATGAGCGACGCGGTCGCTCGACGTGGTCCTGAATGGCATCCTGGTGGACGATGCGGGCCATGATCGCGATCTCGCGACGATAAACCGCGATGTCTTCCAGATTCCTCCAAGCCTTGGACGAGTTATCGTTTACTGAACCCCGAACCCCGAACCCCAAACCCCATGCATCCTTTCCACGACTACCTCAGCCAGCACCTGGACGACCTGCTGCGCAAGCGCTCGGTGGTCGTGTTCTACGACCCGCGCAGCGAATTCACCCCCTTTTTCGACCGTGAGCTGGCGCTGCTCGATGGCGGTCCGCTGCCGCTTGTGACGATCGGCACCAGCTCTCCCTTTCTCGCCCGCTACGAAGGCAGCTTCTTCGGTCTGCGCGCGGCGGTCGAGCCGGTCGTGGCGGCCGACCAGCCGGATCCCTTGATCCTGTATCTACCGGGCATTGCCAAGGATCGGCAGGGTTCGGTGCTGATGGAGCTGGAGCGGGCCGGCACCTGCTACGAACCGCAACTCAAGCGGCTGGGGCTCAACGTGCTGCGCCAGCGGTTCACCGACGGGCAGATCGACGAGATGCTGAGGCCCTCCGCCGTCACCTATGACGATATTGTTGCCTTCCTCGGCCAGGGCGGACAGGTGGCTTCGGTGCTCCACACTCTGTTCGGCGGCGCCCAAGGCGAGGTGCTGCTGACCGAGTGGTTGGCGTCCGACGCCAAGGACGGGGCTCTGCTGGAGAAGGATGCGCTGCCCGAGCTGCTCAAGCTGATAAAGGTTCGATTGGGCCTGGACCTCCCGGCGGACTCGAGTCTCTCGAAGGCACGCGAGAGGACCTGCCGCTATGTGCTGATCAACGAGTTCCGTGCCGATCTCTCCTGCGCGCCGCCAAAGTCGATCGGGATGGTGCCGGACCCACCGGGCAAGGAGCACGCCGAGCGTATCCGCGATGTCGCGGAGGGTCTGCGACGGCGCTTCCCGGATGTGTACATCGGCCTGGCGGATTCCGTAGACCAGGATCTGGGTCTCGCGGGGGCCGGTGTCGAGGCGGCAAACCTGGGGTCCATCGACACCTTCCGTTTCGAGGAGGAGCGGCTCCTTGCCCATGCCGCGGCGCTGATTGCCGGTAAAGCCTACGACGCGGCACTCGCGATCATCGACGCGCGCGTGCGCAGCTTCTGGGTCGACCGCGACGTACGACGTCAGGCGCAGTGGGGAGCCTGTCGGCTGATGGCCGAGCTCGGCCATGAACTCGAGGGAATCCGCTCGGCGCTGGGCAGAGTGGGAAGCGATCCCGCGAAGTGGCTGGCGGCCTATGTCGCGGAGGACGGATGGCACCGTGCCGACGGTCTGCAGCGGCGGCTGGAGACCTGGGTTGCCGGGATGGACGACGAGCCCGAGGCGGAACAGGCCCTGGCCGTTGTCCGACAGGAGCATGAGCATCTGCTGCGCACGATGGCCGACGGGTTTACCAAGGCGTTCAGAGCGTCCGCGTGGACCGTCGCCGGGGCCTTGCACCAAACCCGCATCTATCCGGAAGTCGTGCAGACCATGGGTGGACGGGTCGCCTATTTCCTTGTCGATGCCATGCGCTACGAGATGGGCGTGGAGCTGGCGCGCCAGATGGAAGGGGCCAGGGATCTGACGGTGCGCGCGGCGATCGCGGCGCTGCCCTCGATTACCCCGGTCGGCATGGCGGCGCTGCTGCCCGGAGCGGCGGCGAGCTTCGACGTGGTCGACGCCAAGGGAAAGCTCGCGGCGCGGATCGAAGGCACCGAGCTCAAGGAATCGCCCGACCGCATGCGCTTCCTCAAGACCAAGGTCCCGGACGCGGTGGAGATGACGTTGGGCAAGCTGCTCGGCAGCTCTCAGGCCAAGGTTGCGAAGGATATCGGCACGGCGCCGCTGGTCGTGATCCGCTCTCAGGAGATCGATCTCGTCGGCGAGATGGACGTCGACCTGATCGCGCGTCAGATCATGGACAGTCTCATCGGCAACCTCGCCCGCGCGGTGAAGAAGCTCGCCGCTGCCGGTATCGAGCGTTTCGTGATCACCGCCGACCATGGTCACCAGTTCTCGATCCGCAAGGACGACGACATGAAGACCGACAGCCCCGGCGGGGTCACCCTGGATCTGCATCGGCGCTGCTGGATCGGACACGGCGGCAGCACGCCCTCGGGTGCGGTGCGCGTGCCCTGCGCCGAGCTCGGTTATCGGACCGATCTGGATGCCGTCTTCCCGACCGGTCTCGGGGTCTTCAAGGCAGGCGGGAGTCTGAGCTTCCACCATGGTGGATTCAGCTTGCAGGAGTTGTTGATCCCGGTGATCAGCCTGCGCCTGGCCGCCGGCAAACCGGCTGCGGTACCCGGCATCCAGGTTCGCATCGAAGGCTATCCGACGGCGGTGACCAATCGCACCTTCGGGCTCAAGCTCGCCGCAGCGGGTGATCTGCTGGCAACCGAGCCGCTCATGCTCCGCGTTCTCCTGATGGCCGGCGCCGAGGAGGTCGGCCGCGCCGGGATGGCGGTCGGCGCCGACCTCGATCGCGTGACCGGCACCCTGACCTTGGGGCTGGGGAGCGAGGCGAGTGTCGGCATGATGTTGACCAACGACACCTGCCAATCGCTGCGCGTCGTGGTGCTGGATGCTCGCACGGACGGCGTTTTGGCCGAGTCCGACGAGCTGCCGGTCAAGTTGGGGATTTGAGGGGAAGGGTTCGGGGTTCGGGGTTCGGGGTTCGGGGTGCGGGAAGAAGGGGCGGGATTCGGCGAACTGGATGCTATCGAACTTGTTTCAAATGCGATCGGTTAAACCTCCAATAAGATTTTTCTCTTCGCTGCAACAGGATGCGTTACATTTTCCCTGAACCCTGAACCCTGAACCCTGAACCCCGAGGCCCCAATGAACCTAGCCTTCGACATCGATCCCAGCGTTCTGGCCAGCGTCCGCCGGGACCCCGAGGAATTCGTTCGCGAACTGCGCCTGGCGGCAGCGGTGAAGTGGTATGAGCTGGAACGTGTCAGTCAGGGCCGTGCTGCGGAGATCGCGGGCGTTTCCCGCGCCGAGTTCATCGATGCCCTCGGCGAATACGGCGTGACACCCTTCCAGCAGACCGGGGAGGAGATATTGGCCGAGCTGGATGCGCTGAAACGCGTTGACGGTCCTGAGAATGGCTGAGCAGCCTACTATTCCTGCGCTCGTCGTCGATACGTCCGCACTGGTTGTGCTCGGCAAGGTCGGTCGACTGGATTTGTTGCGGGAGTTTGCGAAGGCGCTGCTAGTTCCATCCGCGGTCGCAGACGAGATTCGTGCAGGCCCGGTGCAGGACCCCGCGCGGGTCGCTCTCGAGTCGGGGCGATTCGGGGAGCCTATCCACGTCGATGTGCTCCCGATGGTCATGGAGTGGGGGTTGGGGGCGGGAGAGACTGCTGTCCTGAGTCTGGCGGTCACCAGTGGTGCTGTCGCGGTGATCGATGATCGCGAGGCGCGGCGGGCGGCACACGCGTTGGGTGTGCCGGTGGTGGGCACCTTGGGTATCGTATTGCAGGCTGCGCGTGGTGGGCGCGTTGAATCGCCGGCGATGCTGGTCCAGGCGCTGCGTGATGTTGGTCTACGCCTTGATGAGCGAGCGGTCGCCCATGCCTTTCAGGCCATCTTGCGTGAACCCTGAACCCCGAACCCCGAACCCCGAACCCAATGCCCAACTCCCCACCCGCCCGCGACGCCCTCGACGACAAGACCAACCGCGTCTTCGCCGGCAAGGTGGTTCGCAAGGATCTGGTCCGCAAGGTCAAAGTCGGCGCGAACGTCCCGGTCTTTGTCCTGGAGTACCTGCTCGGGAAGTACTGCGCGTCATCGGACGAGATGGCGATCCAGATGGGCCTGCAGGTGGTCAACGACACCCTGGCCGACAACTACATCCGCCCGGACGAGAGTACAAAGGCCCAGAGCAAGGTCAAAGAGAACGGTCGTCACACCTTCATCGACAAGGTGAAGGTGCGGCTGGTGGACTCCCAGTATTGGGCCGATGTGACGAATTTCGGTCACAACCACGTCCACATCCCCGACCACTATGTGCGCGACTTCGATCGGCTTCTGACCGGCGGCATCTGGGCGCAGGTGGACATGCGCTTCGAATACGACGAGGAGACCAAGGGTAAGAACCCGTTCTGGATCGACAAGCTCACGCCGATCCAGCTCGCCAGTTTCGATCTGGATGAGTACCGTCGGCTGCGCGCGGAGTTCACCACCGAGGAGTGGCTCGACTTCATCCTGCGCAGCATGGGTTACGAGCCGACGGCGATGGAGCGGCGCCTCAAGCTCCTGTTCCTGATCCGCCTGATCCCGCTCTGCGAGCGCAACTACAACCTGGTGGAGCTCGGTCCGCGCGGGACCGGCAAGAGCTATGCAGTGCAGGAGCTTTCGCCCTACGCCGCCCTGCTGACCGGCCCGACGACCGTGGCGAACCTCTTCGGCCACATGAACGGCAAGCAGAAAGGCATGCTGATGATCTGGGATGTGGTCGGCTTCGACGAGGTCGCCGACCTGCAGAAGATGCCCAAGGAGGTCATCACGACGCTGAAGACCTTCTGCGAATCCGGCCAGTTCCAGCGCGGTCAGGAGGCGATGGCGGGCTACGCCAGCATCGCCATGTTCGGCAACACCCAGCAGCCCATCGACGTCATGGTGCAGACCGGCCACCTGTTCGCGCCCATGCCGGACGTGATCCGCGACGACATGGCCTTCATCGATCGGCTGCACTTCTACCTGCCGGGTTGGGAAGTGCCGAAGATGCGCAACGAGCACTTTACCGACCACTATGGCTTCGTGATCGACTATCTGGCCGAGGCCCTGCGGGAGCTGCGCAAGCACAATTTCACCGAGATCATCGACCACTACTTTGCGCTCGGATCGCACCTGAACGCCCGTGATCGCAAGGCGGTGCGACGAACCGTATCGGGTCTGGTGAAGATCCTGCACCCGCATGGGCAGGTGTCTCGCGAGGATCTCGCCGAGCTCCTCGAGCTGGCCTTGGAAGGCCGTCGCCGGGTGAAGGAGCAGCTCAAGAAGATGGGCTCTTTCGAGTATTACCAGACCTCCTTCAGCTATCTGGTGAACGAAACGGGCGAAGAGAGGTTCGTCGGGGTGGCGGAGCAAGGCGGGCGGGATCTCATTTCGGCCGATCCGCTGCCACCCGGGACGCTCTACACCGCCTCGGTCAGCGGAGACGGCACGGTCGGTCTCTACCGTGTCGAGATCACGCTCTCGTCGGGAACTGGAAAACTGAAGTTCGCCGGCGGCGTGAGCGGATCCATGAAGGAGTCCGTCAACCGCGCCTTCAGCTTTCTTTCCGCAAGCAAGAGCGCCTTCGGCGTGCCGCGCGAGCTGGACACCTCCGACTTCCACGTCGAGGTCATCGATCTGCTCGGCAACAAGGTCGAGGCGGAGATCGGCGTCGCGTTCTTCGTCGCGGCCTACTCGGCGTTGCGCAAGGCGCCGCCCCAGCCTGCGCTTCTGGTGCTCGGCGATATGAGTATCCAAGGCAACATCAAGCCCGTGCGATCACTCACCGAGCCGCTCCAAGTCGCCATGGACAACGGCGGCAAACGCGCGCTGATCCCGATCGGAAACAAGCGGCAGTTCCTGGACGTGAATCCGGACGTGCTGGAGCACGTCGATCCGGTGTTCTTCGGCGACATGCGCCAAGCGGCGTTCAAGGCGCTGGGTCTGACGTGAGAAACGAACAAGTGCCGGTGATCCATCGTCGGTGCCGATTCCGGCGGAGTGCGGCTGGAGGGCAAGCCGCCGAAGGGTTCGCCTCGATTGCACAAGTGCGATGCCGAGGGACAACAGCGAGGATCGAAGTGTCTAGGACCAATGCCGAAGGGTCATGTGATGGGATCCTGATGAGCATGTTGAGGAGCTCACTCCCGTTAGCTTCCACCTGAGAAAGACGCCGCAAAGCGTGCCTAAGATCAAGCCAGGGTCGTCGCGCACCAAAGGTGCCATGTATTCGGTCTTATCCATGCAGAAATATTCAACGGCAGTGTCCACATGAGTTAGGCTTCTAGGATTTCCAACCTCTCGCATGAAGGGCCAGCCCGGCGATGGAAGTCGACAGCCATAATCTCGAGTTAATCGTCCGCGGCTTGCTCCAAGTGCTTCTGCTGATGGGCTCTGCGGTTTTTTCGGGCTCCGAGACCGCCCTCTTCTCGCTGACCCGGATCGATCTTCAGCAGTTGCGCCATCGGCGCGATCCGCATTCCGACAGCGTCCACGCGATGCTCGGAGAGCCGCGTCGGCTCATCATCTCGATCCTGTGCGGGAACGAGCTGGTCAATATCGCTTCCTCCGTCAACATGGCGGCGATCTTGCTGATCCTGTTTGGCCAGGATGCGGGCTGGGTGAACATCCTGGTGATGGTGCCACTCTTGCTCCTGTTTGGAGAGGTGACGCCCAAGACTATTGCCGTCAACCATCCGGTGGGCTTCGTCCAGCGGATCAGCGCACGCATCCTGCCCCGTTGGATCTATATCGTCACGCCCCTGCGCGAGGCCGTGCGTCAGGTGGCAGACCGGGTCACGACGCTTCTCGTCGGCGAGGCCGTGGCACGGGAGAACATTCTCCAGCCCGACGAGCTGAAGATGCTGTTGGACGAGGGACAGCAGACCGGCATCATCGACGCAACTGAACGGGTGCTGATCGGGAACCTGCTGGAAGCCTCGGAGACCGAGATCTCGCATATCATGACGCCCGGGCCACGGCTCTGCCTGCTCAATGCCGATCAGCCTCTGCAAGACCTGATCAATGACTTCCGCCGCTATCGTCACCCCAGGGTGCCGGTCTATTCGGGCCACTGGGACAATGTGATCGGTTTCGTCCATTCCGAGGACGTTTTGCGGCTGGTGCGGGGCGGCGCCGATCTCGAGCAGCTCAGCATCGAATCCATCTTGCGCCCGGCGCATTTCCTGCCGCCGACCGTCAAGGTGGACGAGCTCTTCCAGTATTTCCAGCGAACCAAGACACGTGCCTGTATCGTCCTCGGCGAATTCGGCGAGGTCGTCGGCATCGTGACCATGAAGGATGTTCTTGCCTTTCTGTTTGGGGAGCTGACGGCCTATGTCCGCGGCAGCGAGGAGTACGAGCGCGACGACCATGGCCATATCGTGCCGGGTTGGATGCGGCTGCTGGATTTTTACAGCCTGACCAATATCGACATCGACGACCCGGTCATGACCACGGTTGGGGGTTTGGTGTTCAGGCTCTTCGGCTATCTGCCGAAGGTGGGAGAAGTGGTCGACTACGAGGGATATCATTTCCAGGTCCTCGGGATCGATGGGCTTCGGATCAGCCGCCTGCGGGTGTCGAAGGTGGAGGCCCCGGCCCCGGAGGTCGATACCGAAGACGAGCTGGCGTCCGAGTCCGACAGCGACCTTTCGGTGCCGCGACTCCCGTCGCCTCGGGCGGGCACGGACGCCGATGACGTCTCGGGGCCCGGCGCCGAGCACGAAGGGCCCGACGGGATACCCTCGGCCAAAACCAAGCAGAAGCAGAAGGCCAAACGCAAGCTCAAGGCCAAGGCGCTCAAGGAGTCTGCCGCCGGATCCGTTCTGTCCGCCGAACCCGCATCGGCACGGGACCCGGTTGATACCCTACCGGACGATGCCGACGACGAGCGCGGCACCACCACCTCCTTCAGTCGACGCGAGGCATCATGATGGAATGGCCCATCGCACTCCTGATCATCCTGGTCTTTCTGCTGTTGAAAGGCTTTTTCTCCGGCTCCGAGATCGCGATCGTCAACGCGGACAAGCTCAAGCTGCGTCATCTGGCCAATCAGGGTGATCAAAAGGCGTCACTGCTGCTGAAGATGTTCCGGGCCCCGGATGTCATTCTGGGGACCACGCTCGTCGGCACGAATCTGGCGACTGTCACCATTGCGACCCTGACGGCGCTGGTCTGCATCGAGCTGTTCGGCAGCCTCGGTGATTTGATCTCGGTCCTTATCCTGACGCCCATCCTCCTGATCTTCGGCGAGGTCGTGCCGAAGAGTGTGTTCCAGCAGAAGGCCAATGTGCTCGCGCGGCTCGTCGCCCCGGTGCTGCGGTTCTTTTCGTTCGTGTTTTACCCGATTATCTTCGTGTTCAGCCGGGTTGCGCGCTTTGCTACTCGTCTCGTGGGCGGGGAGTCGAAACGGCACAACCTCTTCATCACCCGCGAAGAGCTGCGCGTGCTGCTTGATGACGGCGAGCCCGCCGGCGGCGGTGGCAAGGTGGACCGGCAACGAATCCGGCGGGTGATCCGGTTTGCCGATACCACCGTCGGCCAGGCCATGATTCCGCTGGCTGATGTGGTCGGCTTCAACGAGATGCGCAGCACCGGCGATGCCGTGATGCTCGTCCTCAAGCACGGATACAACCGCTTGCCCGTCTACCGCGGCAACATTACCAATCTGAAGGGCGTGCTGACGCTCAGCACATGGGACCTGCTCGACGAGAATATCGACGAACGTCCGCCATCCGACTTCATTCAGCCGCCGCTCTATCTCAGCCCCCAGCAGACGATCGACCAGACCCTGCCGCTCCTGCAAGCCCGCGCCGACCACATGGGCATCGTCGTCGACGAGTTCGGCTCGGGCGTCGGCATCCTGACCATGGAGGACGTGTTCGAGGAGGTGGTGGGCGACATCGACGTCGGCTACGATTTCGACGAATATCATACGAAGCGCCACTACTCGATCGAGATGGACGGCGCCACCGCCTTTCGGATGACGGGTCGTACCCCGCTTTCGGAGATCAACGACGTCCTGCACATCAAGCTGCCGCTGACCGAGGCCCATACCATCGGCGGCTTTGTCAGCGCCCGGTTGCGCCGCATCGCGCGTCCGGGCGATGCCATCGAGGACGAGGGTTATCGCTTTATCGTCGAAGAGGCCGATGATCGCACCGTCGTGCGGATTCGCGCGGAGCAGACGTAAGCCATGCCCTAGGGAAACGCTGATCGAATCAGCCTTGGCCGAGCGGATGGATATGTCTCCATGAGCAGTCGCCTGAGCGACGGAAGATGGAGCGATTCGGAAACCGGAACCGGTGAAATCTGAAATGAGGACAGTCCAGTGAGCAATCTGGGGACCAGGCTTCGAATCGGCGAGAAGATCGGCCTCGGCTTCGGCTTGGTCGGGCTCATCTTCCTCGGTGTCATCTGGTTCTACGACATCAACCTTCGAGGTGTCGTCTCGGAGCTCCGCGAGTTGAATGCGGTTTATGGCGCCCGCCAGTCGCATGCCTTCGAGATCGAGAGCAGGCTGGCGGCGATGCGGGGGGCGCAGGAGCGGTTTCTGCTGACGCGGGATCTGAGCTACGCGGAGGAGACGCGTCGGCAGGCTGAGCGACTGCTTACGAAGGCCGCAGCGCTCGCCGAGATCGATGACGACTCGCGGGTGACCGCTGACGAGATCAAGGCTCGGACCCGAGAATTCATCACGCGCTTCGACGCCATTGTCGCCGCTTGGGAGGTCAAGGGTCTGGATGAGGTGTCGGGACTCCAGGGCGCCTTCCGCGTTGCGGTGCATGAGCTTCAGAAGCGCTCGCGCGACTACCACGTCGACCGCCCCTACCTGCAACTCCTTCAGATTCGGCGGAGCGAAAAGGATCTCGCCCTGCGCGGGGACGCGCAGTACCAAGCCAAGGTGCAGGGTCTGCTCGAGGAGATGACGGCCACGATCGCCGGGTCCGACCTGCCGGAGCAGGTCCAGCGCACGCTGGCTGACGAGATCGCGACCTATCGAGTCGAATTCGATGCCTATGCCGCGGATGTGCTAGCCGGGGAGGACTTCCGGGGTGGCAAAGGCGCTTTCCGCGACGCGGCCCATCGAATCGAGGCGATCCTCCTTGCCCACTATGTGCCCTTCATGGAGACCCGGATCCTGGAGATGCGGCGGCGCGAAAAGGATTATCTGTTGCGCGGCGACGAGGACGGGTATGTGGCCATGGTCGAGGCGCTCGCAGCCGAGATTCGCGGGATGATCGACGCGTCCGGTATCGCCGCCGACGATAAGGTCGCGCTCGACGGACTGCTTGCTGCCTACGAGCGCGATTTCCACGCGTTGGTCGACCAGGACCGAACCATCACAGTTCTGACCGCCGAGATGGACAATGCCAGGGCACTGATCACGCCTCTCGTCGAGGCCAACCTGGCGCAGGCCAATCGTCTGATGGACGAGATGAGCACCCGTATCGTTTCAGCCTCCGCGGACAGGGCCCGCCTGGGGCTGCTGATCGCCTTCGGTGCATTCGTCCTAGGTGCCCTGTTCGCTGTCTTGATCGTCGCGCGGATCGTCCGGCCGGTCCGCGAGATGGTCGCCCTGCTCGATCGACTGACCCACGAGAACCCGACCGAGCGCATCGCGGTTGATCAGGACGGCCGCGACGAGATCAACGCCATGGCCATCTCCTTGAACACCATGGCCGACCACCAGGCGACCTATTTCCACTGGTGGCGGAGCTCCATGCAGGAGGCGATCGCCATGCGTGATCTGCATGAAGGGGCGACCGACGAAGAGCGTTTCGAGGCCGCCGAGGAGCTGCGAAAGGCAGCGCTTTCGAAGCTTCAGCAGCTCAATGCGATCAAGGGCCGGCTCTTGCATCAGGCCGAATCGGTCCTGGCTGTGGCAGAACGAATCGACCAGGATCATGGGAGGGCGCCGCGCGAGGATGGCGAGCTGTTGCGCACGGCCGCCTCTGAGATCACGACGCTCGTCAGGGTGGTCGACGAGCATTGATCCTGCCGCCACTGGGTTGAACGCGGCTTGATGTTCCGGAGCTGCGTGGGTTCATCGAAACCCTGCATCCGGAAGGCCGCGCTTCAGTCCTCGATGCCGGTTTCATCCTGGACGGATCGGACGATGCGCC
>RRYU01022177.1_pt2 | contig 21133 bp, 34 predicted proteins | sample 2162651 | NCBI WGS metagenome assembly RRYU01 (sample SAMN10267283, study PRJNA491782) | microbial mat metagenome | isolation source: biomat in the production well | place: Japan: Minami-Kanto gas field, natural gas well KTG3 | collected 2017-06 | reverse complement strand
CCCCCCCCTTGCCGGTAATATACGCTTGATCTTTGTAAATTAAATTTCGAGCCTTTGCTTCTAAAATCAATTCCGGTCTGAACTTTGGATGAGCAATTGCAATTAGCTCCATTGCTCGCTCACGAATATTTTTACCGTGTAGGTAGGCAATGCCGTATTCAGTTACTACATATTGTATATCACCGCGGTTTAGAGTTACTCCGGCCCCTTCAGATAAAAATGGCACAATGCGTGATACCTTGCCATCCTCAGCAGTAGATGGTATTGTAAGGATGGTTTTTCCATTTTCAGCAAGAACAGCTCCGCGCATGAAATCGGCTTGTCCGCCGATACCGCTATAAAAGGTATGCCCCAACGATTCGGCAGATGCTTGTCCTGTAAGATCAATCTCCAAGGCACTATTGATAGCTGTCATATGTTTATGCTGAGCGATAACCAATGGATTATTAGTTATATCTACTGTTCTAAACTCGATTGAAGGATTATCGTTAATATATTCATAAGTGCTCTTTTTGCCCATGCAAAAAGTTGCAATTGTTTTACCACGATCAATTGATTTTTTGGAATTATTAGCTATTCCACTTTTCAATAATTCTACCAAGCCATCACTAATTAACTCGGTATGTATTCCCAAATTATTTTTATTCTTTAGGCTAGATAGAACCGCATTGGGGATGCTTCCATATCCCACCTGTATCGTATCACCGTCTTCCACTAACCTGGCAACATACTTTCCAATTTGTAATGCAATCTCACTGTCGGGATCATCTTGATATTCCAATAGATTCTCATCATGATGAACTATATAGTCAATATCAGAGATATGAATGAATCCATCGCCATGAACGCGCGGCATATTTGTGTTTATTTGGGCTACAACAATTCGTGCTTTTTCTGTGGCTGCTTTGACAATATCAACGCTAACACCAAGACTTACATAGCCGTGGTCGTCCGGTAATGATGTTTGAATTAAGGCTACATCGATTGATACCATTCCTTTTCGAAATAGACCCGGAATCTTTGATAAAAATATGGGAGAATAATCAGCAAGACCTTTATTTATTGCATCTCTGGCATTATTCCCAATAAAAAATGAATTATATCTAAAATTCCTTTTATATTTTTCGTTTGCATAGGGTGCAACACCCAACGTCCACACATGCATTACTTCTGAATCCATTAAAGCCTTTGGATCTTGTTCAACATACTTGACCAATGAATTCACCAAAAATTGCGGTTCGCCACAAGCAGTGCTAATAAATATCCTGTTACCAAAATGTATTTTACTAAAAATTTGGTCTACAGATAGGAATTTATCTTTATAAATGGATTTAAATTGTTGAAGCGCTTGATGTTGTTCCATAAATAATTATTTATTGAAAATAATCCGATGTTAAATAATACTGTCAAATATTGAACTCGAAATTACACAGTCTCACAATTATTTAATAAAACAGATTTAAACATTTATATTTATTCTGCTTAATTTTTATTCCAAAATGAAAACAATTATTCATACCATACATACTAAAACAGACAAATCAATCACGTTTACCCTTAAGCGAAATGCGCTAAATATATTCGAAGAACCGCAAAATAATCTCTGGACTTTCGACCTCCAAGGTCGATTAGTTGGCATGTTTATCAATAATAATAACTATCGAAGAACATTAGACAATAAATTCTACCTAAAAACAAGATTGTATTTGCAGAAGAAAGCTTTTCGTCAAGTTAAACTGCTACCGCAAAATGATAGTATTCCAATGATAAATCGATGTCATGGAATCATTGAAACTTATCAAAACAAATTACCCGATGAATTTATAATTTATTTGGATAGAATTATTAAATTGGATTATTTAATGCTGGAAAGAGATGCTGAACAATTTTCCAAAATATATTTACCAATTTCAATTCTTCCGCCTGATCAATATTTGTCCTTAGTTGTGCAATTAACAGAAGGCTGTAATTATAATCAATGTACTTTTTGTAATTTTTACAAAGATAGATCTTTTAAGATCAAATCAACAACTGAATTAAACAACCATATTCAATCTGTTAAATCATTTTTTGGTGAAGGATTGAATTTACGTAAGTCAATCTTTTTAGCTGATGCTAATGCCATATCCGTACCACAAAACAGACTAGTGGATTCACTTAAATTGATAAATAATGAATTTCTACAACTTAAAAATATCTTTTCATTTGTGGATGTTTTTACCGGATTAAAAAAGTCTGCACAAGATTTTAAACAATTAAATGAATTAGGAATTAAACGCGTTTATTTAGGGGTTGAATCAGGAAATAATGATTTAATGTCATTTCTTAATAAACAGCAATTAAATAGTGATATTGTTGAGTTAACGCAAATTATTAAAGCGGGTGGAATTAATGTCGGCGTTATCTTATTGGTGGGAGCCGGTGGAGAACAATTTGCAGAAAAACATTCATTAGATTCCATCAAATTACTTAAACAACTACCGTTATCAAAAGGTGATATTATCTATTTATCTGAGCTGTATGAAACAAATTCTGATTATAACAAATCAATGGCTAAAATCAATTGTGCATTACCAACAAGAATGCAAATTAGGAATTGGTCAAATACATTAAAATCTAAAATAAAAGTAACTGTTTCAAAAGATATAAAAGTATCAGTGTATGATATCAATCAGTTTTTTTACTAAATAGACGTGCCTGCTAATTAATAAATGTCCCATTTTTCATCACTTTTTGGATCGGGACATCGGTAACATTATAAGGTATTTCTATTAAATTTTCTAAATCCCATATAATTAAATCAGCTTTTTTACCAACTTCAATTGAACCAACTTCATTTTCAAGCTGTAGTGTTTTCGCTGAATTATATGTTGAAGCTAATAAAGCTTCTTCCACCGAAATTCCCAAATAAATGCATGCCAATGATATTATAAATGGCATGGATTGTATATGGCAACTTCCCGGATTAAAATCTGTCGCTAAAGCGATTTCTACTCCTACTTCTATTAACTTTTTAATGGGAGCATAATTTTTAGAACCTAAAAAGAAGGTAGTCCCCGGCAATAAAGTGGCAATCACATTTGCATTTGCCATTTTTTTTATGCCTTCATTGCTTACTGCCATTAAATGATCAGCTGAAACTGCGCCAATTTCAGCTGCCAATTCAGCCGCTCCTGAGTCCTCGAATTCGTCAGCATGGAGTCTTGGAATCAAACCAAATTCTTTAGCTGTATTCAAAATTCTTCTAGATTGCTTTACATCAAAATAACCATTTTCACAGAAAACATCGCAATATTTTGCGATACCTTGTTCAGCAACAGCCGGAATCAGTTCATTACATAATAAATCGACGTAACCTTCTGCGTTTGATTTGTATTCGGGCGGAATTGAATGAGCTCCTAAAAATGTTGGTATGATATCAATCGGATGATTTTTATTTACGATATCTAAAACTGTTAAAGATTTTAATTCAGAATCAACATCTAAACCGTAACCACTCTTTGCTTCAATAGTAGTTGTTCCTAACTTTAAAAATCGATCCATTCTTTTTGATACAACATTTACCAATTCTTCTATGGACGCATTCCTGACACCTTCTATACTGCTATTTATTCCTCCACCCTTTTCTGCTATTTCTTGATATGTTGCACCTCGCAGACGTAAACCGAATTCCTCTTCCCTACCGTTTAGAAAGACCGGATGCGTATGTGGATCAACAAATCCGGGAGTTATAAGTTTACCTCCGCAATCGAAAGTTTGGTACTCACCAGGAATATTTTTATCGAGGGTATCAATTCTACCTTCTTTAATTAATATCTGAGTATCTTGTATAATATCAATTACTTGTGACTTATTATTGTAAGTCACAAGTTTTCCAATATTGATTAATTTTAATACAGACTTATTCAATTTTATTTCATCATCGGAATATTTACTTTCCAATCTTTAGCATTATTGATAGCTTTTTCATATCCTGCATCGGCATGTCGTAATATTCCCATACCTGGGTCGTTGGTTAATACGCGTTCCAATCTTTTTTCCATTTCAGGGGTACCATCCGCAACAATTACTTGTCCTGCATGTATTGCAAGCCCCATTCCAACTCCGCCCCCTTGATGAATCGATACCCAACTCGCTCCGCTTGCTACGTTGACCATTGCATTGAGCAATGGCCAATCTGCTACTGCATCGGAGCCATCTTTCATATCTTCTGTTTCACGATAGGGGGATGCCACCGAGCCACAGTCTAAATGATCTCTTCCAATTACAATGGGCGCACTTAATTCACCAGATGCAACCATTTGATTAAGAGCTATTCCAAACTTTGCCCGTTGAGTGTATCCAAGCCAGCATATTCGTGACGGCAATCCTTGAAATTGTACTTTATCCTTAGCTAAATCAATCCATCTAATTAATGACTTGTCGTCAGGAAATAATTCCTTTACTTTTTTATCGGTTTTGAAAATGTCTTCCGGATCACCCGATAGAGCAACCCACCGAAATGGTCCCTTCCCTTCACAAAACAATGGCCTAATGTAAGCCGGTACAAAACCGGGATAATCAAAAGCGTTATCCACACCTGCTTTCTTAGCTTGACCGCGTAAATTATTGCCATAGTCAAAGCAAATAGCTCCCATTTTTTTTAATGCGAGTATTCCTTTAACATGTTCCGCCATTGAACGAAAACTTTCTTTAATGTATTTATCAGGATTTGATTTGCGCAAGGATAAAGCTTGGAGATATGTCATACCATTTGGTATATAACCATCCAACTCATCATGCGCAGAAGTTTGATCAGTAACAAGATCAGGTATTACGCCCATTTTGGCAATTTGCGGAACAATATCAGCTGCGTTTCCTAATAAACCAATTGACAACCCGCGCTTTTTTATCATTGCATCTCGTGCGATAGATAATGCTTCATCCAATGATTCGGTAGCAACATCCAAGTACTTTGTCTCTAAACGTCTTTGTATCCTGGTTGGATCAACATCTATATTAATTGAAACACCATTATTCATGGTCACAGAGAGCGGTTGAGCACCCCCCATTCCTCCCAAGCCGGCTGTTAGTACCAACTTTCCGGACAAGTCACCGTTAAAGTGCACACGAGCAGCTTCGGCAAATGTTTCATAAGTTCCCTGCAAAATTCCTTGAGTTCCGATGTAGATCCAGCTACCGGCAGTCATTTGACCATACATCATCAACCCAAGTTTATCCAATTCATTGAAATAATCCCAGTTTGCCCAATTGGGAACTATATTGGAATTAGCAATTAGCACTCTCGGCGACGTATTATGTGTTTTTAAAACGCCAACCGGTTTCCCTGATTGAATTAACAATGTCTCGTCATTTTCAAGACTTTTTAGAGAGGAGAGTATTGCATTATAGCTTTCCCAATTGCGAGCAGCTTTTCCTTTTCCACCATATACTATCAGTTCCTGTGGGTTCTCAGCCACGTCCTGATCTAAATTATTTTGAATCATCCTAAAAGCGGCTTCTTGCTGCCAACCTTTACAAGTCTGAGCACTTCCGCGGGGAGCTTTTATATTAATATTTTTCATGAATAATCCTTATTATAATTTTTATTTATATAAATATTTGAAATCAAACCCCCTGTAATTAAGAGTTGATTCGTTTTCTTTTAAAAATTCAATTATTTCATTGGTTGAAATAGTATAAGTTATACCGTAATTAATATTATCGAACCTCTTAATATGAAGATGCCCTTCATAAGGGTATAGAGTATCGTATCGCTGATTACTTTTTAAAGGAGCAGGGCCTAACAAGTATTCATTCTTGGCAGATACAGATTTTGCCATTCCTACTAATTCAAAATTAGGAACTCCATCTCGAATAGCTAATATTATTCCTCCACTGAAACCTCGATTAAATAATGCATCGATTAGAAATGAATCACTGTTATTATCGCGAGTATTACTGACTATACCTTTTGTAATCATTTTATGACCCATTGGATAGCCAATGATATATACAAAATTTCCAAGTTCTAAATTGCTTGATTCTCCTAAAGGATATCTAAACGGTTTTATCTTTTGAAAAGGATCATTTATTGCTTTCTTAGATAATATGGCTAAATCACGTTTTTTATCACTAACCAATACTTCAAAATCACCTTCACCGGGGATTTCATTGATAAAATAATGCTCCCTGATCTTTATCGCCATATTTTGAATGCTTTTATTCTTTTGTCCGGTTGATGATTCAAAATAAGTCAAGACGGTATCCGGATAGTTGCCGATATGTGCGCAAGTTAATAACCCGACTTTTGTACCATCATAATAAATAATGGTTGCTGTTCCGGAGACCGTTTCATTAAAGTAAAGTTCGTCAATCGCTTTATCCTTAATATTTTTTTCTTTTATATCGGCAATTAAAATATTTTGATTTTCATTAAATAGAAAAGTTTTGTAATAGGCAATGTAATTCAACATTTTAACTGAATTGGATATTTCTTCCAATTTATCTGAGGCGTTTCTATACGGAAATTCCGAATCATACTTTCCATCATTTAAAGTTGGGTAAACTACATCATATATTTTCTTAGTACAGCCTGTTAGAAATATCAATAATAAAATAAATAAAATAGTTGAGATTGTTTTTTTAAAAAATATAGTATTCATTATGATGCTTTTAAAGTGATTTAATAATATTATAATTTATAACAATAATTGATAATGTAAATTAAAAAGGGCAACTTAAATAAGTTGCCCTTTTTTATATTTATTTTGTCAGAATTTAATCAGATTTTTCTTCTTTAACAGCTTCCTTCTTTTTCTTAACTTTTTTCTTCTTATCTGATTTTTCTTCTGATTCTTTTTCACTGACACCCGCAAAATCTACTAATTCAATCAGAGATACCTTTGCTCTATCGTTGTCACGGAATCCTAATTTAATAATTCTAGTGTAGCCACCCGGACGTTCAGCATAGACCGGAGCAATTTCATGAAATAATGTTGATACAGTATCTTTTTGATGGATTTTTTTCAATACTTCCCGACGAGCATGCAAACTACCCTTTTTAGCATAAGTAATCAACGGCTCAATAAATCTGCGTAATTCTTTTGCTCTGGCGTGCGTTGTTTTAATCCTTTTATGCTCGATTAGCGATACAGCTAAATTACTAAGCATAGCAATCCGTTGGCTTGGTGTGCGCCTACCTAAACGCTTCTTTTTATTTAAATGTCTCATTATCTATTTATTATGCTTCTTCTTTTGAATATTGTTTGATATCCATCCCAAAATGCAAACCCATCTCATCTAATTTCTCAACTAGTTCTGTCAAAGATTTTCGCCCAAAATTCTTATATCTGAGCATATCATTTTCTTCTTTTTGTACAAGATCGACTATATTCTTAATACCGGCTGCCTGTAAACAATTATAACTGCGAACCGATAATTCCATCTCATCAATGGTAGAAGCAAGCAATCTGCGAATATTTACGGTTTCTTCATCAACCTGTTCCGTTATTTCTAATACTTCGGGTTGGCTGATAGCTTGAATAAATTTTAGATTGTCAATGATCACTGAGGCAGAGTAGCTGATTGCATCTTTAGGAGAAATCGAGCCATCAGTTGTAACCTTAATATTTAGTACTTCTAAGAATTCTTTTTCACCAGGTAATGGAGTTACAGTAAAAGTGACTTTTGTAACGGGATTAAATAAACTGTCTAGTGCTAAAAAATCAACCGGTGCATTCACAAGAATATTTTCTTCACTATTAGTATATCCTTTACCAATTCCGATCCGCAACTCTATATCCAATGAGCCTTTTTCATTAATATCTGTAATATAATGGTCAGGATTTAATACTTTAAACTGACTGCTCGCATTTTGAATATCTTGTGCTGTAAATGTACACTTACCTTTTAGCTTTATATCAACTTTATCTGGATTGTTATCTTCAAGTTTAAATCTTACAGCTTTCAGATTCATTAAAATATCAGCAACATCTTCACGAACATTATCAATTGTTGAAAATTCATGCAGAACACCATCAATGCGAACATTAGTGATAGCTGCACCGGGGATACTGGTTAGGAGTACTCGTCTTAAAGCATTTCCAAGTGTAATACCATATCCTCTTTCAAGTGGTTGAACACTAAACGAACCAAAAGTGTCAGTCAATTCTTCAGTTTTAACATTAAGTTTTAAATCAAATTCTTGTGCCATTAAACAATTATCCTGTTTTATGATTATTTTGAGTATAACTCAACTACTTTACGCTCATCAAAAGTTAAATTCATTTGATCGCGGTCAGGAACTTCAATAAACGTACCTTGCATCTTTGCCTTATCCAATTGCAACCAAGTTAATTCCATATCACCTTTGACTCGTTTCATTGAGTTGAGTATTATATCCATCTTTTTACTTTTGTCTTTAACATTTATTACATCACCAGGTTTAACAGAAAAAGATGGAATATTTACTGCTCTTCCATTTACCAAGAAATGTCCATGATTCACCAGCTGCCGTGCAGCAGGTCTTGTTGGAGCAAAAGCTAATCTATAAACTACATTATCCAGACGACGTTCTAATAATTGAAGCATAATGGTGCCGGTTTCACCTTTCATTTTATCAGCTTTGTTAAAATTTGCTCTAAATTGTTTTTCCAAAAGACCATACATATATTTAATCTTTTGTTTTTCCTGTAATTGCAATCCATAGTTTGATAGCCGTCTTCTGCGCGATTGTCCATGTTGTCCGGGTGCATACGCTTTACGGTTTAATAATTTATCAAATTTAGGGTTCCCAAATACATTCTCGCCAAAACGTCTTACTAATTTTCCTTTTGAGTCTTTAAATTTTGCCATAATAATACTCCTTATACCCGTCTCCGTTTTGGTGGACGACAACCATTATGAGGTAAAGGGGTCACATCTTTTATCGATGTAATTTGCATACCTTCCACTGCTAGTGCGCGGATTGCAGATTCACGGCCTGAACCTGGACCTTTAACTTTAACTTCCACTGTTGTCAATCCCATTGCTATTGCTTCTTTTGCTGCTTTTTGGGCAGCCAATGTAGCAGCATAGGCAGTACTCTTACGAGATCCTTTAAATCCCGAAGTTCCTGCAGTTGACCAAGCAATAACATTACCATACTGATCACACAATGTTATGTGAGTGTTGTTAAATGTCGCTTTGATATTTGCAACGCCTAACGACTCTACTGTGCGTTTTTTCTTTTTACGTTTTTTTTCAATTTTAGCAGCCAATTAATAATCCTTATTTTCCAAGTGCTTTTCTACCTAATCCAACAGTACGTTTTCTACCTTTGCGGGTGCGGGCATTTGTTTTTGTCCGCTGTCCACGTACTGGCATACTTTTACGATGTCGCAATCCACGATAACTACCGATATCTTTCAATCTCTTAATGTTCATTGCGATTTCAGACCGTAACTCACCTTCAACTTTTATTCCAAATTCTTCGATGGTACTACGAATACTAACTTCTTGTTCTTCAGTAAGGTCTTTTACTCTAATATCTTGATCAACTCCAGCTTTTTCACAAATATTTCGTGCCTGTGATAGCCCGATACCATAAACATACCTTAATGAAAAAGGTACTTTTTTATCTCGTGGAATATCTATTCCTGCAATACGCGCCACTATTCTCTCCTATCCTTGCCTTTGTTTATGTTTTGGATTCTCGCAAATCACTAAGATCACGCCTTTACGCTTAATAATCTTACATTTTGCACACATTTTTTTTACTGATGGACGAACTTTCATAAGTTACCTATTTTTGTCGATAAGTTATACGACCTCTACTTAAATCATATGGTGACATTTCAAGTGTTACAGTATCACCGGGTAATATTTTTATAAAATGCATACGCATCTTACCGCTAACATGAGCTAAGACCTCATGTTTGTTTTCACCAATTGTAATTTCTACTCTGAACATAGCACCGGGTAAAGTTTCTTTAATAATTCCGTCAATGGTAATTGGTTGTTCCTTAGCCATTTCAATTACTTACGCTAAGTATTTTAGCACCATTTTTGGTAATAGCTATAGTATGCTCAAAATGAGCGCTCGGTTTACCATCTCTAGTTTTAACTGTCCAACCATCACGATCGGTGAAAATATCTTTGGTCCCAGCATTTATCATCGGCTCAATTGCCAAACACATTCCGGCTTGTAGCCGATGGCCTTGCTTTGGTCTTCCATAATTTGGTACCTGTGGTTCTTCGTGCAACTCGGTGCCAATGCCATGGCCAACTAAATCACGTACTACTGAATAACCATGTGCTTCAACATAAGACTGCACTGCATGACCAATATCAGAAACGTAATTGCCTTCTTTTGCAGCCTCAATACCGCGCATTAATGATTCTTTGGTTACATTTATCAAATCTTGTTTTTTTGAATCGATTTGTCCAACTGCATACGTCCTGGCGGAATCTCCATAATAGCCACCCTTTTCAACACCACAGTCAATACTAACTAATTGACCCTCTTCTAAAAACTTTCCATTTGGAATACCATGCACAACTTCGTCATCAATAGAAATACACAATGATGCAGGAAAACCCATATATCCCTTAAATGCGGGGCGTGCTCCTCTTGAGATTATAAATTCTTCTGCTAATTTATCTAAATCACTTGTTTTAATACCGGGTTTGATATTTTCCGTAAGCATATCAAGTGTCTCAGCAACAATTTTATTACTTTCAGCGATTAAGCCAATTTCTCTTTCTGTACGAATTTTAATCACTACATCCTTCTCCGGCCGCGTATTTTACCTTTTGCTAAAAATCCGTCATAGTGTCGCATCATTAAATGCGATTCAATTTGTTGTAACGTATCGAGAGCTACACCCACAATAATTAATAGACTTGTACCACCAAAAAATGATGCTAAATCATATCTTATATCCATCGATTTCATTAAGATATAGGGAAATATTGCAATGAATGCTAAAAAGAAAGATCCGGGTAATGTAACACGTGTTAGTATATTATCGATATACTCTGCAGTCCTTTTTCCAGGTCTAACTCCCGGGATAAATCCACCTTGCTGTTTGATTGTAGTGGATACCTGTACAGGATCAAAAGCCATTGCTGTGTAGAAATATGTGAAAAATACTATCATAGCTCCAAATACTAGCCAATAAAATGGATGGTCCAATGAGAACCATCTCATTACACCCTGAATAAATTCACTGTTTGAGAAAAAACTTGCTACAGTGCTAGGAATAAACATAATCGCTTGAGCGAAAATAATTGGCATGACACCGGCGGTATTCACCCTTAAAGGAATGTGTGTACTTTGCCCACCATAGACCTTACGCCCAACTACTCTTTTAGCATATTGAACAGGTATTTTTCTGGTTCCTTGAGTTAGCAACACAACGAATGCAACAATTACAAACATCAAACCCAACAAAATTACTTCACCCAATAAACCACGCATTCCCTCGCGGATTAAAGCAATTTCCGTCAATACAACATTAGGTAAACTTGATATAATTCCAATCATGATAATTAGTGATATACCATTACCAATTCCACGTTCGGTGATTCTTTCACCTAACCACATCAACAACATAACACCGGTAACTACACTAATAATTGTCGTGAACTTAAATAACATGCCAGGATTAGGAACAACAGCAACAACATTACCACCAAGATTCGCAGTCATATTCTCTAAAAATAATGCGATACTAAATGCTTGTAGTGTTGCAATAAATACTGTGGCGTAACGGGTAAGTTGCGTTAATTTTTTCCTACCTTCTTCACCTTCCTTCTGAAGTCTTTGGAAATATGGCACAACTGAACCCATCAATTGTAATATAATAGAAGCTGAAATGTACGGCATGATACCCAAGGCAAATAATGATGCTTTTTCAAATGCTCCACCAGCAAATAAATCATAAAGACCAAAAAGGGTATTTTCAAAGTTCTGCATGGCAGCACCTAGCGCATCACCATTGACACCAGGGATCGGGATATGAACTCCAGTTCTAACAACTATAATTATTCCCAAAGTAAAGAGAATTCTTGTTCTCAATTCAGGTATTAAAAATATATTTTTAATTCGATCAATCACTGAATTATTGCTTTGCCTCCGGCTTTTTCAATTTTTTCAATTGCGGACTTACTAAATGAGCTAGCTGTAACTTCAACTGCTTCGGATATTTCACCGTTACCTAATATCTTAATCGGACCAAGAGCAGATTTTACCGCACCTTTTTCAGCTAAAACATTTGCATCAATTTTCTTTAAATTAATTGATTCCAAGATTGAGAGATTTACAATTTGAAATTCTTTACTGAAAGGATAATTTGAAAAACCTCTTTTAGGAAGCCTTCGCAGAATAGGCATTTGACCACCTTCAAACCATGCGCGACTTTTATTTCCGGATCTTTGTCCGGCACCTTTATTTCCACGACCAGCCGTTCTGCCCCAACCAGTACCCGGACCTCTACCAAGTCTTTTGGTATTTTTTTTGGATCCTTCGGCAGGTTTTAAATCATCCAACTTCATTAATTTTCCTCAACTTTTACTAAAAATTCAATCTTTTTAATCATTCCTCTAATTGCAGGAGTATCAACCTTCTCAACCGTTTGATTCATCTTTTTTAATCCTAGAGCGTCTAAAGTCTTTTTGGCTTTTTGCTTATAACCGATACGACTCTTAGTCTGCGTAATTCTAATTATATTATTTTTTCCTGCTTTTGCCATGATTAATTAAAAACCTGATTTATTGTGATTCCACGTTTATTGGCTACTTTAACTGCGTCTTGCATACTTTTTAGTGCATCGATTGTAGCATTTACAATATTTAAAGAATTATTGGAGCCTAATACTTTTGTTAAAATGTTTGACACGCCAACCTGCTCCATAACTGCTCTAACTGCCCCACCGGCAATGATACCTGTACCAGGAGATGCCGGTTTCAGCATAACACTACTTGCACCATATTTCTTAATAATTTTGTGAGGTATTGTACCGTTTATTATTGGTGCTTTAAAAATATTTTGTTTGGCATTTTCTTTTGCTTTTGTGATTGAAGCAAGCACTTCATTTGCTTTTCCAAGACCTACACCAACATGACCTTTACCATCACCAACTACTACTACAGCAGAAAAACGAAAACGTTTACCACGGGAAGTAACCTTTGCAATTCTCTTAATTCTTACTACGGTTTCTTCTTTAAGGTCTAATTCAGATGGATTAATAAGTGCCAAAATAATTCTCCAGTATTAAAATGAAAGCCCGCCTTCACGAGCAGCTTCTGCCAATGCTTTAACTCTTCCATGATAGTTAAAACCATTCCGATCAAACACAACTTGTTTGACTTTATTCTTTAATGCACGTTCGGCTAATGTTTTACCAACTAATTTGCTCTGTTCAGTTTTTGTAAGCTTATTGCTCAATTTAGCTTTTATTTCTTTATCAATTGTTGAAGCGGATACAATTGTAATACCCTTAGTATCGTCAATAATTTGTACTTCGATATTTTGATTACTTCTATACACACATAAACGCGGACGATCGCTCGTAGCTTTATATAATGATTTACTGCGGTTTCTACGACGATTAAAACGTGCTTCTATTTTTTTAATTTTACTCATTATTTCTACCCAACACCACCAACGGTTTTACCTTGTTTACGACGAACATGTTCGTTTTTATACCGTATTCCCTTACCTTTATATGGTTCTGGCTTACGGAAAGATCTAATTTTAGCTGCAACTGCACCTACCAATTGCTTATCATGCCCGGTAATAGTTATATTATTTTTACTAGCAGCAATTTTAACGCCTTCCGGTGCTTCAAATATAATATCATGTGAATATCCCAATGCTAACAAGAGGCGTTCGCCTTGCATATTAGCCTGATACCCAACACCATTCAATTCTAATTCTTTAGTAAATCCCTCAGACAATCCTTTAACAGCAGAGGCAATTAATTGTCTTATAGTTCCGTGCATTGCCCTAATATGACTTGCCTCTGATGACCTTTTGACAATTATTTGGTTATCTTCGTGAGATACTTTAATCTCAGGAATTAAGTTCACATCCAATGAAGCTTTTGCATTTTTTATTTTAACAACCTTTTTATTTATATCAAAGGTTATGCCTTCAGGGATATTTATTGGATTTTTACCTATTCGTGACATAATTAATTACCACACATTACAAATATGTTCACCGCCAACATTTAAATTTTCGGCTTTTTTGTTTGAAATAACTCCTTTCGATGTAGACAATATCGCCACACCCAAACCATCTAACACACGTGGAATCTGATTTGAATCTACATAAATTCTACATCCGGGCTTGCTAACTCGTACGATACCATCAATTACCGGTTTACCTTGATAATCATATTTTAGAAAAATGCGGATAGTTTCTTTATTGCCATCTCGCACAAAAATAAAATCTTCAATATAACTTTCTTCTTTTAGAACATAGATAATTCTTTTCTTCATTTGCGAAGACGGTACATCTACCCAGCGCTTTTCGGTTGCTAAAGCGTTGCGAACTCTCGTCAATAAATCAGCAATTGGGTCAGTCATTGACATTTATCATAATCTCCTTTTACCAACTGGCCTTTGTAACACCAGGTATTTCTCCTTTTAATGCCATCTCTCTGAAACAGATACGGCATAATCCAAATTTTCTCATATAACCATGCGGGCGACCACAATTAGAGCAGCGTGTATAACTACGTGAAGAATATTTTGCTATTTCTCTAGCTTTCACTACTAATGATTTTTTAGCCATTATTCCGCCTCTGCCGATTCATTTTTCTTTGTCGGTTTTTCCCTGAGGGGAAATCCGAATTCTTTCAATAATGCATAAGATTCTTCGTCGGTTTTTGCACTAGTTTCAATTGCAATATCCAAACCTCTTATTGCGTCTATTTTATCATAATCGATCTCAGTAAATATGATTTGTTCTTTGATTCCAAAATTATAATTACCTCGCTTATCAAACGATTTAAATGATAAACCCGTAAAATCCCTGGTTCGAGGTAACGCTACGGAATTCAATCTTTCAAAAAATTCATACATTCTATCACCACGAATATTCACTGTACAACCCACCGGAAATCCTTTTCGTATTTTAAAATTAGATACATCTTTCTTTGCTAAGGTTACAACAGCCTTTTGTCCGGCAATTGCAGTCAATTCATTAACTGCGCTGTCTAAGGCTTTAGAATTTAATTTTGCATCACCAATACCCATATTTAAAGTAATTTTCTTCAACTTGGGCACTTCCATAACACTTGAATAATTAAATTTTTTCTTAAGACTTGGAACAATCTTAGAAGAATACAATGTACGATAGGCAGGTACATACTTAGCCTTATCGGTTTCTTTTTTATCCGGTGCAACTTTAGGAGTGGCTGTTTTTTTCACAGATGCACTAGAATCTGCTTTTTCAGTCTTTTTAGCAACTGGTTTTTTGACAGAATCTTTTTTTGTTGAGTCTGTTTTAACAGTTTTTGTCTTCACTGTTTTTTCATTTACCATAATTAAATCTCTATTTCCTGACCATTTGTCTTAGCTACTCTTACTTTCTTTCCATCTTCTAATTTTTTGTAACCAATACGCGAAACTTTTCCACCCATCACAACCATAACATTTGAGATATGAATTGAAGCTTCTTTCTCACTAAAACCACCGCTCGGATTTTGTTGTGTGGGACGAGTTGCTTTTTTAATAAAATTTATTCCCTGCACAATAATGCGCTTTGTCTTAGGATTTACCGCAAGTACTTTTCCAGATTCTCCCTTGTGATTTCCACTAATTACCTGTACCTGCATTCCTTTTCTTATATTGATCATAAAACCTCCGGTGCCATAGAAACAATCTTCATGTAACCACCCTCTCTTAACTCGCGAGCGACAGGACCAAAAATCCTAGTACCTCTTGGTTCACCTTGAGCGGTTAATAGAACAGCAGCATTATCATCAAAACGAATATAAGATCCATCTTTACGACGAATTTCTTTCTTAGTACGAACAACAACAGCACGAGTAACATCGCTCTTTTTAACCATTCCATTAGGAATAGCACTTTTTACGGTCACAACGATGACATCACCGATTGAGGCGTACCTTCTACCGGTACCACCAAGCACTTTGATGCATAGAACTTCTTTTGCACCTGTATTATCTGCTACTTTTAATCTACTTTCTTGCTGAATCACTTCAAATTATCCAATTATATTTGCTTCGCGAATTATTTCACTAACCTGCCAACGCTTGTTTCGGCTTAACGGCCGAATTGATGAAATTCGTACAGTATCGCCAAGTTTGGGTTCAATTGCTCCCACGTGTGCAAAATGTTTTTTATAAATCTTAATGTATTTTTTATATAACGGATGTTTGATTTTCCGGGTGACCTTTACTAAAACTGTTTTGGTCATTTTGGTACTTACCACTTCGCCAGTCAGTGTCTGTCTTTTTCTTTCTTCCGTCATTACTATTTACCCTCTGCTAAATCTTTTCTAATACCCAATTCATATTCACGTAAAACTGTCTTTATTTGCGCTATTTCTCTTCGTAAAAAGCGAATTTGCTGTGGATTAGATAACTGTTGCAGTGCTTTTTGAAATCTAAGATTTTGCAATGCGTCCATATTATCCTGCAATTTGGTTTCTAATTCAGTTATTTGTAATTCACTTAATTCGCTGATTTTCATTTTTCTAAATTTCTCTACGTGTAACTAATTTTGTTTTTATGGGTAGCTTATGAGCCGCATTCTTGAATGCTATATCAGCTTCAGCAAATGATACACCTTCTATTTCAAACAATATTTTTCCAGGTTTTACATTTGCTACCCAATACTCTGGAGCTCCCTTACCTTTACCCATTCTTGTTTCAGCCGGTTTTTGTGTTATCGGTTTATCCGGAAATACTCTAATCCACATTCTGCCAATTTTTCGAGTTATCCTGGCGATAGTAATACGGGAAGACTCTATTTGACGTGCTGAAACCCAACCTGGCTCTAAGGCTTTTAATCCATATGTTCCAAAAGCCACATAATCTCCACGAGATGACATTCCCCTGCGATGTCCGCGATGATGTCTTCTATATTTGGTTTTTTTTGGTTCTAACATGATAATTAACCGCGTATTTCTCCGTTATAAATCCATATTTTAATACCAATTACACCATAAGATGTATTGGCTTCTGTTAGAGCATAATCAATATCCGCTCTTAGTGTATGCAAAGGTACTTTCCCTTCCATAAATTTTTCACTTCGTGCAATTTCAGCACCACCCAACCTGCCGGCGACATTGACTCTTATTCCCTCTGCCCCCATACGCATTGTTGATTGTATCGTCTTATTGACGACTCGCCTGTATGACATTTTTTTTATTAGTTGATGTGCAATATTTGAGCCAACTAATGCAGCATTTAATTCGGGACGTTTTACTTCTTTAATATTTATTTGTACTTCTTTACGAGATAATTGTGAAATTTCATTCTTTAAACGAGCAACTTCTTCGCCACCCCTACCGATTACGATACCTGGACGAGCAGTATTTATTGCTACTGTTACAACTTTTGATGTGCGAGCAATATCTATCATAGCAACTCCGGCATTCGGCAAACGATGTTTTAGATATTTTCTTATTTGAACATCTTCAGCTAGATTTGAAGCATATTCAGCCTTACTGGAAAACCAGTTTGAGCGCCAAGCTTTATTGACAACTAATCTAAATCCAACCGGATGTGTTTTTTGCCCCAAAATTCCTCCTAATTATTCTCGTCAGTTACAACAACAGTTAAATGTGCGGATGCTTTTCTAATCAGCGAAGCTCTACCCATCGAAGCAGCACGGAACCGTTTGGCTCTTGGCCCACCATCTACAAATGCCTCTTTAATTGCTAATTCTTCAGGATTGATATTTGATTTGTCTTCGCCAGACATCAAATTTGCTACAGCTGAGTGAATAGTTTTTTCAATCACAACTGCAGCTTTTTCTGGTGAAAAATGCAGCATACTTAACGCAACGCCAACCTTCTTACCCCTAACACTATCAAGCGTTTTACGTATTTTTCGCGGTGATTGTTTAATATACCTAGATATTGCTTTTGCTTCCATTGTTATTTCTTCCGATCTCCCGCATGCATCCTAAAAATTCTAGTTGGAGAAAATTCTCCAAGTTTATGTCCTACCATGTTTTCATAGATAAATATTGGAATAAATTTATTGCCATTGTGAACAGCCATTGTATGACCGACAAACTCAGGAGTTATAACCGATCGGCGTGACCATGTTTTTATCACCTTTTTCTTCCCCGATTCATTCATTGCATCAATTTTTTTCAGCAATTTTGATGAAACATAAGGACCCTTTTTAAGGGATCGAGCCATACTATTTTCTCCTCTTCACAATTAATGCACTTGATTTCTTTTTCTTTTTACGAGTTTTAAAGCCTTTCGCTAATACACCAGTTGGTGAAACGGGATGTCTTCCACCGGAAGATTTACCTTCTCCACCACCCATCGGGTGATCTACGGGATTCATAGCAACGCCACGAACCTTAGGTCTCCTCCCTAGCCATCTTGTACGTCCGGCTTTACCAGATACTACTTGATTATGAGAACGATTACCTACTTGACCTAATGTTGCCATACATTGCTCAGGGATCATTCTGATCTCGCCTGAGGGCAATTTTAATGTAACAAATCCACCATCTCTAGCCATAATACGAGCAACAGCACCGGCACTTCTTACAATTTGACCGCCTTTTCCTGGTACCATTTCAACGTTATGAACCATCATTCCGGCGGGAATATTTTGTAAACTCAAACAATTGCCAACCTTTAATTCAACTGCCTCACCGGAGATTAATTCATCTCCAACCTTTACTCCATCAGGAGCAAGAATATATCTTTTTTCTCCGTCAGCATAATGTAATAATGCTATGTAAGCAGATCTGTTTGGATCATACTCAATTGTAGCAACTTTTGACGGAATATTATGCTTATCACGTTTAAAATCAATAATACGGTAGCGACGCTTATGACCGCCCCCACGACGACGCATCGTTATGCGACCTTTATTATTACGACCGCCTGACCTGCGAAGCTCAGTAGTAAGATTTTTCTCGGGCGTACTGGCTGTAATCTCGGCAAAATCCGGTCTAGATGCAAATCTGCTTCCGGGAGTAACTGGCTTTAATGATCGAATACCCATAACTATACCTGCGCTTCCCCTTTGAGCATGTCAATTGTAAAACCTTCTTTTAATGTAATGACTGCTCTTTTCCAACTTGACTGCATACCCTGAGTCCGAATTGCTCTTCCACCGCTTCTAACAGACATTTGCTTGGCCTTCCCTTTACGGTTCATAGTCGCTACTTTTTCAACTTTTACATCAAACTTATCTTCAACGGCCTGTTTTATTTGAATTTTATTTGCCGCAGTATCTACTTGAAAAGCGTATTTTCTTTGTGTTTCTTCAAGAAAACTCATTTTCTCAGTAAATAAAGGACGAATTAATATTTTTCGATAATCCACGATTTTACTTCTTCTGTGCTAATTGTTCATTTAATAATGTCAACCCGGCTTTATCGAACAATAATACTTCCGAGTCCAACAAATCATAGGTACTTGCATCAGTTGCCTTTACGACAAAAATGTTTGATATATTACGTGTAGCTAAATCTAATTTTTCATCAATAATCGATGGTAGCACGGTAACTTTCATGTTAGATAAATTCAAATTATTCAATAAATCAACAAATTGTTTAGTTTTTGGTTTTTCAATATTGAATTCTTCAACAACAACAACCTTTCCATTTGCAACCTTATCAGACAAAACACTACGGCGTGCTAATTGTCTCATCTTTTTTGGCATTGATTTGGTATACTTATGCGGAGAGGGCGGGAATACAACTCCTCCACTTCGCCATAAAGGCGATTTTTTTGTCCCGGCTCTCGCCATTCCTCGGCCTTTCTGCTTGAAAGGTTTTTTGCCACTTCCAGTAACCATTCCTCTGGTTTTAGCAGCATGTGTACCTTGCCTTAAATTGGCTAATTCTGTCACAACAGCTTGATGTACAACTGATTCGTTTGGTTGAATACCAAATACAGTCTCATCAACCTTTATTTTTGCGCCTTTAGCTCCGTCAAATTTTTGTATCTGTAATTCCATAATTATTTTACAATATATACTATACCGTTAGATGCCCCGGGAATTGAACCCTTAAGCAATATTTGGTTTTTTTCTTTAACTACCTGTATAACCTCAACACTTGATAAAGTAACTTTGCTATTTCCATGATGACCAGCCATCTTCATTCCTTTAAATACTCGTGATGGGTCAGAAGCCTGCCCAATAGATCCTGGATGACGTTTTGTGGTCTTTGTACCATGAGTTGATGGTTGTGTGTGAAATTTATGTCTTTTAATTACACCTGCAAATCCACGCCCTTTTGATGTGCCACTAACATCAACAATCTCACCTGAGTTAAATAACGAAACAGTAAATTCTTGACCTGTTTTATATTCAAATCCTGGTATCATATCAAATTCAGCTAAAATTCTCTTAGGATCGACTTTCGCACTTGAAAAATGTCCTTCCATTGGCCTTGTTAGATGTTTTTTCTTTCTTTCTCCATATCCGACCTGAACTGCATCGTAGCCATCTTTCTTAATACTTTTAACTTGTGTAACCACACATGGACCTGCTTCTACTACAGTTACAGGTGTCATCACCCCTTGTGTGTTATAAACTTGGGTCATCCCAATTTTTTTACCGATTAATCCACGCATCTTTATACCTTGATCTCGATATCTACCCCGGCCGGTAAATCTAATTTCATTAATGATTCGACCGTTTTAGGAGTTGAATTAAGAATATCAATCAATCTCTTATGAACTTTTGTTTGAAATTGTTCACGTGATTTTTTATCGACAAATGGTGAACGCAATACAGTATAAATGGTCCTTCTAGTTGGCAAAGGTATCGGACCCGATATTACTGCACCGGTTGATTTTGCAGTACGAACAATTTTCTCTGTAGACTTATCTAACAAAGTATGATCGTATGCTTTTAAACTTATTCTTATAGTTTGTTTTGGCACAAATTCACCTATTTACTCAATGATATCAGTAACAACACCGGCACCAACC
>RRYU01005013.1_pt1 | contig 21161 bp, 18 predicted proteins | sample 2162651 | NCBI WGS metagenome assembly RRYU01 (sample SAMN10267283, study PRJNA491782) | microbial mat metagenome | isolation source: biomat in the production well | place: Japan: Minami-Kanto gas field, natural gas well KTG3 | collected 2017-06 | reverse complement strand
GTTCGCAGAAAGCGGGGAAGACCAATCCGGCATTGGAGTGGATGAAGATCACCCCGGACGCATCGAGCAGGAAGGCACGGATGAGGCGACTCTCGATCTGCGAATCAGGGTAGGGGCCGCCCGTGTTTGAGACAAGGCCACGTGCGCCTTGGACGGTGATGCTCCAATCATTCTCCGGGCATGCATCGAGGGTGGTATTCATGTTGCGATTGAGGTCAACCCCAAGCGCATCGAAGCGGGTAGAGAGGACGAGGCCATCGGGGTTGAGGACGGGGATGAAATAGAGGCGCACACTGGGCGGAACGGCCTGCGGGTTAGCGCGGAAATAGTCAATCAGTTCGAGGGTCAGGCGGTAGGTATTGGCCTCCGGCGCGCCATGGGTAGCCCCCACCACCACCAGTTTGCGCGAGCCATCCCCGATCTGCACGACATCTATCGGGCGACCCTGCGCCGAATAGCCCAACGTAAATTCGCGGATGGGTGGTGCAGCCTGCACAGTGGGCGTGAAGAGTATGGATGCAATTAAGGTAAACGTAAGTAGAAGATTCATAGATCTGTTCCGATGGGGGATTGGGGGCGGTTATGCCACATAGGCGTTCGGTTAAGCCCGAAGGTAGCACCGGCTTCCAGCCGGTCGGTGGCGCATCGTGACCGGCTGGAAGCCGGTGCTACCTTATATGGGCGTAGGGGCGCGTCGCGACGCGCCCCATGCGTCCCCAAGCCCTATGAAGGCTGCGATCATCGCGCCGGAGGGCGCGTCGCGACGCGCCCCTACGCAAAATTCCTTAACCGAATGTCTATGCGGTTATGCCGCCCCTGAAAATCCTTGTTAGCACGAAAAAGCTTTGGGACGAACCTGGAAGTGAGGGCGTCTCGCCCTCGTATGAGTTGAGGGCGGGACGCCCTCACTCCCAGAACTTTTTCGCGCTAACAGAAACCAGGGTTTGGGGTATACCCCAAGAGCCTTTATTCACCCCTAGCGCGCCGTTTAGCGGCCACAAAATGGTCGTGGGTCAGATTGATACTAGCAGTAATGCGGCTAATCTCGTCGCTCAGTTCACTAGTCAGATTACCATCAGCGGTAGCCACCGCAAAGAGGGCATCGAGGAAGCGGATGCGCTCATCCACTGGTGCAGTATCGGCAAACTCCTTCGTCAGTTGGAAGTAGTCGAGATCGTCCACCGACTCGGCCAGCGCCACCTCGGCAACGAGGGCTGCACGTTCATGGCTGATGCCCCAGCCAGACTGGAGGGCTTCGACCATGCGAGTATGCTCAGCATCGGTGACGGTATGATCGAGTTGGGCAACCCGCGCCAACAGCCCCCCGGCGAGCGCGAGAATATGCGCCTCATCGGATGGGATGCCCAGATCCTCTTCGGGTGGCTTACCGAGGCGCTGGCGTACTGCATAGTAGATGCGATTATGCAGAAACTCTTCGAGGTAGAGTTCGCGGTTGGGTGCTTTAGATCGCATCGAGCCACGCAACAACCGCCCAAGTTGAGCAAACATGCCCAGGTTGAGGTGTTCGAGTGCAGCACGGATCTCGTCCGCAGCCTCACGTTCCTCGCGGGTCACCACCCGGTCAGCACGCAACATTTGATCGAGCGCGGCCAACACCAAAGCCCGATCACCGGGGCCACGCAACGCAGCCCCCAGTTCATCCACCAACCGCGCCCGCTCCTCACTCTCCACCGGCGAGTGCAGGTAGATCTCCAACTCGGCCCATTCATTGACGGTCAGCGCCATCTCGCCAGATCCACCCGTCTGGCCGAGTTCGGCAAGGATATTCTTCAGGCTATTGACCTCATCGCGTGCCAGATGCCCATCGGCCCAGGCAGCGGCGATAATGACTTTGGCAAGTGCCATTGCGAGTGGGTTTTTGGGCATCGGTACGATCCTTATTGGTCTATTAGGCCGTCTCTACATGCGCCGCTGCATCCAAGTTAAGATCTTGAATACTCTGCTGGCGCATCAGGAACTTCTGGATCTTGCCGGTCACGGTCATGGGGAAGGCGTCTACAAACTTGATGTAGCGCGGGATCTTGTAGTGGGCGATCTGACCCCGGCAAAAGGTGCGGATCTCTTCAGCGTCGGCAGTTTCACCCGGCTTGAGTTTGATCCAGGCCATGATCTCCTCACCATACTTGATGTCGGGAACCCCGATCACCTGCACATCACTCACCTTGGGGTGGCTGTAGAGGAACTCTTCGATCTCGCGTGGGTAGACATTCTCGCCGCCCCGGATGATCATATCCTTGATGCGCCCGACGATATTGACATACCCCTCGTCGTCCATGGTTGCCAGATCGCCCGTATGCATCCAGCGTCCCGGATCAATCGCGCCGCGTGTCGCCGACTCGTTGTCCCAGTAGCCCAGCATCACACTGTAGCCCCGCGTGCAGAGTTCGCCCGTCTCACCCACCGGCACCATCCGCCCGGTGAGCGGGTTGATGATCTTCACCTCGACATGCGGATGCACTTGCCCCACCGTGCCCACCTGCTTCTCCAGCGGCGTATTCATACGGGTCTGGGTACTCACCGGGCTGGTCTCGGTCATGCCATAGCAGATCTCAACATCACGCATGTGCATCTGCGACTGGACGCGCTTCATCACCTCAATCGGGCAGGGCGAACCGGCCATGACGCCGGTGCGCAGGCTCTTAAGGTCGAAGTTGGCAAACTCCGGGTGCTCCAGCTCGGCGATGAACATCGTGGGCACCCCGTAGAGTGCAGTTGCCCGTTCCGCCTCGACCGCCTGGAGGACAGCCAGGGCATCAAAGCCCTCGCTGGGGTAGATCATGGTTGCACCGTGGGTGATACAGCCCAGGTTGCCCATAACCATGCCGAAGCAGTGGTAGAGCGGCACCGGGATGATCAGCCGATCCTGATCGGTGAAGTTCATCAGTTCGGCCACGAAGTAGCCATTGTTGATGATGTTGTGGTGGCTGAGCGTGGCTCCTTTGGGGTAGCCGGTGGTGCCGGAGGTGTATTGAATGTTGATCGGGTCATCAAACTGCTGCTCGGCTTGGCGCTGCACCAGATCCTCGTGATCCACCTTCTCAGCCTCGGACAGCATCGTCTCCCAGGTCATCATGCCGGGGGCAGGTGTATCACCCAGGAGGATCAGGCCGCGTAGGCGGGGCAACCGTGGCGAACGATCCCCCTGTATCAGTTCGGGTACCAACTCGGTCATCATCTGGGCATAGTTGGATGTCTTGAACTGGGGCGACATGATCAGGAACGAACAGCCCGAATGGTGCAGGGCATATTCCACCTCGTGCAGGCGGTAGGCGGGGTTGATGTTGACCAGGATGGCCCCGATTTTGCTCGTAGCAAACTGGGTGATCGCCCACTCGGCACGGTTAGGTGCCCAAATACCGATGCGATCCCCTTTGGCAATCCCATGCGCCATCAAGGCTCGTGCGCAACGATCCACCTCGGCCTTGAGTTGGGTGTAGGTGTAGCGTAGCCCCTGCTGGCAGACGATAAGCGCCTCGTTATCGGGGTACTTCGCCACCGTCTGGTCGAACATGTCACCAATCGTCATTCCCAACAGTGGCTTCTCACTTGGGCCACTCACATAACTCCAGCGCAACGCACCCATAGAATCTATGCTCCATCAATATCTAGCTTCCAGGAAGTTTCGGGCTTCCCGGAAGCTTAGCTTCATTCCCTAGTTTACCATCCGCCACCGCCGCCACCGCCACCGAAGGAGCCACCGCCACCACCACCACCAAAGATACCGCCGCCACCACCGCCGCCACCACTCGACCAGCCGCCACCGCCGCCACCCGACCAACCGCCACTGCCGCCCCAGCCGCCATGGCGTCGCCCGCTATTCAGCACTTCATTAAGAATCATGCCACCAATAACCGCAATCACCTCATTCCCATCATCACGGCCACTACCACCCCCGCCGCCATGTCGGTTCGCATAGTCGCGCAGTTCACGTGCCACATCACGGGATTCCCCGGTGATCGCCTGGGCGATCTTGATGGTCTTGTTGAGTTGCTCTTCACCTCGGATCGGGAGGCGGATCTGGTCAAAACTGCGCCGCGCACTCTGGAGGCGTTGGCCAAGGCTGCGCCCATTGGAGATCTTCTTCCCATAGGTTGCATAGAGGCTCTCGGCCTCCTGCAACGCCTGACGCGCCTTGGTCAGTTCATCATTCAACTGGGTACGGAGCTTCTCTAGGCGTTGGAAATCCGCCTGGGCAGCCTCATAGACCGCACTCGTCTGCTCGTTGAGGCTACGGTAGGCAGCAAGGCTCTGGTTGAGCGCATGCTGGCGCTGCTCCTCTTCCAACTGCTCGGCACGTTGGCGGGTCATCTGAGCCTGATCCAGACGCCCGCGCAGGTCGGCGACCGCCTGACTACTCATGGATTGCAGATCCTCACGGTGCAGATCGGCAAACTTGAGCAGCTTCATCACTTCAGCCTCGGCAAGCTGGCGCACAGCGTCCACCTGCTGGCGCAGCTTCGCCATCGTCTCGGCCTCACTGCGCGCCCCAACCAGAGCCGCATCGGCCAATTGATCCGCTTCTTGGGCATCGCGCACGAGGATGAGCCAATTGGGCTGCGCATTAGCCGCCTCGGTCTGAGCACGTGCTAGAAGATCCTGGGCACGCTGCAACTGTGCTTCCGGCTCTTTACCCACATCGGCATCATTACTACGCACAAACTCCCAGCCCACCCCAATACTACGTTCAGCCTCGGCAAGAATCTCACGTGCCACCGAGCGTGCCTGTTCCAGATCGCGCAACCGATTGGTAATCGCATCAACCAGTTGCTGCACATAGATCAGTTCCTCACTCGCAGCATCCAGATCCTCCTGGGCGGCGTGGAACTCCTGCACCTCCATAGTGTTGCGCTGCTGGGCACTCTGCCAATGCTCGTGGGCGCGTGCGGCTGCCGCTTCGGCCTCGCTGCCATTCCCCCGAATGTCGCTCCACGTACTGGGGGCAAACTCATCCACCAGATCAAAGGCGCGCCGACCCTCGGCAATGAGATCGGCAGCGCGAACACCCGCCGCCTCGATCACCTGCATACGCTCCTCATTCTCGGCACGCAGCGTGGGCAGATCGGTACCGTTAGCAATTGCCTCCGCCAGCATCGTCTGGGCCACTTCCAACTTGATCGCCGCTGCGGTTGGGCCTTGCGTCTGCAATACCCGCCCCGCCTCACTCAGCGCAGTACGCGCACCATCAATCGCCGCCTGCGAAGCCTCCATGCGGTAGCCTTCGGCATGCAGCCGTTCGGCATCATGGCGCGCCTGCACAATCCCGCTGCGGATAGCCGTATAGCGATCCAAGGTTGCCAAAAGAAGAGTCGCCGTCTCCGACGCCGCCTGAGCCAGAGCAATCGCGTTGCGGGCATCAAAGCCAGCCAACACCTGCTCGGCCTGATCAACCTGCTGCTGGGCCGGGGCGAGGGTTGCCGCATGGTCGGCAATCTCATTCCCCATGCCGAGCAGCCGGTCGGCGGCGTCGGTTAGGATTTTTTTACGCGGGCAATCTCCTCTGGAGCTTGGCGAGCCAGGGCATCGAGATCGAGGCGCATCTGCTCAACCGCGCTCAGTTCTTGGGCGACTGCATCGGCCAAGGCACGCACCTGATCATATGCCGCCGTTGTGGCATTGATCTGAGAGAGTTCGGGCTTGGCGTAGCGTTGAAACTGCTCGCCCACATCATCAAACTGGGTCTGCACCTGGGCAAAGCGCGCCTGCGCGGCGGCCTGCGCACGTTTGAGGCGCTCCACATCCGCAGGTGCATACGAAACCGCATCAAAGCGCGCCTTTTCATCAGCACTGCGGAAGCGTTGCCCCAGGCTGGTGATCATGGTTGCCACACCCTCACGCGCCTCCTTGTGCTGGCGCTCCGCCTCAGCACGGGTCTTGGCGGCACGGCGACGGCGCACCAACACCACCCCACCAGCCACCGCAGCCGCCAGCGTGAGGCCACCCGCCGCAAGTGGCCCCGTGTTGACATTGATGCTCCCGTTCGGCGACGGCGGACTAATGATCGCTTCCTCTATCGCATCCAGAGTAGTCGTGAAGGCACTCGTATAGTCACCACTCGATAGCCCCGGATTGAGCGATTGGGTACGGATCAGTTCATAGTTCTTGGTACCACCCAACGAGACATCAAGTGCCTCATTCCAGCCATCGCCATAACGAATGGCGCTATACCCGGAATCAATGGCGACATAGATCGCAATCATCTTGGTGCGATGAATACCGTCGCGCAAAAACCCATCACGGGTGAGGCGGTTCTCAAAATCACTCGCCCCGCCCTCATCCACCAGATAGATCGCCACTTCAGCGTCACGACTGAGCAGCGGGGCTGCGGCACGCTCCAAGGCGGCACGATCCAGAAGATTATCTGGATCGACAATCTCCAAGCGGCCCTGAGCCAGTGCCGGTGTGGCCAGGAGTAGCAGCAGGAAGGCTGCGGCCACCACACGCAATAGAACGCGGATCATACCTCCTCCATCTCTACCGTGGGGCCACGATCAGATCCGTGGCACCTTGGGGCGCAACAACCTCCACATTCGCCAAAAAGTCATACATGTGTAGGATGAGTTTGAAATCAAAGGACTGAGGCGGATCAGCCGGGGTTGTACCGGCGAACCGCACCTCTACCCGGTGCAGGTAGCCATCGGGGCAGACCCAGAGATCTGCACCGATACTCTCTATGTGGGTGGGGTCGGTATCCACCGTGAGGCCACTTTCTCCCAAACTGCGCAACACCGCCAATGCAGACGAGCGATCAGCCACAAAACGGCGGCAGGTCATGCCATCAAGAAGCATCGTATCGGCGGGTGCGAACCCGGCTGGTTCAACCCCACTTTCGGCCACGAGTGCCAACAACCCTGCCGGGTAGAGCGGGGGCGAGGCGAAGGCGACCCGCACCTTGGGCAAGCGATACCAGGTTGCCTGCAACGCCCCGATGAGCGGCAACGGGCCATGGATGTAGTACTGGCCAGCCACGCGGCGTGCCTGCAAACCACCCTCATTGGCATAGCCATAGAGCGCCGTAATCATCCCCGTAAGCGTAAAGGCATAATCATAGCCCACAAAATCGGCCTGCATCCCCAAGACTTCGGTTGGTTCCTGCGGATGACCGAGCGTGACCGCACCCACCGCACCATAGCCAAGCATCTGCACGGTAGCGCGGTAGCGTTGTGCCGCTGCCGCCGCCTCAACCCCGGCCAGTAAACGAGCCTGCGCCTCTGGATCGGGGCGCGTACTGAGGGTCGGCACCGGTGTCGCCGTGGGCAACAGCGTTGCCGTAGGCCGGGGCGTTGACGTGGGTCGCGGTGTCACCGTTGGGACGGGTGTGGCGGTAGCAGGCGACGACGCAGACGCACAAGCGACGAGGATGAGTAGGAATGCGATACACATAGCAACACGAACCATGCGGACGATACCATTCCTCAAACAGAATTATTCTGGTTGCATTGTAGCGCAATTCACGCCCTGATGGGGATCAGGGCATGTGCAAAGTCACCTCCGGTGGGGGTTCGGGGGTGGCTTCGCCACCCCCGAAGATCTTTTTTGTTGTTGTTTTGCGGCTTCGCCGCAAAACAACAACAAAAAGTGGGGATTGGGGCGCAGCCCCAAGGACTTTGCACATGCCCTGTGATGGGGGTTAGCCAAGTTGCATATCACGCATCCCTGCGGTATCATACGTCAAACACCAGATCAGCGAAAGGCAGGTTAAGCCATGGACGGCTGGATCATGATTGGCATTGTCGTCTTCGTCATGATTGGGCAGGCAGTGCTATGGGGCTGGGTATTCATTGAGCGCCAGCGAAAAATCCCTGATGTAAAGATCATTAATTGGCAGGAGTTGGTTGCCGACGCCAAGCGGATGGCAGACGACTACTACAAGATGATGACTCCCAAGCGGTAGTGTGCGGGTAGGCATGTAGAGACGCATCATGATGCGTCTCTACATACGACGCAGAAATGCACGGAGCAGATTCGCCACAATACGGCGGCGAGTCATGATCTCGTAGACCCTCCCACTCACCCCATCTGTCTCGTGGGAGACAGCGCGCATCGCGAGGTCGGCTGTCTCGGTGGTGGTGGAACCAAAGATACGCATAATGCGGGGCAAGCCTTTGGCCGCTTCATGGCCTGCACCTACCAATGGGATCTGGTTGATCATATCGGTGGGCACCATCCCCGGCACCAAGATCGTGAACGAAACATAGGGATGCTCGCGGTAATCGCGAATGAAGGCATCGGTAAGGCGCACAATTGCTGCCTTGGAGGTACTGTAGGCTCCAAGGAATCGCTGGGCGCGCTTGGTACCACCACCAGAGACATTGATGATCTTTCCTGCACGGCGCTCGATCATGTGGGGCAGGACACTGATACAGCCGTGGTAGGTACCCAACACATTGACCTCAATCACCCGCCGCCACTCCTCTGGCGGCACATCAAGAATTGGCCCGAAGGGGCCAGAGATCCCCGCATTATTGACCCATATATCAATCTGGCCAAAGGCATTGATCGCCGACTGGGCGAGTGCCTGCACTTGGGCGAGATCAGTCACATCACACGCCCAACCCTCACACACAATCCCCTGTGATCGCATCTCACGCAGCGTCTGATCAACCGCCTCCGGCTTAGAGGAAGAGATGACAATGCGTGCTCCAGCCCGCCCATAGCGTTCGGCAATTGCCCGTCCGATGCCACGGGTACTACCAGTAATGACTACAACCTTGCCTGCGAGAGAGATCCGCTTCTTCGCCATGAGAGCATCTCCAGAAAACCCGATACTAACAGGGATTCTAGAGCAGGCAACGCATTGCGTCAAGGATGCCTCTACGTCGCCGCTGGCTTCGACAAGCTCAGCCAGCGGCGCATCCCAGATTTTTCCGCGCAAAGTGTTATTACTTTTGTGTTCTTTACGTTCTGTTGCGGCTGCTGAGCATAATCCCCCCACTACCCCGTGCGCGGACGGATAATCAGCGTATCACCCTGACGCGCCGCACGAATAGCCACGCCCTCACGGAGACCCTCAGGCATCAGAATATGGCGACGATACGGGCCGGCGCGCACGATCAACTCATCGCCACTGACAGTAAGACCGAGATCTTCACGGCGCAAACCGGGCAGATCAATTGCCACGTGGGGATCGGGGGAGCCAGCCAGCCGCAAGGGTGGCACGGCATCCACCGTGGGGAGCACCTGGCCATCAGGGTAGAGCGCGGCACCCAGGGTGGCGAGCCCCGGCACACTACCGGGGGTCGCCGCAGCATCAAGGCGGCGCAGGGGTAGGCCACTCCAGAACCGCGCCACATCGGCGAGGATCTGGCGTTGCTCGGCAATCAGTGGGCCAAGGGCGAGTACCCCTTCTGGGAGTAGCGGGCCAGCAATAATCTGCTCCACAAGCAACCCAAAGAGCTGGATCGCCGGGAGTGCATTGAGCGCCTCCTCAAGCCCACTGCGGTCGGGGCGCAGGACGTAGCGTACCCGCAACGCCGCAGGATTGACCGTCTCATCACGCAGGTGTTCGAGTTGTACCCGAGCCTCCTGGATCTGAGCAATCCAGTCGAAGGGCATCAGCGCACTGGGCAGCAGCGCCCGTGAAATGGAGGCACTCGAACGACCAGGGCCTCGATCCAGCCCCAAGAGTAGACGCACCAGCCAACGGAAGGTATCGGGAACCACCAAAGCTCGCAACAGACTATCATGATGGCCAGCATCAAGGCAGATCAGATCATAATTCGCAGCCATCAAACGCAGACGAGCCACCGCTAAGAAGAGATCGCTACCAGGAATGATGGGCAGTTCATCACCGTTAATGGGCAAATTGGCCAGTGTACTGACCCGATTACGCAACTCGCCCCATACGGCACTGAGATCATTCAGGGCATCGAGCGCCCAAAAGTCTAACCCTGGAGCAATCTGGTGCGGGGCACTCACTGACGCCACACCGAGGAGCGCATGAATACCGTGTGACGGGCCAATACTAGCGATCAGAGCGCGACGACCGGCAGCGGCGGCGGTCGCTGCGGTAGCAGCAGCAGCAGTGGCAGTTGTTCCCCCGCCACTTCCCACAAAAATAAGAATCATAATAATTGCGCGAGATTATTCATAGTGAAGGCATCTAGCATAGCTTCAGTGTAGCATGCTTTTGGTGTCGTGGGGATGGTGTCACCTTACGGAGCGCAGCCGTAGAGACGACCCGACGGGCCGTCTCTACCAAAGCCCACCCTCGTGAGAGCGCATCGTGATGCGCCCCATGCGTTACCACGCCATATGTCACCGCGATCATCACGTCGGAGGGCGCGTCACGACGCGCCCCTACATCCGCGCAGGGTAGCACCGGCTTCCAGCCGGTCACGATGCGCCACCAACCGGCTGGAAGCCGGTGCTACCTTTGGACATAATCGAATGCCTATACGGCGAAGTCGCCCCCGAAGAGGAAGATATGTTGTTGTTTTTTGGCGGCTACGCCGCCAAAAAACAACAACAATGGGGATTGGGGCACAGCCCCAAAGACTTTGCACATACCCTGGCGTCTCTTCATTGTCATAGCCTGCTATAATGGAAGGCGTCAGCCGTAACCTGCGGCAGAACATCATGAGGATGTGACCATGACAACCGAAATGCTCAACGAACAGACGATCTCCACCTTCCTTGATGCGCTCGCATCAAGCGCACCGACCCCCGGTGGGGGCAGTGTGGCCGGATTCAGCGGCGCGATGGCCGCTGGTCTGGTGAGTATGGTCTGTTCGCTCACTATTGGGAAGAAGCAGTTTGCCGATATCGAAGAGGAAGTTCGTAGCATCCATGCCCAGGCCGAGGAGCTACGCCACCAACTACAGGCATTAGCCCAGGCCGACATCGAGGTCTTTGGGCGGCTCTCGGCGGCCTACAAGCTGCCGCGCACCACCGATGCCGATGCTGCCACGCGCAAAGCCGCCATCCAGCAGGTGACGCGCAGTGCGGCCGAGGTACCCCTGCGCATCGCCCAGGTGGCCGCAGCGGTCGTCCCGCTCTGTACCTCCTTATCCAACCGCTGCTCGCGCATCATCGTGAGTGATGTGGGGGTGGCGGCACTCCTCGCCCGCGCCACCGTGCAGAGCGCCATCCTCAATGTGGAGATCAACCTCGCCGGACTTGAGGATACGATCTTTGTGCGCGAAACCCGCGCCCAACTTGAGGATCTGAGTGTCGGGCTGGGTGAAGAGGTTGAGGGTATTATGTCCATTGTTCGCCAACGGATCAATCAGTAGCGGGCTACTGCCCACCTGTGGAGATAGAGTGTTCATCCTATGACTGCCACTATCCTTGATGGCCGTGCGCTGGCCCAAGAATTGCGCGCCACAACCCAGACCGAGATTGCGAATCTGAGTACCGAACTTGGCCGCGCCCCTGGCTTGGCGGTGGTGCAGGTGCTGGGTGATGCTGCCTCCACTCGGTATGTACGTAGTATTGAGAAGTTGTGTAGCACCGTCGGTGCGGCCTTCCGCCTGATCGCCTTGCCTCCCGAAACGACGCAGGCCGAGTTGGAGGCGAGCATCGCCGCGCTCAATGCCGATGGCGAGGTAGATGGGATCTTGCTGCAACTGCCCCTGCCTGCCCATATGCATGCCAACGCGGCGATCATGGAGATTGACCACCGCAAAGATGTGGATGGTGTCCACCCGATCAATGCCGGGTTGCTGGCGCAGGGTCGCGATGCCCTCGTGGCGAATACTCCCGCCGGGGGGATGGAGTTGCTCCGCCACTATCAGATCGAACTGCGAGGAAAGCGCGCTGCCGTGGTGGGGCGTTCGGCAATTGTTGGGCGCCCGATGGCGCAACTGCTCATCCAGGCCGATGCGACGGTCACCGTCTGCCACTCACGCACCCCCGACTTGGGCGCGGTGCTGCGCGAATGCGAGATCGTCTGTGTGGCGGCCGGACGCCCCGGCTTGGTAACGGCAGATATGCTGCGCCCCGGCGCGGTTGTGGTGGACTTCGGGACGAATGTGGGAGCCGATGGCAGCCTCGTGGGTGATGTGGACTTCGCCGCGAGTGCTGAGGTTGCAGGGGCGATTACGCCCGTGCCCGGTGGTACTGGCCCGATGACCAATGTGATGCTGATGCGCAACCTGGTTGCGGCAGCACGTACCCTACACCAACTATGAAAATACTCGTTCTTGGCAGTGACGGTCGTACCCACGCGCTGGTCTGGAAACTCTTCTCCAATACCAACGCTGAAGTCTTCTGCGCACCAGGCAATGGTGGGGCTGGCCTATTGGCTCCACAGGTAGACCTGGATGTAAGCCAGCCCGCAGAAGTGGCGCGCTGGGCCTTTAGCGAGCAGATTGATATGATCGTTCCGGCTGAGAGCAACAGCCTATGGGTAGGCATGGTAGACGAAGTAGTCGCCATGCACATCGGGGTCTTTGGAGCTTCACAGCGCAGCACGCGGCTCGAATGGAGTCGCTGTTACGCCAAGGAGTTCATGCAACGCTACGGGCTGCCCACAGCGCGTGGCCGCACCTTCACCAGCCTCTCCAACGCAGAGAAGTACCTTGCCAGTCAGAACCTGCCGGTGGTGATCAAGTCGGATCACCCCGCCGGGGGTGGCGGGGTCTACCATGACCGATACGCCGCACTGGAGGGGCTGCGCACGCTCTTCCTCAACCGCCCCATAGAGAGCAGTAGCCACGGGGTAGTCATCGAAGAGCACCTGAGCGGGATTAGTGTCAGTTTTTCGGCCATCATTGATGGGAGCACGGCACTACCCCTCTTGCCCGTGCGCATCTATGATCGTCTGGATGCCCAACCAGACAGCCCGTGGGCACCCAGTATGGGCGCGATTACCGGCAACTCCAGCTACGCCCAGCGATTGGGCAACCACATGCACACCCATCTGATCCGCCCGATAGTAACCGCACTGAGCCAAGAGAACCTACCCTACTGGGGCATTCTGGGGGTAGACTGCATCATCACCGATCAGGGGCCGCGCATTACGACACTGCGCTGTAGCCTGCGCGATATGGAGGCGCAGGTGGTGTTGCCACGGCTGAAGGATGACCTCGTACCAGTAATCGAGGCCGCCATCAGCCGCAAGCTCCACCAGATCCCCACCCTGCACTGGCGCGACGAAGCCAGCGTGGGGATCGCGCTCGTCGCGCAGGGCTACCCCAACCACTATGGGGTTGGAGGTGCCATTCGTGGCCTCGCCGATGTGGACGAAGGGGTACTCGTCTTCCACGACCAGACCCACAACCCAGGGGCGTTGCGCTACAACCCAATGGTGCGCAGTGGGTCGGGGATGTTCAACACGATGCTGATGGGATCATCGGTGGCGGTGCCCGACACCACCATGACCGGCGGGCATGTGCTGACGGTGGTGGCGATGGGGGCAACCCTGAATGGCGCACGCGGGCGGGTGCTGCTCAATGCCGAGCGGATCGGCTTTCCAGGGCGTATCTACCGCGATGATGTGGGTAGCCACGAGTTCCGGTGAGGGTAGTGTGTGGAGTAGCCATCTCCATAACCTCCTCGTGCTGGCTTCGACAGGCTCAGCCAGCGGCGCGTTGGCTGAGCTTGTCGAAGCCAGCGCGAGGAGGATAGGGAGACGATTACGCCCCATTGGCATGCGGTGAAGAAATACCGTGTAGGGGCGCATCACGATGCGCCCAGCCCGTGTGTCCCAACTGCTCCCGTGGCGTCCCACCGTAGCGGCGCATCCCGTGGGCGCGTCACGACGCGCCCCTACGCCCGAAGGTAGCACCGGCTTCCAGCCGGTCAGTGGCGCAGCGTGACCGGCTGGAAGCCGGTGCTACCCTCAATCCTTCCGTGCAAGACTTTACGCCACACCTACGGTTCTACCTCCTCTTGACTCCCATGACGCAGGGTGTTATACTGCCAGTATAACGCAATGCGTTATAGTCATGTATCACCATAGCGTGCTATCATGCCTACAATAGGCTGGTATTGCCGAATCAAACATAGAGGAGGATGACAATGACCAACGTTGAAGAGATCGAGGTCAACGTCCGCCAAGTTGATGAGCCAAGCGCCCCCATTCCCAACCCCACCCAGATGGTTGAGGTGATTCGTAAACTCGTTCTGGCCGGTGTAGGTGCGCTGGCGCTCAGCCGCGATGAGGCCGAAGAGTTTATCAATCGGCTGGTGGAGCGCGGCGAGATCGCCCAGAAGGATGCGCAACACCTGATTGATGAGACGGTCGAGCGGCTACGCAAGACCACACAGCCCCAGACGAGCCAGATCCAGGATAATGTGAGCACTATCAGCAACCAGATCGAGAGCAATCTGGAGCACTTCCTCAACCGGCTTAACATTCCTTCCAAGCGCGATATTGACGAACTGAGCGCCAAGATCGCCCACCTCGCCGGGCGGGTAGATGAACTGCGCCGCGCCCAGGATACACCACCCGCAAAGGGCAAGGCTGCTCCCAAGGCTGAGGAGTAGAGTAACCTAATAACCGAACTACAGCCACCAAAGCCTGACTGAGTGATCAGTCAGGCTTTGGTGACGCAAGAAATGGGGACAAAAACTCCCCCCAGACGCTCAACGCAGTGTGTTATACTACCCAACACATCCGCATCCCAACACACCATACCGAGGGCGTATGCATATCATCAAAAAGTACGCCAATCGCAAGCTCTACCATACCAACCGGAAGCAGTACATCACCCTTGATGGCATTGCCAAGTTGGTACAGGATGGCGAGGCCGTTCAGGTTCTCGACAATGAGACGAGCGAAGATATTACATCCAGCATCTTGGCCCAGGTGGTGCTTCAGTCGCGTGGGCGGAGTATCCCCCAACTGCCAACAACCTTCCTCACTGGTATGATCCAGCTTGGAGGTGATACGATTGCTAGTCTGCGTCAGACGCTCTTTAGTTCTTTGGGAGGCCACGATCTGATCGAAGCCGAGATTGGCCGCCGTCTCGATACACTCATCGAACGTGCCGAGATCACCCCCGAAGAGAGCGTCCGTTGGCGGCAGTTGCTCCTACGCCAAGAATTTGCCGAATCATCACGCGCCCAGATCGAGAACCAAGAGGTGAGCGTGCCAAGCCGTAACGATGTCGTGCGGCTCCATGCCCAGGTGGATGCCTTGGCAGAGATTGTTGATCAATTACTGAATAGCAAGAAGTAGGTGTAGGTACAAAGGAGCACCCATGCAACGGAGCAAGTTCGCACTGGTTCTGGCCGGCGGCGGAGTGACGGGTGCCGCATACGAGATCGGTGCGCTGTGTGCGATTGACCAGTTTCTTGAACAGAAGACGGTCAATGAGTTCGATAGCTATGTCGGTACGAGTGCTGGCGCATTGATCGGTTCATGCCTTGCCAACCATATCTCCCCCCGTACCCTGCTCTCGGTCTTGGATAGCTCCACCTTGGGGATCGATCAACTCGAACCCCACCACCTCTTCGCGCTCAATTTCCCCTCGATCTTCACCCGCTTGCAGTACCTGCCCTTCGGTATGACGGGGATGATGAACCAGTTCTTCTCTGGGAAGGGACTCTCGCTCCTGGAGATGCTGGAGCATATCGCGCCGAGTCTGCCGAGTGGGATCTATGATGGCCGAGCACTCGAACGCTATGTGCGTGCGGCCTTTGAGATGCCGGGACGTACTAACCATTTCAACGAGTTGGAACGTGAGTTGGCGATCATTGCGACTGATCTCGATACGGGTGATCGGGCGATCTTTGGCCATGGCGATCTCGCCGATATTCCGATCTCTGAGGCGGTTGCGGCCTCGGCGGCTATTCCCTTTGTCTACCGCCCTATGCGTATTAATGGCCGCGATTATATTGATGGTGGGATTCGTGGTACTGTGAGCCTTGATGTGGCCGTTGAGGGCGGGGCTGAATTGATTGTCTGTATTAATCCGCTCGTGCCCTTCGATAATAGCGACCACGAACCCGGTCAGGCGATTAGCGATGGTGGTGTTCTTCAGATTGGGCATCAGGTCTTCCGTACTTTTATCCACGCTGGCTTGCACTACCATATTAAGCAGATCCGCCGCCGCCATCCTAAGGTGGATATTATTCTGATTGAACCCAATCGTAACGACCGCCTCATGTTCCGCGATAGTGCGATGAATTACCACTCCCGTACCGAGATTGCCCGCCACGCTTTTGAGACGGTCTCGGTTCACCTTGAACAGCATTTTAGCTACTATCAGCAACTGCTTGGTAAGCACGGGATTACGATTAGTGATGAGCGTATTCGCCAGGATCTGATCGATCTCGAAACGTATGGTGATGATGTCACTGCCGTTCGTTCTATCATGATGGGGGATGGTGCGCTTAGCCAGACGCCTCCCGATTTGGCCCATTCTCTGGCTGAACTTGAGCGCGTGATTGGGCGTATTGATGATCGGCAGGACTGATTCTGCCCCGCCCTTAGTCGCTACTGAAGGTTGTTGATGCGCCGCTCTTCTCGGATCTTCGGATGTCTGTTGGCCATGGTGGCCATGGTTGTTGCTGCATCGCTCATGCCCATGACGCCCCGGCCTGTGCGTGCGGCTACAACGCCCCTGACAAGCAGCCCCACCGCTATCTCGACCAGTGTGAGTATGGGGGGCACGATCCAAGTCACGCTCACGATCCAGAATAGTGGCGCTGCGACGATCACGCCCCACCTCTATGAGGCGCTCGCAACGGCCAGCGGCGCAAGCCTCAATACGGTTCTCCCCGCCGATCTGGCCGCTGTGCCGCTCCCCGATCAGGCGCAACGGGTTGACCCCGCCCTCAGCGCGGCTCTCGCCGATGCCCCCTCCTCCCCGACGACGATGCTGGTCTTTCTGCACGATCAAGCCCCGCTGAGCAATGCTTACCAGATCCAGGATTGGCGTGAACGTGGCGATTATGTCTACCAAACCCTACACACCCATGCTGAACGGAGCCAGGCCGGATTGCGGGCAATGCTCAAGGCGCGCAGGCTGAATTTTACGCCGCTCTGGATCGTCAATGCGATTGTGGTGGAGGGCAATGCGCAGGATCTGGCCGCGATTGCGGCGCGTAGTGAGGTGGCGCTGATTCAGGCTAACCACCTGACTGCGCTGGAGACGAGTAGCTTGGCCGATACGACTAACTGTTTGCCCGATGCGGCCAATACGTGCTGGAACATCAGCCGCATAGGGGCAGATCGGGTCTGGCAGAACATTGGGGTGCGCGGGGCGGGTATTACCGTAGCCAGTATTGATAGTGGGGTGGCGTTTACCCACCCGGCGCTGATCGGAACCTACCGGGGTAATACGAGTAGTGGACTGAACCACAACTACAACTGGTTTGATCCGTATGATAACAGCCCTAACCCGGTCGATTCGTTGAACCATGGCACCCACACGATGGGCAGCATGGTTGCTGGTGCGGTTGATAGTAACCCGGCGGTGGGTGTAGCTCCGGGGGCGACCTGGATCGCGGCACGTGCATGTGGCATGAGCTACTGTTCAAACCAGGATCTGATCGAGGCGGCTCAGTGGATGCTTGCCCCCACCGACTTGAACGGTCAGAATCCACGCCCCGATCTGCGCCCGCAGATCGTCAACAACTCGTGGAGTTCGGCAACAGGCAATGATAGCTGGTACAGTGGCTATGTGGCCGCGTGGCGCGCTGCGGGTATCTTCCCGGTCTTTGCGGCGGGGAATACCAGTACTGGTAATACCACCTGCTCAACCGTACATTCCCCTGGGGACTATGCGGAGGTAGTGGGGGTAGGAGCGGTAAACCAGAGTGATCTCCTGGCCTACTTTAGCCGGATCGGGCCGAGCAGTGATGGGCGACTCAAACCTGACCTGACCGCACCGGGGTATCAGATTGTCTCGACTATGGCCAATTCGAGTTACGGATCAATGGATGGTACCTCGATGGCAACGCCGCACGTGGCCGGAGCAGTAGCCCTGCTCTGGGCGGCTAACCCCAGCCTGATCGGGGATTATGAGGCTACCTACCAACTGCTCACCCAGAATGCCATGCCGATCAGCCGCGATAGCAGCTTTGATGGGAGCAACTTCAGCCTGTGCCGTGTGAACAGTAGCCCCAACAATGTCTATGGCTATGGGCGGCTCGATGCCTATGCGGCTACGCTGGCGGCACGGGTGGATGTGCCCTGGCTGAGTCTGCCCGGTTCTACTATGAATAGCCTCGCCCCCGGTGCGAGTAGTGATCTCGTGGTGACGATTGATGGAACCAAACTGCCCGGCCCTGGAACCTATACCGCCCGCATCCTCATCCACAGCAGCGATCTCACCCTTACTCCGCTGGAGATCCCGGTGAGTGTGACGGTGACGAGTGTAGCTGAACGTGCCACCCTGAGTGGCCAGATCACCCGCGCTGATGATGGGACACCCCTGGTGGGGACGGTGGAGGTTGAAGGGGGCGCAACGGTTACGACCGATGCGAACGGGTACTATACACTAGACGTTGTGGCTGGTGATTCTCTCCTGGTGAGCGGCGGGGCGCGCTACTATGCCACCCAAAGCGTGACCCTCAGCCTGACCCCAGGCGAGACCCGCAGCCAGAACTTTGCGCTCGTGCTGGACGAGCCGCGCCTCGCTGCCAGCCCTACATCCCAGAGTGCCACGGTGGCGTTGGGGAGAGACACAACGATCAACCTGAGCCTGAAGAACGAGGGCAGTCAGCCCCTAACCTACAACACCACACTGCCCAGCACCCAGTACGGGGTGTGGCGCAGCACCCAGAGCGATGGGCCAGGTGTGGGGTGGGTGACACCACCGAGCGATGCGATCACACTCCCGCTGGGTGATGATGGGGCGAGTGAGATGCTTGATCTTGGCTTCGGCTTCACCTTCTTTGGCCAAACCTATAGCAGCGTGGCGATTAGTGCTAATGGTGTGCTCAGTTTTAGCTCCCTAGAAGATGTTACCTACTATAGTAGGCAATGCCCACCTATCAGTGAGACAATCAATGCTGCAATCTTCCCGCTGCGCCTCGATCTCAACCCTAGTGCGGGCGGTAGGATCAGCTATGCACGGATCAGCGAGGGCTTTCTGGTCAGTTGGGAAGCCGTACCGATCTATGGCCGAGAAAGTGCGCTGCTCACCTTCCAGGTGCTGCTGCACCGTGATGGACGGGTGATCTTCAACTACCAGCAGGTGGATGGTATCCAGAGTGATGATCTGGCCAGTGTGGGGATTCAGCAGAATAGTGGTACTGTGCAGTCGCTGGGGTGTGGCAGCGGGCTGAATCTGGACAATGACCAGACGATAGATCTGCGGCCGCAACCTTCAACTGCACTCTGGGCCAGTCTGACGGGCAACACCACCGGCACGATCCCCGCCGGGGGCAGTGTGAATATCCCCGTGCGCCTGGTGTGGCTGCGTCATGACTCGGCGTTGAGTGCCGATGTGTTAGTGACAAGTAATGATCGCGTGACTCCCAGCACCACGCTGACGGTGCGGATGGATGCGTTGCCCGCCACAAGTACGATCTACCTCCCGGTGGTGTTTCGGTAAGGTACAATACCACCATCGAGAAGATCCCCAGTCTATGAGGTACCCATGAAACTCTCCCCCGAAAAGATCGAAGCCCTCGCCGAAGCACTGGTTGATCAGCTTGCCGAGATTGATGGCGTGCTCTTCCAGGCAAACGATAGTGATCTGCGCATCGCGATCCGAGAGATCATGACCGATGAACTGATGGTGGAAGAACGGCTAGACGCCGAGGTTCACAAGATGTTGCAAGCCTACAAGTATGAGATCACCATGGGACGCCTGAACTACGACGATCTCTATCGTAAGACCCGCTCCCGCCTGATTGCAGAACGAAAGATCATCCTATGAACCTCGCGATTATTGCCAGCCCGACTGAGCGTAGCACCGCCGCCACTGATGCCCTGATTGGTGTGGTGGCGCTGGGGTATGCGGCGAAACTGCTCGGCTACCGCCAACAAGCCCCGTGGAAAGCGGGGATGTGGGCGGGGACATTCGGGGCGCTCAGTCTTTCGGGGTTTTTGGGAGCCATCGTACATGGCTTCGAGATGCCTGAAACGCGCCGCATACAACTCTGGAAGCCGCTCAACCTGACGCTGGGAGTTACGGTGGCACTCTTTGCGACCGGGGCACTCGGCGATGCGGCCGGGGAGCGCGTGGCGCGCCGTACTGCACCGGGGCTGTTGCTCAGTGCGCTCGGTTTCTTCTTCCTGAGCCAGCGCCTTCAGCGCGGCTTTCTGGTCTTTATCGTCTACGAGGCACTGGCGATGCTCTTTGCCCTAGGGGCGTATGTGCGCTTGGCTCAGGCCGGGCAACTCGATGGTGCCCAGCAAATGGCGGCGGGCGTGCTGCTCTCGATCATCGCTGCGGCGATCCAGTCGAGTACGTTGCAACTAACCATCTTCGGTATTCCCCTGGATAACAATGGCCTCTTCCACATCGTCCAACTCACCGGGCTACCCCTCTTGGCGGCCGGGCTGCGAGCGGATCTTGAGGCGTGAAAGGCATAAGCATGAGTGCCGAACCGCGAGCATATATCAGTGAAGTGGCCTACCTGGAGCAAGAACGGCACAGCCCGATAAAACACGAGTATTATGCTGGCCAGATCTATGCGATGACGGGAGCCAAAGAGGCGCATAACCTGATCGCCAGCAACATCATCGCCACCTTGCATGGTCAACTGCGCCACAAACCGTGCCGCGTCTACCCTAGTGATATGCGGGTTAAAGTGCTCGCAACAGGATTACACACCTACCCTGACGTGGTGGTAGTCTGTGGGCAACCCGAATTTGTTGACGCGCAGCGCGATACGCTGACGAATCCTAGCGTTCTGTTCGAGATCTTGTCGCCATCAACCGAACGCTATGATCGTGGGATCAAGTTTCGGCACTACCGGGCAATAGAGTCACTGCGCGACTACATCCTGATTGCCCAGGATCGGCCTTGGATTGAGCACTATGTACGACAACCCAATGGCCAATGGCTGTTAGAAGAAGCCAGCGGATTGCATGGCAGCCTCCAGATTGATTCGCTTGGTTATCGCCTCACGCTTGCGGATAGTTACGAGAAGGTGGAACTGAGATCTGATGATCTGACGCTTGAGGAGTAGGGGCGATCCTGCGGTTAAGCATCGTATTGCGCCCTGGTTTTTGACCGCAGAGGGGTTCCTCACCCAGATCCTCTGCGTTCCTCTGTCTCCTCTGCGGTTGAATCTTC
>RRYU01009977.1_pt1 | contig 21172 bp, 21 predicted proteins | sample 2162651 | NCBI WGS metagenome assembly RRYU01 (sample SAMN10267283, study PRJNA491782) | microbial mat metagenome | isolation source: biomat in the production well | place: Japan: Minami-Kanto gas field, natural gas well KTG3 | collected 2017-06 | reverse complement strand
AGATCGGCCATGGTGATGTTGTGCCCCACCGCCAAGAACTCGAATTGGTGGAACATCATCTCGCTGCGTGCCGTAATCTGCTCGTTACGGTAGACCTTGCCGGGAAGCAGCACGCGCAATGGTTCGGGGGCGTAGCGGCGCATCGCATGCATCTGACCGGGCGAGGTGTGGGTGCGCAGCAACACATCGGGAGCCTCTGGCGGCATCTCGACATAGAAGGTATCCTGCATATCCCGCGCCGGGTGGTCGCTAGGGAAGTTCAGTTGGCTGAAGTTGAGGTCATCAAACTCCACCTCTGGACTCTCCCACACCTGGAAGCCCATCTCGGCGAAGATCTGCTCAACCTGACGCAGCACCTGGGTGGTCAGATGCAGATGGCCGAGCGCAGGCACGTGGCCGGGCATCGTCACATCAATCTGATCGGCGGCCAATTCGGCGGCCTGCGCTGCCGCTTTGAGGTGCGCTTCAGCCTCGGCGAAGGCCGCCTCTAGGCGTTCGCGCAGCGCATTGAGGCGGCGGCCATGCTCCGGGCGCTGCTCAGCGGGGATGCTGCCCATACTGCGCAGTGCGCGAGTCAGTGCGCCCGACTTGCCGGTATAGCGGCTCTTCCACTCGGCCAGACCGGCCAGATCGGCCACACTCGCCAGATCAACCCCAGCCTGGGCTTCAAGGGTACGCAACTCATCAGTGGGTGTCATCATACAAGTATGGTTCCATCAATAGCGATGTTTCGCGGGCCGCCGCTATTATACGCGATCACCTCAGGGTATGGGTCAAATCGTTGGGGCTACGCTATCAACCGCAGAGGACACAGAGGTACGCAGAGGGATGGGTTTCGTGCTACCTGTGGTTCTTCCTCTGCGTTCCTCTGCGTCCTCTGCGGTCAACAACCAGGGCGCAAGAGGATGCGCAGCCGCCCCCAAACCCCCACCGGAGGTGACTACCTCCCACCCCGTTGGCGCAACGCCTCGAAGAGCATGATACTCCCCGCCACCGCCGCGTTGAGCGACTCGGCGCGCCCCTGCATGGGAATCGCCAGATACTGGGTGGCCAGCGCCATCCCGGCTGCGCTCAACCCGTGCGCCTCGGAGCCGATGATCAGCGCGGCAGGCTGGTTCCAATCGGCCTGGTAGTAGGGCATGGCCGCATCCGCCGCCGCCGCATAGACCACCGGCAGATCGGCTACTTCTGCCCCGATCTCCTCCCAACTCAGGTCGTGGCGCAGCGGCAGGTTGAAGTGGGCACCCATAGCCGCCCGCACCACCTTGGGGGCAAAGGGATCGGCGCAGCCGGGGGCGCACACCACCCAGCCGACTCCCGCTGCCTCAGCCGAACGCAGCAGCGTCCCCAGGTTGCCCGGATCTTGGATCGCATCAAGGATCAGACCCAGCCCCGGTTGCGGAGCCAGGTTAGGCCACGTTACCGCTGCGACCACCCCCTGGGGCGTGCGGGTGTCAGTGGCGGCAGAGATCGCTACCTCGTTGGCCGCGAAGCAGCCAGGGCGGATGAGGAGTTGATCGAGGAGCACCGAACCCGCCGGGGTCGTGCGTAAAGAATCGGGGTTATAGAGCACCACACACAGCTCCGCACCCACCGCGAGGGCGTGGGCCACCAGGCGCACCCCTTCAATCACGAATCGCTGTTCGCGGCGGCGCTCACGCGGATCGGCGCAGAGCGAGCGCAGGTATTTGACATGGCTATTGTGGGTACTTGTGATCATGCGCCGCATCCCAGATTTTTTTGCGCTAAAAATCGTTTTTGGTTGCTGTTGGGCGGCGAAGCCGCCCAACAGCAACCAAAATAGAGTTTGGGGCTACGCCCCAAGAACGCAGCGATTACGCCTTAGGCGAAGCCGCCGCGACAATCTCACTAAACGCCTTCGCATCGCGTACCGCAATATCGGCCAAGATCTTGCGATCCAGATTGATGCCGGCATTCTTCAGGCCACTGATCAAGCGGCTGTAGGTAGTACCATTGAGGCGTGCCGCCGCATTGATACGCTGAATCCAGAGCCGCCGGAAATCGCGCTTGCGATGCCGTCGGTCACGGTAGGCATAGGCGAGGGCGTGCATCACCGCCTCGTGGGCGACGCGATAGTGGCGCGAGCGGCTTCCACGGAAACCCTTCGCCTGATTGAGCAACTTGCTGTGGCGCTTGCGCGCCATCATGCCACGCTTAACACGAGCCATAGTAGACGATCCTCCAAAAGAATAGGCAGGTCAGGGGGTGGCAAACCGAACCCTGAGCTACGCCTGAGCGCATAGGGTAGACCACGGCAGCAGCCGGGTCGTCCACTCTCTGTTTATCCGACGCGATACAACCTACTTCAAGCCGTAGGGCAATGCCTTCTCAAGGTGGCTACGGTTGGTCAGCGACATTGGCTGATCCTTACCATACTTGCGCTGGGATCGCTTGGGGCGGCGGCGCTTATTGCCACGGATGCCCTGCTGCTGCATCACCTTACCAGTCGCCGTGATCTTAAAACGGCGCTTGGCCCCCTTGTGGGTCTTCATCTTAGGCATGGAAGTTCCTGTAGGGTACTACTTCTTCTCGTCGTCAAGCTCGTCGTCGTCAAGATCCTCGTCATCAAGCTCATCATCAAGCTCGTCGTCTTCGAGATCCTCGTCATCAAGCTCTTCGTCCTCATCAAGCGGCTCGTCGCTTGGTGTTTCCACACTCGCCGCAGCGGACTTCGTCGGCTTCGGTTGCTGCGAATGTGCCTTTTGTGCCTGCTGGGCGGCCTTGAGCACCTTCGCGGTTGGCGCAAGCAGCAGCGAGAGCACGCGACCCTCCATCAGCGGCTTCTGCTCGATCACCGAAATATCGCGCAACTGCTCAGCGATCTGCTCAAGCATCTTGCGTCCGATATCTGGGTGCGCCATTTCACGCCCGCGGAAGCGCACATTGAACTTCACCTTATCTCCGGCAAGGAGGAAGCGACGTGCCTGATTAGCCTTGACCTCAAGATCGTGATCGTCAGTCTTGGGCATCAGACGGATCTGCTTCAGCTCGGCCTGCTTCTGGTTCTTGCGGGCCTCGCGCTCCTTCTTACTCTGCTCGTAGCGGAACTTGCCATAATCGAGCAGACGGCAGACAGGGGGCACAGCGTTGGGCGCCACTTCGACAAGATCCAGGCCGCGCTCTTCGGCAAGGCCAATGGCCTCACGTACCGAAATGATACCGACCTGTGTTCCGTTCTCGTCAATCAGGCGAACCTCACGCGCGCGGATACGGTTGTTGATGCGAAACCGATCTCTAATGGCACGACTCCTTTGTCACTAAGAGCTACAGCACGATTGCTTGCCGTATTGGCGATGGTGCTGCTACTCGGACGTTTCTGGCATGGCGACAGGGTCGGTACAACCAGTTGATACCGAATTGACATTATACCAGTGCGATACGTGGTGGTCAAACGGGATGAAACAAGCATCAGTACGCTTTCCGAAAGCTGAGAACGTGTATAATTTGTCCCAAGAATAACCGACCCCGTAAGAAAGGAGCGCCCCATGCCCGCCGATACTGCTGCGGCCGTCATCCAGGCCGACCATGAATATATTCTTCAGACCTACATCCGCCCCGATATGGTCATCGAGCGCGGTGAGGGGGTCTACCTCTATGATACTGAGGGTCGTGAATACCTCGATTTTGTGGCCGGTATTGCCGTGAATGCGCTCGGCTATGGTGATCCCGATGTGGCAGCGGCGATCAATCAGCAAGCCGCCAAGTTGATCCATATCTCCAACCTCTTCCACAACGCCCCGGCCACTGATCTCGCACGCATGCTCGTGACGAGTAGCCCAGCCTTCGACAAGGTCTTCTTCAGTAATAGTGGCACTGAAGCGGTAGAAGGGGCGATCAAGTTTGCCCGTCGCTATGCCCGCGAGAACCATGGCGAGGGCAAGACCACCATCATCGCCTGTGATGGCTCGTTCCATGGGCGCACGATGGGTGCAGTAGCGATTACCTCACGCGAAAAGTACCGTGAACCGTTTATGCCCGTTATGCCGGGAGTGCGCTTTGCCCACTACAACGATGTGGCTTCCCTAGAGGCTGCTATGGGCGATGATGTCTGTGCGCTTTTCATCGAGCCAATCCAGGGTGAAGGGGGGCTACGGGTTGCCAGTGATGCGTTCCTGGAGGCAGCACGGGCACTCTGCGACCAGCACCATGCCCTACTCGTCTTCGATGAGATTCAGTGTGGTATGGGGCGCACCGGCAACCTCTGGGCACACCAGGCCAGCAGCATCCTCCCCGACATGATGACCGTGGCCAAACCACTAGCGGGTGGCATGCCCATCGGAGCCACCCTGCTCAACCAGCGTATCGCCGATACCATCCACCCCGGTGATCACGGTACTACCTTTGGTGGTAACCCGCTCATCACCGCTGTTGCCGGTACAGTTTTCCGTAAGATCACCAATCCCGACTTCCTAGCCCATGTACGGGAGGTGAGCAACTACCTTGACGAGTCGCTCCTGGATCTCGCAGGCGACTTCCCCAACCAGATCCGCGAGATCCGTGGGCGCGGCCTCATGCGCGGCTTCCAACTCCACGGCTCTGCCGCCGACATCCGCACCGCTGTCCAGCACCAGGGGTTGCTCGTGGGCACATCCGGCGAAGATGTCATCCGCCTGCTACCCCCGCTCATCATTACCAACCAGCATGTGGATGCGGCCATAGAAAAGTTACGCGCCGCATTGGCGTAACGCACCATGAGATACGGATATCTGCTACAATTGCCAAGCAAACCCCCCATGGTTTGCTTGTAGCTCTGAAATCCTCACGGCCTCTGGCAGCGTCCGATCTGTACGACGCCCGGAAGCCACCGTGTGAAAGGGACGGCCATGTCTGTCGTCGCACTAATCGGCGCCCAATGGGGCGATGAAGGCAAAGGCCACCTGGTTGACCTGCTAGCAAGCAAGGCGCGACTGGTGGTTCGTTATGGTGGCGGAAATAACGCTGGCCATACGGTGGTCAACCACCTTGGCACCTTCAAACTTCACCTCATTCCTTCTGGTATTTTTGATCCGGCTACAGTCAATGTAATCGGCAGTGGCGTGGTCATCAACCCAGAGGCACTGCTCGCAGAGATCGAAGATCTGACGAGTCGGGGCATTAATATCAGTAAACTCTTTATCAGTGAACGTGCCCATGTGATCATGCCCTACCACATTACCCTCGACCAACTCCAGGAAGAGGCGCGGGGTGAGGGGAAGATCGGCACCACGGGGCGCGGAATTGGCCCCGCCTATGCCGACAAGATGAACCGCAGCGGTATCCGCATGGCCGATCTACTCCATGAGGAGACGCTGCTCAACCGGCTGCGCAGTGTTTTGGAAGAGAAGAATCGCCTACTCACCAAGCTCTATGGTGCCAAGCCGCTCTCTCTGCACGACACCTACCTGCGCTACCTCGATCTCGGCCACAAACTCGCCGATCACATCACCGACACCCACCCGATCATTATGCGCGCCCTTGAGAAGGATATGCCCATCCTGCTGGAAGGCGCACAGGGCAGCCTGCTCGATGTAGACTATGGAACCTACCCCTTCGTCACCTCCTCGCCTCCTGGTGCGGCCGGTGCTTGCCAAGGATCGGGCATCGGGCCAACCCGAATCGACTCGGTGATCGGTGTCTATAAAGCCTACACCACCCGCGTCGGTCAGGGGCCGTTCCCCACCGAGATCGCCGAAGGCCCTGATGCAGATGCGCTGCGTCAGATCGGTAAGCCCTGGGCCGAAGTGGGCACAACCACCGGGCGTCTGCGGCGGGTGGGTTGGTTCGATGCGGTCATGGCGCGCTATGCCGCCCAGGTCAATGGAATTGACACCGTAGCGATCACGAAGCTTGATGTGCTCGATGAGGTGCCAACGATCAAGATCTGTACCGGCTACCAACTGCACGACGCAACCCTCGAATACCCGCCCGCAACCACAGCGGTGCTTGAGCAGGTTGAGCCGGTGTATGAAGAGATGCCGGGTTGGATGTGCGCAACTAGTGAAGTGCGTCGCTTCCAGGATCTCCCCGAAGCCGCCCAAGCCTATGTCGCCCGCATCTGCCAGTTGGTCGGTGCGCGCCTGGGCATCATCTCGGTCGGCCCAGACCGTGAACAGACGATTATGGCCAGTGAGGTCTTTTAAGCCTTAGTGTGGTAGGGGATACCCTGGTTATCTCCTACCCAACATTTAACGAGACCTACCATGAAGACCTCCATCCGCCCAATTATTGAGAACACCCTACTCGGTGTTCTCTTTACCTTCTTCGCATTGGCGGCCTTTAGTACCTGGCAGCAAACCGGCCAGTTCCAAATGCTCCTACTCGCCATCCAAGAGGCGCTGCTGATTGGGCTGATCATTACCCGCCGTAACCACACGGACATCAGCCGATCCTGGCTTGATGCGGTGATTGCGGTGGCGGGTACCGCCGCTCCGCTCCTCCAACGTGCTGGCGGGTGGCATCAGCCGATGCTTATGCAGATTGGTGTTGGGGTCCAAATAGTGGGTCTCATCGTCTCGATCATCGCCGTGGCGAGTCTCGGACGAAGTTTTGGTATTCTGGCTGCCAACCGTGGAATCAAGACGAATGGTCTCTATCGGCTAGTACGCCATCCCCTCTATGGTAGTTACCTCTTCAGTTACCTTGGCTTCTTACTCGGTAATGCTAGCCTGCTCAATCTCTTGGTGATTATCTTCTCCATCGCTTGCCAGTACCTACGTGCTAAGGCTGAAGAACAGGTACTCCTGCGCGATCCAGCTTACCAAGCATACGTACAGAAGGTGCGCTACCGATTCATCCCGTTTCTGATCTAGAACAAGACCACCAGGGCATGTGCAAAGTCCTTGGGGCTGCGCCCTAATCCCCACTTTGTTGTTGTTGTTTTGCGGCGAAGCCGCAAAACAACAACAAAATAAAGATCTTCGGGGGTGGCGAAGCCACCCCCGAACCCCCACCGGAGGTGACTTTGCACATGCCCTGACAAGACCACCTAATGGGTGGTCTTGTTCGTCAACATGCAATATAATCACTCTTAACCCATTAACTTAGCCTGTAACTCAGCATTGGATGGCTCGACCAAGATCGAACCATCAGGGAAGATAATGGTCGGTACGCTGCGATTACCCTGATTGACCTGCATCACATAGGCGGCTGCCTCCGGGTCGTTCTCGATATTGATGTAGGTATAGGCATGTCCATGCTGATCGAGTAGGCGCTGGGCGCGCCGACAATCGGGACACCAGCGCGTCCCATATACAATAATCCCCGCACGCTCCATTTCATCCTCCATTGATGACCCCAATCTGCTCCATTATAGCACGCTCCCTCTATCCTTTTTGGGTTTATCTCCATCTTTTGCCCACCTTTTGCCCATACAAATCATGTTTGACATCCCTCTTAACGGTGTGCTACCATAATGGTATCAATGTTCGCATCATACCGTTGTAATTCCGTGAAGATAGAACGCTCGGCCCCGGTTATCACCACAGGAGCAGGTGGTCTTGCGTCCATTCGGCACATGCCGAATGTAGAGGAGCGCGTCACTATTTATGAAGCTGCACGAGTATCAGGCCCGTGACCTACTGGCTCGCTATGGCATCCCTGTAACGGGTGGCGGCGTGGCCAGCACCCCAGCGGAGGCTCGCGCCATTGCCGAGCAGATCGGTGCCAAGGTGGTGATCAAGGCTCAGGTGTTTGTCGGTGGGCGAGGCAAGGCTGGTGGGGTAAAACTCGCCGAGACCCCAGAGCAGGCCGAGCAGGTTGCGGCCCAGATCCTGGGGATGGATATTAAGGGCTTGACGGTAGAGAAGGTGTTGGTCGCCGAGGCGATCAGCTACCAAAAGGAGATCTACCTCAGCGCCATTCTTGATCGCGCTACCAAACGGGTCATGATGATCGCCTCGGCTGAGGGCGGGGTTGAAATCGAAGAGGTGGCGAAGACCAATCCCGACGCGATTATTAAGGTCGCTGCGCATCCCCAGCTTGGGTTGCTCGATTACCAAGCCCGCGAGTTGGCCTTTGCGATTGGCCTGAAGGATGGCAAGCAGGCACGTCAGTTTGCCCAGATCGCCAGTGCTCTCTATCGCGTCTTTGTGGAGACGGATGCCTCGTTGGCCGAGATCAATCCCCTCGTTATTCGCGATGATGGCAGCCTCCAGGCGCTCGACTCAAAAGTGCTGCTCGATGATAGTGGCCTCTTCCGCCATGCTGATCTCGAAGCACTGCGCGACCCCTCCGATGAGCCGGAGGCCGAACGCCAAGCCCGTGAGGCCGGGATTACCTTCATCAAGCTCGATGGCACGATTGGCTGTATGGTCAATGGTGCTGGCTTGGCCATGGCGACTATGGACGTGGTCAAGCTCTATGGTGGTGAACCGGCCAACTTCCTCGATATTGGTGGTGGAGCCGGTAAAGATAAGGTCAAGGCTGCGCTCCAGATCATCCTGGCAGACCCCAACGTCAAGGCGGTGATGTTCAACATCTTTGGTGGCATCACCCGTGTTGATGAGGTTGCCCGTGGTATCATTGCTGCCCTCGAAGAGGTAGATACCCAGGTGCCCATGATCGCCCGCCTCACCGGCACGAACGGGGAGGAGGGACGCCGCCTATTGGCCGAATCGCGCCTGATCCCCGCTGCCACCCTGGCCGAAGCTGCCCAGAAGGCTGTTGCAGCCGCCCAAGCTTGATGTGTGAGCTTCCGGGAAGCTTTAGCTTCCCGGAAGCTTCAATCGCTGACGAGTTTGGTCAATCGTTTCTCGTTCGCGCTGATCTTGTGAAGATCTACGCAGACTATCAAAAATCAGTGTCCAATAACCATGCACATTGCGGGCATGTGTGGTATAGTCTGTACAAATCGCAATCTGCCCTAACCAATAGAGGTCGCGCTCGAAGAGTAGACACTGGAGTTCAACCTCGGTATAGCGACAGGCTACAGCCGGTAGTCGCTCCATCTTTGCCTCAGGATAGTCTGTTCCGGCAACAAGTTCGTTTGGTTCATACTTGAAGATACCAGCGAGTAGGGTAATAGTACGCTCGCTGGGCTGGCTCATACCCACTTCAATATGGGAAATAGCTACCCGCGAGATGGCCAAACGCTCGGCGAGTTCCTGTTGGGTCCATCCCCCCTCAGCACGAAGACGTGCAATCCGCTGGGGCAATGACTCGTTGGGCTTCATAAAACGTGATAACTCACTTAGCAGACGACGACGACGCATGCTGCTATAGTATCACCGGTTCTGCGGATTCGTCGTTACTGTCTGTGATGTGAGAGGGGTTACATGAAGAAGCGTGCGCTCATTACGGGTATTACCGGCCAGGATGGTAGCTACCTAGCCGAATTTTTGCTCTCCCAGGGCTATGAGGTGATCGGGATGGTGCGCCGTACCAGTACGGTCAATTTTGAACGCATCACCCATATCCAGCCCCAACTGACCCTCGTTACCGGCGATCTGCTCGATGAAGTCTCGTTAATCAATATGTTGCGCGAGCATCGCCCGACCGAGGTCTACAACCTAGCTGCCCAATCCTTCGTCCAAACCTCGTGGCCCCAACCAGTCTTTACGGGTGAGACGACGGCTCTCGGTGTTACCCGTATGCTCGATGCGGTGCGGCTGGTCGATCCTGACATTCGTTTTTACCAAGCGAGTAGTAGCGAAATGTTCGGGAAGGTGATGGAAGTTCCTCAATCAGAGACTACACCATTCTACCCACGTAGCCCCTATGGCGTGGCGAAGGTCTATGGTCACTGGATCACGGTGAATTACCGTGAGAGCTACAACATGTTTGCCTGTAGTGGGATTCTCTTTAACCACGAGAGCCCACGCCGAGGCTTGGAGTTTGTAACTCGTAAAATTTCCCATGGCGTTGCCCGTATTAAACTCGGCCTTGATCATGAACTGCGGTTGGGTAATCTTGATGCCCAGCGTGACTGGGGCTTTGCTGGAGATTATGTCGAAGCAATGTGGCTGATGCTCCAGCAGGAAAAGCCAGATGATTATGTCATTGCCACCGGGGAGACCCACTCGGTGCGCGAGTTCTGCGAACTGGCTTTTGGTCACGTCGGCCTGAACTACCAGGATTATGTGGTACAGGATGAGCGATTTATGCGCCCCGCTGAGGTTGATCTCTTGATCGGTGATCCCACCAAGGCACATAAGGCGTTGGATTGGCAGCCTAAGACCACATTCCCTACCCTGGTGCAGATGATGGTCAATGCGGATTTGCAACTACTTAAGGAGCAGAACCGATGACTCAAACGGAGATGCGATTGATTGAAGAGGGATGGGACGCATTGGTGGAGCGACTCGGTATCGCCGAAGCAACGCGCTTTGTGATGCTGCTGGATCGCCGTACTGGTGGTGCGCTACAACATCTGCGTACACTTTGGTCTACATCGAGTGCGACACACCAGCGCCGCACCGGGGTGGCTCAGAATCAACCTCTCAATCACGTCGATCTCTAATTCCTAGTACGAGGCGCTTCTCAATGACGAGCAGGCTAGGGGCAACCCTAGCCTGCTTGGTATTTCTGTGAGAGCGCATCGCGATGCGCCCCTACGGCATATGCATGTTGCGATCACGCTCGATATGATCGAGCCGTGCGGTGACGTCGCGCCGCCACGCTTCGTCCTCGACCTGGATCGCCCGTACTCGGTAGAGGATCTCTTCTTGTACCCGCCGTACACCCCCTACCCGATCCGCTAACAAGCCGATCAGGAAGGTGACGAGCGCCATCACGACCAAGACCCCACCCACAAAGAGTGATTGGTCGTTGGAGCGTGATTCGAGGAACCAGTTGAGCCGCCGCCCGATGAAGACGTAGGCCGCGTAGAAGAGGAGGATCACTCCAGGGGTGAAGAAGGCTAATGCGATGTAGCTGAATGTCTTGAGTGGCTCGTAGGTGGCGTAGGTGCGCGCAATGATCGCCGCCTGCCGCTTGATGAAGTTCCAGTTACCTCGATGGAGCCGCGAGGGGCGATCAACAACATTGGTGCGAATCGGCACTGCTTTGATGGTCAGTCGCCGCTTGCCCGCCTGGATCAGGTTCTCTACCGTGTACGAGAAGTCGGTGGTGACAAAGGTTCGTAGGGCGGCCTGCCGCGAAAGTGCTCGGAACCCACTCACGGTGTCGGGTACGTCCGTTTCTGAGGCCCAGCGCACAACACTGCTCCCCACATGCTGGAGGGCACGCTTGAGTGGCGAGAAGTGTTCGATCATCTGTACCTGGCGATCACCGATCACGATGTCGGCTTCTTGAGCCAAAATGGGGGCAATCAGACGCGGGATCTCGCTGCCGGGGTATTGATGATCGGCATCCGTGTTGACGATAATGTCCGCACCGAGACGCAACGCCGTGTCCATCCCGGTCTGATAGGCGGTGGCTAAGCCTTTGTTCGAGGTGTGGCGCACGACATGATTGGCTCCGGCTTGTAGCGCAACAGCGACTGTATCGTCGGTGCAGCCATCGTCAATAATGAGGACTTCGACACTCGTAACTCCGGGGATCTGGCGTGGAATATCGGCAATAACGGTGCTGATCGTCTCACGCTCATTCAAGGCGGGGATCTGGACGATCAAACGCACCGGAGGTTGTGGCTGCTGCTGGCTCATAGTAAGCGATATTGTAGCATAAAGCGGCTTGACCCCCGCCCAACTTTCAGTGTATCCTCATGGCGGAATATCCGCAGAGAATCCCAAACCACCAATGTCAAGTAGTTCACCCCGAAGTGAAGAGTACCTTGTGGTACGGCTGGATGACGAGTACTACGCGCTGGCGGGGGGCAGCGTGCGCGAGGTGGCGCGTTGGCGTCCACCCACGCCCGTTCCGGGTGCCCCATCACTCCTGCCTGGGATCATCAACCAACGCGGGGTCGTGCTGCCCGTGGTTGATCTGCGCCAGATTCTGGGTGTCGCCATCGCCCCGCCTGACCGCACCACGCGCCTGGTGATCATCCATCACCAGGCGGTACGCGCCGCACTCATGGTTGATGCGGCTCTCGATCTGCTCACCATCCAACCCGCTGAACTCTCGCCCCCCCCGGTTGGTCTGAGTCCGCAACGTGTACGTATGCTGCAATCACTCACCCAGTATCAGAGCTATCCGCTCCAGGTATTGAACCTGGAGATCCTGATAACGATGCTTCAGGAGGGCGGGTAGAACATGGCGAATGAGTATCGTATTCTGGGGGTTCGTGTCGCGGACACCCTCTTCGGGGTTGTCTCTGCACAGATACAGATGGTGAGCATTATTGACCCGGCTGATCCGCCGATAGACATGCAGGATCAGTCGGTGATCTGCTGTGAACTCGGCCCGATGTTGGGTGGCTCAAGCCACACGCGGGTGGGGCCGCGCCACGCGCTGATCGTGGCGCTGCGCCGCCGCTCGGTGGCGTTGCTGATTGATGGGGTTGATAGTCTGCCCATCGAGGATCATTCTGAGATCCAGATGCTCGCGCCCCTGTTAGCCCAGCGTCTGGCGCGCCCATGGTTCCTGGGAGCCGTTGTCTATCGGGATGCGCCCGTACTGTTGCTCGATCTCCGGCGGATCGCTACTGATGTCATGATTGGTGCGGTATGAAGAATCAATTACTGCGTGAACAGTACGCCCTGTTCAAAGACAATGTCGGGGTGTTGCGCCTGTTGGTGATGGTGGGCGCAAGCATGGCGCTCGTCTTTGTGTTGGTGGTCGGGTTCTTGAGCATTGGGGCGCGGATCAGTGAGACGCTGGTGGTGATCAGTGGGATGATCGGCATCGGGGCGCTTAGTTGTTATGGTGCGGCGTTCTGGTTCTTGCAGCGCCATCTGGATCATCGAGCAGGTCAGATGCTCTTCTATGGCCTGCTGCTTACGTGTCTGCTCGGTACGACGCTCTTTGGTGGGGCGAGTGGGCCGCTCATCCTCTGTTTCTTTGTGCCCATTGTGAGTGCGGGCTTGCTCGGCCGGGGGCGCGATAGTGTCTTGGTGGCTGTGGGGTCGCTCCTCTCAATTGCGCTGCTGCTGCTGGCAGAACAGCATATTGGCTACCAACCACCAATCAAGAGTAGCCCCAGTATGGCCTTCGCGGTCTTCAGTTTGGCAACAATGCTGCTCTCGTTACTGGCATGGCTGAGTGGGCGCGATCTGCGCACTACCCTAGCAGAGTCGCAGGCGCGTGCCCAGGAGTTGCTCTCCAAGACCGAACAGCTTATGGAGAAGAATTTCCAGCAGATCGAGCTTGGTAGCGAATTAGCAGCCGCTGCCGCCCAGATGCAGATGACCTCGCAGCAGCAGGCGGGTGGAGCCACCGATCAGGCCAGTGCGGTCTCGCAGGTTTCTAGTACGATAGAAGAGTTGGGCAGTACCGCCCGCCAGATCGCCCAGGCGAGCGAGCATGTGGCCCAGGCCGCCCAGCAGACGTTGGAGAATCTGAGTAGTGGCCAGAGTGCGGTGGATGAGAGTATTCAGGCGATGGAGCGCATCCGGGGGCGGGTGCAGGATGTCAGTTCGCGGGTACTCAGTTTGGGCGAACGCTCGCAACAGGTGGGTGAGATTATTGACCTGATTGATGACATCTCCGACGAGACCCACCTGCTGGCGCTCAATGCGGCGATTGAGGCCGCCGGGGCGGGTGAGCATGGCCGCCGCTTTGCGGTGGTTGCGGCTGAGGTGAAGAGCCTGGCCAACCGTACCCTTGCCGCTGCCAAGGAGGTGAAGGGGGTGATCGCCGAGATCCGTCAGGCGACGAGCGTGGCGGTGTTGGCAGCCGAAGAGGGCAGCAAGGCGGTAGAGCGTGGCGTTGAGTTGGCGCACCGCGCCGGACAAGTGATGGATAGCATCGTTATGGTGGCCGAGCGCACCGCCCAGTCGGCGGCGGAGATTGGCTTGGCCACCGCGCAGCAGCAGAGTGCGAGTGAGCAGGTGGTGGAGACGATGCGTGAAGTGGCCGAGGTGGCACGCCAATCCGCCCTGGGCGCACGCCAAATGGCCGAGTCGGCGGCGACCTTGACGGCGATTGCCGACCGTTTGCACGGTATTGTGGTGAATGACGAGTGACCTATGGATCTCTCTGCCTTCTACAACCAGTTCCGCGAAGAGACCGTTGAGAATGTACGTGTACTCAGCGATGGGTTACTGGCGCTTGAGACGCTCAGTGAACCAGAGGCACGCCGTGCAGAGATTGATCGCATCTTCCGGGCGGTGCATACGATCAAGGGCTCGGCGCGGATGTTGGGCTTCGAGACGGTGGGGCGGCTGGCGCACGAGATGGAGAGCATCCTGAGTGAGATGCGCCACGGGCGGCGCGATCTGGATCATGATCTGGCCTCGCACTTGTTGCGTGGTGGCGATGCCTTGCTGACGCTCACCAACGCAGCGGTGGCGGGACGCCCAGCGGATCTCGATGTGGAGGGGGTGATCGGGTTGTTCAAGGGTAGCCCTCCATCTGCGCCCACACCTGCGCCTGCGCCTGATCTTCCACCCGCACCCGCACCCGCACCACCGCCGCCCACCCCTAGCCCGCGCCCCCCCATGGCCCCACCAACCACCCGGTCGGGGGGCTTACGCACCGTGCGCGTGCGGATTGATCGTCTGGATCGCATGCTCAATCTGACCGGCGAGTTGATGGTGAGCCAGCAGATTCTTGCCAACCATGCCGAAGAGATGCAGCAACTCCGCAACATGATCGGCCAGCAGCAACGGGTTCTCCATGATCTCGAAGAGGAGTTGGATCACCTGCGCTTTTCGGTCATACAACGCCAGTCCCTCGATCAGCGCCTCGGTGCGATCCATAACGTTACCCAACAGATAAAGCAGTTGATTCAGAGTCAAAGTGAGCGTATCAGCCGCCATGTGAACCAGCGCGATCTGTTGGTACGCGATCTGGAACAGGAGGTGATGGCGGCACGGTTAGTACCGATTGCAACCATTTATGCCGGGTTGCCACGCTTGGTGCGCGATGTAGCCGATGCGACGGGCAAATTGGCACGGATCGAGTTGCACGGCGAAGCGGTCGAACTTGATCGCAAGGTACTCGAACTGCTGCAAGACCCGATCATGCACCTGATTCGTAACGCGGTTGACCATGGCATCGAGCCTGCCAGTGAGCGCGAGAGTGCGGGTAAGCCCGCCACCGGCACGATCACCCTGATGGCAGAAGCGGCGAGCAGTGAGGTACACGTGCGCATCCGCGATGATGGCCGGGGTATTGATCCGGCCAAGATGCGCGAGCGGGCAGTGCGCATGGGGTTGTTGCGGAATGATGAAGCCACCCACCTGAGCGACCGCGAAGCACGCGAACTGATCTTCCAGCCCGGATTCTCGACCGCACCGATTGTCACCGACATCTCTGGGCGGGGGGTGGGGCTGGATGTTGTACGCACGAACATCAATGAACTTAGTGGTCATATCGAGATCGACTCCCAATTGGGTCAGGGAACCCAGATCACCCTCACCCTACCCCTCACCCTCGTCACCACCCGCATCCTGCTGGTGCAGGTCGGCCAGATGACCCTCGCGCTCCCCGCCAGTGGCTGCCGTGGGACGATCTGGGTGCGTGCAGATACGGTGCGACGTATCGGGGATCAGCCAAGCATCTTGTATGGGGAGCAGGATGTATTGGTGCGCTCACTCGGTGAACTGCTGGGGGTAGCCAGCCAACACAGCCTCGATAAACGTTCGCGCATGCCCGCGATCCTCATTGGCAACCCGCAACGCATGCTGGCCGTATTGGTGGATAGGTTGCTTGATGAACGTGAAGCGGTCATCAAGCCACTTGGCCCAATCTTGGCCAAGCAACAGATCTATAGTGGGGCAATGCAGCTTGGTGATGGCAGCCTCGTCCTGCTCATCAACCCCAGCATCCTCACCCAGATGAATGCCAATCTGCGCCCACTCGCCCCCGTTGGCAGCACTACCAAGCCACGTCGCCAAGCCCAATTACTCGTCTGTGATGATAGCTTCACCACCCGTGAAATGATCCGCAGCATCCTTCAATCAGCCGGCTACCAGGTAACAGTGGCAATTGATGGTGCAGATGCCCTTGACAAACTACATACACAAGCCTACGATCTCGTTGTAAGCGATGTTGAGATGCCCCGTGTGGATGGCTTCCAACTTACGGCGCGTATCCGTAACGAACTTGCCCTACCCGATCTCCCCGTTGTGCTGATCACCAGCCTCGCCTCACAAGAGCATCGTCGGCGTGGCATGGAAGCGGGCGCACACGCCTATATCGTCAAGAGTGAGTTTGACCAAGGCAGCCTGCTGGGTGTGGTGGAGCAACTATTGGGGAATGACTAGATGTGACAGACATACGAGAAAGCAGGTGTCATGCCAGCCAACATCCTTGTTGTTGATGATAGTAAACTCGTCACTGATATTGTAAAGTTGCGCCTGGAGATGTTCGGCTTTCAGGTGCGCTTGGCTCATAGTGGCGAAGCCGCCCTGGCCGCTGTCGCCCAGCAGGTTCCCGATCTGATGGTGCTCGATGTGCAGATGCCGGGGATTGATGGCTATGAGGTGTGTCGGCGTCTGCGCGATGACCCCAAGTTTGATGATCTGCGCATCATGATGCTCACCTCAAGCGATGATAAACGGGCTGCCTTTGAAGCGGGCGTTGATGACTACCTGAACAAAGATGTTGATCTCCTCAACCTGCCCAATCGGGTCAAGATGATTCTTGAGATGTAGTGGCTTCGGCAGGCTCAGCCACCGCCACCGCACCGCTGGCTGAGCTTGTCGAAGCCAGTACACCAAATTCGGGTTTTCCCAAGGCTTTTTCGGGCTAACCGATAGTTATAAATGTAGGCACTATGGCTCACCCGCTACGCATCCTCATTGTTGACGACTCAGCCCTGATGCGACGGCTCATCCGCACGATGTTGGAGCAAGACCCGGAACTGACGGTGGTTGGTGAAGCGGCGAATGGCCGCGAGGCGCTAGAGCGTGTCACCCAACTACGCCCCGATCTGATTACGCTCGATGTGCGTATGCCCGTGATGGACGGGGTCGAAACGACGCGCCAGATCATGGCCTACCAACCCACGCCGATTTTGGTACTGACGGCTTCGCTTTCGCGCTATGATATTGACATCACCTTCCAGATGCTCGATTCGGGAGCCTTAGATGTGATGGAGAAGCCCGCGATGGGCGATAGCGCCGCACTCGAACGGGCGCGGGTGGCACTGATCCGTAAAGTTAAGTTACTGGCTCGTGTAAAGGTAGTGACCCACCTGCGTGGACGGCGTAAGGTGGTACAGGAAGCACAAGTCGAGCCGATCCGCCCGCCGACTCCGGCTCGCCAGCCCCACACGGGCATGTCCGTGGTGGTAATCGGGGCCTCTACGGGTGGGCCTCGTGTCGTCCAGCAGATCCTCGCGGGGTTGCCCGCCAACTTTGGTGCTGCTATCCTCGTGGTGCAGCATATTGCCCAGGGTTTTAGCGTCGGTATGGTAGAGTGGATGCGTACCCATTTGGCTCTGCCGATCAGGCTCGCGCAGGCTGATGAAGTGTTGCAGATCGGGAATGTGCTGGTGGCTCCGGATCGTCTCGATATGACCTTTGATCACAATGGAAAGATCAAGTTGAGTGAGCATCCGTTACTGCTGCAACGCCCCTCGATAGATATTACGATGCAGTCGGTGGCCGAGATCTATGCAGCCCAGAGTATTGGTGTCTTGCTCACCGGAATGGGGCGGGATGGTGCCATGGGGATGCGCGCTATTCGTCGCGCCGGAGGCTATACGATTGCGCAGGATGAGGCGAGTTGTACCATCTTTGGGATGCCTAAGGCGGCGATTGACCTGGGCGTAGTTGAGGCGATTTTGCCACCAGATAAAATTATCGAGGTCTTGATCAACCGGGTTGCGCCCAAGTGGGGAGGGAGCGGGTGAACCAGTGCATAGAGCCAAAGAACGAATTAGCCCCGATGCAACTGGCTCGTCTGCGTGACCTGCTGGCTACGTACTGTGGTGTCTACCTGGATGATTCGCGCTACGAGCGGCTGTGCATCGCGGTACGTCGCCGTGCCCAGCAGCGCAGTATGGCAGTCCCCGCCTATGCCGAGGCGGTAGCTGGTGTCACCGAGCGCCCGGAGTTGCACCTGCTGGCCGAATTGCTCCTCAACCATGAGACGGTCTTCTTCCGCCATCGCCTCCACATGACCGCACTGGGCAAGACGATCATCCCGGAGTTGCACCGCAGATTACCACCAGATGTGCCTATCCGCATCTGGAGTGCGGGCTGTGCCACGGGCGAGGAGGTCTACTCCATCGCCATCACTGCCCTCGAAGCATTGGGCAACCCAGCGGCTCGTCCGATTGAGATCCTGGGCAGCGATCTGAGTACCGCTGCGCTGAGCCGTGCCCGTGCCGGACGCTACCGTGGGCGCACGCTCATCAATCTGAGTGCGAGCCAGCGTCGCCTCTTCTTCCGCCCCTTTGGTGATGATGGCTTGGAGGTGAATGAGCACCTGCGCCGTATCGTGCGCTTTGAGCAGCGCAATCTGCTCGATCCGCTCCCGGCAGAATTCCAGGGTGTACAGATCATTTTTTGCCAAAATGTAACGATCTATTTTCAGGTTGAAACATGCAGAATGCTGATAGGGCGCTTCTACGAGGTCATGGCCGAAGGGGGCACCCTCTTCCTCGGTTTCTCTGAAACGCTATGGAATATCTTCAACCGCTTCCGTTGGCGAGAAGTAGACGGAACCTACGTCTACCAGAAGGAGCGCCCCCTCCCCACGCCTAGCCCGCGCCGCCCCAGCGAGACCCCCATGACGTTCAGTACCCAACCTACCCAGTTGGTGCGCCCCAGCCATACCATCCGCAATGTGGTGGCGCAGGGGCGCGATCTGATAGATGCGGGGAAGAGTGACGCCGCGCTTGATGTGCTTGCCCATGCCCCTCTGGGTGATTCGGATGTGCCCCAGATCCTGGCGCTCTCGGCGCATGCCCACGCCAATCGGGGCGACCTCGATCTGGCTGCGGCGGAGGCGCATCGTGCCCTCGAACTTGACCCGCTGACGACCGAGGCATACCTACTGATCGGTCTGATCTATGCGCGCCAGGAACAACCCGAACAGGCCATTCGCCACCTGGAGCGTGCCCGCTACCTCGATCCGCATGCGCCCCAGATCTCGTTCCACCTAGCCGAATGTTACCGCCATGCCGGACGGGCCGATGCAGCTCGCCGTGAGTACCGTAATACCATCCAAAAACTGGCCGGACAACCGCCCGAACGCCTGATTGATGGGGTGGCGGTTGGATGGCTGGCCGAAACCTGTCAACGATACCTGGCAATGTTAGGCGGAGGAGACGCAAAAAAGGGGTGAAAGCCCCTTTACTACATGTTACAGTACGATGATATACCGTTCCATCCATTCAACTGCATGGCGTTCACTCCTCGGCCACCGCCCACCCCGGCGGCGCGGGCGGCCTCGGCGTGCCCCGCGCTTGGCTCCACCGCCCAGTGCCGAGCAGCGCCGTGCCGATGAGATTCAGCAAGAGCTCATGCTGGCTCGCGACATCCAGCAGGGCTTGTTGCTCGAAACCGCCCCGCACCTGGTTGGTTGGGAGATCAGTGCTGTCTCGTTACCTGCCCGCGATCTCGGTGGTGACCTGTATGACTTTCTGCGGCTGAGCGACCGGGTTCACGGCATTATGATCGGGGATGTGAGTGGCAAGGGGCTACCCGCTGCGCTGCGTATGGCGGTGGCGCGTACCGTCTTCCGCCACGAGGCACGCCGCAACCATGCCCCCGGAATCACCCTGGCGGGTGTCAATCAAGGCATACTGAGCGAGATTCCGCAGGGGATGGTGACGATGCTCTATGCCCGGTTAGATACATGCAGTGGCGAACTCCACCTTGCCAACGCGGGTCATACCTTCCCCTTACTCACCAGCACCACGATCCACGAGGTAGAGATCTCTGGGTTGCCCCTGGGCGTTGATATGGAGAGTGACTATCGTGAAGTGACGGTATGCCTGCATCCGGGTACGAGTGTGGTGCTCTACACCGATGGCGTATTGGAGGCCGAGAATAGTGATGGTGAGATCTTTGGGTATGAACGTCTCGAATCGCTGATCGCCGCCAACGCCCACCTGAAGCCACGGGCCATGGTGGCGCTGATGCTCCACGAACTGCGCGAATGGGCGGGTGGAGCCGTACAGAGTGACGACATCACCATCGTGGTGCTACGCCGCCGCCTGACCGACCTGAGTGCAGAACTGCGCAGCATCGTGTTGGATGTTCTGGGCCACGAGGTTGGTAGCAACTTCTGGGAAGAGGAATTAGCCGCGCTCAGCCACAGGAGTGCGGAGGTATGGATCAGTACACTCCCCGACATCCTAAAACGCAACCAGAGCAACCTGGGGCGTGGCCTCACTCGTGAACTGAATCAGCAACTTCGCTTAGCATTAGAGGACTATCGCGGGGGATAAGTTACGTTCTATCCATGTGTAGAGCAACATGCTATAGTATAAAACCCAACCCGATGCGGGTTTAGCAGGTAGAGTGGAGAATCCTATGGCTGTCAACGAGCAGTTACACTTTATGCCCCTTGACCTGGACACCTTTGCAGGGAGTGAGCGGTTTATGACCGGCACGCGCCTCGGGGCGGCCTTCAGCCAGGGGATGCGCTCATACCTGCGGGCGGCCTATGCCGAGGCGATTGAGCACTTCAAGGCGGCATTGATCGCGGCCTATGTGGATGGTGAGGAGCAGGCGCAGATCTATGAGCGTGAGCGAGCGATCATCTACCTCTATATCGGTAATGCTCTGGCCTTCCAAGAGGATTGGGAGGGGGCACTGCGGGAGTACCTGGAGGCAGTGCAGACCGAGCACCAACTTGCTGAGGCGCACTACAACCTGGGAGTCGCCTTTGCTGCGCGGGGACAGATTGATCGGGCAATTGCCGCCTTCCGCGAGACGTTGGAGCACAACCCGAACCTCTACGAGGCGCATTTTGCCCTAGGGCGCTGCTACCAACAGGTGGATGATGCGGGTCGAGCCTATATTCACTACAACAGTGCCTGTAATGCCCGCCCCCAGGCGGCCGAGCCACTCTACTACATGGGCTTGATGCACCAGGAACATGGGGCGCTCGAACTGGCCCAGAAGTGCTTCGCCGAGGCGCTACGGGTCGAGCCGACCTTCATTTCGCCCGATAGTAGCGCCGCCGAAGATGCTCTGGTCAGCCGCTCGGA
>RRYU01019859.1_pt1 | contig 21179 bp, 22 predicted proteins | sample 2162651 | NCBI WGS metagenome assembly RRYU01 (sample SAMN10267283, study PRJNA491782) | microbial mat metagenome | isolation source: biomat in the production well | place: Japan: Minami-Kanto gas field, natural gas well KTG3 | collected 2017-06 | reverse complement strand
TTTTTTTTACCCGCGAAACCTCGTCCCAAGCGATGTTCCCTGCTTTCGAGTGTAGTCGACCTCGCATAACTCAAGGATCAATCGCCACCGCCGACGCGGTTTAGAACCATAATGAAGGCGGGTGAGACCTGGTCAACGAGAAAAGCCCGACGCGATCGGTGCCCAGCGACCAGGCTCGCCCCTTCACAACCCGGATGGCGGGATCCAGAATGACGCAGAACAACCCGATCGATGCTGAATTGATGCAACGGCTAAGGGCACTGATCGGCCACCGCTGTGAGCACGAGGGGAAGGTCTGGCGCTTGATCGACATCCTGCCCGGCGAGGGACTCGTGGTGCTGGAGTCCGATCTGGCCAGCCCACCCATTCAGATGGACCAGTACGGCCGTGCCAGCCATCGCGCGAATTCGATTCTGCAGATCCGGATCCTGGACCGGACGAACGGGGCACTCACGAACGAGATGCAAGACCTCTTGGATTGCCTCCAGTCGACGCTTCGGGCCTGAGATGCTTTTCCGCCTGCGCCAGGTCTGACGCGATGTCCACCCCTGGTCCTGGCAAGGTCTCGGCGATCGCCACATGGATGCGCTCCCCATGCCAGAGTACGCGGAGTTGCTCCAGCGACTCGGCCAGCTCCAGAGGAGAGGGTGGCCAGGTCAGGTAGCGTTTCAGGAAGCCCGCTCGATAGGCATAGAGTCCGATATGCCGGAGAAAGGTCACGGATGTCGGCAACTCATCGCGATCAGTGAGAAATTCATCGCGGTGCCAGGGCAAGGGCGCGCGCGAGAAATAGAGTGCATTGCCATGTGCATCGGTCACGACCTTGACGACATGAGGATCGAAAAGGGTCGCGAGGTCGCGGATCGGACTGGCCAGTGTGGACATTCCGAGCCCGGCGATGCCCGCAAGGTCACTCGCCACCTGATCGATCAAGGCCGATGGCATGGCTGGCTCGTCCCCTTGCAGATTGACCACGACCACCTCGTCACCCCAGCCGCGTCGCTCGATCACCTCCGTGATACGGTCCGATCCGCTGCGGTGCTCGACCTTGGTCATGACCACATCGGCGCCGAACCCGATGCAGGCATCGGCGATACGCCAATCATCAGTGGCGACCAGGATCTCCTCGGCCGCGCTCTCCCGGGCTCGCTCGACCACGTGCTGGATCATCGGCTTACCCGCGATCGGCAAGAGTGGTTTTCCCGGCAGCCGGGTGGATCCATAGCGCGCGGGGATGACGACCTTGAAGCCAACTGCTCGCTTAGCCATTGCTCAGAGCCTCCAGCTTTCGAAAAAATCCATCGATGAAGGCCGAATCAAGCTCGGCCTCGACCGGAAGATACCAGTGATCCTTGCCGGCGAAACGCGCGCACTTCACGGCGTCCTTCTCGGTCATCAGAATCGGACCGGGCGGCCATTGAGCCACATCGGCGGGCGAGAACGGATAATGATCCGGGTAGGCCCGTGCCTGGACATCCAACCCGAGACCACGAAGCATCTCGAAGAAGCGGTCGGGATTTCCGATTGCGGCGACCGCGAAGACCTGCCTCCCCACGAGCTCGGCGATCGGCCAGGTCACAGCGGGGTCGCGGAGATTGACCGCCGCGCCGGCAACCAGATGCATCCGGTAACCCCCGCCTGAGCTGCCGCCGTTGATCAGAACGAAATCGACCAGGGCCAGGCGTCGTCTGGGCTCACGCAAGGGTCCGGCAGGCAGGCAGCGCCCATTGCCGAGGCCACGCTCGCCATCGACCAGGGCGATCTCGATGTCTCTGGAAAGCCGATAGTGCTGGAGTCCATCGTCCGCGAGCAGGATGTCCACCCCACCCTGACGAAGCGCCAGTGCTCCCACAGAGACGCGGTCGGACCCCGCCACCACCAGACAGCCACTGCGGCGCGCGAGTAGCACTGGCTCGTCCCCGAACAGACTCGGATCTCCATCCGGAGGCACCACCTGCGGCCAGACCGAGCTGCGCCCGCCATAGCCACGGGTGACGATGCCAGGTGTCCAGCCACGCGCCCGGAGAAGCTCCGCGAGCTTCAAGACGGCCGGGGTCTTCCCGGTCCCACCCACTGTCAGGTTGCCGACGACCACGACCGGCACCGACAATCGCCGGCTCGCAAGCAGACCCAAGCGATACCCCAATCGACGCAGCCGGACCATCAGACAGTAAAGCCAGGAGAGAGGCGCGAGGATAAGGCCGAGGGGATGACGGCCGTACCAGATTGCGTTCGGGTCCATTAACTCGGCCCACCCGTCGGGCACCTTGTGCCGCGCCGTGCGAGGCACACGGCACCGCCGAGCGAGCTGCGCTTCCTGGCGTCAACACAAGCTGCGACGCGACCGGCGCCTCGGCATCGTGAATCCGAATTCGGTGTGGGCCCCGTCGTTTGTGCCGAGGCGCGCGAGGCACGAGGCACCGCCGAGCGGGTTGTGTTTCCTGGCGTCAGCACGACCTACGACGCGGCCGGGAGATCACCGGCATCTTGAAACTGCAGGCGATGCAGCCGGGCGTAATAGCCGCCCTGCTCCAGCAGATCTGCGTGGGAGCCCTGCTCGACGACGTGTCCGTTGTCCATCACCAGGATGCGGTCGGCGTTCTCGATGGTGGAGAGACGATGGGCGATCATCAGGGTCGTACGGTTCGCCATCAGCTCTTGGAGGGCGGCCTGGATATGGCGCTCCGACTCGGTGTCGAGTGCAGAGGTGGCCTCGTCCAGGATCAGGATCGGGGCATCTTTGAGCATCGCACGGGCGATCGCGAGGCGCTGGCGCTGGCCTCCCGAGAGCATGATGCCCCGGTCACCGATGCGCGTCTCGAACCCTTCCGGGAGGGCCTGGATGAAGTCGAGCGCATGCGCATTCGAGGCCACGCGCTCCAGCGCATCTCGGTTCGGCGCCTCGTGCAGGCCATAGGCGATGTTGTTGGCGATGGTATCGTTGAAGAGCACCACGTCCTGGCTCACCAAAGAGATCTGCGCCCGCAGGCTCGCCAAGGTCAGCTCCTGGATCGGGATGCCGTCGACCCGAATCTCTCCGGAGGTCGCGTCATAGAAACGCGGCAGCAGACTCGCCACCGTGCTTTTACCGCTCCCGGAGCGGCCCACGAGTGCGACGCGCTCCCCAGGCGCGATCCTGAGATCGAGATCCTGGATCGCCGGTGGTTTGTCGGACGAATAGACGTGTGTCACACCCAGGTATTCGACGCGTCCCTGAGCACGATCGAGTATCCGACGACCCTGATCCCGCTCCTCCTCGGCGTCCAGGAGCTCGAATAGACTCTGGGCGGCGATGATGCCCCGCTGCAGGTGCGCATTGACGGCGGTCAGGCGTTTCACCGGCGGCAGGAGCAGACCCATCGCGACCACGAAGGACATGAAGGTCCCGACCGAGATATCTTCCCTGAGCCCCTGCATGGTGGAGAGATAGACGATCACGGCGATCGCGATCGCCGAGATCAACTGGACCAGGGGAACGCTCGCAGCCTCGGTGGCAATCATCTTCATCTGCAGCGAGCGGGTCTTCTCGTTGATGGCGCTAAAACGACGTGCCTCGAGCGGCTGCCCGCCGAAGGCCTTGACCACACGATGGGCATCGATCGCCTCCTGAGCGACCTGAGTCAAGGCCCCCACCCGATCCTGGATGCGACTGCTGTGACGGCGAAATCGCTTGGTCGCATATTTGACCGCGCCAGCCATGACGGGGCCGATCACCAGAAAGATCGCCGAGAGGGCGGCATTGAGGTACAGCATGTAGGCCATCAATGCGATGACGGTGAATCCGTCGCGGACGATCGTCGTGATGGCAGAGGTGGCCGCAGTTGCCACATTCTCGACGTTGTAGGTGAGCTTGGCGAGAAGGTGGCCGGAGCCTTGGTTGTCGTAATAGCGCGTCGGGGCACGCAGCAGGTGCTCGAACATCTGTTGGCGCAGGTCGGCGACTACGCGACGGCCGACCCAGCTCAGGCAATAGGTGTTGACGAAGCCTGCGATCCCGCGCGCCACGAACAGCGCCACCAGGAGGAAGGGCATGAGGCGAACAACCTCTTCGTTGCGGTCCACGAAGCTGCCGTCGATCAGCGGCTGCATCATGGCTGCGAAGAGTGGCTCGGTCACAGCGAAGGCGAGCATCGCGACGATCGACACCGAGAACACCCGCCAGTAGGGCTTGACGTAGCCGAGTAGTCGGCGATAGACCTGACTGGCCGGGGGAAGAGGTGGAGAGGTTTCGCGACTCATTCGGCAGGTCTCTCCCCAGGTCTCTCCCCAGATGTCTCCCCAGATGTCTCCTCAGATCCATCGGCGCGTGTGGCGGCGAAGGCAATGCGGACCAAACCCGCCTGGCCCGCCGCATCGAGTGCGGTCATGACCGCTTGATGGGGCGTTTTGGCATCGGCCTGGATCAACACGGGTAGGGCCGCGCGCTCGCCGAGCGCACCCCTCAATGCCTGGACCAGGGTCTTGGTCTGCTGGTCGGCGACGGCCCGGTCGTCCACATAGAAGGATCCGGACTGGTCGATGATGATCCGGATCATCTCAGGCTCATCCCGCGGGATCTCCTCGCCCTGGGCCTCGGGCAGTTGCACTCGCAGCCGCGCCTCGTCCTTGAAGGTGGTCGAGACCATAAAGAAGATCAGGAGCAGGAAAACGACATCGATCAGCGGGGTGAGATTGATATCGGCATGCTCGCGGCGATGCGGACGGAGATTCACGCAGACACCTCGCCGGCCTCGCGCTCACCCTTCATCACCTCCACGAGACGCAGCGACTGCTCCTCCATGTCGAGCGCGAGCCGAGCGACCTTATTGTCGAAGAAGCGATGGAACATCAAGGCCGGTATCGCCACCGAGAGGCCGGCTGCCGTCGTGATCAACGCCTTGGAGATCCCCCCGGCGAGCATGGCCGCGTTGCCGACACCAGCGTCCATGATCACGGCGAAGACATCGATCATCCCCAGGACGGTTCCCAGAAGCCCAAGCAGTGGTGCGACGGAAGCGATCGTGCCCAGGGTATTGAGGAAGCGCTCCAGCTCAGCCACGACCTGGCGGCCTGTGTCCTCGATCGCCTCCTTCATGATCTCGCGCGAGTGGTTTCGATTGATGAGCCCAGCGGCAAGGAGGCGGCCAAGCGGCGACGCTGCTCGGATCTCCTCGATACGCTCAGGGGTCAACTGGCTCGCGCGGTGCCACTCCCAGATCCGCGTGACCAGATTCGCGGGCATGATCCGGGCCCGGCGGAGCGTCCATGCGCGCTCCATCACCACCGCAGTCGCGATGATCGAGCAGGCGACGATGGGCACCATCAGCCAACTGCCGGCGGACATCAATTCGAGCAAGGGAGACACTCCTTGGAACCTGTGATCAATGAGCCAAGCCCGAATCGGTCAAACCATCTGGCACAAAGGCGCCGAGGCGCGAGGGAACGATGCCTAATGGTACTCTCTCGACTCTGTGCGGCAACCCGCCGCGTCCATCCAGTGGCTCATGTCCCATGGGCTCAACCCGATTTCCCGGATTGGCAGAGCGCTTGGAGGCGATCGAGCTCGACCTCGGCGAAGCCCGCTTCACGACGTGCCGGGAGATTCAATGGACACCGGATCTCGGCACGCAAGTACTGCGCGAGCAGGTCGAAATAGACTGGCTCGGCATCGAGCCCGCGCTCATCGCAGAGTCGTCGAAACCAGCGCGAGCCTGCGGCCACATGGCCTACCTCGTCACGCAAGATGATCCGCAGCCGCGCAGCCGATTCGACGTCGCCCGCCGCCTCGAAGCGCGCAATCATTCCCGGCGTCACGTCCAGGCCGCGCGCCTCCAGAACCCGGGGCACCAGCGCCATGCGCACCATCGGATCATGCGCGGTGCATCGCGCCATCTCCCAGAGTCCGTCATGCGCAGGAAAGTCGCCATAGTCGTACCCCAGATCCTGGAGCCGATCACGCATCAAGCCGAAGTGCTCGGCCTCTTCGGCCGCAACCTGGATCCAATCACCGTGGAAGTCCGGCGGCATGCCACGAAAACGCTGAACCGCGTCCCAGGCGAGGTTGATGGCATTGAATTCGATGTGCGCGACGGCGTGGATCATCGCCGCTCGGCCCTCGGGACTCGAGAGCTTCCGCGCCTTGAGGTCTCGCGGCGGCACCAGCTCGGGGCGTTCCGGCCGGCCGGGGATATCCAGCACGGGCACCGCCCCAGGCAAGTCGCAGCTCAGTTGCCCCGACCGCCACTGCTCGGATACCGTCCGGGTCATTGACTGCTTGCGTAACGGATCCGGTTCGCCAAGACAGGCCACGGCCGCATCGAAGAGGTTGCCCTGCGCTACACTCATCCACGATATCCCAGGATCAGATCCATCACGTTGGTTCCTGTCGGTCCGGTCCGGATCAGGTCACCGCTCGCCTCGAGGAGCGAACCGGAATCGGCACGAGCGAGACTCGCCGCCGCGTCCAGGCCAGCATCACCCGCCCGTTCCAGCGTGAAGCCATCCACGATGGCACCTGCGTCATCGGTAGGACCATCGGTCCCGTCGGTCCCGGCGCTCATGAGCAGGACATCGGGGTGACCGGCCAGCTCGATCGCTGCCGCCAGGGCAAGGTGCTGATTGCGACCGCCCCGGCCCGGTGAATCGGGCAGGCGAACCGTTGTCTCGCCGCCCCAGACATGCAGACCCCTTGGTCCATCCAGCAGCGCACGGGCTAAACGGCGACCGGCAAGGGCGGCATCGCCCTCGACCGGATGCTCGTGGAGCTGGACCCTGAGACCCACACGGCGACCCGCTGCAGCGGCCGCGGACTTTGCCATGCCCAAGGTCGCGACGAGCTCGATTTCAGGACCCGATGCCGGCAGCGCGCGGCGCTCCGCGAGCCCCCGCTCAACCCACCCGGCGAGCCAGCTCGGGAGATCGAGTCGACAAAGACCCTCCGCGAGGCCCCTATGAGGCACAAGCAATCCCGAGCCGATGACACTCGGATCGTCGCCCGGAACATCCGAGATCGCCAACACGCTCAATGGCCGATCATCGAGATCGGTCAGCAACCCCCCGCCCTTGATTCGAGAGACCGACTTGCGCACGCGATTGACGGCGTCGATCGCCAGTCCACTCCCGAGCAACCAGGCATTCATCCGCTGGAGATCGCCGAGCCCCAATCCCGCAATCGGAACCTCGACCAAACTCGAGGCACCACCGGAGATCAAAAAGAGTAGCCGGACCCCCTGCGGAAGATCGGCTAGGGCGGCAAGCAACCGCCGCCCCGCCTCCAGACTCCGCCCATCCGCGACGGGGTGACCGGCGATCAGGCATTCGATCTCAAGCCCCTTGGGTAGGATTGGATCCAGGTAACCGGGCTTTGTGATCAGCAGGCCGCCGATACAGTCGAGGCCGAGCACATCAAAGGCCCCCAGGGCCATCGACTGCGCCGCCTTGCCGATCGAGCAGATCCATACGGGACCGTCCGAAGGACTTGCGGCGAGGGCCCGCCGAACGACCGTGCGACCCTCAACCGCATGAAGGGCCTCAGCGAAAACCTCAAGCAAAGTGGCACGCGCAGCGGCCGGATCAACCATCGGCGACTCGCTCGGGGGCAATGTCGAGCCGGGCAGCGCCTTCTGAATCATGACGACTTGGGGCCGTCAAGGGATCACGCGACTCGTTCTTTCGAGCGACATTTGAGGTGGGCTGGAAAACCTCCATCTCTACCATAAGATTGCGAATGCGCAATGCATTCGAGCAAACAACATGTCTAAGTGTTGTGAAGCTCCGGGCTCGGTGAGCGCAGGAGGGCCAAGGCCATTCCAGCCCCTCGATGCCCGTAAAAGAATACCGAGTCATCCACTGACACCGATCCGAACGAGTCATACCAATGAAGCTGTGCCCAAAATGCAGTCGTTCCCCGTTGCCCTTCGTCATGATTTCGCTTATCTCCAGCGTACTCGCCTTCATCACTTGGCTGGTTCTAGGACTATCCCAGGTTGAGCCCATCGCACGAATGGGCGCGGGCGCCGCCGTCTTCCTTGCGGTTGGCGGGACCCTCCTGCACTATGTGCTCAGTTGTCTGAAGCGGCACTGCCGACACGACCACGAACATCGGCACGCGCATGGGCAGGGCTTCAGCCGACCCGTGTGACGCGATCGCGAAGATAGACCGGTGCCGCCAGCTCCGGCGGCACCTTGCGTCCGGCCTCAAGCTCGGCCGCACCAAGCACCGCCAGATCACGAGCCTCGCAGATTACCTCGCCGGCCTGGACGTCCGCGGTAATACCGGTCCGGGCAAAGAGCTTGTCGCCATAGGCGGTCCAGCCCGGGCCGATGCCGATCCAGCCCCCCCCTGCCGGCACCTCGACGCCCTCCGGTGAGCACACACGCTCCCTGCAACAAGACAGGGCCAGTCCCTGACGGTCGATCTCGAAGCATCCCCAGTAGACCTCGCCCATCCGCGCATCGAGCGCCACGAGCAATCGCCGCTGACCACCGCGTCGAAATTGCCCTTGGGCAATGGCCGCCAGTGTCGAGACGGGCACAAGGGGAAGCCCGGCACCGAAGGCAGCGCCCTGCGCCACGGCAACGGCAATCCGTACACCCGTGAAGGACCCAGGGCCACGAGCAAAGGCGATCGCGTCGAGCTCGGCCAAACCGATCCCGCCAACATCCAGGAGCTGCTGCATCATCCCCAGGATCAGCTCGCTGTGACGACGCGGGGCGGTCTCAAGCACCTGCTCGATCCGGCCGTCCAACAACAGGGCGGCGGAGCAGGCATCACCCGAGGTATCGATCGCGAGGAGTTTCATCGTTGAACCGCGTTCAGAGTAAGGATCGACGTTCGACCAACTCCTGGCCCTCGAGGGCAACCGACGCCTGATGCTTGACGCGGTTTCAATGGATCGGGAGCCGGCAGGTCCGAGAGACACATTGGCGTCTATTCTATACGGACTGCGGAGTCGGCGCCGCCCGCTGAACCGCGTAGCGCCCAAGATGCGTCATTTAGCCGCTCTTTCGGTATCGCCTTCACCACGGCAACATCGTTATGCTTTGCGATGGTGTCGGTTCGTTTCACGCAGACGCCAGCCGGGCCAGCCAGGAATGACCGGGCCGGACGGCCATCAATGCACGGGCGATTTTGGAGTAGTCCATAGTCTGGGAGACAGCATCGCTCCCGTTGCAACACACATGCTCGAGACCGGCTCGCCTTGCGGTATCGCGGGCAGATCGGTGGACGAGCCAGCTAACTCCTTATTGTTGCAAGCTTGTTGTAGCATTGAGCAGGATCAGGAGACATCCACTTTCGTTCGGACGAAGACGCATGACGGAAGCGACGGTCCTCACCAGCAATTTTGCCCTGCTCGCGGAGCATGACGAACAACTCCTGCGTCTCGGCATGCTGGCGGAACGCTATTTCCCGGATGACCCCAACACCTCGCTCCTCAAGCTGCGACAGCTCGCCAAGCTGCTCGCGCAGCACGTCGCGGCCAATGTCGGCGAATATGAGTCTACGGGCGAGCCCCAGTACGATCTGATTCGGCGGCTGCAAGACCAGGGCATCCTGCCCCGCGAGATCGCACAGCTCTTCGGCGAGGTCAGGCGAGCCGGGAACGCCGCCAGCCATGCCCTCTCGGGCGATCACCGAACAGCGTTGGTGACACTCAAGATCACTTGGCAGCTTGGGGTCTGGTTCCATCGGACCTTCAAAGACGCCGCGTTCAAGTCGGGCCCTTTTATTCCCCCGAAGGCGCCGAGAGACGAATCCGAGGATCTACGGGCCGAGCTCGACCGCCTGAGCGAACGGCTCGCCGAGTACCGGGCGGAGCACGAAGAAGCGACAGAACGACTCGGCGCCACCGAGGCCCAGCTACTGGAAGCGCGCGACGAGCAAGCCTTCTGGGAGCAGATGGCAGCCGAAGCCGACCTGGCAAATGTGGCACTCGCGGAGCAGCTTCGCATGCTGCAGTCCAAGTCCAGTGCGCAACCAAAAGACGCTGTTGCAGAGCTCATCACAGCCTCGAATCAGGCCGCGGCACAGGTCCGTTTGGACGAATCCGAGACCCGAAAGCTGATCGACGAGCAACTCCGCCAAGCGGGCTGGATCGCCGATTCAGCCGTGCTTCGCCATTCGAAGGGGGCGCGCCCCGAGAAGGGCAAGAACCTCGCAATCGCCGAGTGGCCCACGGCATCCGGAGCCGCAGACTATGCGCTCTTCGTCGGCCTGATGCCGCTCGGGACGATCGAAGCAAAACGCGACAATCGCGACGTCACCGGCTGCCTGCAACAATCCAAGCGGTACAGCCGCGACTTCGCGCTTCCCGAGGCGTCGTTAGCCCCCGGCGGTCCTTGGGGCGAATACCGGCTGCCCTTCGCCTTCTCCACGAACGGGCGCCCTTATCTACGCCAGCTCGAAACGCGCAGCGGCATCTGGTTTTGCGACCTGCGTCGATCCGAGAACCTCGGTCATGCGCTCGACGGTTGGTACACCCCGGATGGGCTCATCGCGCTGCTCAAGCGTGACGAGGAACGCGCCAACGCCGACCTCCAGGCCCAGCCCTTCGCCTACGGCTTTTCGCTGTATCCCTTTCAGATCGCCGCCATCCAAGCGGCCGAAAAGGCCGTCGCGCAGGGTCTGCGCCTGATGCTGCTGGCGATGGCGACCGGTACGGGCAAGACCAAGACGAGCATCGCGCTCATCTACCGTCTACTGAAGGCCCAGCGCTTCCGGCGCATCCTCTTCCTTGTCGACCGTTCCGCCCTGGGCGAGCAAGCCGCCAATGCCTTCAAAGACACTCGCATGGAGCGCCTGCAGACCTTCGCCGACATCTTCGGCATCAAGGAGCTGAAAGAGCAGCAGCCCGACACCGACACCGCGGCCCAAATCGCCACCGTGCAAGGCATGGTCCAGCGTGTGCTCTATCCGGCCGAAGGCGTGGCACCTCCGCCCGTCGACCAGTACGACTGTATCGTCGTCGACGAGTGCCATCGCGGTTATCTGCTCGACCGCGACCTGTCCGACATCGAGCTCGGCTTTCGCAGCTTCGAGGACTACATCTCCAAATACCGTCGCGTGCTCGAGTATTTCGACGCCGTCAAGATCGGCCTTACCGCCACACCCGCACTGCACACCACCGAGATCTTCGGCCCACCGATCTACACCTACGGCTACCGCGAGGCCGTCATCGACGGGTATCTCATCGATCACGAGCCGCCGATCCAGATCAAGACCGAGTTGTCCAGGGACGGAATTGCCTGGAAGGTTGGCGAGCAGGTCCCGGTGTATGACGCGCGCAGCGGCCAGGTAGCGCTCTTCACGACGCCCGACGCGGTCAAGCTCGAGGTCGAGCAGTTCAACCGCAAGGTCATCACCGAGTCCTTCAATCGTGTCGTTTGCGAGTATCTGGCCAAAGAGCTGGACCCCGGATCACGCGAGAAGACGCTCGTCTTCTGCGCCAACGACGCCCATGCCGACCTGGTTGTCGATCTGCTGAAACAGGCGTTCCGAGATCACTATGGCAGCCTGGACGACGATGCGGTGATCAAGATCACGGGAGCCGCGGACAAGCCATTGCAGTTGATCCGTCGCTATCGAAACGAGCGTCTGCCGAACGTTGCCGTGACCGTCGATCTGCTCACGACCGGCGTGGACATCCCCGAGATCTGCAACCTGGTGTTCCTGCGTCGGGTCAACAGCCGCATCCTCTTCGACCAGATGCTCGGACGCGCGAGACGGCGCTGCGACGAGATCGGCAAGGAGACCTTCCGGATCTTCGATGCGGTGCGGATCTACGAGGCATTGAAGGACATCACGGCCATGCAGCCCGTGGTGATCGACCCCAACATCAGCTTCACCCAGCTTGTACGCGAGCTGGCGACGGTCAGCGACGACACGCAGCGGGCCCTGGTGCGCGACCAGCTCCTGGCCAAACTCCAACGCAAGAAACGTCATCTGACCGAGGCCGCAACGCAGGCTTTCGAGGTCGAGACAGGCATGACGCCGGACGCCTTCATCGGCCGACTCAAAACCCTGCCGCTCGCGGACGCAGCCGCGTGGCTCGCCCGACATCCGGGCCTCGGCGAGATCCTCGACCGCAACGACGGGGCCGGAGCCGAGCCGATCTTCATCTCCAACCACAAGGACAAGCTGCTCGCTGCGGAGCGCGGCTACGGCAAGGCCACCCGGCCCGAGGACTATCTCCAAGCCTTCTCCGATTTTATCCGCACCAACAGCAACAGTATCCCCGCGCTCGTCACTGTATTGACCCGCCCGCGTGAGCTCACACGAAAGCAACTGCGCGAGCTGGCATGGGAGCTGGACAAGGCCGGCTTCAGCGAGACCAACCTCGCCGCCGCATGGCGCGAGATGACCAATCAGGAAATTGCCGCCAGGATCATCGGATACATCCGCCAGGCCGCAATCGGGGACCCGTTGGTTCCTTATGAGCAACGGGTCGAGCGCGCCCTGCATCAGATCCTCGCCTCCCGCGCCTGGACGACCCCGCAGCGCCAGTGGCTGCATAAGCTCGCCGCCCAAACCAAGGCGAACCTGGTTGTGGACCGCGCCGCACTCGACGACCCGGAACTCATCTTCAAGCGAGAGGGCGGCGGTTTCGGTCGGCTCGACCGTCTCTTCGCCGGCCAGCTCGAGCAGGTCCTGGATGCGTTCAACGACGCCCTCTGGAACCAGCCGGCGGCTTGAATCACGGACAAGCTCAGGCGTAAAGTAAGGAATCCTTACTGACTCGGACTAACCAAGATGCTCGCCAAGATCACCGCCAAGAACCAGCTCACCCTTCCCAAGAGCATCACTAATGCCGTGGGGGCGACTGAATATGTCGAGGTCGAGGTCAAGGACGGTCAAATCATTCTGACGCCGGTGCGGATCCAACGCGCCGATGCGGTGCGCGCCAAGCTGTCCGAGCTTCACCTCACCGAGCAAGACATGACAGACGCGGTCGCCTGGTCGCGCCGATCCAGCCCGACGTCCGCGGAATGACGAGTCGCTGGCGCTTGATCCTGGACACCAACGTCGTGCTGTCATCGCTGTTGTTCGCCAAGGGCAAACTGGCACCCCTTCGCGTCGCTTGGCAGGAGGCACGCTTCCGACCGATCGTTTCCGCGACAACGACCAAGGAGCTGGTACGCGCACTCGGCTATCCCAAGTTCCGGCTCACGGCCACGGAGCAGCAGGAATTGCTCGCGGACTACCTCCCCTATTGCGAGACCCTTCTCATGTCCGCTATGCCGCCGGAGACCCCCGCGTGTCGCGACCCGTTCGACATCCCGTTTCTGCAGCTCGCCATCCTGAGCAACGCCGACTACCTGGTCAGCGGCGACAAGGATCTACTGAGCCTGGCCGACAGTTCGCCCTGTCCAATCATCACGGCTGACCGGCTTCTCGAAATGTTGTCGCACGCTTAAGGACCCCGCATCCTGGACGGCACCCTCGGTCTGAACAGCACGCAGATTGCCCCCTTGGCGCAGTATCGCCAAGCCACTAGACTAGACCAAGGTCTATACCAACCGATCCGGGGCAGCAATGCAAACCGCTAAACTGTTCAAGAACGGCCGCAGCCAAGCCGTGCGCCTGCCGGCGGAGTTCCGCTTCGAGGGCGAGGAGGTCCGGATTCGTCGCGATCCGGAGACCGGCGACGTGATCCTCAGTCCGCTGAACAAATCGTTCGCGGATTGGCTCGAGGAGCGCGATCGTCTGCTGGCAAGCATGACGGAAGAGGAACGCAAGGAGCTGGACGACTTTATGACCGATCGGGATCAGGGCGAGGACGTGGAGCGCGACTGGCCATGAGTGGCCTCCTCATGCTCGACACCAATGCACTGTCTGCGGTCATGAAGGCCCGCTCCCCGGCCTTGGACCGGCGGCTTGCCAACGAGCCGTTTTGCATCTCGGTTGTGACCGAAGCGGAGATTCGCTTTGGTCTCGCGCACCGGCGGCAAAGGACCGGATTCTCCGTCTTGGCCGAGGGCGTGCTTGGCCGCATCGACATCCGCCCCTGGACCTCCGCGACGGCGCATCGTTACGGACCACTGCGCGCCGAGCTCGTCGCCTTGGGGAAGCCTCTGGCCCCGCTCGACCTCATGATCGCCGCCCACGCACTAGCCGAGGGGGCAACCTTGATCACCGCCGACCGCGCATTCGCCAGGGTCCCCGGCCTGACCATTCAGGACTACGAGCACGCATGACCGCCGTCACCCACGACATCGTCGCCAAGCTATGGAACCTCTGCAACGTCCTCAAGGACGACGGGGTCACCTACCATCAATATGTCACCGAGCTGACCTATCTGCTCTTTCTCAAGATGGCCCAGGAGACCGGCAGCGAAGACCAGCTTCCCGAGGGCTACCGCTGGGCCGATCTGGAGGCCCAGCCCGCACCGAACCGGCTCGAGTTCTACAAGATCATGCTGATCCATCTCGGCACCCATGGCTCTCGCCTGGTGCAAGAGATCTTCGCGAACGCCAGCTCATTCATCCGGAAGCCCGCCACACTCTCCACCCTGGTCGCCGAGATCGACAAGCTCGACTGGTACAGCGCGCGCCAGGAGGGTCTCGGAGATCTCTACGAAGGACTGCTGCAGAAGAACGCCAACGAGAAGAAGTCCGGTGCCGGTCAGTACTTCACCCCACGCGCACTCATCGACAGCATGGTCGCCGTCATGCGCCCGACCCTGGATGACATCATCCAGGACCCGGCCGCCGGCACTGGCGGCTTCCTGATCGCCGCGAACCATTACCTGCGCGAACACGGCGACCCAAACTCCTGGACCGAGGCCCAGCAGCGCAAGTATCGCCGCGTCACCTTCTACGGTATGGAGCATGTGCAGGACACCCACCGGCTTGCGCTCATGAACCTGATGCTCCACGGCATCGGCTCGGACCCCGAATCCGGCGGCATCCGTTACGGCGATACCCTGAGTCCCGAGGGCCAAGCGCTGCGCAAGGCCACACTCATCCTCACCAACCCGCCATTCGGCACCAAGAAGGGCGGCGGCCTGCCCTCGCGCACCGATTTCACCTTCCCCACGAGCAACAAACAGTTCTGCTTTCTGCAGCATATCTATCGAGGTCTCCAACCCGGCGGGCGCGCCGCCGTCGTCCTGCCGGACAACGTCCTGTTCGAGAGCGGCATCGGCCGCCAGATCCGCGCCGACTTGATGGATAAGTGCAACCTGCACACCATCCTGCGTCTACCGACCGGTATCTTCTACGCCCAAGGCGTCAAGACCAATGTCCTGTTCTTCACCCGCGGTCAAACCGAGAAAGGCAACACCGCCGAGGTCTGGGTCTACGATCTGCGGGCGAACATGCCCCAGTTCGGCAAGCGCACCGTCCTGACCCGAGATCACTTCGCCGACTTCGAGGCCGCTTTCGGCGATGACCCGCTTGGCGACCCGGAGAACCTGGCGAAACGCCAAGACACGGGCGAGGCGGGCCGTTTCCGTCGCTTCACGCGCGAGCAGATCGTCGAGCGCGGCGAAAGCCTCGACATCGCATGGCTTAGTGATGAGAGCGGCGACAATGGCGACAAGCTGCCGGAGCCGGCAGTGTTGGCTCAGGAGGCGATGATTGAGCTGGAAGGGGCGCTGGAAGAACTGCGCGCGATATTGGCGGAACTGGGGGAAGAGGCAGAGGAAATGGCCCCATGAGCGGGCGTCGCCACGGTTGGGCTGAATCGCCGATCGGCTCTCTTTGCAATTTGAATAACGGACGCGCGTTCAAGCCCACAGAGTGGACCATGGAAGGTCTTCCGATTGTTCGCATTCAGAACCTCAATAATCCGGACGCTCCATACAATCACTTCAATGGAGAATTCGACGACAGATACCACCTGCGAGGGGGAGAGTTGCTGTTCGCCTGGTCGGGAACACCTGGAACGTCATTCGGCGCTCATATGTGGCGCGGCGGTGAAGCCGTTCTTAATCAACATATCTTTCGTGTCGATTTCGATGAAACATCGCTTGACAAGCGGTACTTTCGATATGCGATCAACGAAAAGCTAGAGGAACTCATCAGCATCGCTCACGGCGGGGTAGGTTTGCGCCATGTAACAAAGGGAAAGTTTGAGAAAACCCTTATCGCCGTGCCACCGCTGGACGAACAAAAGCGCATCGCCGACACGCTCGACGCGGCCCTCGCGCGGGTGGATGCCTGCCGCGAACGCCTCGACCGCATTCCTGACATCCTCAAACGCTTCCGTGAAGCTGTCCTTGCTTTTGCTATCTCGGGAGAGTTAACCAAGGATTGGAGATCAAGCAGAGCGATTCTTGAGACGGGTAAGGCTCTGGTTGATCAGGTGCGCGCTCAGTACAAACGTTTTGCGGCAGAAAACGGTGCGGCAAAGGAAAAGGACGCGATTCGGGTTCGGGCGGAGGAGATTTCGGAAGAAGAATTGCGTGCGTTTTTTTCCGATGATTTGCCGGAAGGCTGGAGCGTCGTACGCGCAGCTGAGGTTGTGCAGCCGGGAGCAGAAATCGTCTACGGTATTGTTCAACCTGGCCCAAAGCTTGACGAGGGTGTTCCTAGGTAGTTCAATTTGACCGGTTTTGACCTTGTCCGGCTCACGCACTTTTTGTCCGTTGGTTCCTTGCCATATTTCATTTTATATTCAGTATCTTAAGCCACCTCATTAGGCATGCTGTCGTCCCAAAACTGTGGGACAAAAAAGTGCGTGAAAAGGGCCAAATTGAACACCCTAGGGCGTTCCATACGTTCGAGGAAAAGACATTGAGAATGGTCGCATCCTGGTCGATCAGCTAATGAAGACCAGTGTGAAGATCGCAGAAAAATACGCGCGAGCGGCTCTTGAGGGTGGAGACATTTTGCTCGGAATCATTCGGGCGACGAAGGTTGCCCGCGTTCCGGACGAGCTGAATGGTGCGAACATAACCCAGGGCACTGCGCGCTTCCGACCGTCTAGCGCTCTTCGGTCGAAGTTCTTGGCTCTCGCGTTGGAAGCTCCGGCTACGCAGCGCTGGCTGCATAGGCATTACCGGGGCATTGATATGCCGGGTTTGAATCTTGCTGATGTTCGACGGGTCCCCGTGACTATTCCCTCCCTGAAAGAACAAGATGAAATCATCCGGCGGGTCCAGTCAACCTTCGCCTACGCTGAAAACCTCGAAGCCCGTTACGCTGCTGCCCGCGCCCAGGTCGAGCGCCTGACGCCGGCACTGCTCGCGAAGGCCTTTCGCGGCGAGTTGGTTCCCCAGGACCCAGCTGACGAGCCCGCCCCGGTGCTGCTGGAGCGGATCCACGCCGCGCGCGCGGCTGCGTCAGTCAAGCCGAGGCGGGCAAGACGGTCACCGGTTCTGGAAGGGGTGACAAACGGTCAGGTGCGTGGGGGGCGGTGAACACAGCGAACCGTACCGATGCGTGTGGTGCGATCCGCAAGGTCACCGCACACGCTAAAGGAGCGCCAGCGTAGGAGTGATGATTGAAGCTGCAACTTATACTCGCTGCGCCAACTTCGTATCGTGCCCGAGGTCCCGAGGATGAAACGGCTATGAAGATCGAAATCAGAAACCTGGGGGCGCTCAAGCAGGCAAGCTTCGAGTTGGGGCAAATGACCGTTTTCTGCGGTTGCAACAACACGGGAAAAACCTACGCTACCTACGCCCTGTTCGGATTCCTGTCCCTCTGGCGGCAGTTCTTTTCGATCCGAATTCCGGACGCAAAGATCGAGTACCTTCTGGCTGATGGCGCGGTTGTACTAGACCTGGATAGCTATGTCCAGCAGGCCGACGAAATCGTCAGCGCCGGATGTCGAACCTATACCTCCCAACTGTCATCGGTATTTGCGGCCCCACCGGAACGGTTTGTGGATTCGGGATTTCAGGTCGTCCTGGACCCATCAGATATCCAACCGCTGGATTCCTTCGAACGGCGGATGGGTGCGGCCAAGTCCGAGCTTTTTTCAATCGTCAAGAGCAGCGGCAGCTCCGACTTGGTCGTCAGCCTTCTCGTCGAACGAGACAAGGTCCGTATCCCTCCCGAGGTCATCCAGCGCGCGATAGGGGACGCCATAAAGGACATCCTCTTTGGACATCTGTTTCCGCCACCCTTCATCGCCAGCGCCGAGCGCACAGGCGCGGCCATTTTTCGGAAGGAACTCAATTTCGCGCGCAACCGACTCCTGGAGCATGTCGCTCAATCCGACAAAGACCTGAGCCCGCTCGAATGGTTGTCGAAGGCGTATCAGGATTACGCACTGCCGGTCAAGACTAATGTCGAGTTCACCCGGCAGATCGAAACGCTCGTCAAGAATAAGAGCTTTGTCGCACACAAGCACCCCGATTTATTGACCGACTTTGCCGACATCATCGGTGGCGAATACACGGTCACACGAAACGACGAGTTATACTATATCCCTAAGGGTAAGCGGATCCGTTTGTCGATGGATGAAAGCTCAAGCGCAGTTCGATCCCTGCTGGATGTAGGCTTTTATTTGGCTCACGTGGCGCAACCGGGCGATCTGCTCATGGTAGATGAGCCGGAGCTGAATCTTCATCCCGAGAATCAGAGGAAGGTAGCACGGCTTTTTGCCAGACTGCTGAACATCGGCGTCAAAGTTTTTATCACGACGCACAGCGACTACATCATCAAGGAGCTGAATACGCTGATCATGCTGGGCCGAGAAAAGCCGCACCTCGATGAAATCAGAACGCGAGAGGGTTACCGGATCGATGAAATGCTATGCGCTGATCAACTTCGTGTCTATATTGCGGAAGAAGCATTAGTTAAGGTCGACGGCAACTCGAAACGAAGCAAGTGCATGACGCTGGTCAAAGCCGACATTGACCCAGAGCTCGGGATCGAGGCCCGAAGTTTCGATTCTACGATCGAGGAGATGAACCGCATCCAGGAAGAGATTGTGTGGGGGCACGAGGACGAATGACGTCGATCGCTCTATTGAGGCAAATGATCAAGCCCGCGGCACAGGTTGCGCTTGATGTGCGCGGCAACAAAGCATCGGTTGAGCTTCACGAGCCTCAAGCACCAGACTCGAAGCTGAGGATCCGCGGCCTCCCTGCCGAGACCATCGTCATCAAGATCGACTGCTTCCCTTCCCCTGACGCCTTGTTCGGTTGCCACAGCGGGGAATGCAAACGTGCCGATTACGCCATCGTCGCTGCTTCGGAGAAAAAGAGGCGTATCCTTTACCTTGAGCTCAAACGGACCAAGGCGGACCATTCAGACGTGGTCAAACAGCTCCAAGGTGCCCGATGCGTCATGCTTTATTGCGAGCAGATCGCCTCGGCCTTCTTCGATACTGATCGGTTGTTTCACGGATATGAGTCACGTTTCGTGAGCTGCGGTCACACCAGCATCAATAAGCGAAAGACTCGGGTCGAGCGAAGCTCCGCACGGCATGATCGACCCGAACATTTCATGAAGATCGACTGGCCCGGAACACTGGAGTTCAATCACTTGGTTGGCGGGTAGGATCAGAAACGCGGTGAAATCCGACGCCCTCACAACAAACCGCCTATTGGCCTGGCTCGGCTCAAACGGAGCACCATGATTTGACTGCATCAGGCTTCCTGACCCGCGTAGTGCTGCGAAACTACAAGAGCATCGCCACCTGCGACGTGGCGTTGGGACCCTTGACCTACCTAGTCGGGGCCAATGGATCGGGCAAGAGCAACTTCATCGATGCCCTACATATGGTGCGGGACGCCTTGACGGGCTCGCTGGACAATGCCCTGAGCGAACGTGGCGGACTGTCGGAGGTGCGCCGCCGATCGAGTGGCCATCCGACTCATTTCGGGATGCGGCTGGAGTTTCGCTTGCGCGACGGCCGACCGGGCCACTATGCCTTCAATGTCGGCGCCCTCTCCGGGCGTGGATATGAGGTACAAACCGAAGAGTGCGTGCTCGAAGGTATCGGCAAGGGGCCTTACTTCCGACTCGAACGCGGTGAGCTGAAGGCCAGCAGCGAGGCAAGTTTCCCCTCCGTGACCTCGGACCGCTTGGCCCTGGTCAGTGCATCGGGCCTGTCGGTATTTCGCCCCGCCTTCGATGCGTTGACGGCCATGGGGTTCTACAACCTGAATCCGAAGCTGATCCGTGAGCTACAGAAACCCCAGGATGGACGCTTGCTGAAGCCTGCGGGAGAGAACATCGCCAGTGTCATCGGTCATCTCGAGCGCACGGCGCCGGATGCGCTGGGAGTCATCCAGGAATACCTGCAGACGGTCGTGCCGATGGTGCATGGTGTCGAGCGCAAGGCCATTGGTCCTATGGAAACCCTGGAGTTCCGCCAGGACATGGCCGGCGCCAAGCACCCCTGGCGATTTCTCGCCCAGAACATGTCGGACGGGACACTCCGCGCACTGGGCGTCTTGACGGCGCTGTTTCAGGGGAATCGGGACTACGCGCCGACGGTGATCGGCATCGAGGAGCCCGAGACGGCGCTCCATCCCGCTGCCTCCGCCGCGCTTCGGGAGGCCCTGCAACGGGCGTCGGAGAAGACCCAAGTGATCGTCACGAGCCATAGCCCGGACCTGCTCGATGACTTGAGTCTGTCCGCAGACGCCTTGCTGGCCGTCGTGTCTATTGCCGGTGAGACACGCATCGCCCCTCTCGACGAGGCTTCACGTTCAGCATTGAGGGATCAGCTTTTCACGGCTGGAGAGCTTCTACGACTTAATCAGCTGGAGCCGGACGCCGAGGTCCTCGCGGCCGAGGATCGGCGCCAGGCCGATCTGTTCGGCGATCCCAACACATGATGACTGTCGTCCCGATTGTCGAAGGGGACGGGGAGGTCGCTGCCCTGCCGATTCTGCTGCGCCGCATCTGCGCCTGGCTGACACCCGATGTTCAGGCCGCCGTTTCCCAACCGATCCGGGTGAGGCGCGATCGATTCTTGAATCGAGACGACGAGTTTCGTCGCCACCTGTTGTTGGCTGCCGCCAAATCAGGCGACCAGGGCTGGATCTTGGTGCTGCTCGACGCCGACGACGACTGTCCGGCAGCGTTGGCTCCGCAGGTTCTGGAGCGTGCTCGTGCGGTTGTCCCCCACCGGTCCGTCTCGGTCGTGCTGGCCAATCGTGAGTATGAGGCATGGTTTCTTGCCGCGGCACCGTCCCTGAACGGGCAGCGCGGATTCACTTTCGAGAATCCGCCGGATTTCGACCCCGAACGCCCACGGAACGCAAAGGCTTGGCTCGGTGAACGGATGACCGGAGGCA
>RRYU01021372.1_pt1 | contig 21254 bp, 20 predicted proteins | sample 2162651 | NCBI WGS metagenome assembly RRYU01 (sample SAMN10267283, study PRJNA491782) | microbial mat metagenome | isolation source: biomat in the production well | place: Japan: Minami-Kanto gas field, natural gas well KTG3 | collected 2017-06 | reverse complement strand
TTGATTGCGGTTACCAGGTTTGCCTGTCCTCCGAATACCGATGCACCTTCCGTGAACGAGCTTGTTGCCGCCATGACAGGTTCCTTGTAATGGCGGGTCAACGTGCTGCGGTGGTAAGAGCAGCATCCCTGTGAACCGTGGCTGTGAGGCAGGCAGCCGTGTATGCCCAGCGCTGCGTACATCGCGCCTATCGGCTGGCAGGTTTTCGCAGGATTGATTGTGAGCGCTTCACGCTCGACAACCTCTTTTTTTGTATGACGTAATAGCATAATCGTTAATCTCCGTTGTGACTCGGTTCGATAAACTCGAGTCAATGTTACTGTGTCACGTAATCGGCTTCCAGTTCAGTAGCTGTTTCTTCCCATGGTGCCTGAATCAGTTTCCATACGCGGCTGTTTACCATACGGTCTATGTCCCTGTAAAAGTTGATCGCACCGGTAAAGCCTGCATAGGGGCCTCCGTAGTCATAGCTGTGCAACTGCTTCAAGGGAACGCCCATTTTCTGTACCACGTACTTCTCCTTGATGCCGGCGCAGAAGATATCGGGCTTGTACAGCTCGATCAGCTTTTCGCTTTCGTAATGACTGATGTCGTCGATGACCAGCGAACCCTTTTTCATGTCCGGCATCATGCCCTCATACTCGCTGATATCGAGGCCTTCAGCTTTCATTGTAGCGAGCTCTTCTTCACTCTTTCTCGGTCTGTACTTCTCCGGATCAGGACTTATCTTCAACTCTTCAATGTTCTTGCTGTCGGCGTCAACCTTGATGTTCGGGATCACTTTTCTGCCTTCGTAGTCATCGCGATGCCCGAATTCATAGCCGGCTGAGAGTGTTTCCATACCCAGTTCCCCGAAGAGTTCCTGGTAATGGTGTGCTCTTGAGCCGCCGACAAACAGCATGGCGAGCTTTCCTTTGGTTTTAGGATAGATATCTTCGATCACCGATGTTACAGCAGGCATTTCTTCGGCAATTACCGCTTCCACTTTTGCCATCAGCTCGTCATCCTCGAAATAGCGGGCAATTCTGCGTAACGATTTTGCCGATGATTCCGCGCCGATGAAGTTGACTTTCATCCAGGGGATCCCGTACTTGGTTTCCATCATCTCGGCCATGTAGTTGATCGATCGGTGGCACATGACAACGTTCAGGTCGGCAGTATGTGAGTTTTCGAACTGGCCGACGGTCGAGTTGCCGCTGAAGCTTGCAACCATGGTAATACCGCATTTCTCAAGCAGCCGTTCGATTTCAAATGCATCCCCGCCGATATTGTATTCGCCGAGCATGTTGATCTTGAACCTTCCGCCCTTGTCGGAGTCATCGAGACCCACAACATGTTTGAAAACCTGGTTATTGGCGATGTGGTGTCCTGCAGACTGGCTGACACCTTTGTAGCCTTCACAACTGAACCCGAAAATGTTGCAGTCGCCGAGTTTCTCCCGCATCTCTTTTGCAACAGCATGAACATCGTCACCGATAAGGCCCACAGGGCAGGTAGAGAAAATGCCGATGGCTTTCGGATGGAAAAGATCGTAGGCTTCCTGAATTGCCTGTTTGAGCTTTTTCTCGCCACCGAAAACCACATGTTCTTCCTGCATGTCCGTAGAGAAGCAGTAGGTCATGAAGTTTTCGCTCTCGGGTCCGTCGGGCCGCGTCTGGTTACGCCGGGTCAGCCAGGCATAAAAACTGCAGCCGATAGGACCGTGCACCAGATTGACGATGTCCCGGGTAGGACCGAGAACCACACCTTTACATCCAGCATAGGAACACCCTCTCTGGGTGATGATCCCCGGAATGGTTCGGATGTTGGCCTGTACCTGAGGAATTTCTGCGGGATCGTTGATCACGATAGCCTTGCCGCGTTTCTTTGCGACTTTCGGCGGATATTTCTTGATCAGTTCTTCCCTGACGACAGAAGGGTCCGGTATTATTCTTGACTCCATAAGTAGTGTCTCCGTTTGTTCATCATGATTTTTGGGTACCTCTATTTATTTATACGAGCGCCGTATCCCCGGTTTCTCCGGTACGTACACGTATGCTGTCGGTAATGTCGGTAACAAAGATTTTCCCGTCACCCGGCTTGCCCGTCCGGTTGGTCTTTATGATCGTATCGATAGCGGTCTCTTTCATCTCGTCCGGGACGACAATTGCAACAAGTCGCTTCGCCACCAGGCGAGGCGGGTTGCCGAGTTGCTCGATCGCTTCCGGGTACCCTTCTTCGGCGCCCTGGAGAATATCGAAGTGCACCTGACCTTTTCCTCTTCCGACGACACGTCCCAGGGCGGTAAATGAAGAGATGCCGGCATCGACGAGCGCCTGCTTTGTCTCGTTCATTTTTTTTATCCTGATAACTGCAATAATCTCTTTCATTATGCCTCCTTTGGTTCCGCCATTTCAGGTTCGTTTTCCTTGCTTCCCGAGCTGATGGTATACACTTCCTCAACTTTGGAGACAAAGATTTTTCCGTCACCGAACTTCCCATCTCCTTCTGTTTTTGCGTTCATCATGATGGCATCGAGGACATACTGTTTGTCGGCATCAGGTACGACAGTCACGAGCATTTCTTTCGGCAGTTCATCATAGACGACGTCTCCTACTCTGAGTCCGCGCTGTTTACCCCGCCCGACAACAGGTATTTTCGTGACAGCCGGGTAACCTGCATCGAGTAATCCCTGCATGACATCCTGTGCCTTGGCCGGCCGGACAATTGCTCTGATCATTAACATTTTGTTGACTCCTTTGTTTTAGGGCACTTCTATTTATTTATTCCACGATTCAATTGCTTCGTTGATCGGTGCTCGAAATCCTCATGTACTCTATGTACACTCCGGTTTCTGTGCTCCGTTCGCCTTGCACTTGAAACGCTCATGACAATAAATAGAGGTGCATTTTGGTTAATTAGCTATGCCGAATTCGATCAAGAGTTTTTCGAGTTCATCGATTTCGAGCGGTTTTGGAATGACGAACATGTCGTTATCGTCGATTTTTTTTGCGAGTGTTCGGTATTCGTCAGCCTGGGTGTGTGTCGGATCGAAATCGATCACGGTTTTCCGGTTGATCTCGGCTCGCTGTACCATATTGTCGCGCGGAACGAAATGAATCATCTGGGTGCCGAGCTGTTTTGCAAGCTCTGAGATCATTTCCAGTTCATTATCAACTTTACGGCTGTTGCAGATAAGGCCTCCCAAACGCACACCGCCCGCGTCGGCATATTTCAGAATACCTTTACAGATGTTGTTGGCTGCGTACATGGCCATCATTTCGCCCGAGACGACGATATAGATCTCTTCAGCTTTTCCATCACGGATCGGCATGGCGAACCCTCCGCACACAACGTCGCCGAGTACGTCGTAAAAGACATAGTCGAGGTCCCATTCGTCATCGTAAGCGCCGAGCTGTTCGAGCATGTTTACCGAAGTGATGATCCCACGGCCTGCACAGCCTACTCCCGGTTCCGGCCCTCCGGACTCGGTACAGCGGGAAGCGCCGTATCCCTCCTTGATGATATCTTCCAGTTCGACATCTTCTCCCTCCTCTCGCAAGGTGTCAAGTACTGTTTTCTGGGTGAGCCCGCCGAGCAGAAGCCTCGTTGAATCAGCTTTCGGATCACAGCCGACAACCATGACTTTTTTCCCCATCTCTGCAAGTCCTGCTACGGTGTTCTGTGTTGTGGTTGACTTGCCGATACCGCCTTTTCCGTAAATCGCTACCTTTCTCATGCTTGTTGTGTTTAGGTTTATTGGCCGAATGCCCTGAATTTTTCAGGCATTTTGTTTGTATCAGTTTTGTTTCTTTTATCAATTCTTGTGCCAAACAATGTTTCCCTTGTTGTTCAGGTCATTATTGTTGTTGGCTGTGTCGTCTAACTGATTGTTTTGCAACAAGATGTTTTTCGATTTATTTTTTTAGGGGCTCCTGCCATGCAATGAGAGGGGAAGAAAAAAGGACGAAGAAGGGCTACGGAATGGTAAGAAATCCATATATCCTACCTGGATGTCGTTAAATCCGTGGATAAAGAATACGGGTGCTTCGTTGTAGCGGATGCGAGTTATCGAGAGTTTTTGTGAAGCGTTGTTTTCGGGTGTGTTCGGTGAAACCGGAGGAAGCAGTTCGTTTCGGTGTCAGGATTAGAATGAGAAGATAGATGCCGTTACTACAAAAATGTAGTTTTGTTTGCCTTGAGAAATAAATGGATTATCAGTCAAAAGTGCTGAAAAATCGTTGTAAAGCCTTTATCTTTATACTATTCACGAGCTGTCATCGCTTTTGAACGATCATTGCGGGGCGTTTAAAACATAACAGGAAACTTAAATCCGCGACCGTTTAAAGCACAAAACGTAGTAAATAACAATGGATTTGTCATGAATACAGGAAAACCGGGTCATGAGGTTCCTGCCGGTATGGCTCGAAATTCAAAAGGAGCAACGGCATCGGGTGCTGTGGCATCCGGGGCGGTAGCCATAGGCGCACTTGCTGTAGGTGCATTGGCTCTGGGTGCCCTTGCGATTGGAAAACTTGCTATCGGCAAGCTTTCAGTTCGTCGTTCGAGGTTTAAGGAGCTCGAAGTCGACAGATTGAAGGTTGGCCGTCTTCATGTCGGTGAACTGCATGTGGAAAAGATGTCGAAACCGGAAAACAAAAAGTCATGAACCATCTTTATCGTAGCGTTGTTTTAGCCGTCCTTGCGATTGTCATGTTATTTTCTTCTGCATGCTCTGACGATTGTAATCCTCTTTGTGCAGTCGGCATTGATTACCAAGACGGTGAGATTTATGATAAAACCGATGGCGACAACGATGGATCAAAAGGGAAGATGAACTATAACGGATATACCTATGAGGTTATACGGATCGGCACCCAGTGGTGGATGGCCGAGAATCTCAGAACGACGAGGTACAATGACGGAGCACAAATACCGGAAGTGGCCGATGATGATGGCTGGTCGGAGCTGACGACGGGTGGTTGGTGCAACTATGATAATGATGCTGCTACAGGCGCGGTGTATGGGAAAATCTACAACTGGTTTGCCGTGAACACCGGGAAACTCGCACCGTCGGGATGGCATGTTCCGACCGGGACGGAGTGGGAGACGTTGCGCGGTTATGTTGGGGAAGAGTCGGTTCCGGGCAAGCATTTAAAGGAAGCAGGTACGCAGCATTGGAAGGCTCCGAACTCGGGCGATAATTCGAGCGGGTTTACTGCTCTCGGCGCGGGTGGTCGTTTTGACTTCGGTCCGTTCTATGGTCTGATGGAGTATACTTTTTTCTGGACCTCGTCGGCGAGCGGAAGTGAAAATGCCGGGTACTATACGCTGAGCTATGATGGTAACCGTTTTGTCGGCGATGTCGATGACCGCAGCTCCGGCTATTCAGTGCGCTGTGTGCAGGATTGAGCAGGATTATAGTCCACGCCAACTGCCAACTATCTTTCTAAGGCCGGTATTTTCTGTATTCGATGTTGAATTTCTTGACACGAAGTCCCATGACCCGCTCGGTGAGCCCGAGTTGGGCGGCGGCTTTTGCCATGTTGCCTTTGGTGCGTTTCAGGGCTTCGATGATCATCTCATGTTCAATGGCATCGAGTCTCTGCTGGAGTGACCCGCTTGCAGGTGTTCCGCTCGATTCGGCTGTTTGCAGGGTGGGCGGCAGATGATAGCCGTGGATGACGTTGTCTTCGCTCAGGATGACCGCCCTCTCGATACAGTTTTCCAGCTCCCTCACGTTGCCCGGCCAGTGGTATCGCATGAACATGTCGATAGCACGGGTCGATATTCTCCTCACGCCCTTGAAATTGAGTGCGTTATACTTTTCCACGAAGTAGTTTGCAAGCACAAGGATGTCGGCTTTGCGCTCACGCAGGGGCGGGACGGTTATCGGAAAGATATTCAGGCGGTAGTAGAGGTCTTCACGGAATTTGCCGCTTTCGATTTCCTCTTCGAGGTTCCGATTGGTTGCCGCGATGACCCTGATATCGGTTTTGATGGTTTTTGAACCACCGACCCGTTCAAACTCTTTTTCCTGAAGAATACGGAGCAGTTTTGCCTGCACCGGCAAGCTGAGTTCGCCTATTTCATCAAGAAAAATCGTGCCGCTGTCCGCAAGTTCGAATCTTCCCTGGCGGTTCGAGACGGCTCCGGTGAAAGAGCCTTTCTCGTGGCCGAAAAGTTCGCTTTCGATAATGCTTTCCGGCAGGGCGGCGCAGTTGAACTTGATGAAAGGTTTTTCGGCCCGATGGCTTTTATAATGAATAGCGCTTGCCACGAGTTCTTTGCCGACACCGCTTTCGCCGAGAATAAGGGCTGTGGCGTTTGTCGGTGCGATTTTGTCTATCATCCTGAAGACTCCGATCATCGCTTTCGAGCTGCCGATTATGTTGGCCGGCCTGTGGCGTGAGCTGTATTCTTCGTCCCCGGTTTCGTGAGACTCATCCCTGTAGAAAGAGAATGGCTCGTCTCTGTCAGGCTGGTCGTTCTGAAGCTCTTCCTGCCTTTCTTCCTGGGCAAGCTGCTTGATACGGACAGCCTGCGATATCATGGCGGCAATTATGGAAAGCAGGTCCACCAGTTCTCCTATATGCTCCTCTTCCTGTTCCTGCTTTGAGGTTTTTGCGGCATGGTTGTTCCAGGTGACTATCGGGCGGTCGGCGCTAAGGGTTCCGATAACCTCGTTATCTGCTTTTATCGGAACACAGACAAAACAAAGGTGTTCGGTTTTAATGCGGTTTCTTGATCCGGTTCGGTCGAGAAACTGGGGCTCTTCGTCGATTCTTGGAACAACCCGGCTTCTTCCGGTTGTAACCACCTGCCCGATGATGCCTTCCCCCGGCATGTACCTTCCCCTGGCCTGTTCTTCTTCAGTGAGTCCGAAAGACTCGTTGATGACGATTTCATTCGTGTCGCGGTTAAGGATGGTGATGACTCCCCGCACCATGTTCATGTGCTCCGACATAATGCTGAGAATGTCGCGGAGCACCTTGTTGATATCCTTCGTGTAATTGAGTGCCCGGCTGACTTCTGCAAGAAGGCTGATTGTATTTGTTTTTTCGCTTACAGGGGCTCTCATCTTTTGCATGTGTCCTGAGGGTTGACGAAGCATTGTGTGTATATATTTACCAGTTCGGCGGCTGACAGTCCGCGTTTTTTGATGTCAGCTGTGCGTCGTACGTTTGAAAGCATTTTCCTTGCCTGTTCCCGGTCGATGGTTATGCCCCTGGTTGAGAGTACGTGCTGGATCGATGCGCTGCCTGAATGTTTGCCGATGACCAGTTCATAGTTTTTCTTGCCTATATCGCTCGGCAGAAAAGGCTGGTAAGAGAGGGGGTTTTTGAGCAGGGCGCTGCAATGAATTCCCGATTCATGCTGGAAAACCGCATTGCCTATTACCGGTTTCTGATCCTGAATCGGTCTGTTCGATGCTTTTGCGACCGCTTCGCAGAGTGGTTTGAGCAGTTCGGTACGGATGGACGTCCGGTATCGTCCCGAAAGCTTCAAGGCAAGAACAAGCTCTTCAAGAGAAGCATTGCCTGCCCGTTCGCCCAGGCCTGTAACGGAAACGCTCACGGCATCGCATCCAGCCTCGATAGCGCTGAACGCATTAGCCGTCGCCATGCCCAGATCGTTGTGTGCATGAAATTCAAGAGGGAGAGGTATTGACGCTTTCAGATGTTGTATCTGCTGCATAAGGCTCAACGGGGTCGCGATGCCGACAGTGTCAGCTATTCGAACTCTGTCAGCCCCGCAGTCTGCGGCATCGCGCACAAATGTTTCAAGGGTGCTGTTGTTCGTTCGTGTTGCGTCCTGGACCCCCGTACTGACAAAGTTGAAATACTTTTTTGCTTCCGGTATGAGCGTTTCCAGCTGTTGACGCACCCAGGAGTAGTCTTTTCCCATAAGGTCGAGGTAGAGCCTGGAAAGGGGAAAGCTGATGTGAATGCCATCGGTGCCGCATCTGCTTGCAGAGATGATATCCTCCTGTTTTGCTCTTGACCAGCAGGTAAGGCGAACGGGGAGGCGTAGTGACGCAATCTCGCTGATGACGTTCTGTTCATCAGCACTGATCGCAGGGTAACCTATTTCCAGTTCATCAACTCCAGATTCGGCAAGCATTCTTGCGATCATTTTTTTCTCATCGGCGTCGAAGACAACACCGGGGGCCTGTTCCCCGTCCCGAAGTGTCGTGTCCACTATCCATGGGATAAACTGATCGGCATCTCTATATGGCGCATCGTTAATCATAAAGTCATAATCCTTTGATGAGAACCATTCGATAAGTGACGATTATCAAAGAAATAATTAATATTTTCGTGAAATAGTTCTAAATAAATAAGGTTAATGAGCGATTATACAAAAAATAATTAACATTTATGTGGTTTTTTGTGAAATCAGGCAGGTGGAGGTGTCTTTTGGCAGGGGAGGAGGTATGGTGTAATCATTCAGGAATACCTATGAAAGGCAATCCTCTGAACGTGTCGTCATAATCGCAGCCATAGCCGACGATAAACACATCCGGGACTGTGAATCCTGAATACTCTATCGAAAAAGGATGCTGTCGTCGCGATGGTTTGTCAAGGAAAGCGCAGACTCTCAGTGAGGCGGGGTTCTGTTTTCGGAATGTTGCAAGGACTGAGCTGACGGTCAGTCCGGTATCGACAATTCCATCCACAAGGAGAATGTCCCTCTGCTTGATATCGGGCGCGGAGGATAATACTGCCTTTCCTGATGACTCTCTTGATCCGCCGTAACTTTTTGCCTGGATAAACTCGATCCTGCAGGGCACCGTCAATGAGCGAAAAAGGTCTGCCGCAAACAGGAAGGCGCCTTTGAGTACGCAGACGAGAACAAGCTCATCCGTCCCTTCGTAATCCGAGCTTATCTCTTCGCCAAGTTCCCTGACTCTTTGCTGTACGGATTCGGCAGAGATGAGTTCCTTTATTACTATTTCTTTCATCGTGCTGATCTTTGTCTGCAGAAAGTGGATGCAGTGCACTGTTTGTAATGAATTTGTCTGAAACAGTAAGCCGGCGGAAGACCGGCTTACTGAAGATAAATTGTTGTGCATCGCTGGGTATGACGATGCGTAACATAGTGGAAGAAGGGAACTGAACTCAGCTGCAGAGCTGAAGTTGCCAGAGCTCTCCGGTCATATTCAGCGATGCATGGCCGAGCTGTGCAACGGCATCGACGTCGAAAATGAGTTTGAGGAAAAGCCAGTCACCCTTTTTAGCCTGGCAGTATGTAGAGATTCTCCTGTGACCGCTTACTCCGGCGCCGAGCATTGAGCCAAACCACATACTCTTTCCGTCTACCCAGTCATAGTGCTCCCATGTCCGGTTGCTGTTTGCGTTGTAGACCCGCAATGTTGCCCAGACATCGAACCGTGACGTTGCGAACCATCCGTTCAGGGCTCCGCTTCCCCAGCAGAAAACATCTGCATGCGCGTTGTAGCCTGAAATATAACGTCCGGCCTGAAACCAGTAGCCCATACCGGCAGTGGCGGAGTCATATTTACTGACGGTGGAACTGACACGACAGGTGACGTCTCCTTTTCTCTTGTCAGCGGTGGCTTTTGACGAGGGGGTCGCAAACGGATAGATGTAAGGTCTGTAACGTTTGACACAAGAATTTGTTTGTGGCGGCAGGTGACCTTCGCTGCTTGGAAAAGCATCGATCTCAGCCAGGTATGCCCGGCGTTCTTCTACCTTTTTCTCATAGTCATTCCGGGCATACTCTTCAAGTGTCGAGGGATCAGGAGGGTCTGCAGGGAGGTTGAGGTTGTCACGGACGGAATGATACGTCTCGGATTCGGAGGCAAAGACCGCCTCCATTTCCGCCGCCTTTTTTTCCCTGCGGGCCTCTGCTCTGGCCAGGCAGTCCTGTTCTATCCATTCAGCATGCTGAATGAACTCGCTTTCCTGGATCGGGAGCCTGAATTCGTGATCGGGCATTGTTCTCTCCTTGTTATGGGGTTGTGGGATATGCATAGTCGAAAAAGAACTTGGAAATCAAAGGCAGGGATAACTCTGTACAGGGTCGAGAGTGAGTAGAGGTCTATTTTACAACAAGATACCTATTATTGCCGAAATACCGGAATATGAAACGGTTGGGGCGTCGCTATGTTTTCTTTTTTTTGTATTTCAATCTTTAAGGAGCAACTATTCTGTGTTTCGGGAACCTGTTAGTGCGGTTCCTATGCCGAGTCCGATATAGGTGCAGCCGGCAAGGTAACGGCTGAATATGTTCACACTCCGGACGTGAGCAATCATCGGAGATAGCGTCCCGGCGGCAAGGGCATAGAGTGCATCGGTTATTGCCGCAATGGCGACAAAGAGACCCCCAAGCGTTACGGCCTGCAGTATGGGTGCTGCTCCTGCCGCCATGAACTGGGGCAGGAATGCGCCGAAGAAAACGGCTGTTTTCGGGTTGAGAAGAGCGACGAAAAAACCGTCACGAAAAACCCGCTGTGCCGGAGTCGATGAAAGGGCTCTTGCATGAACCTTGGAACGGGGAGAGCGCAATGCCTGGACTCCAAGGTAGACCAGATAAAGTGCGCCGCAATATTTGACGACGGTAAAGGCAATGGAAGAAACAGCAAAAAGCGTTGCCAGCCCGACGGATGTCCCGATTGCGTTGCCGAGATTGCCGAGAGCGACCCCTCCAACCGAAGCCAGTCCGGCATGACGCCCCTGGGCCAGGCTGCGTGTGATGATATAAAGAACACCTGGTCCGGGTGCTATTGCAAGGATGAAGCTTGCAACGGTAAAAGCTGCAAGTTGAGGAGCCGGAGGCAAGAGATCAGTCATAGGAAGCCTCTTTCTTTTCCGGACTGCCCAGCCGCCTGTAAGCGGTTATGCCGAGGACAATCAATGCTATCAGCAAAGAAACAAATTTGATCGGGTCGCTCAGCTCCTGCCAGTTGAAAAGGTAGCCTTCGACAAGCGTAAAAACGCCGCCGAAAACCATGCCCGGGCCGAGAGCCGGAACGCGGATAAAGGTTCCTGCAATAATGGCAATCAGACCAATGGGAACCGCGGTGAAAAACAGATGCATCTGATGCTGTTTTCTTGCAGTTTTCATCCTTTCCGATGCTTCCTGTTGTTTCCTCATTCTCTCCGCCTTTTCCTCGGGAGTGATTTTTTCCGGTGAAGGTTCTTCATAGAACTGGCTGGTATGGTAGTCTTCCCATTCAGGGGGTGGGCTGAAAGTTTTGACTCCATAGATGACAAGCATTGGAAGCAGTATCGCTATTCCCATTGCTATCGCAAAGTTGATGCCTCTCATTGTTGTCTGTCTCCGTTATTTGTTTTTGGCTATGCCCCAGACGGCATGAACGATGCCCCTCAACAGTTCCATTTGATTTTTTCTTTTCGTGTTGTTTGCTTATGCGGATAACTCTGCCTCCATGATGCAGGAAACAACCTGTGACGAATGGTGACGGCAGCAGATAAATTTACAGAGCACTTTTACAAGTTACGTAACGTTTTCGTTAACTGCTTCCGGTGGATAACGAATATCATTTTTTTTACAGCAGGATAACGTAAGAATCGACAAGAAAAAAAACATGCACCCGATAAAGCATATTCTGGCGCTCAATACAGGGTCGTCGAGCATCAAATTTTCGTTCTACAGGATGGGCGACAGTGAAGAGACACTGTACGCCGGTTCCCTTACAGGTGTTGGTTCCGAAAAGGGGCGATTTTCTGTCAGGGACACAGCAGGGACTGTGGTTGTCGAAGATGATGTCGAGGCGGCGGACCAAGAGGATGCCTGCACGTCTGTTTTTTCGTGGATTCTGTCACAGTACGAATTTCCCGGACCTGACGCCGTAGGGCACCGTATGGTGCACGGAGGGCCTCTTTTTACAGCACCCGAGATTGTTACACCTGCATTGATCGAGTCACTCGAACAATTGAGTCCTTTTGCGCCGGAACATCTTCCCCAGGCATTGAAAGCTGTGAAACATGCCGGGGATACATTTTCCGGAGTGCGTCAGGTTGCATGTTTCGATACGGCTTTTCATGCTGCCATGCCCACGGTAGCACGCCTCTATTCCCTGCCGGAAACTATTCGCCGGCAGGGTGTTCAGCGTTACGGGTTTCACGGTCTTTCCTGCGAATATCTTCTGTCGGAGTTGCAGCAGGAGGAGGGCGGCGAAGCCTTGCCGGGAAAAATGATTTTTGCCCATCTCGGCCACGGCGCCAGCATGACCGCGGTGCGGAATGGAAAAAGCGTCGATACCACGATGGGCTTTTCGCCGGCAGGAGGTCTGGTCATGGGCACCCGTACAGGGGATCTCGACCCGGGAGTTATCCTCTTCCTGCTGGAACAGGATGAGTTGAGCCCGGCAGAGATCAAGGATATGGTAAACCGCCGTTCCGGATTGCTCGGGGTCTCGGGGATAAGCAATGACATGCGCGACCTGCTCGAAGCGGAAAAAGAGGAGAGTGCGGCGCATGAGGCTGTGGAGCTTTTCTGCTACCAGGCGAGAAAGTATATCGGTTCGCTTGCTGCCGTGCTGGGAGGGTTGGATGCTCTTGTGTTTACCGGCGGTATCGGAGAGCATTCACCTGAAATACGGAAACGGATTTGTACCGGGCTCGACTTTCTCGGAATAACCATCGATGAAGAAAAAAACAGGAAAAACATGCCTCTGGTGTCGCAGGAAAAAGGACCGGTTGCCGTCAGAATAATCGGAACGAACGAGGAAGTGATGATTGCGCGTCATACATACAGGGCGCTTGAGGACAGCCTGCACCGCTATTAATTTGCTGCGCACCATGATTACTTCGTTGATCGGTGCTCGAAATCCTCATGTACTACGTGTACACTCCGGTTTCTGCGCTCCGTTCGCCTCGTACTCAAGGCGCTCGCGACAATTAATAGCGATGCCCATAAATTTGACTATAGACTATCTAAAAACACAATGACGGAGAATGAAACGATGAAAGAAAGAGAGGCGAGTGAGTTGCAACTTGAAAATCCACTTTCAGCTCGGGAGGCGGAACTGATAGATGCTTACTGGAGAGCGGCAAATTATCTCTCTGTAGGCCAGATTTATCTGATGGACAATCCACTGTTGAGAGAAGAACTCAAACCGGAACACGTCAAACCGAGACTGCTGGGGCACTGGGGGACGACGCCCGGCTTGAATTTTATCTACGTTCATCTCAACCGTATCATCAAGGCAAGAAACCTCGATATGATCTACATCGCGGGACCGGGGCACGGCGGGCCCGCCCTTGTCGCCAATGTCTGGCTCGAGGGGACCTACAGCGAGTATTATCCCGACGTGTCCTGTGACGAGCAGGGGATGAAACGGCTGTTCCGACAGTTTTCTTTCCCGGGCGGTGTTCCCAGTCATGTCGCTCCTGAAACGCCGGGTTCGATCCATGAGGGGGGAGAGCTCGGGTACGCTCTCTCCCATGCTTACGGGGCGGTTTTCGACAATCCCGACCTGATTGCGGCCTGTGTTATCGGTGACGGGGAAGCCGAGACCGGACCGCTGGCTACGGCATGGCACAGCAACAAGTTTCTCAATCCGAAACGTGACGGTACGGTGCTTCCGATCCTCCATCTCAACGGTTACAAGATCGCCAACCCGACGGTGCTTGCCAGAATATCGCACGAGGAACTGGAAAATCTCATGATCGGCTACGGTTACAAACCCTACTTCGTCGAGGGCAGCGATCCTGAGACCATGCACAGGGCAATGGCCGCAACGCTCGACCGCTGCTGCGACGAGATCAGGGAGATTCAGCAGAAAGCGAGAAACGGAGGAGAAGCGTTGCGCCCGCAATGGCCGATGATCGTCCTGCGTTCGCCCAAAGGGTGGACCGGGCCGAAGGAGGTCGACGGCCGCAAGACCGAGGATTACTGGCGGTCGCACCAGGTGCCGTTCAAACATGTCCGGGACAATGAGGAATATCTCGAGCTGCTTGAATCCTGGATGAAAAGCTACAGGCCTGAAGAGCTCTTCACCGAAGAAGGCTCCCTGAAAGCCGAACTGCTGGAACTGGCGCCCGAAGGGAAACTTCGGATGGGCGACAATCCCCATGCGAACGGCGGACTGCTGCTCAGGAAACTGAGAATGCTCGATTTTCAGGAATACGCGATCGATGTGCCGAAACCCGGATCGGTCATTGCCGAAGCCCCGAAACCGATGGCCCGCTTTCTCCGCGATATCATGCAGCGAAACGAAGAAGCAGCGAATTTCAGGGTTTTCGGTCCTGACGAGACCGCCTCGAACCGGTTGAGCAGTCTTTTCGAGGAGACCCAGCGGGTGTGGATGGGAGAGATGCTGCCGGAAGACGAGCATCTTTCCACGGACGGGCGCGTCATGGAGATCCTGTCCGAGCATACCTGCCAGGGCTGGCTCGAGGGTTACCTCCTGACCGGCCGCCACGGTTTCTTTTCCTGCTACGAGGCGTTCATCCATATCATCGATTCGATGTTCAACCAGCACGCCAAGTGGCTGAAAGTCACCAACGACGAGATTGCGTGGAGGAGGCCGATCGCTTCGTTGAACTACTTTCTGACATCGCATGTGTGGCGCCAGGACCATAACGGTTTTTCTCATCAGGACCCCGGGTTTATCGACCATGTGGTGAACAAAAAAGCCGATGTGATCAGGGTCTATCTGCCGCCGGATGCCAATACGCTGTTGTCCGTAACGGACCACTGCCTCCGTTCGCGCAACTATATCAACGTCATTGTTGCCGGGAAGCAGCCGGGCTACCAGTGGCTCGATATGGATGCCGCCGTCAAACACTGCACCAGCGGCATCGGTATCTGGGAATGGGCGTCGAACGATACCGAAGACGGCGACCCCGATGTGGTGATGGCTTGCGCGGGTGACATCCCCACGCTCGAAACGCTTGCTGCGGTCGATATTCTGCGCCGTCAGATTCCCGACCTGAAAATCAGGGTCGTCAATGTTGTCGATCTGATGACCCTGCAACCCAAAGAGGAGCATCCGCACGGGCTGCGGGACCGGCATTTCGATGATATCTTCACCACGGACAAACCCGTTATTTTCGCGTACCACGGTTATCCCTGGCTGATTCATCGGTTGACCTATCGCCGGACAAATCACAAAAACCTCCATGTTCGGGGTTACAAGGAAGAAGGGACGACAACAACGCCGTTCGATATGGTGGTGATGAACGACTTGGACCGTTTTCATCTTGTCGCGGACGTTGTCGACCGCGTCCCCCGTTTGCGGCAGCGGGCAGCCTATGTGAAACAGTATGTCCGTGACCGTCTCATCGACCACAAGGAATATATTCGCGAGCACGGCGAGGATATGCCTGACATCCGCGACTGGAAGTGGGAGGGGTAGGGGAAGGAAAGTCAAAGGTCAAAAATCAAAAGGTAAAAGTTGGGGAAGGAGAAATGGCGAATGGCAATTGAATAATGTGGAGAATCCAGAATCCAGAATCCAGAAGCCAGAATTGAATACGAAGAGTTTTTGAGGGGCAAGGATTAAGGAGTAGCGCAACCTCGTGCGCAGGAGCAAGGAGTAAGTATCCAGAGAGCCATAGGCAATGGCTATTGAAAAATGGGGGGATTCTGGATTCAAAGTTCAAGATTCAGAGTTGTGCTGTATGGCCGTTACGTGGAAACTATTTGTAAGGGATTATATTATTATGGGGCAGTTGATTGCTTGGTGTTTTTGCCTAATGTGACGGTTCGTCAATTCTTTGGTCTTTTATGCTGCTTGACATTTTTTTTCTTGTTCTCGGACTGACTCTGCTGCTCGGGGGCGGTAATTTTCTTGTGACCGGTGCTTCGGCACTGGCAAGGAATTTAGGGGTTTCGCCGCTGGTGATCGGCTTGACCGTTGTGGCTTTCGGCACCAGTGCTCCCGAGCTTTCCATCAACCTGCTTGGTGCCCTGCAGGGCAACTCGGGAATCTCGTTCGGCAACATTATCGGGTCCAATATTGCCAATATAGGGCTTGTTCTCGGGCTGACGGCGTTGATCAGGCCGCTGACGATCCAGAGTGTCATCATTTCAAGGGAAATTCCGATGATGATCCTTGTATCGATAATTGCGCTTATTGCCGGCAGCGATCTTTTTCTTCGTGGTGTGCCCGGCGTGTTCGATCGCTCTGACGGACTGGTGTTTCTGATGTTGTTCGGCGTGTTCATGTACTATACGATCGGAGATGTGATCAGGAAACGAAGTGATGACTCTCTGGTTGAAGAAGCCGAGGAATTTTCCGGCGGCAAAGGGCTTCGGGGTACTGTGCTGAACCTCGGAATGTTTACGGGGGGACTTGCCGGATTGCTTCTTGGCGGAAAGCTTTCGGTCGATGCCGCTGTAGGGATTGCCGAAGCCCTCGATATTTCGGAGGTTATTATCGGACTTACTGTCGTTGCCATAGGGACAAGTCTTCCCGAGTTGGTTACCGCTCTGGTTGCAACCTTTCAGGGGAAAACCGATATTGCTGTAGGCAATGTTGTCGGATCGAACATATTCAATTTACTGCTTGTCAACGGGTTATGTTCTTCCATAACACCGATAGCCGTACCGTCCGGGGGGATTTTCGATCTGCTCATGATGATCCTGCTGGCTCTCTTTCTATTGCCCATGAGTATTACGGACGAGAAAAAGATTGTTCGCTGGGAAGGAGCGGTGCTCCTCGCGTTGTATCTCGGCTACACTATCTGGAGAGTAGCGGGGTGAAAAAAAGTCAAAGGTCAAAGGGCAAAAGGCAAAAGGGAAGAAATGACTATTGAATATTGACTATTGGCGAATGGAGAATGAAAGAGTGTTATGTGCTATGAGTTATGTGTTAAGCAGATTCTTTTTTGTTGACTGTAGACTGCCAACTGATTACTGCTGTTGAGATATTTTGAAGAAAACCGGGCACTGCTAGAAATTGTCGTGAGCGGCCTGAGTACGAGGCAGGCGGAACGCAGGAACCGGAGTGTACACAGAGTACATGAGGATTCCGAGTACCGCACAACAAAGTAATCAGGTTGCGTAACAAATTTATAGAGGTGTCCACATGAAACTTATTGAAGTTATTGCCGATGAGGGCAGTGTCAAAACCGTTGCGGCAATTGCGGAAAAGCACAAGGCCCGTGATTTCCGTACCGGTTTGAAGGATAAGGACGATTCGCAGCTAATGCGTCTTGTGGTGACGGACGATAAGGTTCAGGAGGTGCTGGATGCGCTGCAGGGGGTTCTCGGCGCCCAGTCCTATGCAAAGCTGCTGGTGTATCCGATCGATATTTCCCTTCCCAAACAAACCGAAGAGCAGGAAGAAAAAGAGTCAAAAGCAACCCAGGCACGCGAATCACTCTACAAAGAGGTCCAGAAAAATTCACGGCTCGATATGAATTATCTCGTGCTCGTGATGCTCTCCACGATCGTTGCCGCTATAGGGTTGATCGAGAACAACGTTGCAGTTGTGATCGGTGCTATGGTGATCGCGCCCTTGCTTGGGCCGAATCTTGCTTTCGGACTCGGCACGGCGCTCGGCGACCTTTCGCTCATGAACAATTCCCTGAAAACACTTTCTGCCGGGGTACTGCTGGCGGTGAGCATTTCAGTGATTATGGGAATTGTCTGGCCGTTTCCGCTTACAAGCCCTGAACTGATTTCCCGAACCGATGCAGGGCTGGATTCCATCGCATTGGCCTTTGCATCAGGGGCTGCAGCGGCCCTCTCTCTCAGCACAGGTCTGCCGAGCGTACTTGTCGGTGTTATGGTGGCGGTTGCCCTGCTTCCTCCGGCTGCAACCTTCGGGCTGATGCTCGGACACGCACGTATTGATCTAGCCGCAGGAGCGGCACTGCTTCTTGCGGTCAACATTGTCAGTGTGAATCTTGCATGCAAGCTGGTTTTCCTTATCAAAGGCGTCAGGCCGAGAACATGGTGGGAGAAGGAAAAGGCAAACAAGGCCATGCGGAGGTATATTGTCGTCTGGGTGGTTACGCTGGCATTGCTCGGGCTGGTTATATACATCAGAACATTCTCTTTGTAATCCTTTGTGTAATGGCGAAGTTCACGAAAAACTATAAAAAGAAAATCGGGCTGCCGGCAGGCAGTCTCATCCATATCGGTGAAAAGAAAGTAGAGCATCCCCGCATCAGGATCATCGATTTCAGTGACGACTACTGCATGCACCGGCAGGTTCTGGGTATCGATGAATGCAAGCAGTACAAGGAAAAGGAGTCGATAACCTGGATTAATATCGACGGCCTGCATGACATCAAGCTCATCGAGTCGACCGGAAAGCTCTTCGATATCCATCCCCTTGTTCTGGAGGATATTCTTCATACGGGCCAGCGTCCGAAAATAGAGGTGTTCGACGACTATGTGTTTCTCGTGCTTCGCATGATCTCGTATGACGAGGAAAAGGAGACGGTTGTGGAAGAGCAGTTGAGTATTGTGCTTGGAGAAAACTATGTCATCTCCTTTCAGGAAAAACCGGGCGATGTTTTTGATCCCATACGGGAAAGAGTCATCCAGGGCAAGACGAGGATACGCCGGAAAAAGGGTGACTATCTGACCTATACACTGCTCGACGCGGTTGTCGATCATTATTTCCAGGTGCTGGACAAGCTGGAAAAGAAGCTTGAAGCACTCGACGAGGAGATTTTCGAGAGCACGTCACCGGAGACCTTCCGTAAAACAGGGACATTGAAAAAGGAGATAATGCTGCTTCGAAAATCGATATGGCCTCTCAGGGAGATCGTCAGCGCGATAACCAAGGAGGAGTACGACCTCATCGACGAATCAAACCACGTTTACTACCGGGATGTCTACGATCATATCATTCATGTGATCGATATTCTCGACAACTTCCGGGAGATGATCTCCACAATGCATGATACCTACATGAACGTCGTGAACAACCGCATGAACGAGGTTATGAAACTCCTCACGGTTATCGCGACGATTTTTATCCCGCTCACCTTCATTGCGGGGATCTACGGTATGAACTTCCGGTTCATGCCGGAGCTCGAGTGGCAGTGGGGATATTTCGGGGTGCTGGGTGTCATGGTTTTGCTTGTTGTCGGTATGATAGTCTACTTCAGAAGAAAAAACTGGTTTTAAGGTACCTCTAAAAACTTATTGCGCGTCTCAATTGCTGCATTGGGTGGTGCTCGAAATCCTCACGTACTATCAGTACGCTCCGGTTCCTGTGCTCCGTCCGCCTTGTCTTCGGCTCGCTCACGACAATTACTATAGGCGCCCTTTAGTAAAAAAACTGTTTTTATACCCGAAACGGTATAAGGATGCGCTTTGTATTTGCTTTTATACCCGAAATGGTATAAATTTGTTCTGATGATAAGTTTAATACCTGATCGGGTACTGTTTGGCCTATGAAAGATCTATCAGAATTTATTCGTCTCAAGCGAAAGTCTTTGGGGATGACCCAGCCTGAGTTGGCGGAAAAAGCCGGGACAGGTCTTCGTTTCATTCGTGATCTTGAGCAGGGAAAGAAAACCTTGCGAATGGACAAGGTGAATCAGGTGCTTGATTTATTCGGGTACAAGCTCGCTCCAGTGAAGCAGGAAAGGGAGGAGTAGCAGGTGCACAAAGCTGAGATCAAATATGGTGACAAAACGGCAGGCTGGCTGATTCAGGATGAAGAGGGGTATCATTTTATGTATGATCCGGAATATCTGAATGGAAAGGATTCCAAGCCGGTCAGCCTTACGCTTCCCTTGCAGGACAATGAGTTTATAAGTACGACGATGTTTCCGTTTTTTGATGGCCTGATACCCGAAGGCTGGTTACTCGATGTTGCACAAAAAAACTGGAAACTTGATCCCCGGGACCGCATGGGACTGTTGATGAATTGCTGCAAAGACTGCATAGGTGCGGTCAGCGTGCATCCTGTAGGCAAGGAGTGACCGATGGAAGATCGCTGTCTCTACTGCTATGAGCCATTGGCTCCCAATGAGGTTGATTTTCATCCAAAGTGCAGCAAGAAAATATTTGGAACTGACACACCGCCACTACTGCCTTATAGTGAAGACCAACTCGATGAACTTGCTCTTGAAGTCATTCGGAGCCAGGTTACCATTACCGGGGTACAGCCCAAATTGTCGCTTCATTTAGAGGGCGCCGGTCCCAAGGCTGCTCCTCAGCGATTTACGATTGTCGGTTTGTGGGGCGCATATATACTCAAACCCCCAGCTGGAAGATTCCCGCAACTACCCGAGGTAGAGGATGTGACGATGCATATGGCTGAAGCGGTTCGTATAGAGACTGTGCCGCATAGTTTGATTCGCATGCAGTCAGGAACCCTGGCATATATCACAAGACGTATTGATCGTGCCGGGAAGGGAAAACTGCATATGGAAGATATGTGCCAGCTGACCGGACGGCTTACTGAAAACAAGTATCATGGTTCATATGAGCAGATAGCAAAAGCCATACGTCGTTACTCTGCTAATCCTGGGCTTGATGTGATCAACTTTTTCGAGGTGGTACTGTTTAGCTTTCTGACCGGGAATGCAGATATGCATTTAAAGAACTTTTCATTGATCGATATGCCCAAAAAAGGAGGCTTTACCCTTGCACCTGCCTACGATCTGGTCTCAACAGCACTGGTGTTGCCGTCTGATGAAGAAGACCTTGCGCTGACGCTTAACGGAAAGAAAAAAAAGATCACGTTGAAAGATTTTACAACAGCGTTCAATGCTTTATCAATTGATGCCGTAGTGCAGGATCGAATGTTCAGGAAGTTCCGGAAAGTGCTGCCGATATGGGAGCGGTTACTGGACCGGTGTTTTCTTGAAAAGGAAAAACAAGCGGATTATAAAGAGCTGATCAGGAAGAGATGCCGACAAATTCGTCTTATTTAGGACGCCTCGATTAATTTGTTGCGCGACCCGAATACTTCGTTGGTCGGTGCTCGAAATCCTCACGTACTACGTGTACGCTCCGGTTTCTGTGCTCCGCCTGCCTCGTCTTCAGCTCGCTCACGACAATTACTCGAGGCGTCCTTTTGCATATTTTTTTTGTTGTACTGAGTTATCAGGACACTCCGGTTTTGAAGTTTATCCCGATAGAATCGGGACGTTGTCCGCCTTGCTCTCAAAACGCTCATGACAATTAATAGAGGCACTCTGCAGTGTGCTCACTGCAATTAATAAGAATGCCTTTCGTACATTTAAAGTAATTGATTCCGTATTTCTATAGTCGAATCAAACTGTATTGCTATGGAATGGTACAAAGTTCTCGATGATGCTTCGCAGATTGGTGAAGGCCAGGTGATGGAAGTAAACGCCGGGGGG
>RRYU01002771.1_pt1 | contig 21285 bp, 41 predicted proteins | sample 2162651 | NCBI WGS metagenome assembly RRYU01 (sample SAMN10267283, study PRJNA491782) | microbial mat metagenome | isolation source: biomat in the production well | place: Japan: Minami-Kanto gas field, natural gas well KTG3 | collected 2017-06 | reverse complement strand
TTATAGGCCCTCCAAAATACGTTAGCAGAAGCATCATCTGCACCCTCGGTTACTGCTCCCGTAGAAAAGCGTCCCCAACCATCCACAAATTGCGCAGAATTTGCAGCAGTTATTTTATTTGTAACACCAGATACATCTGACCATAAATAAACCTCCTCACTTCCTGTTAAAGCTCTCGAAAGTTGAAAATAAATAGTGGATACATAGTCATGTCCAGCAATTGTTCCACTAACTATCTCCTGTATATTTTTCGATACAACGTAATCATTCGTTCCAGAAGTAAAAGTGCCTTTTAGAGCTATTCGCCCATCTAGCAGCCCTTCATCTGACAGAACTACTCCACCGCCGCTTGTGCTCCAATGATCTGTATTTGCTTCTGAGCGGTTTACCAAATTCCGAACATCCCTACCCCCACCCACCGGCATCTTATCAACAGGTATCTCTCGTATCAGCCCCTCATGGTCGGCTAGCTGGATAGATGTGGATCTGCCGTCTGTATACAGGGTGTCCAGGAGGCGACCGTTTGAGTCCCATTGGAGGGGGGGGGACAGGAGCAGGCGGATAGCGTTGAAGCGCGAGAATGCGCCACTGGTCATAGTTGGGACGAAACTCGATAGAGTCCCGAAGGGGTTGAGGCTGCTCATTAGCTGATAGGGTCCAGATACAGTTTGGCATCACCAGTCAGGGTGATTCTGTACATAGCACCACCAAGATAAGCCACGCGATCTTCTGAGGTGGTGAAGGTGCCGTCAGTCATATCCTGGAATGTGGTGCCGCCGTCTTTGCTGATCTTTATGTCGCCGGTCCCGCTGGATACTGAGTTGTACGTCAACTGGTACACTCCGGGTGGTATTACATGATCGCCGCTGATATATTCGGCCATTACCTATCTCCCGCTATTCATGTTGATTGAAGTAATTTTCCGTTTTCGTCGCACGGCTCCATCTCTTCGTACTTCAGGAGAAACGGAGTTGCGGGATATACCCGGCCCGACAGTTTGTTACGCAGAAACATCGGGGCAGCTTCTTTCTCTTCTTCCTGTGCAACGCCATCATCACCGGCAAGATCAGTGACTTGCTTGCGGAGATCCGCAATCTTCTTGCGCTTGTCAATATCCACACCGAACTTTTCCTTGGCATATTTTTCCAGGTCGTCCTTACCCATCTCGTTAATTTCAGGCATTGGGGCCTCCAAAAGAAAAGGGGCCTCCGAAGAGACCCCATGGTTTTACTTACATAGTCACCATGAGCGCAGACACAGTGATCTTAGCGGTATCCAACCCACCTGAGGTCACGGCCAGCAGATCAATGGTGTCAGCAGCACTGTAATACTTACCGTTGGAATAGCCGGTAACAGTATTCGGCGCAGCCTCTGTCAGCGCCAGAGCAGATGCGCCAGATGCTGCGGTATTGGCGGTTGTGGTAGTGATGTATCCATCAGTATCGGAACCATCACCAATGGCGAAGTTACGAGCGGCACCTTCTACAGTCTCCACCTCCCATCGGATCAGCATCACATAGGTATTGGCCGGAACTACGATCAGTTCTGCGATATCGTTCTGGGCCAGGTTGTTGACACTACAATCCAGTGTCTGCCTGACAACCTTGGGTTCACCCAAGGTGCTTGAGGCATTAGCGGTAAGCGTATAATCAGTCATTGTATGACTCCTTATTTAAAGCTGTAAAAAGGGGCCCGAAGGCCCCAATAGATTAGGACTTGGTGGCAGGCATGGAGACCAGGGCATCACCCTGAACTACCTTATAGCCATACACATTCAGACCGCGAATAGCGTCACCAAAAGTATCCTGGAGTCGCACGTCCTCCACCTTGGTTATCTGTGAGGCAAAGGCGGTGGCGTCTTTATGGCCGGCCAAGCACTGCCAGGTGGTGCCGTTGTCAGAGACGTTGTTACTGGCATACAGCGTGGCGTTACCAATCATGCCCATGCGCCCGTTCCGCATAATCGAGGTGGCATCACCAGCGATAGAAGCGTCTTTCAGATCGGACTTCAGGATCATCCCGGCAATCCACGGCGGTATGACCACAAAGCGTCCTTCAGTCGGCGCGTTGTATTCATCCAAAGCAACCATTGCGTCAATAATCCAATCCAGAACCGTGGACTTGGTTACCGCTGTACTGGTAATAGCACTGGTCGCACTTGAATAAATAGAGCCAAGCACATCCTGATCTACCACAGTAGCAGACTGCTTGGCGGCATCCTGTGAACACTCGTTCAGAACCTTGATATCCGCCTGCGCCTTATCAACATCATCCACCTTGAAGGCGAAATACTTGGCTTTGTCGATCAGGAGTTCCACCTTTTCGTCGGTGAGATCCTGATAGTTAATGGTCCCATTTACCGTGTAGTCACCTACAGTGATAGTCGGGCGTTTGCGGATGACTACCTTGCTGCCCTGGCCTTTGATCTCGCCCTCATAAGTGCGATTAACGATCTCGTCCAGAACAGAGTTCGGGTAGTATTTTGCCAATTACTGCTAGATACCTACCAATACCTAGAGTTCCGACTGTCGCATAACCCTAAACGGCTTCTCTGCATCCCCTGACCTTCTGCAGGTCTTGAATGCCAGCTACAAGCTCGCTTATATTGGGTTTTGGTTCACTCAGTCTGTGCGGGTGCGCTTTCAAGTGTTTTAACGCAGACTTGATGTTTTTTCCATCGCGGAAATGTCCCATCTCTGCACACTTTAAGATGAATTCTGCTTGGCTTCGCTTCACTACCATTGCTTGGATAATTTCAGGAAACATACTCCTGACTTTAGAAGGCGGCAAACTAAGAAAATACTGTTTTACCCGGCCTTCACGCATATCGTGAATGCGGCCACCGTACTGTTTTTGGATTATCTCAATCCCTTCTGTGTCGAAGGAAGACGCAACAAGGTTTAAGACCAACCCTGCATTGCCAGCAGCCTTGTTGACGCGCTTAACAGAAAGACAACCATCCCCATCTATATACCCAGCCAACCATTTTCGCGTTGGATGTTTGGGTAACGGCAATGACCGCTCTCTGCGCTGGATCTTTAAGTATGCTTTGAGATGCGGATATTCATCTTCCGAAACCTCATGCTTTATCAGATCCAGGCACACATCAACATAGTGCCTTTTGATTACCAAAAACTTACGAATCCTGTTCAAGAGCATATGGCATTGCTTATTCCCCGACCAAGACAATTTAGTGTAACTATTGCCCTTAATGATCGAGTAGCTTAAACAACCACCCCACTCTTCGTGGATTCTATGTAGAACTTCATCTTGTTGGGTTTCTTGACTAAACGACATTCGCAACTGCGGACGCTTAAGATGCCTCTGGAAAATAACACTTACTGTTCCATCTGCATCAAAAAACCCAGCGATGTATTTTGGACTTAGCTTTGCCATTATTGGCGTGCTCCTAAGTTCACTCGCTTCCCTCGGGTTAGCTTTCGCCTTCCCGTTATTCAGAACCAATTTTAAATCAACACTTACATATTGATTTTCTTGCTCCAAATTTCCGGAATGAAATTGCCATTCGGAAGGTTATTGCCGGTACGTGTCATTTGAGTAGGCATGATTGCCTCCTATAAAAGTTTTAATAGATTTCCCCGCGACTCAGTGCTTCATCAATAGCCGCCTCATGCTTCAGATACTGCTCTGGAGTCATGGCGTCTATCTGTGCCCTGGTATAGCGAGGCTTGCCCTGTGTGGGCTGTGTACGAGCACGAGGAGTGGCTGCTGTTGCCGCATCCCGTGCCGCTTCTAACTTGTTGGATTGGCCAATAGCCTCTTTGTACTGATCCAGCACCCAGATAACGTCCTCTGCAGTGCCTTTCTGTACAATCTGCTGTATTGCCGTTGGCTGCCGGCCTATCCACCCATCGAAGTCCTGGCTCTGCGCAAGATCATCTACATCTGCATGAACTGCTCGGATTGTCGCCATGTGTGCCGCTTTGGCAGCGTGGCGTTTCTCTGCTTCCATCTCTTCTGCAGTGGTGGTGACTGTTCCTTCTAGTTGGTCTATTCGCTTGGCCAATTCCTGGTTCTGCTTTGCCAACAGTTGGTTTTGCCGGGAAAGTGGCCCCACAACCTCGGGATAGTCTTCCATTGCAGTTTGCAGTTCTGCATCCTCCGCCTGCGTTGTGTCCGGCTTTTCGACCGGGGGCGCTGACTGAATCTGTTCCAACTGCTGCTTGATGGTTTGTAGTTCGCTGTGTAGCTTGGTATTGCTCTCTTTCAGTTCAGCATTGCTGACCTCAAGAGGCTCTACCTTCTTGCGTAGTTCCGCTGCTTCCTGGGTTGCGCGTGTCATGCGGGCTTGAGCGTTCTTTATGCGTTCCTCTGCATTACTTACAGTGAGTCCGTCGAGCTCGTCTTTCTGCTCTTCAGGGTCTGCTTCCGGCTTCTCTTCGGGTTCTGGCTCTGCTTTAGCTTCTGGCTCAACTACCGCCTCTTCTTCCGCCTCGGTATCTGACTCTGCCTTTACTTCCGGCTCATCAGGCGAGTACACCTCTTTCCAAAGTTCATCCGCTTCCTGGTCTAGCTTTTGCTCTGCTGTTTGCATTTACGCACCTCTACTGTTGTGGGACTGGCATAAAAAAACCGCCTTGTCGGCGGTCCTGTCAGCGTGTCCACGAAAAATGTCCGGGTGGTTGTTACCGTGTCCGAACATCAAGAATCTTTTGTGCATCCTCTCTTAGATTGAGCATGAGGCGAATGCCTTCGCACCGCCCCTGCTCATGTTGAATTCTGTCTGTCAGCACCTCTAGCTGATCTCTACTACGGCCCAACTGCTTGGACAGGTAATCCGTCAGCAGGGACCATTCCGGGGTTGCCGCCAGGCGCAATACCGCCCGCGCCTCCGATTCCGTTAAGTGCTTGGAGTTCTTGCTCATCTCTTTCCGGTACCGCTTTGTGTGCGTCAATGTCCATAGCCTCCGCAATGGTGCGGAGAAGATATTGGCGGTCAGTTAATTGGGCATCCACTGGGTTAGCGGTCATTTGGGCGAACTGCAATAACCGCTGACTCTGAATCTCTTTAGCAACCAGGGTTGTTGATCCCCTGGCGATTATCTGCATATCACCTTTAATGCTCTCGTCATCGTTCCACTGCATATTCCAGTCATAGAGTGACTGAATGATCGGCTCGATCAGGTAATCATCTATATTTTTTATGATTCCCTTTACCGCTACGTTGGCGGCAGACATCAGCATTGACATACCACTAGCAGTCTTATTCAGCCCCGGCATCTGCTGCCCGTGTGTATAGCTCGGCATATTGGTCTCTTCGTCCATGAACCTACGAAACAGATCAATAACCTTTTCCAGGTTTGCTGTGTTATTGTTGGGCTGATACCACCGAATTAGTGGATATGAAGGATCGCCGCCTTCTCGTTTAAACCCGCGCCATGGATGCAAATCCTTCGGATCTTCACCTGGAGCTATCAGGTCCATATTGATTTCATACATCGGACCGGACGATATCGCCAGGTTATCCAGCATAGAACGCACTGCAGCATTAAGCGTGTACTGCGAGTCCTTCATCTGCACTGGCACACCCACACCCCAGAACTGGTGGGGAACCTTTTCGTATGGGAATACCTTGTAAGGCAGGTTTTCTGGCCTTTGCGGGGTTAGCCGCCCTCTTAGTGTCCGGCCACCGCATACCCATACATTGGCATGATAATCAGCAGTGTTGTCCTCTACTTCGCAACCACAGCTTTCCAGGTCCATGCCGGAGACATGACCCCAGTATTCCAACAGTTCAAATCGCCCTGACTCGACCGAGGTAGAGGTGAAACCAGCGATCTGCCGGCGCTCTCTTTCGTGATCCAGTTCCTCATAATTGCCTTTTGCATGGTCGGCAAGCACATCAGCCAGCACTTCCTCATCAAACTTCATCACCTTGGCCAGATCTCGCAATTGCTGCCTGGTTGGTGTGTGGCGTTCAAAACACCCGGTAGCATCCTCCATAGATATTGCGTATGGGTCGGGGTAAAGATCAAAACAGGACACCAGGGACAGTACCGGCACTGGCTTCTCGGTAGATTGTATTGCCCACCCTTCTGCGCCCTGCCCCCATCGCTGGTCGGTCTCCACTCCCACCGTGACACCCTTAACAACGCCGGACCCCAGGATGCAGCACTCACCAATGGCCTGCTTTACTATGTTTTCATAGCCGCCTTCTGATAGCTGGTCATCCATTTCCCGCTCCATATTCTCAGCGCGTTCCTGCATCCTTTCCTCGACCAGTCCATCTATCCCGTCTACGCCTGGATCAGCGCCTAACTGGAGCATTTCCATTAGCTCCTGAGCCATCTGCGCCCTTAGCTCTTCTGGCACCTCTGAAACAGGCGTTTGCTCGATAGACCAGTGCTTATCATTGGATTGAAACAGCAGATCCACGATGCGTGAGTAAGCGGCCTGGACCTTGGTTCTGGTTAGATGGACGAATACATCAGAGCGCCCTTCGTCAATCTTGGCCTGGGTAGTTTCATCATAGATTCCGTTGTATGCTCGCAGCGCATCAATCCACTCGTCCTCTTTTTCCTGGCGTGCGGTCTTCCACTCTTCAAATTTCCCGGACAGCTTAGACCCCAGATTGTCGAGAACAACGCGGGATTTCACCTCGTCCTGCTCTATCTCATCTGGATTCCTGAAATCTACGTTAAGCATCTTTTCTCCGGACATAAAAAAACCCGCCGTTAAGCGGGTCTGTTTGGCTGTCTCTATTTCTTGCCTCTCGGCACTGCTCTTAACATCTCACCGGCAATAGCCCTGGCCATCACCCTATCGTCATAACAGCCGTGCAGAGCGTTATAGCTGCCACTCTCATCTATGGCGTATGTCCTGAATTCCGATACAGTCTCCTTGCAAACAACCCCGGATTCCTCATCCCGGAGTTCTGCTGCTAACTGGTCGATTATCTTGAATTTGGACTTACTTGTAGTCAGCCATCCGAACTTCCTGGTCTCGCTGCCCTCTGATCTTCGCTCGATGTCCTGTTGTGCGTAAACATTTGAGTATTTGGTGTTTCTGAGTGTGGTCAGAGTCAGCAAGCCGTGATTGTTCCTCTCCACGCCAATCAGCGCCTTGTTGTACCTCTTACCCAGCCAGGACAATATCTGCCCGAACTGGTCAGGGTCTACATGGCCATGCCACTGCGCTACCTGTTCACCCCCCGGCACTAAAAGCACATCAGCGCAGGAATAATCACCATGCTCCAGCCCTTCTGCCACATCTGCACCGATCACATATCTACACCCAGGCTTAGGGTCATCCCACACCCTCAAAAGCCCATCAGGACGCTTGGAGAGCTTGCCGGTCGATACTTCAATATCAGCCCGATAATCTGGTGAAAAACACTCCTGATCTACCAAGTCCAGCCATTCAGCCTCAAACGCAGATCGCCCAGAATGGATAAATGCCTCTTCTGGTGTACAAGGATATTCCTGCTTAAACAATTCCTTGCTCTTCAGCTCCCGGATCTTCTCGCGCCTCCAGGCCAACTGCCCATCAGTCAGGCCGTGCAGTTTGGCCAATGCCTTCTCGTCCTGTGTTGGCTCAAACCCATTAGTGGTAATTGAGTATTCAGACTGCCAGTACCACGGAACAAATATCGCCTGATATTGCCCCTCTCCCTCTTCCGCCTCTTTCCATAGCTCATAAAAGACGCCGCCTACTCCATTGGCGGTAGATTCTAAGATCACCTCCGTACCAGGCTCGTTTGGGATCGCCTGCAACACACCAGCCAAATGGGTCTCTGCATGTGGCCAGAATGCTACTTCCGAACCATGAAAATACTGAATCGTGCTGGACCGGCCTACACCCTTGGTCCCAGCCGTTCCTACCTTGTAACCGGAATCCAGACCACTAAAATACAACTCCTTTGCGTTTGATGCTCCCGTTTCAGGCTTTAAATCATCCAGGCTATTATCATGGTACCGCTGCGTCATCCCAAACAGGTTATCAGTCGCCTCCTGCTCATGCGTCAGGATAAACGCCTTCTTTCCTGTTGTGGTTGATACCCGCCAATACAACCGGCCCTGGATCAGGGTGCTGCATCCTTGCTGCCTGCCCTTCAGGATTAATACCCTGACTTTCCCTGTTTTGCTTAACTGGTCTTCCAGTTGGTTATGGATGTATTCCTGCGCCTGATTCATCTCCAGCAATTGCTTCTCGCCGGATTTTGTTCTGATAACTAGGTTCTCACTAGCAAACAGAGGGAAGTTCTTTATCAGCCCCTCTACTTCTGCATCAGTGAGTAGTTGGGCGCTCATTCTCTTCGGCTATTTTCTTCCGAATCCTCTCTATCCTGCTTGCATGGTCATGGTGGTGAACGTCAACAACATCTCTAAATGCCTGGACATCAACATGCTTACCGCATACTTCCAGGGCTTTAATTGCCGCCGGGATGTTGTCGGCCTCATCTGCTTTCTTGTACTGCTTGGCCGCTTGAAGCAGCACCCAAAGGGCATCAACTCCGGCTTTTTCAGACCGTACTTTCATCGCATTTACAACGACTTCCACGACCTTAGCATGCCTTAACAGCCGACTTGCCGATGCTTCTGCCGCGTTACCCTTGGTTTTAGGGTAGGCTTTCATATACGCAGCCTTGGCGTTCTGTTCCGGGTCTGCCAGGTACTCATCAACAAAACGCTGCTGCTGGCCTGTTAGCCCGTTGCTATTTTTTCTAGCCATTCTTCCCAGCCAGGCTACGGAACCACTGAATCGCAGCGCCTGCTCCTGCATAGGCGATAATTACCCGCTCATTCACGCCGGCAAGCCACGCCTCGATGTCTGCGGGGTTATAGGCGGCTGATACATGATCCACCATTGCGCCGATAGCTAGTGCCCAACCCATAATCTTGGTCTTTATTCCAGGTAATATGTCTTTCATATGCCCTCCTTACAGACAAAACTCCCCGCGCATACGGGCGGCTTGTTGATTTGATACCGGGCTACATCCGTATTGAGTGCAGATAACGGTTGCATCGCCCTTGCTTAACCAAACTGCCTTCACCTTGAAGCCGTGCTTGTTGACTATCTCAGTGATAGTTGTCGGCATTGGGTGTATTACATAGGCGCTGGCTGCCCCAGATATGAGCAATAGAGCGAGAATCCACTTAGTCATCTATCCCGCCTTGCGCCGACACACCCCATTCTTGCACTGTGCACACCGCTTCCGGGGCAATACCACCAGGCGCACCCTTCCCTTCACGTACACGCGCACCTTCTGCAGGCTTTTGGTCTGTACGTTCACTGGGATATCCGGTTTGGGGTGTCATGGTTGTTGTCTGGTTTGGTTTAGTCACAAAAAAGGCCGCCGAATTGGCAGCCTGTTGATTATGGAAGCGGAATCTGGACTTGAACCAGAAGCCCCAGGTTATGAGCCTAGGATGTTGCCGTTACACCATTCCGCAATAAAAAGCCCGCCCTGGACGAACCAGAAAGCGGGCTTGAATTTTCTCAGGGCGCAGAAATAACCCTAATGATTACAATATTACCAGATTGTTTTTGTTCAGGAAAGCGCTTTACGCATCCTCAATCATATCGGCAAAATACTCCTCGACCACGTCTGCATCCAGATGCGCCTCGGCCCATTCCAAAGCCTCATCTTTACTCATTGGGATCAGGTCGCTTCCACCAGTCCACTCGTTCTGCCCTGCCGACTGTGCGAATCGGCTCATTGGCCCACCGCTGCCTGCCAGAAAATAGCGCCTCGATTTTGGCGTGACATAAAGGGTTGCTTCCCATGCCCGAAAATCACCAGCATATCCATGGCTCTCACTACCAATCTCAATGGCCTTATCTGCATCATAACGGACTCCGTTGACTATTTTTTTCATTTCTATCTCCTTGCGGTTAATGCACCTACTGGGTGCGTAACTTAACTATAGCACCTACCGGGTGCATTGCAAGGATTTATTTTTAATCAACTCTCTCTGCTCCAAATTCTCCGCCCTTATCCTGGCCTGCCTCTCCCTGCTCTTTTGGTTCTTAGCCAACCTCTGCGCCTCTGTGAGCGGCTTTTTTCGCTTGGCCCTCCGCTTCTGCGTGATCTCTTCGGCCAGACGAATACGGCTCTCGTCCTGGGTTAAGGCTACTGGGTGAGTGGTGGATGACATTATTTCTCCGCTGCCCCCCCAACTCAAAACCAAGCAGCATTTCTCAGAAAAGGCGCGAGACGCATAATCACCTGTTATGCCCGTTCAATTCTAATGTTTGGTAGCCACCTGTAACGCGCCTTCCCAGTGGTGGTATCGCCTACATATCTAACATGATCGCCACGCTTCCTAATTATCCTTGCTCGTCGTGCGCATACCTCTCTCCCTGCCATAAGGTAAAGTGCGCCCTCTATTGTTGTTGCTGCAAAATGGTTTGATATCTGTCTAATTACAGGCAAAGCCTCTTCGTGTTTCATCTGTATTTCTATGGCTGTGTTCATATCAACTCCAGGGCATAACAAGTCATCCAAAAGGAGCGCCCTTACCGTGCCGTTCTCTCCAGGGCACCGAGCGCGCCCTTTTAATTCAAACGTTATAGCTCCAATTCCTCTAAATCGTCAGGACTCATGCCGAATACATTTACTGGCATCATTGCATTTATCTGTGCCAGCGCATCGCTTCTGCCATGCTCATTATCACATCTGGCCTACCTTCAAGCCATTCGTTTAATGCTTGTTCTTGTTCAGTATCGGCCATAACAAACCCTCCAATCTCATCGAAAGAACCGCCTTTTCTTCTCGTTCCTCTCCGCACATTCAATACAGGTTTCTACACCAGGGATTGCTATTTGTCTTGCTGAAGAAATACCCAAGCCGCATTCGATACAACAATCCAAAGACTTTTTGTCACTCACAATACCCCTGGCTGCAGCTATTGCTCTATCCAGTGCGTCTTGGCTGTGCTTGTTTGCTCTATCTGCGTCATCAGCCATTCCGCCTCTCCAGCCTCTTCTCCGCGCTCTCAATCGCTTTTGCCAGCCGATCCGCCATCATGCCCAGCCTATCCCTGCTAAATGGCTTGGCCGCTGTTACAAGCTCCTTCAGCGTTTGCTCCAATTCTTTCTTGCTCATCACAAAATCCTCTTTTCCATCAATTCCTGGGTAAGCGCCCTATCAGCCTGCTCCAGCCAATCTTTGATTACCTCTCGCATCTGGCGCAGATATGGCAACCAGACCTCCAAAAATTCATCCCACTCCACGTTTATGCTTTCCGCCATCTGCGGGACTGGCACCCGGCCCCTGGTGTGTGTACGCCGCTTGTGATCCTCGACAGCCATCATGGCCATGTCTCGCATCTTAGCTATCGTCTTGCCTCGGGCTGGACCATCCCAGACCCTATGAGCAATCTGGTCGGCCACCTCGATGGTTCTCTTGTTCCGCCCGTAGATATGCCGGTACAAAGCCCCCTGTGGATTCTGGATAGTCCTAAGCGTTACTGAGATGGTCTCAGCCAAGTCCCGCATTCGCTCCCCGGTGACCAGGTTGCCGTTTTCGTCTACGTGGGGCGGTTCTGTGCGCCGGTTTCTGGCCCTGACCTCTCCGCCTAGCTGCGACAGGTTTTTTTCTCCGCATGCGATCAGATACCCATCTGCCCATCCAACAGCTTGAGCCGCGCAGGTAAATGATCTTGGCCAGACTTCTATTTGAGTTTCTACCAGCACTTAGGGGTGTCTCCTGTTGTGTGCATATGTGTTATTTGGCTGTAATTGGACAGATCAATTCATCCCTAACTCATCCCGTAATTACCTCTTGCGCTTTTTTTTAACCAGGCTCGGACCTTCTTCTAACGTGAAGCCCAAATTATCAAGTAACGACATCATAATTATGGCGTGTCGTTCCAGCGTCTTTTCCACACCAGCAACTCTCCCAAGTGCTGCAAACCTAGACGGAGAATCAAATGAATCGCCACAAGACTCAAACCCTATTAGCGCCCGTTTTATCTCATTAATGTCTTCCTTTAATTTTGCGTTACGTCTGAACATTCTCGGTCTCCTTAATTTTAATAAAATAACCAATTAACGCGCTATCGCATCTCAATACCGTCTCTATCTGGCTTATCCTCCGCCTTGTCGGATCCAGGCATGTATTCAAAGTGCCGGCACTCGCTGCCAATCAATGGAAAGCCCAGATCCAGCCTATGCTCCGCCTGGATGTGGCACCAGTAGCTTATCGTCGGCGACTCGATCTCTTGAGCGCGGAAGCTGCTGCAGCTTTTGCAGTTCATAGCCCTATCTCGCTCCTATGTTTGGTTGACCTAACCCACTCTTCCCGCTCTGGATGCCAGACAAACAGCAGACCACGAACACCAATCTTGTAGAATTTACCTCTTACAAACTTCTGATAATCATCTGGTACTGGATTCACGCAACCACCCCGTTACATCCTCATTCTCGCCAGATCCACGCCCGTAACCTCTGGCCCCTTATTGCTCTTCTTTTTCGCTGGGTTCTGTTTAAGTCGCTTCTTCCGGCAATTCGCGCATTCGACATAAGATCGTTTGCAATACCGGACCAGCATCACCTGACTCATCTCATGGATAGTCCCGCATCCATGGCACAGGACGCGATACACCCACTCGCTGCGGTTGCATCGCCCGGTCATTTTTCTACGTTCTGGTTCTGCGGTTACTTCCAGGTCACCGTAACGGTCTCCCTTGGCGTGCTTTGGCTTTTTGGGCTTGTTCCCCAGTGACATTGCGTTTTCTAGTAATTGCATTAGACCTTCCCGAATAATCCTGATTTTGCCCGCCTGATATTGGTCATGGCGATCCAGTGTAAAAAATCCTCTGACCGATCCCAATTATTTTCCCATAGGTCAAACATCGACCCTTCCGTAAATACTACGTCACATTCATCACAGAACTCTGCGGTCATAAGATCATGCGCCTTTATACCCCTCCCTTTGCCGTAATCGTGCTGCCTAGGTCCATTGTAATGACACGCTCTCACCGTCCCTGCGCCTTTACCGCAGCGTATACACTCCTTGCCATCTGCGTTTTGTGTAATTTTGCTCATGTGAAATTCAATACCCTCTCAACCACCTGATCCAGGTCTTCCCTGGTGTAATTAGTCAGCACTTTCCGCAACAACACATCGGCTACCGCAGAATAAACCGCATCAAATTCTTCCTCATCCATATTGGCAAAGGATATGCTTCTGGCTTCCGCCCTGACCTCGCCCCGCAAATTTGTCACCAGGTCATAGAAGCCAGCCAAAATTATGCAATCCTTTCTGAATCGCTCCCGGTTCTTTTGAGCCACCTCGCCATTAAGCAGGACTTCATCAGGCTCCCAGGCGTTAAAACCAACATCCAGCATGGCGAAGAACTTGCGGTGGAACTTCAAATTCCTTGACCGCACTATCTTGGCTTTTACATCATTACCGGCCTTAATCTTTCGCAGAAAATCAATCCCTTCCTCATCTACCGGGATCAATGAACCTGCTGCTGTTTTCTGAACTATCAGTTCCATTCGTAACTCGTTGTATTTACTCAGACGACCTTGCACGGTCTGCATAATCCACTGTTATGCGCCTTGTTCTGCCTGAACTTCAGCGCGAGTTTTCACTAACCGTGTCACGTTTCGATCCTCATCAAACTCAACTCTGTCACCGAATGAATACTCATCGCTCAACAACTGGTTGTTTATCTCCGCCTGGTTATCAGGCAGGTCTGGATAGCGGAACGCCCAAAAAGATTCGCCGGGTATTTTTAGTCGTATCTGGTTGTCCATTGTGTTCTCCAGCGCGGTCAGCGCATAACAAGTCAATCAACTCGGACGCCGCAAACTGCGCGCCTCTGGTTAAGCCAGCCGTTATCCACACTCTCGCACGAAAGCCCCATTCCGCATTTCACCTTTACGCAGAGAGATTTTGTTGAACGCCCGATTGAAGCATGTGGTGAGATCTGTTCCCTGCATTCGACATTGCAGCGCAAGGGTTACCATCACATCGCCGCACTCAAGCTCAAATCCGTCCAGATCCTGTTTCAGGACTGTTTCGCACAGTTCCCCCACTTCCTCCACTGTCTTGAGCATCTGAGACTTGGGGTCTGACTTATCGAAGATTCCACGCTCTTCTGCCCACTCCAGTGTTTTCTTTTCAACTATCTCCATCCACTCGTTATTGCACCGCTCTGTCATTGCTGTTTTCCTTTAGTCATACCCTTGGTCGTAATTTGATAAATCATCAAATCGAATATAAGCCCCTTGCCACGCAACCTTTACAAATCCGGTAGGGCCGTGGCGATTCTTTACAACGTCAATTTCCGCGATGCCTTTTTCTGGTGAGTCTTCGTTGTAGACTTCATCCCGATACAGGGTCATCACGTTATCCGCTTCCTGCTCAATCGAACCGGAGTCTTTCAGATCTGACATGCGCGGCCTTTTGTCTGGTCGCTTCTCTACTTCTCGGTTGACTTGAGCAAGAGCGATTACAGGAATATCCAACTCCCTAGCCAGTTCCTTTAGCCCCATCACCACCTCCGCCACTTGCTCATGCCTTGGTAGGTTCATGCTGCCGGCCTTAATTCGCTGGATGTAATCGACATACAGCACCTTGACGCCGTTATAAGCCCATGCCCTGGCCTGGCGTATCACGTCATAGATTGATGGTGCTGGCTGGTCGAATATCCGAATGTCTTTGTTTGCCAGTTGACTAACGGCAGAAGTAATGCGCGGCCATTCGTGGTCTTCCAGGTTGGCGTTCCGCAGCCGGTTAGCATGGACCTTACCCACTGCTGCAATCAACCTCTTTGCCATCTGGTTGTGTGGTTGCTCGGCAGAGATAATACCTACCGGCACATCTGGTGCTTGGGCAAAGTGCAACAACATGGCCGTTTTTCCCATGGCAGGTCTTGCGCCTACAACGTACAAATCCGAGTTGTGAAATCCGCCCAGCGTTTCGTCCAGGTCTTTCAGGCCGGTTGGTATTCCAACCATGACATCACTCTGAAATGCTGTTTCAATCTCATCAACAGCAACTCTCAAGGCTTCCTTGATTCCACATTCCCAGCGCTTGTTTTCTTTACCGAGATCCATCAACTCGCGCATAGCGTAATCCATCTTGTCCCGCCAGTCGCTGCGCTTGGTTGTTTGCAGCTCTTCTGCAATCTCCAGCAGTTTGCGGGTCTTGGCGCTCTCACTCACCAGATCTGCATAGCTTTTGCCGTTGCGTGGAGATACACACACAGACATTGCATGGGCAAGGATACCGATCCAATCACTGCGACCAGTTGTTTTCTCCAGGCTATCCGCAAGGGTAAGCATTTCCACCGCCTTGGACTGCCCCATCTGGCCCAGTAGCGATTGCCATATCTGCTGGCCGTTTTCAGTGGAGAAGTCACCAGGGGATAAAAATATCTCCTGCATCAATGACGGCTGCTTAAGGACCGCGCCCACTACCTGCAGTTCGGCATCAATCATTGCTTAGCGCCTTTCGTGGTCTGCCATTACCGACAGTCGCTAAACCAGCCCAGTTTTTGCGTATAGCCCCCATGAACGCAGAATCCCAATCCGTATACTGATAATTTTTCGATTGGCACTGAAGTATGAATGCTTCCAAATGCTCTTCAAGGCGGATGTACCCTTTCTCTTTCGCCCAATCCATCACCCGATCTGAGATTCTAAAATTATTGGGGATAGATGTTTTTCGTGTCCTTGACGCGCCTTCCTTTCCTTTCCCTTCCTTTCCTTCCTTCCTTCCTTCCGCTTTCACGCGTTTACACGCGTCTTTCACGCGTGCCGTTAAAACACTTTCAGATTCTCGATTATTAATCACTTGATGCTTGATAAATCCTGGTATTTCACAAATATCATCGTTGTGAATCACTATCAACCCCTGCTCAACAAGCTCCTTCTCTAAATCAGCGATGTCATACTGATCTGTTGGAAAAAACCTCATGCGGAAGTTCTTTGGCTTCCACTCAAGCAGCCCTTCCCGGTCTGATTCCGTCCATAAGTACGCGTAAAAGAGGCGTGAAAGTGGCGTCAGACACGCGATATCATAAGAGTTAAAGTATTCTGGTTTAATAGTCCGTATTCTAGGCATTTACTGCCCCCTTACTACCTATCAAAGTAACCGCAACTCTTCGTTGATCTATCCTTCTTTTTTGTATTTCACGATAGTTTCTCGTAGCCTCAAGAAGCTGGTCGACGCTTAAATATTGAAGTGCGGCTGCCAACTCAATCATATGTATATCTTCCCCAGCACACCCTAATCTCCATGAATATTCTGCAACCGTGTCTTCATCAACGATGGTATCTACACACCTCACTGCCAAATCTATTTGCCTGCCGAACGCACCCATAACCGCTTCTATTGCCTCTTCCAGGTCAACGCAAAAAAAACTCACGCTTTTTGTTGTACCTTTTTGAGTCCAGTCGCTCATGGATAAGCGCCTCTGTTTCTACGCAGTTACTTACATACATTTCAAATTCCAATTTAAAGGGCGATGGCACTCCAGTTTGATATATCGAACTCGCCCTGCTTTTGCCGCCATTACCAGACCGCCCGATCTTCATCAGTCCAGGCATTGCTGGATTTGATAGCACATATACATAACCTTCATTCATGCTATAATTACTCCCGATAGTTAATTAACCCGCGAGGCCCAGCCAGGCCGTTTGAGCGGGTTTGTTTTTTTACCTAATCAACCCTTGTTCACGTTCCATCTTTTCTACCTGTTCCGGGCTTCGGCCTTCAATCAAGATCCGCATTTCCTCGGCAGCCCACGCCCTTACCACCCTGTCGCTGGCAAATGTCATCGTGTCCAGCATTTCATCTATGCGCTCTTCCCTTTCTGCGTCTGTTAGCGCGTATTCCCCACACCGTATTGCAGTGCGATTTAACCTGCTCTTTGTACTCATCTGGCACTTCCTCCAGGGCATCCCGACACGCTTCTATTGTGCTTAATCCTGTGAAATAGCCCTGCCACATAGGGCAAGACCATTCGCTTTTATCCACACGCAGCCCAAATATTCCCACCACTGGTTGAATGGCCTTTGCGTCTTTGGCAAATCCCATGCCTCTTAATTCGTCCCTCACGCGACAGGCGTTGGTATACGGCCCCAAAGGCTCTATCGTCATGGGGTACATGCCCCATATCCTTACAAGCGTCTGTCAGGGCTTCTGAGGACGCTGGGCCATGCTTGCGCAAATAGTCAAGGGCGCAAGCTGCGGCGGATTCGATAGAAAAATCACTCTTCAAAATGGTCATACACATCCCCCACCGTCTCCCATTTTTCCGCTATTGAGTCCTGAATCTCGCAATCGAGATCCTCTTCCAGGCGCATTATCAGCTCTACATAATCCAGAGAATCAGCCCCAAGATCGTCTTGTATACTGTGGTCAATCCTTATCTCATCCGGGTCTATATCAAGCTGGACTCCGATTGTTTTATTGATCTGCTGTTTGATGTCCATTGGTTTCCCCTTTAATTATCAGGCCGCCATACTGGGTATGCATCCAGCACTTTCATAACAATTCCTCAGAACGGAATATCTGAATCAAAACCACCGCCCTGTTCTTGTGCTGTTGCGGGTTGTGACTGCTGCTGTGCGGGTCCACTGGTTGCGTTCTCACTACCCCGGCTATCCAGCATCTGCATCTGGTCTGCCACTATCTCGGTGGTATAGCGGTCCTGGCCGTTGTTGTCCTGCCACTTCCTGGTCTGCAGCTTGCCTTCTATATAGACCTTGGAGCCTTTCTTCAGGTACTCGCCTACGATCTCTGCCAGGCGTCGGAAAAACACCACCCGGTGCCACTCTGTCTTCTCCTGGGCCTCGCCGGTATTCTTATCTTTCCAGGATTCACTGGTTGCTATGGTGGCATTGGCCACGGCATTGCCGTTAGGCATATACCGAACCTCTGGATCTTGGCCTAAGTTGCCTATCAGGATTACTTTATTTACGCCTCTTGTTGCCATGTTTTTTCCTTATAAATTCCGCCCATAGTCGGCAATCAACATTGCGTCTGCTCGACCATGGTGTTTTTTGAGTTTCAGTTCTTCGCGCATCTCCGGCCAGCGTTGAATAGCCAGCGTCCGGGATGCGTCTTTGTCTTTCTTAATGAGCCCCTGGTGCTTCTTCCAGGCTTGCGGGGAAACGTACTCGGTTCGTATGTTGAGTGCGGCTAGAATTCCAGCGATAACGCCAGCAGAGCGGCCTAGGCTGAACATGCTGGAGACTCCCTGGCCAGGCATTGCAGAGACCGCCTCAACGTAGGCGGTTCCACCTTCTGCTTCGCGCAAAATATCCGCCAGCAAGAAGGCATTGACTTCATTGCCCTTGCCTCTCAGTTTGCGGGAGATAGGCATGTCCCATACTTGGGTACAATCTTCACCCTCCATAAAGGCAATTGCGCCTGATAGACCTGGATCTACGCCAATGCTGTAACGCTTATTCACCTCTGTCCCCTAAAGACTTACGCGCAAACAACCGAAGCGCCTGAACCTCTTCCTTGGTGATAAGCTCCATATCCAGGGCGTCCATGAATTTACCGATCTTGCTGATAGAGATACCGGCCTCTCCACTGACAATGCGGGATAGCTGTATTGATTTGCCTTACGCAACAGCTTCATATCCTAGAAAATGCTCTAAAACCTCACCTAAAGACACGTTTCCTTCGCTGGCCTCTGCTAAGGAGCGAAGCAAATCTTTGCGCGGCATTCGATCAGGTGGGTTGTTCGGGGGTATTAGATGAATACGAATATACTCAGTCTCGGTACCAGCCCGATCTGCGTATTGTTTGCGTTCTGCCGGGGATAATTCCCGGTAATATGTTTTGAGTTCCATACCAGAAGTGTACCACGACGGTACCGTTTTGCAACATATTATTAACCGCTATGGTATTTGTACCAAATAGGTACGGGATGTAAATTACTAATTATGGACGTTTACAAAATTAGATTGATAAATATGGGCCAAATTCTACGTGAGAATTTCGGCGGCAAAAAAGCTCGTCTTGCTGAAGCACTGGACCGCCAGCCAAGCTCAATAAGTAAATACTGGTCTGAGAACCAAAAGAACCATAGAAATATAGATGACGAGACAGCCAGGGAGATTGAGCTAATAGTAGGCAAGGATGAGGGATGGATGGACAGGCTTGGGCAGAATGACGGCAATACCAGACTAACCGACCGGGTTTGCAGCGACATAAAAACCAACCCCACCATCAGCAGACTGGTCAGTAGTTACATGAACGCACCACTAGAAGTCCAGAGTGCCATAGACGATATACTGGCGCGTTATCGCCCTGTTCTGGGCGTGGAATCCCTAGATTCGTTACATACAGTAGATAACAAAGAGGCTAAATAGCCTAGTTATACAGATCAGGGTCGCTTTCCTTTCTGATCTCGTTAGCTATTCTATATAAATCAATCGCCACTGTTGATACGCAAGCATTCTGCAGTAAATTATCCGCTACGCTTTCGATTAACTTGGGGTAGTCTAATCTCGGTTTTTCCTTGCTTGCTTTCCCAGCAAAGGCAACAACATTTCCCGCAACTTCCATATCTTTCACCGTTTTGCATTTATTATTCCATCTAATTATAAACTGATTCTAAGCGCATATCCCTCATAAAATCAACACAGCAAAATAAACAGCAAGCCTCATAAGAAACATCTGAATTCCTTGTAATCCTTTTCTACAAATCCGCTTTTTTATATATAAACTGTACCGTCCTGGTTTATTCTCGCTTGACATGTGTACCACTGCGGTCCATAATCGTTTTACACATTCACTTTGCAGGAGGCACTTACATGAAACCGCAGCACACGCCAGCACCTTGGGTAATAAAGGGCCAGGACATCATAGGCAATGAACAGAACGGATATATCTGTACATGGTCTGGCCGAAAGGCTGACGCCCACCTAATCGCTGCCGCCCCTGAACTGATGAAAGCATTGGAAAACCTGCTAACCGCGGTTAATAAAGGCACGGCTTTTATTGGAAACCCAGACAGGCCGTGTGAAAAAGCCAATGCGGCAATAGCCAAAGCCAAAGGAGATCGGCCATGAGATTTGACAACCATCTACTGAAAGCCTGTAAGCGCAGCTTCTGGGTCAGCAAGAAAGCGCCTGAGCTGCCGTACAAGCCTTTGGGCTTGATAACGCCAGATCCAGAAATAGCGGCAAGGCTGGCTGAGGCCAGGAAGAAAAAGGCGCGGCTGCTGAATGACTGGCCTGAATTTCAGATGGGAGACGTGACATGAGAGCAGCCAACGAGGTAGCAAACGCCCTACTGCAATACGAGGTAGAGACTGCAACACAGGATGAGTATCTGGAGGCTATTAAGAAAGTGAACAGTGTGCATGCCGACTGGACCCTGCTGAAAAATGAGATCCCGCACGAAGAGGCTTTGTATCTCATTCAGTACAAGGATGGCGATATTGAAACCCTGTACCTGGAAGAAGATGACATGCTTTATCTCCAGGGCATGGAGGTTTATGTGCAGCACACATTTGTCCTGGATCAAATTCATTCATGGATGCCTGTAAGCGATCTACCCCAACCCCCAGCCATCCCCAAGACGCCACGCAAGCAAACCTATACGACACAGGTTGCATAAGGACATTGATATGACACAGAACACACAATTAACCCCATGGCAGGGCGCTATCAAGCAGGCAGAGCGCAAGTTTAATGAAATCTCCCTAGCCGCCGGCGGTATGGTTAATTATCAGAGTGAGGCCATGTTTGCCATGCAGGCAATTCAGGGCAGCAACCAGTTACAGAGGTGCGCTCCTGAGTCGCTGCGTAACGCTGTTATCAATATTGCCAGTGTTGGTCTGTCGCTTAACCCCGCCAACAAACATGCCTACCTAGTGCCGCGCGGCAATGCAGCTTGTTTGGATATTTCTTATATGGGTCTAGCCAAGCTGGCTACTGACTCTGCTGGGATTAAATACGTTTGTGCGGATGTGGTGCGCACTACCGACCGCTTTACTTACCGAGGCAAAGACGAGAAACCGGAACATGAATTCAATCCATTTGATTCCGCTGAAAAGCGCGGAGAGGTAATTGGCGCTTATTGTTATGTCAAACTCCAGTCCGGCGAGTATCTAACAGAGATTATGCCGAAGTCGGAGATTGACAAGATCCGGGATGTTGGTACTGCAAAAAACAGTCCGGCATGGACTAAGTGGTATGACGAAATGGCCAAGAAATCAGTTATCAAGCGGGCGCAGAAGCTATGGCCTAAGACCGATCAACGACTTAAGGAGGCTGTTCGGGTGCTGGATGACCTGGAGGGCGTACACGATAACGTGCGGCCGCTGCGCCAACCCATTGAAGG
>RRYU01004823.1_pt1 | contig 21288 bp, 27 predicted proteins | sample 2162651 | NCBI WGS metagenome assembly RRYU01 (sample SAMN10267283, study PRJNA491782) | microbial mat metagenome | isolation source: biomat in the production well | place: Japan: Minami-Kanto gas field, natural gas well KTG3 | collected 2017-06 | reverse complement strand
CCCCCCGGGGGAAACAGAATTGGATTTACGCAAGTTTGTACCTCAAATCTTGCCCACCGGGGCATCCAGACCATGATGAGAGCTTGTTCAACCCAGCGTACGCTACGATTACGGGCTCCACTTGGGACAATGTGGAGAACCTCTCGGAAGAGGCGGTTCAGCAACTGGAGGATCAGTACGGACGAGATAGTGTATTTGGGAAACAGGAGGTTAGCGGTGAATTCGTTTCATACGAGGGGCTTGTGTATAGATGGGATGACGCTAACTACACGCCTGTGTCTTTCCTTCCGAAGCCCGAGGAGTATTCTCTTGTCATAGGGGGGATAGACTTTGGATGGACCGACCCAGCAGCCGCCTATGCTATGGGTTACAAGGATGGAGTATGGTATATCCTTGATGGGGTTTATGAATCACGTCTTGAACCCAACGACTTCGCCATGGCAATCGCTGATATTGGATCAAGGTACAGAGTATCTCGATGGTACGCGGACTCTGCTAGACCCGACGCAATTGCCGACCTCGTTAGTCGGGGTCTCCCGGTCATTGCGGTAGTCAAGCCAAAAATCGAGGATAGGATTCGTGAGATGGCAATGTTTGCGGACAACTACCGCCTTAAGGTGAGTCACCGATGCCCGGATGTTGCTAACGAGCTTCAGTCATATCAATACCCAGACCAATTCCGCCTATCCAAGGATAAGTTTCGTAACCCCATCGACAAGAATAACCACGCTTTGGATGCATTGGGGTACGCGATCTGGTCGGTGAGGTACCTATGGAGAAACGATGCGAGCTACAAGATTTCTAAGGAAAGGCCGGTGAAGGATGATGACGATGAAAAATCTCTCAAATTGCCCAACGCTTCGTTACCCCCCATATCGTCCAGTCATGCGGGTATATATGGGAGCTAATTTTGAAGGTAGGTGAGTTAGACCTCAAAGCAGACGAAAAGAGGTACATTCGTATCTATCCTCTGGGGGATTTGCACCTAGAGAAGCACCAATTTGATGAGAAGAGGTTCAAGCGGTACGTACAAGATATCGCTAATGATCCTCATGGAGTGTGGTGCTTTGTTGGGGACGCCGTAGAAGGACGCACCCCAGACATGGCTAAGTATGATCCCGATGCGATGAAGGACGAATACAAACAGTCTGACTACCTCTTCAGGATACAATCCAAACTGACGGAGTTATTTGAGCCTCTTCGTGATAGACCAGGGATGGTGGTAAAAGGCAACCATGATGAATATCTTAAGTGGGCCGGAATCTCGAATTTCCTTGCGTCTGTATCGGGAGGACTCTACCTTGACGGGGAGGGAATCGTTCGACTCAATTGTGACCTGGGAGGCAAGTCCCGATCCCTCCTGGTTTATGCCCGTCACGTTATTGGCGGGGGCCAAACTCAAGGAGGCAAGCTCAACGCCGCGTCGAAAATGGCACACCTTGTGGACGCTGACGTTTACGTGGCTGGGCATATCCACTCATATGCCGGTGCAATCACTCCCTCCTATACTCTACCTAGACGCGGTAAGCTTAGCTTGGTATCGAGAGACGTTGCGGTGCATGTGGCCACGTCTTTTCTTGTCCCTAAGATGGAGGGCTATGTGGATTATACTGGAAAGAAAGGTTACGCTCCACCCGATAGGGGGTTGGTTTATCTCGATGTTAACCTGGAAACGATGAACATTTACCGTGGGGAGAAACGATACTGATGGACATGATGCAGCCTGGATTATTCTCTGAGGAAGAGGTCCCGATGGGGGGAGAGGAGTTTGATGTTCTTCCCAAAGGGGAGCAGGAGGAGCTAGTTAAGAAGCTCAAGGCTCAGTACGATAATTTCACCACAAGCGTCTCTGGTTTGCATGAGAACATTGATAGGTGGCATAAGTTGTACGAAACATCGAGACGGCCTACCAAGAACTTTCCCTGGCCTAATGCCGCCAATTTCAGTGTACCCCTCATTATGGCTACCGTTGATAGTATCCACGCTAGGTTGACTAAGGCCGTGTTTGATGTTGACCCTCTGTGGCTCTGTCAGGCTAGGGTGTCTAGTGCCCATAACATTGCTTCTGTCGCTGAAAGATACCTAGACTACTGGGCTGACGAAATGACTCTTTCGGCTGTCCTGGATAGTATGATGCTAAATATGTTGATTGAGGGCGTGGGGGTTGTTAAGTTAGATTGGCTACGTAAGACCGCTCAAATTCCCTCTCAGGGCGATTTACCTTCGGAAGTGGTCGAGTATGATGGCCCGGGAGCCTACCATGTCCCCTTGAAGGATTTTATCCTCATTCCGGCAGATGCCCCCACGATTGATGATGCCGTGTATGTAGGTCATCGGGTATTTTTGACGCATGAGCAACTCAAGGTTCGTCAAGAGCAGGGCATTTACATGAACGTTGACGAGTTGCTGGAGAAGTCCCAGGGGGATTCTACGTCCAAGAAAACGTCTCACTTGCCCCGCCTCGTTAACGTGGTGGGAGCATCAACCCCCCAATACGAGGAGACGAATCAGTACGAGGTGGTTGAGATGTACGGTCCCTACGATTGGGGGGACGGTCCTGCCCCGTCGTTGATGACGTTCAGTCCCGATCATGGCATCTTGTTGCGAGTAGAGCCCTACCCCTACCAATATGGTAGGCCCCCATACATCGATTTCAACGTGTATCCTCGGGCTAACTTTTTTTGGGGGCGTAGTGTTCCGGAGATGCTTGAGTCGGCTCAGGAAGAACTGACGGCTATGCACAACATGAGGGCTGATGCTTTGGCCATTCGTATCGCGGCCCCTATTTTACGTAGATTGGGTGCTGCGTGGGATCCTGAGGATCAACCTTGGGCACCCGGTCAAGTTATTGATGTAACGGACCCGTCTGAAATTATTCAGATGAACATGTTGGATGTCCCCTCTTCCCTCTTTGCCCATGAACAGGATACTTTGGGGTTCGTGGAGCGGGTAACAGGCATGAGCGACTACTTTATGGGCCGTTCCCCCTCTCAGAATCGTACCGCTACGGAAGTGAATCGAGTTACGTCTGAGGGGTTGGCGCGTATTGACGTGATGGTGAGCAGGTTCCAGCAGAAGGGGATGACGCGATTGGCGTGGGCGTTGTGGTGGTTGTTGTACCAGTATCGGCCTTTCCTCGATTTCTTTCCGAGTGAATCCGGGGAACCGATGCAAATTTCTAAAATGCAAATGGGGCCCACCCCTACAGGTCTTATGCCTTTTGAGTTCAGGCCACACGGGGTTTTGTCGGATGCGAGCAAGGAGGCTAGGCGGCAGCAAAAGCTGATGTTGCTACAAGCTGCTTCCGGTCCTCTCAGCCAGTTCTTTCCTGACGGTATCCAGCAACTCCTCAAGGATATCTTTAAGGAGTTTGAAGTAACAAACGTGGATTCGGTTTTGGGTCCGCCTTGGAATGTACTCCAACAGCAGATGCAGCAGGCATTCCAACAGGGGATGCAGCAGGGCATGCAACAGGCGGCTCAAGCAGCGGCCCAGGCTAAGTAATGGATACTCAACTTGATCTCTTAACTGAGGTAGTGACTCACCCTGGGTGGAAGGTGGTTAGGTCTGAACTTCATGAACAACTTTCTTTTATGCAGGGGGACTTGCTAACACCAGCTACTGACGAATTCGACCTAATTCGGAAGGAGGGTATCACAAAGGCGATGAAGGAGTTGAAGGGGTTTTTTCACCGCATAGAAACGAAGGTGGAATCTTTTCAACGTTCCGTAACTCGGAAGACTTGACAAATCTCTCAATCTGTGGTATAATAATATTTGTATAACAGATAGGCCTTGAGCGGTATCACGGAGTCGCTCACCGTGGAGGCTACATGCCAGACGAACTTGTACAAGACACTCATCCTCAGGAAGCTCCGACCAGGACGGAAAATGCGGCGCAGGGTGACCCCACCGAGATCAGTTCTCTCGCTCGGTACAGGGAAGCCCAAAAGAGTAGGGTTTCGTCCCCCCAGACTGAGCAACCCAAGGTTGACGGTACGCCCCCGCCGACAGAGGGGAGAGAAACATCTCAGCAGCCTCCCAGGGAACCTTATATCCCTCGTGAACGGTTCGATGAGGTAATTCGCCAACGAGACACTTATCACCAACAGTTGCAGGAGTTCCAGCAGAGGACGCAGCAGACCCCCTATGGGCATGTGAATCAGACGGGTATGGTTCAGCAGCCTCCTCAACCTCCGAAGCAGCAGACGCCTACCCAAGAACAAGTGCAATCGTTCTTGGATAAGATTCGCGCCGATTCTACGACTCGGACTGAGTGGCAGAAGAAGATTGCGAATGAGGGTGTTACTGCTCTTGTGGAATTTGTGGAAAAGGCAATTGATGCGCGGGGAAGGCCGTTGTTGGAGGAGTACGCCAAAGCGATTGGAGAGCGTATCTCCCCTCTTCAACGTTCGTTGGTTCAGCAGCAAGTCAATACCTATGCCAGTCGTAAGAACTCTGATCCCGAGTTCGCTGTTGCTAGGCCCTACTTTGACCAGCTTGTTGGTGCCGCTGCCCAGAGGGGGTACGACGTAACTAATTCGCAGGTTCTTGATACAATTGAGTTGTTGGCTAAGCAACAGGCTCGGCAAGCCAATCCAGGTTTTACCCATCAGACCCCCCAGTTGGCTCCTTTTTCGGAGAGGCCGGGGAACACGATGGCGCAGACGTTTAATCAGTCTGCTCAGCGGGCTTTGACGCCGGCGGAGAAAGCTATGGCGGCTAGGTTCAATATGACTGATGCACAGTACCTCACTAGTTTGAGGTCGATGGGGGTTGAGTAATGGATGCTGCTGACAAGAGTAGGGAGAAGGAGACTGGGGTAGTGCAAGATAGGTGGACATTGACCCACAAAGGCTTCGGTCGCTATGAGGTCGATGGCCAATTATTCCAAAACAAAGCTGAAGCGGAACGTTATGTTGCCGCGCAGAAAGCCCAAGCGGAAGAAGACTTGGAGATCGGGGACATCGTTCCCGAGGGTTTCGACATGAAGATCTACGAGACCTCTCCGTATTACCGTGGTTCCCCAATGGAACTCGCTATGAATGAAGTGTATACGCCAAATGGTGGGCATAACCGCTTCTATGATCGTGAGTGGATTTGGGCTTGGGCGGCTCACAGAGGGACGGATATTGCTGACAAACGGGCCAAGGGTTACCAGCTGGTGACTCTTCCCGAGTTGGAAAAGGGTATCAAGGAAGATAGGTACCCGGAACATATCCTGAGCCTCGTTCGGGAAGAAGGGTCGTACCTAGTGTACGGCGATAGTGTCCTTATGCGGATGCCTCGTGTGTTGTGGCGTCAACGTAAGCGGGAACAACTTGAACGCAATATGCGATTCTTCAAGGATCTCGACAACAAGCAAAGGGCGCAATTTGATAATGCCGGGGTCGGCATCGGCAAGCAGCCGATGACTAACGAACTTCAAATCCGACTCTGACGGAGGGCCTAAATGGCTACCTATTCGATTCGGCCTATCGCGCCGGCGTTTAATAACGAGGCTTACCGCTTCGTTACGTATCCGCTGGCCGCTAGCCAGACTTTTAAGAAGGGGGCAGCTGTTCTTTTGAACACCGACGGCAAGGTTGAAGAGTGTGGGGCTGACCCCGCGCTTGTTCTCGGCTTTGCTCTGGCGGATGCGGCTGACTACTCCTGGAAAGATGATACCTTCGGCACTGCGGACCCTGCGGTTCCAGTTGCCCTTGCGGATCAGACTTTCCGTGGCACCCTTGAAGGCACTTATGATGCTGATGGCCACATCTCTGTGGACTTCGGTCTCGTTAAGGACGCTACCGGCTATTGGACTGTTGACGAGACTGATGAGACTAACGTTCGCGTTATCCTTATCGGCGTTGACGACGGCGTTGTGGACGGGGACATTAACGTTCCTTGTACCTTCACCGTTATTTCTAGTGTTCGTCAGTTGAGCATCTGATGATGGTTTCTGGTTCTTTCTCCAAACTGTTGGCTCCTGGTCTTAACCAGGTTTTCCACACCGCGTACGATGAGGCTCCCCAGGTTTGGGACCAGTTCTTCAACCTGGATTCCTCGCAGCGTGCGTACGAAGAAGACCTGAGCTGGGCCGGTTTTGAGCCCTTCCAGAACTACGACGAACTGGAAGACATCGAACTCCGCGACGCTAACGAAGGCTATACGACCAAGTACGTCCACCGTAAGTGGGGTCTTGGGTACCAGCTTTCGCAGGAACTCGTTGACGATAACCTGTACAGCGGCGTTATCGACCAGTTCCCCGCGATGCTGGCTCGTGCGGCCCGCGCTACCAAGGAAACGGTGGCTGCGTCCGTGTTCAACCTCGGGTTCACCACTATGCTCGGTGGCGACGGCGAAGCCCTGTTCGACACTGTTCACCCCCTCGCGGGTGCTGGTGGCGGCACGGCTGCGAACACGTTCTCGACCGTCCGTGCGTTGTCGCACTCTGCGCTGAAGGAAGCCATCACGGCTCTCAAGCGCACTCGCGCCGACGACAACATTTTCACTCCTGTTACCCCTGCGATTCTTCTGGTTCCCGATGCTCTTGAGCACCAGGCGCTGGAAATCCTGGGTACCGATAAGGTGCCGTACTCGGCTGACAACACCACGAACGTCCTGACCCGTCAGGGCCTGAGTGTCGTTGCCTGGTCGTACCTCACCAACGACGACAACTGGTTCCTCCTGGCCCCGAAGGCGCAGACCAAGCTCCGTTACTTTGAGCGTTGGCCCATGCGGCAGGTTATGAAGGATCGCGAAGAGAACCAGAGCATGGTTCACCTCGCCTACGAACGCTACAGCTTCGGCTTCAGCGACTGGCGCGGTACTTGGGGTGTTGATGGGGCGTAAGCCTCTTAGCGCATAACCCTTTCGGGCTAGGGTATTTCTTTTTAATGCCCTAGCCCGCTTTACTGAGGAGAGATAATGGCACAACGAACTGAAACCGATGGGGGTACTGCTTTCAATTCCCCTATTGTTATGGTGGACTCGGATAATGAGGTACTTGGTACCATGACTTTGGCCGGGGATATCACCCTGGCTGGGAATCTTACGGTTAGCGAAGATGTGACTCTTGCTACAAATGCGTTGGTTAAGCGTATTGATGTTACCGTTGACGCAAGTGCTGGCGGTACTGCTCAGGTCACTGCGGTTGGTACCGTTCCTGCTGGCTCGGTTATTCTGGGTGTGGTTGCTTCGGTTGTTACTGCTTTTGATGGAACTACAAATACTCTTGAAGTGGGTATCACGGGTAACACGGACAAGTATATTGATCCCCTAGACCTGGATACTGATGGTGCTGTAGGTACTACGATCTTTAGTGCGACCGGCACTAACAACGACCAGAAGGTTCTTGAGTACGCAACTGCGGCTATTCCGATTATCGCTACGTACACGAACACTGGTGGTACGGTAACTGCTGGCTCTGTTCGCGTTCAAGTTCTATACGTTTAAGGAGTAGAGTATGAACTATGGTGCTATTTTTGCTCCTGCTCCTGATGCGGAGGCAGTAACACCTAGTGATACTACTTATCATGGGTATACTGCATTGTATGTAGGAGTTACTGGAGATGTGACAGTAAGGACTGAAGCTGGGAATCTTGTTACTTTTGTAGCGGTTCCTGCGGGAGCTATTCTTCCCATCCGAGCACAGCAAGTGCGAGGGACTGGCACTGGCGCTACCTCCATCGTCGGATTCAAGTTGTGAGCGGGAAGTCCCTCAAGTTGAGCCCCGAAACCTGAAACCCCTTTCTGGAACTCATGAAGGAGACAACCATGCGAATCATCCTCGCCCTCACGCTCGCGCTCACCCTCGCAGCCTGCGGCACCCTCGCACCACCCACCATTGACGACACGCCACCCGCCATCCTCGACCCCATCACCCCCATCCCCGACCCCGCACCCGCGTACGCGCCCGTAGGCACGTGCCCCCTCCTCATCACCCTCGACGAGCAACGCCGCACGTTTGATGACGGCACCGGCGCGACCCGCGGGCCCGCCATCATCGCCGTCACCCTCGGCGACCCCTGCGCATTCGGTGACCAAGTGCCGTTCGCATTCCGCGAGCAACTCCTCTGGGACAACTCCTTCATCCCCATCATCGACGGGGTCCTCACGCACGGCGCCACCGTCCACGGTCGCACCGAAGTCAGGTTCGCCGTCCCGTTCGAAGCGCGAGCCAGGCGTTTCGAAATTCTGGACTATCGTGACGGTAGTCGGGTAGCTGTTCAGAATTATCGTTTCCGCGTGCCCAGGTAAGAGGGGGTTCACATGTCTCACAGTCCTCCGATTGACCGCTCTTTAGAGTCTCTTGCTCCAATTTTTAAGGCCCCGCTATTGGCGTGGCTAGAGGAGGCGTCGGATACTGTGAGGCATGTGGATTTCCGTATTACGGAAACTGGAAGATCCGAGGCTCGTCAACGGTGGTTGTACGCCCAGGGTCGTCAATCTCCGCATAGGGAGAATCGCGTTGTTACGTGGACCCTTGATAGTCGTCACAGGTGGGGATTGGCCGCAGATTTGGCCATGATTCGTAAGGATACGGGACAGGCTATTTGGACTATCAGTAGTTGGGAGTGGTTGTACCGCGTTGTGCCTCCTGAAGTGTTTGGGCTTAGGCATCTAGGTCCCCAAGAGTGGGTTCATTTGGAGTATCGGTATGCTAATGAAGCCATCAGGGAAAAAGATAAGTTGGAACTTACTCACTTATAGGGGGAGATGGGATGACTGAGCAGACTCTCACAGCTAAGCAAGGGGATACCCTGGATATCGTGGTGACTTGGAGGGACGGGTCTGGCACGTTAGTAGATTTGTCTGGGGCTAGTGTGGAATTTGGAATAGCGGTTAAACCAGGTAGTTCTCGGAGTTTCCAATACACCACAGATGATTACATTACTATTTCGGGTACTGGAGAGATTACTGTGTCCATTCCTTCGGAGGAAACGAAGAAGTGGACGTATCGAAGAATGGTGTACGAGCTGACGGTAACTGATTCATCTAATAAAGTAACCACTATTGCAGGAGGTAGGTTGTTAATTGATCCAGAGGTAGTGTTGTGAGCGTGTCGTTTAACTTGCAGGAGATCCAAGTATCTCTTGACCCCACCCAACGAGTAGATACCGTTACGATAGGTGTTGTGGGTCCTCGGGGTCCTGTTGGGGAGATGGGTCCCACTGGAGCTACAGGTTCGACAGGTCCCGCTGGGGTAGATGGGGAGGAGGTAGAACTTCAAGTTACCGCAACCCATATTCAATGGAGGTTGGGCACTGGAACTTGGGTTGATCTGGTGGCCCTTAGTGGGCTGGAAGGACCCACAGGTCCTCAGGGCATCCAGGGGGACACGGGTACTGCGGGTAGAGAAGTTGAGTTGAGCGTGGACGCTACCCATATTCTCTGGCGGTATTCGGGCGAGGTTTCTTGGACTAGCCTAATTGCCTTGTCGGAATTGAAGGGGCCACAGGGCCCTCAGGGGGATCAGGGTCCTACTGGGGAGGGTGTCCCCACGGGTGGAACTACGGGGCAAGTGCTGGAGAAGGCCAGCAACACTAATTATGATACTCAATGGGTTGATCCTTCTGGGGGCGTTCCTGATGGGGGTGCCGCTAACGACATCATCCGTAAGAAGTCTTCAGCGAATGGGGATGTCGAGTGGACTCCTCGCACTACGAAGACGACGTTCACTCCTACTCCTTCTTCCGCTGGTGGAGTGACGTATTACACGCCAAGCAGTGGGCACGATGTGTCGGTGGTGGCTCTTCCGGATACGTTGGGTGCGAATATTGACTTTCTTCCCGTCTCGTTCTCGGGGGGTCAGCAGTACGTGGTTCTCGTGTCGAATCCGTACACTAATGGGTGGACGATTGAGGATCGCGCGGATGTCGTGTGGTTGACGAAGAAGCCGACGGACATCGTGGCGAACATGCAGGGTGTCGCGTTCATTCAGTGTTTGGGCGCCACGAATGCGGATATTCGAGCCGCATGGTTCGACACGACCGGGTACTTGCCGCTCGCGGGTGGCACCATGACGGGCGCCATCGCGATGGGGAACAACCTGGTGACGGGCTTGCCGACGCCATCGTTCGATGGGGATGCGGCGCGGAAGAAGTACGTGGACGATGCGGTGGCGCTGCGGCTGGCGCTCACTGGCGGCACGGTGACGGGTGCGGTGGATCTGCAGGGGCAGGTGCGCACGAGCCCGGGGAGCGACCTGGGCACCACGGGCACGCTGACGCTGGACCTGAACAGCGCGAGCCTCCGCTCGACTGGCGCCCTGACGGGCAACATCACCTTCGCCACCTCGAACTGGGCGGCGGGCCGCAGCGTGACCGTCCGCGTGGTGAACGGCAGCACCCTGCGCACCTTGACGTTCCCGTCCGGCTGGAAGTTCGTCGGCGCGAAGCCTGCTGACATCGCGGCGAGCAAGGTGGGCGTGCTGACCATCACGGCGTTCGGCACCGCTGACAGCGACGTGGTGGCGGCTTGGGCGGTGGAGGCGTGAGGCGCCTGACGCTGCGGGACCTGGCGCTGGTGGGGCAGGCAGCGGGTGGCATCAAGTTCGTGGGTGCCACCAGCGCAGCCTCCACGTCCACCAGCGCGCCGTCGGGACAGCAGACCGGCGACCTGCAGGTGGTGGTTGCGACAGGCGGCACGTCTACGTTTCCGTCGCTGCCGTCCGGGTGGACGAACATCGCGAATGAGTACGTGGGGGCGGCGACCGCTCGCATCGGGTACCGCTTCGCGACCAGCAGCAGCAGCAACTCGGGCACGTGGACGAACGCGAACAAGGTGGTCATGAGCGTGTACCGCGGTGCTGACAGCAGTAATCCGATAGGCGCGAGCGCCACCGGGGGCGGCTACGGCCTGGCCGTCACGTACCCCGCGCTGGCGTTGGAGAACACGGACGGCACGAGCTGGGTGTTCCTGTCGGGGCTGAACACGTCGACCGCGGATGACGTGGGTACCCCGACGGGCGCTACTAAGCGCGAGTCTAGGGGCAACCCGGCACCTACGGTGTTGGTCTGCGACACGGACGAAGCCGTGTCGTCGTGGAGCAGCGTCGACGCGGATAATACCTCGGGACTCAACCGGGGGTGGACGGCGTTCAGCATCGAACTGAGGGCGGCATGACGCGCACCACGTACCGGCTGCTGCCTGAGGAGGGCGCGGTTACGGTGTTGCACGTGGGCAGCGCGTACGACAGTGAGGAGGAAGCGGCTCGCGTCGTGCTGGAGCGGGTGATGGCGCGCGTGGCAGCGCGGCGTGAGGGGCGGGAGTCGGGCCGGTGACGTTCATCATCACGCACGCGGGCGGTCCAACGGTGGTCAGCGCGTATACGGTGCCGGAGCACTCGGGCGTGCTGGCGCGGTTCTGGACGCTCTGCTGGTGGGGGTGGTGGTACGGGTGGTGGTGCGTCATCAACTGATCGGTACGGGGGGAGTGGCGGATCGGGCCTGATCATCATTAGGTATAGGGATACATGACTAGGAGGATAACTTGTGTGGAACTTTGGACAATTAAAGGATAGGCTTGCGGATAGGTTGGCCGAAGTCTCCACAGTGTTCTGGGGGGAGGAGGATCGGAAATCCTATCTCAATGAGGCCCAGAGGTTCATAGCCTCTATTACACGGGGGATTCCCCATACCGCATCTGATGTTGTTAGTCCTAGTATCCCGTACCTCATACTTCCAGAACGGGTGTTGAATGCTCACATCATATCGGGGGATGACGGTTTGGGGAATGCCATGGCTACCATCCCCATCAATATCGCTAACATTGTGTTTCCTTCGTGGCGCACTTACGTAGGCATCCCCTCTTGGTTTATTCTCGATATTGCGAACCAAAAAGCGTATGTTCATCCTATCCCCCGGTCTGCTCGTACTATGAATATCACAGTATCGGTCTTCCCTGATGATATGGTCGATGATGTGGATTACCCATTCAATAACACCTCTTTGATGGAGAAGTACCAGAATGTGTTGCTCCAGATTGCGGCAACTTATGCGTTGCTTAAGGAACGGTATGATGGGGATGCGGAACGATACTACCAATTTGCGGTAGGGGAGTTAAACTCGTTGGGGGTTAACCCCCACGACATCCCCCCCTTCCGGCAAGTCGCTAGGGAGGCGCAAGAATGAGCGTATGGACTCTCAAGGATATCCTGGATCATGTTCAGGAACTGGTTGGGGAGCCTATCGGAGGATTCTTTAACATCTCTGCCAGATTACGGTTGATTAATCAGGCTCAGAGAGAGATGGTTCTCAACACTAAGGCTCTCACGTTTGATGCTAAACCCCTCGTTACAGCCGGGGATCCTGAAGTCCCCCTCCCAATGGACTTTCTCACTTTCGGGAAGGAACAACCCTATTTTGTGGAGTCCCTACAAGGTAGAACCCACAAACTGGAGGTTGTTGATCCTGGCTTGATGGATGACCAATTTCCCCATTGGAGAGATTCATCTCTTTCCCATACTTCAATCCCCAGATATCTCGTCCATTCCTCGCCGGTAGAGGTATATCTGTACCCTGTTCCGGGGGTGGGGGGGACTCTCGTTATACCCTATGTGGTCGAACCCGACGAGTTGAGGGAGTTGGGGGACGAGGTATTCAATGGGGTGGAAATGATGAGTGTCTACGCTCCTGCTCTGGCGTACAAGGTGGCAGCTACTCATTTAACAGTTAGGGCACCTCAGTTGGCACAGCAGTACATGTCCACCTATTACCGAGAAATGAGGCAGCTTCGCCACGATATTCGTGTAAGCTCTCAACGCCAGGGGAGGGTTCGTCCCCGAGGGTACGAGAGACGTACTTCTAGAGGGGAGGGATGATGGACCCTAACATGATGATGCAGATGCTGATGGAGATGATGCAACAGTCCCCCACGGATCAGCCCAGAGGGAGTGTGCCTGATCGATTTGCTCCGTCAGCGGTTCCCCCGGCTATTCTTAACTCTGACCCAATGGAGCAACTAATGCCTATGCTACTTCAGATTCTCCAGATGGTCCAGGGTGGGGGTAGTGGCCAACAGATGCAGAATGGCGCTCGGGGTGGTCAAGGGGCGATGTTTGGTGGTATGGGGGGCAGACCTCCAGGGGGTAGTGTTCCCCCGTCTGCGTTGGGATAATGGCGGGGAGAATCGCTACTCAGGAAGAACTAATGGAGCTTATGCGCCAGTTAGAGGGTGAAATGCCCCAGCGAGAGTCTCGTGAGCCCACGTTCTCTTTCGACGAGTTGTTGGAGCTTGCTCTCCAGTTGGGGGAGGAGCACGAGCATCATGTCCGGGATAATTTATGGATGCTAGGAGTCCCCTCTATGTTGAAGCATGGAAGTAGGGTCGGAGGGGCGGTGTCTGATGGAATCCAGAGAGTTCGACATACCGATCACCGCCTCAAGAATCTTTTGTGGCCCAGGAGACTCAGGGATTTGGACCCTAATGTGAATTTGGGGGCTGGAGTTGGGTTCTTGGGAGCAACGGATACGGCTAACGACCTGAAATCGAATGCGTGGCAGAAGGTCCAGGAAAATGCAAGATCCGTTTTCAACACAGTGCAAGATAGGTTCTTAGGCTGGAGTCGCTAATATGGCACAACGTCAACTCTTCCGTATCGCTGAGTTTTCTGGGGGTATCAATAGGGATCAGGTTTCCACGCTCATTCAGGATAATGAAGCGACCGAGATTATGAACTTCCGGTTGGACGACTTCGGGAGTTTGGTGTCCAGGCGGGGGTTTTCCCCCTTCGTTACTGGAGTTTCCACAAAGGATTTTCTTAGTATCGGTAGGTGGAGGAGTGGGGGTAGGCCCCCAGATTGTCACGTTATCGTATCGGATACTAATGGGGATTTGGTTCATGTTGACAAGGGGGGAGATAAGCTGACGGTGGTGTACTCTGGGTTGAGTACGTCTGCTGAAGGGATGTTCCTCCCGTTTAGGGACCTTCTTCTGTACGTTAATGGGGTAGATGACCCCGTGGTGTATGACGGGAGTACGGTGTTCCCCCTGTCTATCGATCCTCCAGCGGCTGCTCCTACGGTATCTATTCCAGCATCGGGGACTGGGCTTACGGGTACATACAAGTATGTTTACACGTACTTTAATTTGGGCCGGGGGTGGGAATCTAGTCCTTCTGCAACCTCTGCGGAGGTAACCCCATCCAATGAAGTTGTGAATGTTCAACTAGTAGCTTCGACTCATCCCGAGGTGGACGAGATTAGGGTGTATCGTACGTTGGATGGGGGGTCTTCCCTGCTTCTCCTCGATACGGTAGCCAATATTACTGCTACCTACGTGGATAATGGGGTTAAGGATGTAGTTTCATTTCTGGCTCGGTATACACAGGATCCCGCCCCTGCGTTTGAGAATGCGGCGTTTCACAAGGGGTATCTGTTCGGTAGTGTGGGAGATACTCTGTATTGGAGTGATGCGGCTAATGTGAATGGGTTCCCCTCGTTCAATTCCACCAGGGTCCCCTTTGAGGGGAATGATGTGATTACCGCCTTAAAGAGTTTCCAGGATACCTTGGTGGTGTTCGGGGCCAATAACACCATTATTGTAGCGGGCGACGGGGGTTCGTGGAGTTTGTTCCGGCAAGATGTGGAGATTGGGTGCGCCTCTCGTAAGGCGATTGTGGAAATTGACGGGGATATGGCGTTCCTGTCCCACTCGGGATTTCACGCCTTCCCGGGGTTTGGACACGTGGCTCCAAAGTTGGACAGGCTCATTTGTGAACGAACTTCAGCATGCAGGAGAGAAGCTTCAGCGGTGTACATACCGGAGGAGCGGGCTGTATGGCTGTCCATGGAGAATACAACTTGGGTCATCCATGTTCCTAATCGGGGTATTTCTCGGTATTCATTTTTTGCTCATGCTTTTTTGCAGGGGGGCTTGACCGGGTACGGTCTTCCCCTTTGGGTTAAGGCTCAATCTCGGGGAAGCTCTCCCCGAAACTTGGTGCTGGAATACGGGGGTACGGAGGACGAGGGGAAGTCTATTTATTCCGAGTGGCGATCCAAGGTGTTCCAGTTGGAGCCAGAAAAGACTAAGTTTCTGCGTAGAATTGGGTTGTCCGGTACCACGGGGTCCGACGCTACCCTTTCCATGTTCATTGCAGATAGGGACATCGTTTACCCCATCACGGTGACAGCTACGGGAAGCATAGAACAAACTTTCTGGGACGCATTTAATTGGGATGGGGCTAATTGGTCTTCGGATACTCTGACGTACTTCATCGGGGCGTTACCCGCTCAAACTCTAATTGGTAGAACTTTTCAACTTAGCCTATCCCTTACGTCAGCAACAGAGACGAAGCTATTCCCCCCTATCGCTATCGAATATCGTACTTCAGACCGCTTCTTGGGCTGAGGAGGTTAGAATGGCAACTGTGACATTGCCGCATACCTTTGCGGCCAACGCCTTGGCTCAAGCATCCCAGGTTAACGCCAACTTCTCGTCTATTACGACCGAGATGAACGGGAATCTGGATGGGGCTAACATTGCAAACGACTCAATCACTGCGGCCAAAATTGTGGGTGGGGCGGTTACCACGGCTAAGATTCAGGACGACGCTATCTCCACCGCCAAGATTCAGGACGCGGCAGTAACGGACGATAAGTTTGCTCCTCTCACCATCAGTGCCAAGACCGGAAGTTATACTCTTACCCTGGCCGACTATAATTCCCTCGTCACCATGGATTCTGCCTCGGCAATGAATCTTACAATCCCTACCAATGCGTCAGTAGCGTTCCCTACGGGTACTGCGATCAAGGTGGCTCAATTGGGGGGGGGTCAAGTCACGCTAGTCCCCTCTAGTGGGGTTACCATGGTGGCGTATTTGGATGGAACTAAGATTGCGGGGAGGGGTGGTGCGGTAGTTTTAGTCAAGACTGGTACGAATACCTGGCTGGCTGAGGGACTTCTGGTACCATGAGTCGGCTAATCTTTTCCGCCGTGAACCCCGTCAACTTCAGGGGACACGTTAACTTCGTTACTGAGGGATCTCATCAGTGGGCGGTACCCCCGGGGGTGACGAGTGTTAGTGTGGTGTGTGTTGCGAAGGGGGAAGGCGGTAGTATGAGTAACATCGCCATCACCAACTGTTCGGGGGGGTTCAACACAAATCGCTCGGGGGGAGGCGGAGGAGCGTTGCGGTATGTTAACGATATTGCAGTTACTCCTGGGCAGGTGATTTCTATACAGGTTGGAAGTACCTCTAGTTTTGGGTCTTCGGTTAGTGCGGTTGGTCGAACTGGGGGTACAGGTACGGGAGGAAACGGGGGGGAAGGTGGGGACAAAGCTCCCTCGGATGCGGGGTACGGCGGTGCTGCTGGGGGCGGAGGCGCAGGAGGATTTACAGGTAACGGGGGTGATGGAGGGGATATCGGGCAAGATAACGCCACTTCCGGGACTGGGGGTGGTGGGAATGGGGGGCAATCCGTAGCAGAACCCTCCGCATGTCGGCCCTCTGGGACTCCTTCATTGGCCTCCAATGGGGGTTCAATTGTAATTCCCGGGGTAACCGGAGCGTTTGGTGGAGGTGGTCGTGGGGGAGTTGTTGGAGCCGGAGGAGTAGTGAGGGTACTTTGGCCCGGGGATGATAGGCAGTACCCCGATACGAAGGTGGATAATGGCGAATGACAAGCCTCTTTTTGCGCCTACTTGGTTGGAGAATCGAAATCGTGAGAACAAGTTGGGGGATCGTTCCGCTTCTGTCACCCGCGTTAGACAAGAGGTGGAGAATATATACGCTACCACCAACAGGGTACGGGAAGAGTTGGAGGAGGGTATCGGGGGAGTCCAATCAGGGTTGGAAAACTTGGATTCCACAGTATCCACTGTCTCTTCTAACGTGACTGGGTTGCAAGGAGACGTGACTGGGTTGCAAGGAGACGTATCGAGTCTCCAAAGTGGGAAGGTAGATCGGACTGGGGACACGATGAGCGGCAAGTTAGTGTTCTCTGGGTCCAGTACAACCAGAGCCTCTTTCACGGTTCCCACGGGAGATGCGCCGGTAAGTCCCGTTGAAGGGGACGTGTACAATTTAAATGTTTATGCTACGGAGGATAGAGGACTTCACCGCAGAACCGCAAACTCAGAAAACGTTCAACTCTGGGATTCCGAAAATGTACGGTACACTGAACATATCTACTCTTTCGGTACGATGTTCAGCATTCGATTCCCCAACGGAGTTGCCCACATGTGGGGACGACGTAACATGGGGGGTTTGAAGGGGAACGGGATTGGAACCAGGGACAACCCTTGGAGAACCGATGCTTTGGATGTGGAGTTCCCCTCCAACTTTTGGGCGGGGGCTCCCGTAGTAGTAGTTACTCCAGAGGTGGACACAAACACGGATGTCGATAGAGCCGTTTCAATCTCTCATAGGGTGGTTACTACCTCTAAAATTTCCTTCCTACAAATCTACTCTCTGAAGGAAACCCTAAGTATTGAACCTACTTGTTACGCACATTGGCACGCTACGGGTCTTTGGGAGTGACTCCGGGGGGACTTATTCATGCCCAGTACAACCTCGAAACCACCTTTTGTTGAGGAGGAGGCCTTCGTGGAAGAGCGGAGACTCCATGATGCCATTACTCGGCACGAGTTACATGCCGAATCTCGGTATGCGACTAAGACCGAGTTGGCCCAGATAACTGCTGCTCTACACGCCCAAGGGCTGGATGTAGTCAAGATGCAAATAGAACTTGAAGGCATCCGTAAGTCCCTAGACAAAATCAGTGAGAACATTAATCGGGTAGTCTGGATTGTATTAACAGCGGTAGTTGCGGGGGGGTTAGCGTTCATCATTCGGGTCCCTGGATTATCCCAATAGGAGGAAACATGTTTAAAATCATCGGATTTGTGTTGAAATTCTACCCCGTCGTTACGGTCATTATTGAGTTGGTAGAGGCATTTGCTGCCGGTAAGCCCGGAGAGGAGAAGAAGGCTATCGTTCTTAAGGTGATTGAGCAGGTGGCTCCCAAGTTTGGTGTCGTCCTAACCGACTCCCATCTTAAGATTTTGAGCCAGGTTATTGACGCTATCGTGGAAGTGCTTAACATCTTGGGCATTTTCAAGAAGGATAATCCGGAGTACGACTTGATTGAAGAGGAAAGAGTGGTTATCACGAAAACGAAGCAATCGGAGATCGACCTCGCTCTGGAAAATCTCATTCAGTAAGAGCGGAAAGGACCCCCCATGAAACTGAAACACATCACGGAATTGACTGATGAGGATTGGTACTTCGCTTGGAACCTCATGTATGATCACGAGGTGAATATGCTAATGGGTACTCATCCTGATAGGTACATCCATAAACCGTCATTAATCCAATTCTATGACGAGGTGATGGGGAGGTACAATCGGGGGGTTCTAGAGGCTTGGGTGTTCGCAGTGGGGGATCGGAATATTGGGCAAGTGATGTTTGAGCGTTCCCAAGGAGAGTGGGAGATGGGCATTTCAATCCAGAGAGAAGAGGATAGGAAGAGTGGCCATGGAGCTAGGGCTGCTATCAAGAGTATTGATTTGATGTTTGACAAAGGGGCTCCGTGGATTGTGGCCTTCTCTCGTGGTAATGACTTCTCTGTTCCTCGTCAAATGCAGAGAATTGGGTTTAGGAAACTGTACAATTACTGGGTGTTAGATAAGCCCGCTTGGAAGAACCGAGGAGGGGAGGGTCGAAATGCTTGAATGGATTCCGCTTATTCTGGGTGGGGGTAACCTCCTCAGCTCTAATATCAAGGGGAAAGACGCTAGTAAAAGCGCCAATAAGCAACAGGCTGCCATGCAAAAGATGGCTGAGGAATTTATTGGTATGGCCCAGGGGCAGATGGACCATCTTGGGGGGATGGCCGACTCGTTCCGTAGCCCCTTCGCAGGAAGTGGGGGGTCTGGTGGGGATTTTAGTGTCAATATGGGTCATATGGGAGGGGGTTTTCAGAACCAAGGCACCCAGAACATGTTCGGCGTTACTGGTCTGGGAAACCAACCCCATGTAGGCGACGACTTTGCTGGTAACATAATGTGGCGTGCTATGCAGGCGGGGGATAATATGCAAGGTGCTATCCTCCCCCTCCTAGACCAAGCTAGGTCAGGGTATGAATCCATGATCGAACGTGGTGGGATGACCCCCACTTACGATTTTGGTGGGGTTCGTTCATTCCTTGACGAGACGATGTCTAAGCACGCTGCCTACTCCGATAGGACTAGGGCAAGCGCGTTGGAGAACGATGCAATCGCTGCTCAACAGACTATGGGAGGCTTGGATGCTGCAATGGCCAGCCGAGGTATCAGTGCTGACAGTGGTGTGGCTAGTGGTGCATTGTCTGACCTTATGCGGGGTCAAGCTCAGGGGCGTACTGATTTGGAACGTAACCTGGCTTCCATGGGTGAGCAAGCCTCCTTGGGTGCTGCCCAAATGGACACTGGTAACCGCCTGACACTCGATAACATGGCCAGTAACTTCGCTCTTGGTGCGGCTGATGTGGGGCTACGTGGCATGGCGACTGGGTTGGGGGGCTTGCAGGGGTTGGCGGGAGCATATGAATCCGCTTATATGAACCCCCTTGCTTTTCAACAGCAGCTATACCAGCAAAACCACTTGGGACCATCTATGCAGTATGATATGATGAACAACCCAATGGCCTTGTTCGAACTGGCGTCGTCCATCATGGGCGGTAACTTGCAGAACACTGGTCAGAATGCGCTTCTGGCTGGTGAAGGTGCCGGTTCGGCTATGTCCGATTTGATGCAGTTCTTCATGTCCGACCTCTTCTCTAGTCTTCTTGGATCGACAGGGGGGGAAGAGTAATGGCATGGGGTGCGGGATTTGCAGGCGCAAGAGCCAAAGCTTCTAGTGAGGGAATGAGGGAGTGGAGACGTCTCTTCCAAGTCGATAGACAGCTCGATATGGAGAAGGAGAACCTGGGGCTGAAGGGTCGTCAACTCGATATTGAGGAAGATAAGTTCAACTGGGAACGGGATCTCAAGCAGATCGAGAATGATCTGAATGAAGGGATGTTCCGTGAGGAGCAGTTGACCACCTTCTTCGGTCACGCTAAGGATGCTTGGCCTACCATGTCTCCTCGTCAACGTATGGACTCTATCATGCGTTGGGAAGGGCTATGGGAGGGGAGAGAAGATATTCCCTGGGGATATGAAGCGTACGGGACTCTTCTTCGTAACCTAGTTGAGGAAGAGATGAGCCCCAATGCAGCTAGGGGGCTGCTGTTTGAGCTTCTCAACTCTGAGGTGGGGACTAACGTTCCTGCTTGGTTGATGGAGCCCGCCTTCCGAGCGTTGGAGGATGAGGACGACTACGCAGAAATCGTTAAGATGATGCGTGGGTACTCCACTATGTCTGTGGAGGAGTGGCGGGAAGTTCGTGAGAATGATCTGGTCTCCCAGTTTCTCACTAATGAGGAGACAAGAGCTAGAACCGCAAATATCGAGGCGGGGACTGAATTTACCCACGCTCAAACTCAAGATCTGGTGACTCGTCTCGGCCTGGATGTGGAACTTCATGGTCGCACCCTTCAGCAACTCGATAATGTTCTTACCCTTATGGAGCAAGAAATCGCTGAAGGTGAGATTACTCTAGCGGGTCTGGGTCCCAGGATGGAGGCGGAACTTCGTACGTTGTTTGCTGAGGCAGAGGCTGCGGAGTTGGGCAATGAATTCACCAGAGAGACTATGGACCTTCTGGTGCAACAAGTTGTTGCTGAAACCACCATGGAGGAATCCCAAGCTCGGGTTATGGTTGCTAGTGAGACTGCCCGTATTGCCTTGCAGAACCTGGAAGTTACGGGAGCAGAGACGGCTATCGAGGAATCACGATCAAGGATTGTCGAGAGTCAAGCAAGGGTTACTGCGATTACCGATTCCTTACGAACCGCTGAATTGGAGAGGGAACAACTTAGGATCGCTGTCGAGGCGGGGGCAACGGAGTTGCAGTTCCTCTTGGATACGTATGATACTAGGGTGGAAGGCCTGCAGGTTGAGCTGGAGGGGGCTAAAGCTCAAGTTAAAGATACCCTTGCAACAACCGATGAAAGGGTTGCACGTACGGAAGTAGCCAGGGCACAAGTTGTGGCGCTTACGGACGAGTTGGAAACTGCGAGATTACAGAGGGAAGAGCTTCAACAGAGACTTGACCGGGGGGAGTTGGATCTCGAAGAAGCCATAGCTACGTCCGATCTTAGGGTGCGGGCGGCTGAAGTTGCTCTGTCTCAAGCTGAACAAGACTTAAGTACTTCCGCAGCAGAAGAGCGTCGTGTTGTTGCGGATACTTCTAGACTTGAGGCGGTTACAGACCAAG
>RRYU01010198.1_pt1 | contig 21361 bp, 17 predicted proteins | sample 2162651 | NCBI WGS metagenome assembly RRYU01 (sample SAMN10267283, study PRJNA491782) | microbial mat metagenome | isolation source: biomat in the production well | place: Japan: Minami-Kanto gas field, natural gas well KTG3 | collected 2017-06 | reverse complement strand
CACCATCCGGCTCCCAGCTTGAGTCTTCCACCAAGGGACGGGGTAGATGTCGTGAATGATCCGCGCCGTCGGGAGCATGGGCTTGATGACCGCGGAGAAGCGCTTCCAGGTCAACGAACGACGTTGGCTGCGCCGGTTGAGCCATTTGAACAACAGGCCCGTCGCGGCGTAGAGATAACCCGACACGCCCCGGCTGTTGCCGCTCACACCGTAATACTGGATGTGACCGCGCAGATGCCGGATCAGGTATGCCACCATCGCCCGCCCGCCTTGCGCCCGCAGCCCGCGCAGACGCTCGCTCAAGAGCGCGAGCTTCTTGCGGACCCGCTTGCCGTCGGTCTTGCGACCGACGACGAAGCGTCCCCGACGGCTCTTCCCGACATCATGGGTGAAGCCGAGGAAGCTGAAGGTCCGCGGTTCGGGCGTCTCCGCCCGCGTCCGACCCAGCTGGTCGCTGCCGAAACGCAGCAGCGCCGTTTTGCTCGGCTCGACCTCCAGATCGAACTGCGCCAGACGTGCGGTCATCTCGGTGAGAAAGGCCCGTGCATCGCCTTCGTGCTCGAAGCAGGCCACATAGTCGTCGGCATAGCGAATCAGGTACGCCCGTCCCGTGCAGGTCCCCGCAAACCGTTTCTCGAACCAGAGGTCGAGCACATAATGCAGGTAGATATTGCTGAGCACGGGCGAGACCAGACCCCCTTGCGGGGCGCCCTCGTCGCTGGCCGTGAACGCGCCGTCTTCCATGATGCCGGCCTTCAGGAACCGCCGCACGATCCGCAACAGATTGGGATCGCCGATGCGGTGCTCCAGGAATTCCATGAGGTGGGAGTGTGACAGATGGTCAAAGAAGCCTTTGATGTCCGCCTCCACCACCCACTGCGTGCGCCCGTTGGTGATCACCTCGGCCACCCGGCGCAACGCATCGTGCGCGCTGCGACCCGGCCGAAACCCGAACGAGCAGTCCCGAAACTCCGGTTCCCAAATGGCCTGAAGGATGCGGCCGAGGCGATCTTGGACCAGGCGGTCCTCGAAGCTCGGCACCCCCAGCGGCCGATAGCGGCCGTCCCCTTTCGGGATGTAGGTGCGCCGCACCGGCAACGGCCGGTACCCCAGACGGCGAATCCGTGCCGACAGATCCTCCAGACGCGCGTCCAGACCCACTGCATCGTCGTCCTTCCTGACCCCGTCGACTCCGGGCGCCTTGCGTCCGTCCTGGCGCTCGAAGCTTTCGCGCAACCCCTCCGGGTCAAACAGCATGCCCATCAGGGACGTGAACCGCGTGTGCGGCTCCGCGCGCGCCATCAGTGTGAAACGCTCAAGCTTGTTGGTCACGGTCAGAGTCCTCTCGGTGTAGGGCCGTGTTTCACTCTTGCGTTGTCTCAAACCGCCATCCCTTCGCTCCGCCCGCGTTACCGGGAATCAACACTACTCCGGATGGCTCCGACTTCCGCGCATCGCCGCCCGCGTCCTCGCTTTCGACACTTGTTCGCGGGTGCCCGTCTCCAACGGACCGATACACGGATCTCCCTGGTTACCGCGTGCTCTCGATGTCAGGCTCGATGTGGTCTCGGACCCCGGGGAGTTCCCGTGCCACTCGCCACAGCGCGGCACGGTCTGTTGCCTGCCGGGGGGACAAACCCGTCGGCACTCACCCATGTTCTTTTCGGGGCTCAATACCTTCAAGGTCGGCTCCACCCGTTACCCTTACACCTCGCCTGCTTTCGTGCCTACGCATCGACGCGCCTGTTACCAGCCGCGCCGCAAGGCTCGATACCGGGCTCGTGGCTAGCGATTACCCGGACGGGGGTCCCACCCGCTAGAATACGCGGCCTTGCCAGGCCGCACTGTCCCCAGAATTGACAGAATTGACAATTGACGGAATGAGTAAACTGTCCCCAGAATTGTCACATCCCGTCCATACGAGCATGCGCCGGTTCGGCCGGCGGCTGGACGTGGCGAGTTGCCCTTGCTGCCCTTCTTTTTCGATTGCATCCAACGCCACGGGTCGCTGCTTATCGACTCGCCTGCCCATGAACGCTTCAGTGCGCTCGCCGATGTCGGACCCGCCCATGCCCTGATTCCAAGGGTGCGCGCAGTTGATGCCGACGATATCGCCTGCGTTCGGGCGCTCTTTCATCGGCAGATCGCCTATTCTCCTGGCGAGGCCGAGTAGCACTTCTGCACCAAGATTCGGAGATGACACAAGGGGTCATGGGTCAGCGAAGCGCATCCGCCATCCCATCTGGGCGGTATAAGCTACCGGGTTTGGAGGTGATTTCATGAGCGTAGACGTGATTATCATCGGCGCCGGTCTCTCCGGGCTCGCCTGCGCCGTCACACTCCATGAGCAGGGTCTGGAGCCCATGCTGCTCGAGGCATCCGACGCGATCGGTGGGCGAGTACGCACCGATCGACGCGATGGGTTTCTACTCGATCGTGGTTTTCAGGTCTTGCAGACCTGGTATCCCGAGGCTCAGCGGATGCTCGATTACGAGCGCCTGGATCTGCGCGCCTTTTATCCCGGTGCGCTGGTCCACATGCAGGGTCGCGTCCATCGGGTCAGCGACATCTGGCGCCGTCCATCATGTCTTCCCGAGATGCTGGTTTCGCCCGTCGGGACCCTGGGCGACAAGTTGAGACTTTTGGGGTTACGCAGACGTTGTCTACGCGGAGACCTGGAGGCTCTTTACTCCCGCCCCGAAGAAGAGGCGTTGAGCATGCTGCGCGGGTTGGGGTTCAGCTCGCGTATGGTTGCCCGTTTTTTCAAACCCTTCTTCAGCGGCGTCTTTTTCGAGCCCGATCTCGGAGTCTCCTCGCGGGCCTTCGAGTTTGTGTTCCGTGCGTTCGCGCTCGGCGACACCGCGCTGCCGGCGCGCGGCATGGGCGAGATCCCGGCGCAGCTCGCACAGCGACTCCCGGGGGACTGCATCCGACTCGGATCTCGTGTCGATCGGATACTCGGCCAAGATGTCCTGCTCGATTCGGGGCAACGCCTGCGTGCCGACACCATCGTAGTGGCGACCGAGGGGTATGAGACGGTCCGCCTGCTCGGTCGGCCCCGCGGCTCGGTTGCAGCTGGGCGCGGCACCACCTCAGTCTATTTCGGTACGGAGACGACGCCGATCGAGGGTCCCTATCTCCTGGTCAACGGCGAGGGTCGAGGGCGGATCAACAGTCTCCTCTGTCCCAGCAATCTATCCGACCACTATGCCCCGCGGGGGCAACACCTCGTGACCGTCAACGTCCATGGTGCCGAGCATAACCCGGATACACTCGAGACCGAGCTGCGTCGCGAGCTGACCGGTTGGTTCGGGCATCAGGTCCGTGCCTGGAGGCGCCTCGCGGTTTATCGGCTGCCCCGCGCGCTGCCGGTCCAAGCGCCGCCGGTCGTCTATCCCGGATCGGTCAGGCTACGCCAGTCCGACGGGCTCTGGGTCTGCGGTGAGTATCGATCCGCGCCTTCCATCCAGTGGGCCTTACACTCCGGACGTCGTGCCGGAGAAGAGATCGGGCTCCACCTGCTCGGACAAAGGCGGGGACAGACGATCGAACGTCCGGGCGCTGATCCGCATCCGACCACTCTGCCTTAGACCGATCCCTGATGGCGCGCCGAACGTCCCAACGCCCAAGTCGTAATGGGTACGCAAAGTCAGCCACTGATAGCAGCTCAGGCCGCCAGTGCTAAGGTCCTGAATCCGAGATCGCTCCGCTTCTGAAACTGCACCGCCGGCCCAGGCGTCTGCGGGCATCGACCCTATCGGCTGAAGGGCTTATATCTCGGAGAAATCCCAAGCTCCTGAATGGGTTGCACACTCGCGACGGATCTCCTATCGTAAGCGTTCGCTAAAACGATAATCCTACCCGGAGTTTGGAGCATGAGATCTTCGATAGTGCGTGCGCTGGCCTTGTCCATCACCTTCGCGGGCCCCCTGGCTGTATCCCCGTCGGTTACTGCCAGTGCCTCCGGGCAGGAGCCTGATCTCGATCACGGCCAGCGGCTTCATCGCCAATGCGCCCTTTGTCATGGTCAGTATTCACAGGGTATTCTTGGGGGAAAGTATCCCCGGCTGGCAGGCTATCCGGATTACTATCTTCTAAAGGCCCTGGCGGACTATCGGGACGGTGAGCGTGAGCACGCGGCCATGAACGTCGTTGGTGGTCTGCGTGGGATGTCGGATGCCGATCTGGCGAGCCTGGCGGCCTACATCGCCAGCATCGATTTGGCAAAGGTCCATCCGCTCAATGTACCGACCCCTGAAGGCGCGGATGTCGATAACGGCTCCAGCATCTATCGTAGCGACTGTCGGACCTGTCATGGACGCTCGGCCGAGGGGAACGCGCGCAAGGAGAGTCCGCAGCTCTCCGGTCAGTATGACGGCTACCTCTTCCGGCAGATCGAAAAGTTCAAGGCCGGCAAACGGGTGCATGCCAACGATCCGGACGATGAGACGTTCGCCGGTTACAGTGACCAGGAGATCCTCGATGTCGTCGGATTCCTGACCACACTCGACAACAAGGACTAAATCGCAGACGCCACTCTCGATCATCTTGAGGATATAAGAATGAAACACCTGATCCTTGTCGTTGCCCTGTCCCTCGTGGTGAGCATGCCGGCGATCGCAGCCGATGAGGCCGCACCCGAGATTCGCGTGTCCGATGTCGAGCACACCGTCCTCAAGATCGGCCTTGCACCTAATGTCTCTGCCGATGATGCCGGCGAGGCGATGCTCTCGAAGGCGGTCGAGCTGAACATGCGTCTGGTCGCGCACTTGAACGTGGGGCAGGAGGTCAGCGCTCGCGGCATCGACGCGATGCGCCTTGAGATCTTTCAATTCTGTAACCCTGAAGACGCGGTGAAGATGGCGCGATTCAATACCATTTTCGCCGCTTACATGCCCTGCAGCATCGCATTGGTCGAGGACACCGATGGCCGCATCTGGCTACAGATGCTCAACCTGGACATGCTGATCAGCGCCTATGACCTGCCGCCTGAGCTGCAGGCCCTGGCGCTCGGTATCAACGGGCAGATGCTCGACATCATTACCGCAGGAGCAACCGGGGAGTTCTGAGGAGGTGCTGATGCTTTGCCATCCCCGGCAAGCATCAGCACTCGATTCGAAAACGCGGTTTCCGAATCGCGCCATTCTCAGTCGTTTCAACGATTGAGAATGGCGGCAGAACCATTTGCGCGTCAAACGCGGATTCAATCGGCCTTTCCCTGACCCTGGCCATTCAAGCTAAGGCGGCTTCCGGCGATCAGCGAAATTGCCGCAGGTCGGTGAAGGTGGGCTAACCCGACTTCGCCGGGGGTGTGGGTGTCGGGGTGCCGCGCCAATAGCGCAGCGCTGGTCGGAGCAGGTACTGGATCGCCACGACGCTCAACGCGACCGAGCCGAGGACGGCCAGCGGCGTTGCCGCGGAGCTGTAGCCACCGTCATCGAACAGGAGTGCGATCGCCAGGATGGAGCCCAGGGTCACGACGGCAAGGTGGACCGACAGATCCGTTGCAGGCCCTGCCCAGCGAGCTGCCAGCCCAGCACCGATCCAGGCAGCGAGCGCACCGCCGAGCAGTCCGGCCGCGACGTCGACCGGCCAATGGATCCCGACCGCCACGCGGCTCATGCCTGCCATGATTGCGAGTCCGAGGAAGATCGTGCGAAGTCCTATCCGTGGCGTGTAGTAGATCAAGACCCCGAAGAAGACGGCGGCCGTGACACTGTGCCCGGATGGGAAGCTCGCGCGGCGATGGCCGGGTCCGATCAGATTGAAGCTGTCGGCCGCGAGAACCCCCGGTGGACGGGTCGCGTCGAAGAGCTCCTTGAGTCCGCGGCTATAGGCGGCCGCAATCAGCGCAGCAATCACCAGTGCCCAGAAGACCCTCGGGTAACGGAGCGCAAAGAGCAGCGCGAACGCGAACGGGACGCGCTCGTCCCCCAACACCGTCAGCCACTCCCAGACCCAATCCGGATAGGCCGCCGCGGCGGCGTTCAGCCGAATAAATCCAGCTTCGTACCCGCCTGCCACATAGAGGGTCAGGCCGACGATCAAGCAGACCCAGGCCCACCGGGACAACCAGAGGGCGCCCGTCGGTGATCTCATCGGTGTCCGAGTGGCCCCTGTCGCCAGCCGTTCGGCAAGATCGTTTCGCCAGAACCCGATCAAGCTATCCCGTCTCACTTCATCTCTCCCATGAGTACCAAGGCGACCGGACCCCGACGATAGATGAGTTGTCTCTGCAGGCCCGGATAATCGGTCGCCAATGCGTCCAGCTTGTCGACCCTCAGGAAGACGAGCTCTCCGGGCAGGGGCGGCCGATTCGGTGTGATGGCGTCGCGATAGACACTGAAGCTCGGCATGGAGGTCCGATAAACCAGCGTGGGGAGTGCGAGCTCCTTGGCGAGCAGTCCTGCCTCCTTGACCGGTTCCTGCATCACCTCGAAGACCCGCGGCACCAGGACGCCATAGACCACCAGCGTCTGAATCACGCCGGCAAGCACCAGGCGCTGCCACAGGGGTGGTCGCGACCAGAGGAGCAGGCCGATCATGGCGGCCAGACCGGCGAGCATCAGGCCGAGGTAGTCGAGGCCCAGGACGCCTCGTGCCTCCTGGAACATGGCAAGCTCATGGGCCTTGTGCGCATGGGATTCGGCCAGTCCGACGATCAGAGGCAGTGCCACCAGTAGGCCGAGGAAGACCAGCGGCGGGACGAAGGCGAGCCAGCGTCCCTTGAGCAGATCCCGATGCTTCGCCATCAGGATGAAGAGCGGGGTGGCGCCGTAGAGCAGATAATGCGGCAGCTGGGTCCCGGAGAAGGAGAAGAACACCAAAACGGTCACGAACCAGATCCAGAGAAAACGCTCGAGCGGATCCGACCAAGCGCTTCGCAGTCCGGGTAGGAGTCGCAGGAACCAACCGGTGAAGGGCAGCAGGATGATCGGCAGCATCACCAGGTAATAGCCCGGAAATCCGGAATGGCCATGCATGGCATCACCGAAGCGACCGGCGTTGTGATCGAGGAAGAAGCTTTTGAAGAAGCCGGTTCCATCGTCGAAATAGACGGCGAAGTACCAGGGTAGGGCGACCAGGACGAAGACGAGCCAACCCTTGGGCGCGAAGGCAGCCTGGACCCAACGCGGTAGCGCGCGCTCGGACCAGAAGAAGAGAAAGCTGACCACCACCGGGAAGAACACCGCCACCGGCCCCTTGGTCAGGAAGCCGAGGCCCATCCAAAGGAAGGCCCGCAGCACGAAGCGGTGGTTGGTCGTCGGGCTCGGATCCAGGTAATACCGGTAGATCTCGAAGAAGGTCATCGCGATGAAGAGGTTCAGGACCGCATCGGCGACTGCAGCCTTGGCGATCACAGAGACCTGAAGGCTCAAGGCCATCACCAACCCGGCGACCACCGCGCTGCGGCGATCCAGATGCGCGCGCGCGAATGCCCAAACGGCGAGCACCCAGAGCGTGGCGGCCACCGCCGAGGGGAGACGCAGTGCGAGCTCGTTGAATCCGAATACCTGGGTCGATGCCGCCTGCAGCCAGTAGATGAGCACCGGCTTGTCGTATCTTGGCTCGCCGTCCTTGTGAGGGGTGATGTAGTTCCCGCTGGCGAGCATCTCGCGGGTGGCTTCGGTAAAGGCACCTTCATCGAGGTCGTAGAGCGGGACCGCCCCCAACTGCCAGAAGAAACTCAGAAGCACGACCGCCGCGAGCAGCCCAGGCGAGGTCATGATGCGTCCGAGCAACGGGCTCGGGCCGGGGCTCGATGGGGCGGTGGTCATGCTGGTTGCTTCCAGTCTGTGGTCGATGGATCCGATTGCCATCGGATCCGGTGGTGGGTGCGGTCATGCGAGGCATAAAAGGTGCGCGTCAGCAGCTCTGCGAGCACGCCGGTCGTAAAGAACTGGATCGAGGCCACCAGAAATAGGATGGAGACGAAGAGCATGGGTCGTCCGCCGATGTGTTGGCCGAGCACGAACTTCACCCAGAGCATTTCGGCCATCAGTAGGCTTCCGATCAAGCCGAAAAGGATCCCGATCGATCCGAAGAAATGCCCGGGTCGCGACCCGAATCGGAGGAAAAAGAAGGCCGACAGAAGATCGAGCAACACCCGAAAGGTGCGTGAGATGCCGTATTTCGAAGCACCGAATCGACGCGCCTGATGGGCGACCCAGGTCTCGCCGATCCGCTCGGGTGAAGTCACGCCCGCCACCCAAACCGGGATGAAGCGGTGCATCTCGCCGAGCAGGGTCACCTCCTTGATCACCTCTGCACGATAGACTTTGAGACTACATCCGTAATCGTGCAGGACGACGCCCGTGACCTTTCCGATCAGGGCATTGGCGATCTTGGAGGGCAGCTTGCGCATCACCAGGGCATCCTGGCGCTGCTGGCGCCAGCCTTGGAGGAGATCGAGGTCGCGCTCCAACAGCTCATCGACCATTCGGGGGATGTCGGCGGGATCGTTCTGAAGATCACCGTCCAAGGTGGCGATCAGCTCGCCGCGCGCGGCATCGAACCCGGCCTGCATGGCGGCGGTCTGGCCGAAGTTTCGCCGCAGCCGGATGACCCGCATGTGCGGCCCGGACTGCTCGGCGACCTCACGTAGCCGTTCGCCGGTCCCGTCGCGGCTTCCGTCGTCGACGCAGATGAGCTCCCAGGGCCCGGTGTACTCGGCAAGCCCGTCATGGACGCGCGCGACCATGGGCTCGATGTTGTCGATCTCCTCGTACATGGGGATGACGACCGAAAGGGATGGACGCTTGGATGCGATGCGGGGTTCTGACGTGCGCCATTGATCCTGCTCGGTCGATACCGCTGCCTTGGCGGTCGAAGGGTCGATGGATGTGGTCATCGGGCGAGATCCATGGCCTTGGGTGAATGCCTGTCTTGGAACGGGTCAAGCTAACCTAAACTGAGTAGTCGTCCTGGAGACGCGAACGGGCAAAGGCGAAGGCCGTCGCCCGACTGACTCTGCGCGAGCTCCAAGGTGCCGCCCAGAACCTCGGACGTCGGCGCGCTTCGCGTCGGCCATCTCAAGGGTGATGTGTCTCAAGCGCATCGCGCAGGAAACGGAACAGCTTGCGCGGGGCATCCGGTCGGCCGCGCTCCTGATCCCGTTGCGCGGCTCGTATCAGGGTCCTCAGCTGCTGGCGGTCGACCTCCGGGCACTCATCGATGAACGCGCTCAGGGCCCCTTCGTCGTCGGCAATGAGTCGCTCGCGCCAGCGCTCGAGGGTGTGAAAATGCGCAGCGGCCTCGCGCTCACGAGCGTCCGCCTGGTCGACCAGGGCATGCACTGCGGCCATGTCCTCACGCTCAAGCAGGTTGGCGATGCGTTTCCAATGCCGACCGCGGGCACGCAGGTCCTTGATGCGGTGCGTCTCGTCCAAGGCGATCCAAGTCGCCTCGCTCAGGTTCAGCCGCTCCAGCTCTGCCCGAGGCATCCCGGCCATGCGTTCGGCGAGGGCGTGCAAGGCGAGCTTGTCGCGCTTGAGCTGGCTCTTGCTCGGGCCTCGCTCATCGTTTTCGCCTTCGAGGTCTTCGATTTTGTCATTCATCCTGTACCGCGTCCTTCTCTGAATTCTTCGATTCGACCGGAATCCGCATAACCTTTCATGGAGCAGCCTCGATGTGCTCCAGGATCAATTGTGCCGAGCGGGCGCCTCGGTAGTCGTTCACGTCCAGCCGGTAAGCAAGCCGGACGCGGCTGTCAGTCGCCGTCAGTTGGTCGCACAGGTTGAAGCCGATAGCGTCGATCGGTGCGTCTCCTGCCTCGGTGTCGGCGACCCGCAGCTTGAGGTGTCGCTCGCCCACCAGGCGGGCACTCAGAACATCGAAGGTGCCGTCGAAACAGGGCTCCGGGAAGCCCTTGCCCCAGGGACCGGCGACGCGCAGGGCCTCTGCGGTTTCAAGGGTCATCAGCCGCGCCGGAAGTACGCCGTCGGAGTGGATCTCCGGCTGTGGCGGCCGATCGCCGAGCAGCGCGCGCACCGCCTGCGCAAAAGCGACCTCGAATCGCGTCAGCGCCTCGGGCCGGATGCTCAGACCCGCGGCCATGGCATGACCGCCGAAGCGCTCGATCAACCCTGGATCGCGACCAGCCATACGTGCGATCAGGTCGCGAATATGGAGCCCCTCGACCGATCGCGCCGAGCCTCTGAGCATCCCGTCGCCCCCATGCGCAAAGGCGATCACCGGACGATGATACCGCTCGCGGATCCTCGCCGCGACGATCCCGCAGACCCCTTGGTGCCAATCCTCGCCGAATAGACAGAGCCCCGGAGGGAGGGTCGAGCCGTCGAGAGAGAGCCCGTCGAGGAACGACTCGGCATCGTCCTTCATCTGGCCCTCGATCTCGCGTCGCTGCCTGTTGAGGCCGTCCAGGGTGCCCGCGAGCTTTGAAGCGGTCTTCGGATCATCGGTCAGCAGGCATTCCACACCGACGGACATGTCCTGGATACGCCCGGCCGCATTGAGCCGAGGTGCTGCAAAGAAGGCCAGATCGGCTGTGGTGACTCGGCTCGGATCGCGTCCGGCAATCCTTAGAAGCGCGCCTATACCAGGGCTGCATCGCCCGGCGCGGATGCGTCTGAGACCCTGCTCGACCAGGATCCGATTGTTCCGATCCAGGGTCACCACGTCTGCGACCGTGCCCAAGGCGACCAGATCAAGCAGATCGGCCAGATTGGGCTCCGGTCGCCCCGGACCGAACCATAGCTGCTCGCGCAGACGGGCACGCACGGCCACCAGGAGATAAAAGACCACGCCGACGCCCGCCAGGTGCTTGCTCGGAAAGGGGCAGTCCGGCTGATTCGGGTTGATGATGGCAGCGGCGTCGGGGAGTCGATCGCCAGCGAGATGGTGGTCCGTGACCAGGACCGGGATGCCCAGCTCGGACGCTCGCGCGACCCCGGAGAGACTGGCGATGCCGTTGTCGACCGTGATGATGAGATCCGGTCGGCGTGGTGCTGCAGCATCCACCACCGCCGGACTCAGGCCATAGCCGAAGGCGAATCGACTCGGGATCAGATAGGAGACCTGTGCAGCGCCCAAGGCCCTGAGACCTTTTACCGCCAGGGCCCCGCCCGTCGCGCCGTCCGCGTCATAGTCGGCGACCACCAACAGATGACCGCCGTTGCGGATGTGATGGATCAGCAGCTCGATCGCAGGGTCGATCCCGAGCAGGCTGCTCGCCGGATGGAGCGCCGCCAGACCGGGCGCGGCCTCTTCCGCATCGGCAAGCCCGCGATGGACATAGAGAGCGCCCAGAAGGTCCTCCGGCGTTCGTGAAGCGGCGAGTCGGACCGCGCCGGGGCGTCGGCGAATCTCGGGTCGAATCATCAGCCCAGCACCGGCATCGGCACATGCAGCGCCGCGACGATGGCCCTGAGTAGCTCCATCTCGGTCTGATTGACCCCGGCATGTCGTGCGGTCGCCAGGAGTGCCCGGAGGAGTCGCTGTTTGTCTTCCATGCGCAGGCTGTCCAGTGCAGCGAGTGCCTTGTCGAGCCGCTCCGGCCACTCGTTGGGGCCCATGTGCTCGAGCTCGCCGGCGCGGGTACCCATCACGGCCAGTCCGGCTGTGTAAGCGGCGCGAGCCGTGCGCTGATCCGGGTTGCCATGGATTGCCAGGATCACCAGGAGATCGCGCGCCTCGGGTTCCCTGTTGGACAGGCGGCCAGTCCCGGCGCTGCGGGCGTCTGCCGGATCGATGGCATCAAGGATCTGCTGAGATAGGAGGCGGGCGAGGGCATACTCGAAGACATCGATCCGACCGTCGGCGTGGATCAGGCGCTCGATCAATGCCAGAAGGCGTCTGAGCTCGGCCGCAGGACGGCGACGCAGGGATGGAAAGCCGATTTCCATCAGGGGGATGCGCAGGTCTGCAGCGAGACTTGGCGCCGCGGACAGCAGGGTGCTGACCTGTCGCTCGCCTTCGGTCCCCAGTGCCTCGGCAATCATCAGGAGTTGGCGGTCGCGGATCTCCTGATCCGAGTCGATCAGTAGATAACAGATCATGGCGATGGCCCAGTCATTCGATCGGGCAGCACGCACAAGCGGCATTGGAATCGCCCGGGCCAAGTGAGCGGCGGCCTGAATCTGAGTCATGTCCGGTTGTCCGATCCGCCCGATGACCTGATCTACGTCGAGCATCGGGCCACCGCGACGATTCCCGCTGACGCCAAGTGCTGCGACCTCGCCAGACTCGATCCGGTGGTGGCGCGGCAGTCGTTCGCGGATGGACTCGATCTCGCTCGGGTCGAATCCGGGCTCGATGGCGCGGATCCGCTCGACGAGCGGCGGGTGGGTCGCCAGCATCCGGCGCGAGAGGCCCGAGGCGAAGAGCATGTGCCCGATCTCCTCCGTCTCGGCTGTGAGCGTCGATCCCGCTTGAGCGGCACCGATCTTCTTCAGCGCACCGGCGATCCCGCCAGGCTCGCGGGTGAACTGAACCGCGGAGGCATCGGCGAGGAATTCGCGTTGACGTGACACCGAGGCCCGGATCAGGCGCCCGAAGAAGAGTCCAACGTAGCCTGTGATGATCAGGGCGAGGCCGATCGCGACGACCGCCGCGGTCACCTTGCTGGTCCGTGAGTGACGCACCGAGAGCATGAGACGGCCGATCATGGCGAGCACCAGGATCCCGAACAGGATGCCCATGAGCCTGATATTGAGCCGCATGTCGCCGTTGAGGATGTGCGAGAACTCATGGGCGACGACGCCCTGAAGCTCTGCTCGGCTCAGGCTATGCAAAGCGCCCCGGGTGACGGCGATGGCTGCGTCCGTGGGCGAGTAGCCGGCGGCGAAGGCGTTGATGCCTTCCTCCTTCTCTAGGACATAGATCTCGGGTACGGGCACACCGGAGGCGATGGCCATCTCCTCGACCACGTTCCGCAGCCGTTGCAGGTGGGGGTCCCCGGTGTCGGAGCTCACCAGCACGCCGCCGACGCTGCGGGCAACGCCCCCGCCGCCACTGCGTAGGGTCAGGATCCGGAACAGACTGGTCATACCGATGGCTCCTGCGGTCAGAAGCGAGACCCAGATCAAGAGGTGGGCGTTCTCTTGGAGGGACGGTACCGAGAACAGCGGTTGTGCCGGATCGCCGCCGAACCCCAAAAAGATCAGCACGGTCAGGTCGACGACCGCGACGATGCTGACCACGGCCAGGATAAAAAGGACCACCAGGAGACGCGTACGACGCCGAGCGCGGTCCTGGTGCTCGAAGAAGTTCATTGGTTAATCCGCGTCTCTCATTTGACGTGTCGTCTTCGTCTCGGGGCGATCTTGGCCGGTCAATAGGTGTCGGACCAAAGGTGCTCAAGTCGTGAAAACATCGGAAATCGACCTCAACCGCGTTCGGTTGTGGCCATGTTCAGCGGCTGGGCCAAGCTTGACTCGAAACATCAGGGATCACCTCGGACGCGGTTTAGAAAGAGACCTGAATGGCCTCCCGTTTCTGCGGCTCCTCGATGTCCAGTAACTGGGCGGACTCGAACCCGAAGCGCTGGGCGATCAGGTTGTTCGGGAAGACCTCGCGCAGATTGTTGTAACCCATTACCGCGTCGTTGAATGCCTGGCGGGCGAAGGCGACCCGGTTCTCGGTGCTGACCAATTCCTCCGAGAGCTGCATCATGTTCTGGTTCGCTTTGAGGTCCGGGTATGCCTCGGAGAGCGCGAATAGCTTGCCCAGGGCCCCTGCCACTCCCTGCTCGGACTGAGCCAGTCGCTGCATGGCCGCCGCATCGGCTGGATTGGCGGCCGCTTGCTTCAGGCTCCCGACTGCCTGGTTCCGGGCCTGGATGACGGCCTCGAGCGTCTCGCGCTCGTGGGTCATGTAGCGCTCGGCGACCTTGACCAGGTTCGGGATCAGGTCATAACGGCGCGTGAGCTGAACGTCGATCTGAGCAAACGCATTCTTGTAACGATTGCGCCCTGCGATCAGACGGTTGTAGATGCCAATGGCGACGACCGCCACCAGCAGGATCAATCCAAGCAGTACCCATCCCATCGGTGTATCCCCACATTGGTCAAAATGTCAGGAGAGCCGCCAAACTCGGACGGCCAGCGTCCAGCCCTGCTCTCGAGCAGTCTTCGGCAATGCGGCGAAAGGCTAGCACACTCCCGCCGATCGAGTCCGGCGGGATCGGCTTTCAGCGGAGGAGGAGTGGATCTCACGTCGAGACGCAAAGAGCGCTGTGGTTTTTGACGCTCTATCATCGAAGACCTAATCCGGGTCGGCAGCGGAGATCCTTGGTCGTTGCAGGGTCGAGAGCCGACTTGAAACAACGCATATCCTTCGGGACGCGGTTGAAACGAGAGGAGTTGGTATGGCACGCATCAAGCTTGAGTTTCCGAATGGCGAGGGACAGACCCTGGTCGGTCTGCTCGAGACACCTCCGGATCGGGTGCCCACGGTGCGTTACGCGCTTTTCGCGCACTGCTTCACCTGCAGCAAGGACATCGCTGCGGCGACCCGGATCAGTCGGGCCCTGGCCGCGCGCGGCATTGCCGTCCTGCGCTTCGACTTCACGGGGCTCGGCAATAGCGATGGTGACTTTGCCAATACCAACTTTTCATCCAACGTGGCCGATCTCCTCGCCGCGGCGCGCAAGCTCGAGCGGGATTACGAGGCCCCGGCGCTGCTCATCGGGCATAGCCTGGGCGGGGCGGCCGTCTTGGCGGCGGTGCCGCAGCTCCCGTCCGTCGAGGCGGTCGTGACGATCGCGTCCCCGGCGACTGCCTCGCATGTTCAGCATCTCTTCAGCGGGGCCCGCGGACAGTTGGAGGAGACCGGAGAGGCGGAGGTGCAGATCGGTCTGCGGCGGTTCCGAATCCGCAAGCAGTTGCTCGAAGACCTGGATCGGTATGCCTCTGCAGATCACATTCGAGACCTCAATCGCGCCCTCTTGGTCTTTCATTCGCCGCTTGACACCATCGTGTCGATCGAAGAGGCGGCCAAGATCTATCAGGCAGCCCGACACCCCAAGAGCTTCATTTCGCTCGATAAGGCCGATCATCTCCTCACCAATCGCGAAGATGCTGAGTATGTCGCGGAGACCTTGGTGGCCTGGGCGAGCCGTTATCTCGGGCTCGGCCGGCACGGGTTCGAGCAGAGTATCGGCACGGCGCCGCAAGTGTCCGAAGATGAGGTCCTGGTCACCGAGCTGGATACCCGCTTTCTACGCGGACTCTATACCCATCGACATCAGTGGCTTGCCGATGAGCCGAAGGCGATCGGCGGCTCGGATCTGGGTCCCACGCCATACGATCTCCTCCTGATGTCCCTCGGCGCTTGTACCTCCATGACATTACGGATGTATGCCAGGCACAAGGGGTTTCCGTTGGACGACATCGAGGTGCGTCTGAGCCACGGACGCATCCACGCAGAGGACTGCCGCGATTGCGACCAGGCGGACGGCAAGGTCGAGCGCATCCTCATGCGCCTTAACATCCACGGCGCGCTGAGCAAGGAGCAGCGCGCGCGCCTGCTCGAGATCGCCAGCCGCTGCCCGGTCCATCGCACACTGGCCGCCGGCCCAGTCATCCAGACCAGTTTCGAAGAGGAGCCGCCATTCTGATCAAAGACTTGGCAGATGGGCTGCGGAGCTTTCACCTGTATAGGGGCAGGGGTATCCGGGTTTCGCTGACGCGATACCGATGATCTGTCATCCTTGACAAACGTCAGCACGCGATTCGAAAACACGCTTTCCGAACCGATCCATGTCCCGCGGGAAAGGCTGATGAGATCCGCGTATCCCGAATGGACCTAGTTGCTCTTGTCGGAGTCCGGAGCTGACGCGAGCTTGAGATAGCGTCCATGCATCTGCTCGACCTGTGCCAGTAGGGCTGGGAGATCATTGCTGTTATCGATGATGTCGTCGGCCCGAGCCAGACGCTCGGTGCGCTCGATCTGACTGGCGATGATGCACAGAATGTCGGCCTCGGCCAGGCCACTGCGTTGACGGACGCGCTCGATCTGGATCGGCTCGGGGACATCGACGACCAAGGTCCGATCGACGAGGTTCTGTTGGTTGGTCTCGAACAATAGTGGGATGACCAATACGGCGTAAGGCGCATCGAGCACGGCGAGCCGCTCGAGCATCCGCTCTTTGATCCGCGGATGCAGGATCCCCTCCAGCCGCCGGCGTGCATCCGGATCGTCGAACACCAGACGACGCAGGGCGTCGCGGTCGAGTCGGCCGTCCGTCTGGATGACCTCGGCGCCGAAGGTCGCTGCGATCCGGGCCAGGCATGGGTCGCCCGGCTCTGTCAATTCGCGCGCGATGCGATCCGTGTCGATCACCCCGGCACCGCGCGCCGCCAATGCGTCAGCGGCGGTCGATTTGCCGCTCCCGATGCCTCCGGTCAAGCCAATCACGAGCATCTGATCGAGACCTCTCCGAGACGAGCAATCCGAGGCCGCGTCCGGATCAAAAACTGTGGATCTCACGCTGGACTCGGTTCAGAACCCGACGGTCTGAAGATAGGCTCGATTGATCTGCTCGCCCCAGATCAGACTGATCCATCCGGCCGACGCGAGAAAGGGGCCGAATGGCATGGGTGCTCCCCGCTCATGGCGCCCGCTCATGATCAGGATGACGCCGAGCACGGCCCCCGTGAAGGCCGACAGCAGGATGATCTGGGGCAGATACTGCCAGCCCAGCCAGGCGCCGAAGAGGGCCAAGAGCTTGAAATCACCATAGCCCATCCCTTCTTTCCCGGTGGTGAGCCGAAACAGATGAAAGACCAACCAAAGACTCAGATAGCCTGCGACTGCACCGATGATGGCCGAGTAGGTGTCGGTGAAGACACCGAAGAGGCTGAGGATGAGCCCGAGCCACATGAGTGGTAGGGTGATGCTGTCCGGCAAAAGCTGGGTATCGTAATCGATCACCGCGAGCGCGATCAGCGCCCAGGTCAGCAGCAGGGCTGGGGCGGTCTGCAACCCGAGTCCGAATTGAAGGACGACGATCAGGGTCAAGAGTGCGGTGAAGGTCTCGACCAGGGGGTACCTCAGGCCGATCCCGGTGCCGCAGGATGAGCAGCGCCCGCGCAGGAGGACGTAGCTCAGCACCGGTATATTCTCGTGGGCGCGGATCCGATGGCCGCAGTGAGAGCAAGTGGAGGGCGGATGTGCGAGCGACAGGCGTTTTTGGTCCGGCTGGCCGGCCGGGGGCTCCGCGCCCGAAAGCTCAGCGCAGTCGCGCGCCCAATCGGCCTCGAGCATGCGAGGTAGCCGCAAGATGACGACGTTGAGAAAACTGCCGACGATCAAGCCAATCAGTATCGTGACCGAATAGAGCAGGAGTGGTGTTTGCTCGAAGACTTCAATCCAATCCATGCGAGGCCCCCTGGCCGCCGGACGCGGTCTAAACCACCGCGGCGAGTTTGAAGATCGGCAGGTACATGGCGATGATCAGACTGCCGACGAGTCCGCCGATGACGACCATGATCATGGGCTCGAGCAGGCTGCTCAGACTATCCACTGCATTGTCGACCTGCTCTTCATAGAAGTCGGCCACCTTCGCCAACATGTCGTCCAGCGAGCCGGATTCCTCTCCGATGGCTGTCATCTGAATGACCATGTGCGGGAAGAGCTCCTGCTGACGCATCGAGAGCTGCAGCGATTGGCCAGTCGCCACCTCTTCCCGCATCTTGAGAACGGCATTCCGGTAAAGGATATTGCCGGTGGCGCCCGAGACCGAATCCAGGGCCTCGACCAATGGGACGCCGGCCGCGAACATGGTCGACAGGGTGCGGGCGAAACGGGCAAGCGCAGCCTTGTGCAGGATCGGGCCGATGACGGGGATCTTGATGACGGCGCGATCGACCGCCTCGCGAAATCGGCGCGAGCGTTTGAATACATAGGCAAGGCTATAAGAGAGCGTGCCCAGACCAATGATGACCGCCCACCACCACTGTTGCAGCATGTCCGACAGGCCGATGACCATTAGGGTGAAGGCGGGTAGATCGGCTCCGAAGCTCGAGAACAGGTCCTTGAATTGCGGGATCACGAAGATCAGGAGGACCGCGCTGACGGTGATGGCGACCGCAATGACCGCCAACGGGTAGAACATGGCCTTCTTGATCTTGCCCTTGATGGATTCGGTCTTTTCCTTGTAAGTCGCGATCTTGTCGAGCAGCACGTCGAGCACGCCGGCCTGCTCGCCAGCGGCGACCAGGTTGCAGACCAGGTCATCGAAATAGAGAGGGTACTTGCGCAGGGCCAGTGCCATCGAAGTCCCGCTCTCGATGTCTTTCTTGATGGCCAGGAGCATCTCCTGCATGGACGGGTTCTCGTGGCCACGCCCGACGATGTCGAACGCCTGTACCAGTGGCACGCCGGCGGACATCATGGTTGCGAGCTGGCGACTGAACATGGCCAGGTCGGTGCTCGTGATCTTTTTCTTGCCGCAGAAGAGTGGCTGGGGTTTCTTCTTGACCTTGGTCGGGGTGACACCTTGTCGGCGTAGGTCGGCCCGAACCATCGTCATGCTGGGTGCGCGGGTCTCGCCCGTGACCTTTGCGCCGCGCCGATCCCGGCCCTCCCATGTGAAGACGTAAGCCTTTTCCGTTTGGGGTTTGGGCTTGGTTTTAGTGAGGGTTGCCATGGCGATTGCCGTCATTCCTTGGTGACGCGGTTGAGCTCCTCGAGGCTGGTCAGACCCGCCTTGACCTTTCGCAGACCGGACTGTCTGAGGTCGGCGATACCTTCGCGATGGGCCTGGTCGGCCAGTTGCATCGCGTTGCCGCCCTCGAGGATCAGATGCTGGATGGTTTCGGACACCGGCATGACTTGAAAGATGCCGACGCGCCCTCGGTAGCCCTTGGTGCAGCGTTCACATCCGACGGGTCCGTAGACGACGACGCCTTCTTCGATATCCTCCTCGGTGAAGCCTTCTTGGCGAAGCGCTTCATGTGGGATGTCTTCCGGGGCCTTGCAGTGTGGACAGAGACGCCGGGCGAGCCGCTGGGCCATGATCAGCAAGACCGAGGAGGCGATATTGAAGGGCGCGACACCCATGTTCGCGAGACGTGTCAGGGACTGTGGGGCGTCGTTGGTGTGCAGTGTAGACAGCACGAGATGGCCGGTCTGAGCCGCCTTGACCGCGATCTCGGCGGTTTCGAGGTCGCGGATCTCGCCGACCATGACGATGTCCGGATCTTGGCGCAGAAAGGCCCGAAGCGCAGCAGCGAAGGTGAGCCCCGTTTTGGGGTTCATATTGACCTGGTTGATCCCGGGCACCTGGATCTCGACCGGATCCTCGACCGTCGAGATATTGATATCCGGCTGATTGAGTAGATTCAGAGCGGTGTAGAGCGACACCGTCTTACCTGACCCGGTTGGGCCCGTGACCAGGATCATCCCATAGGGTTTGTGTATCGCCTTGAGGAATGCCTCGCGCTGGTCGGGCTCGAAGCCCAGGGCTTCGATGCCGACCTGGGCCGATGCGGATTCCAGAATACGCAGGACGACCTTCTCGCCATAGAGCGTCGGCAGTGTGTTGACACGAAAATCGATATCGCGAGTCTTGCTCACCTTGAGCTTGATCCGCCCATCCTGCGGGACGCGGCGCTCGGCGATATTCATCCGCGACATCACCTTGAGTCGGGCAACGAGGCGTCCCGAGATCTTGAGCGGCGGGTTCGCGACCTCGCGCAACATGCCGTCTTGGCGGAAACGGACCCGGAAGAATTTTTCGTAGGGCTCGAAGTGGATATCCGAGGCGCCGACCGAGATGGCATCGATCAGCACCTTGTTGACATAACGCACGATCGGCGCCTCGTCGATGTTGGCGTCCGCCTCATCGCGGAGATCGTCATCGTCCTGGGCGATCTCGAGCGTGTCGAGGTCCGCGTCCATGATGTCGGTCATGGTCGTGTCCTGGGCCTCGATCGCCGCCTCGATCGCGGCTTTGAGCTTGTCTTCCTCAACGAGCACGGCGTCGGTGGCCAGCCCTGTATTGAAACGGATCTCCTCGAGTGCCTGATGGTTGGTTGGATCGGACAGCGCCAGGAAGAGCCGATTACCGCGCCTGAACACCGGGAGCGCGCGGTGTTTCCGGATCAGACGCTCGGCAACCAGATCGAGTGGAAGATTCAGCAGATCCATGGCCTGGAGGTCGAGCAGCGGTACGCCGAATTCGTGCGATGCCGCTACGGCGATTCGCCAGCTGTCGAGCAGTTTTTGCTCGACCAGATAGGAGACGAAGGCCTGCCGACGTCGCGTTGCCTCGCCATTGGCAGCGATCGCCGTCTCCTCGGTCAGCAGATGGTCACGCACCAGGCGCAGGGCGAGCCCCGAGAGCTTTTCCTTGTCCTGCTGTTCAGTCGCCATGGCTGGTTTGCCGGTCGAACGTCAACGGTTGACCGAGAAGGCGAGTCTGACGTTGTTGGCGACCAGGCCGTTGTCCTTTTGCTCGCTCTCGTTGAGATAGAATTCCAGGGCGGTTTCGCGGTTCATCAAGAGATCCTCCGTGACCTCGTCTGCCAGCTCATTGACGTGACAAAAGATGCTGGTGTAGGGCGAATCCTCGTCGCGTGGATCCGTGATCCAAAGATTCGGGGAGATGTGATCCATGATCCTGAGGAAACCGTAGCCCTTCTCGGCAAACCATTTTGTGCAGACGCCCCTGACGCAGGATCCGGGTTTGCCCCACTCGTTGCGTGGCTCGTAGGAGATGGGTAAGAGGTCCGGGATCAGAAATCCGGAGTAATAGGCGTCGACCTGTTGCTGCAATTGGCGCGAGACATTCTTGAAGCCGATCAACTCGACTCGGCAGCCGGTGTTCTGGAGCGCCTCGACGACCTGCAGGAAATCGCCGTCCCCTGTGACCAACAGAACCTGGTCCAGCTTGTTGGCCTGCAGCATGGCATCGACTGCCATATCCAGGTCTGCGTTGGCCTTCGTGGTCACGTTGCCGCTTTCGTCGGTATAGCGACGGACCAGCTTGACGGTGATCTTCCAGCCGAAGTCCCTCACCATTTGTTGATAGGTCTGAGCCTTCTTCCTGTACTCCAGGTCCTCGCGAGCTCGCTCCGCGTCGAAGGCCATGTAGGTGTTCAATCGCTGCAGGACGGCCCCTTCGCGAGCCGCGAAGCGTCGCAGGACGTCATAGCGCATCTGATAACCGCCGTTGTAACGGACATTCTCGGCGTCGACAAAGACGCCGACTCGGAAGCTCGAGCTCATAGATAGTGACTTCGCATTCAATGTGCGGCCATCGGCGGTCGCCCCGGATTGGGACCGAGACGATCGCCTTCCGCCGCCGTATACTTTCAGCCCCCAGCCACCTGCCGTCCATGGTCCGCATGACCGCTGCGTGGGCTTCCCTGTCCACTGGTCTGAATCCGCTGGGGGG
>RRYU01018968.1_pt1 | contig 21375 bp, 19 predicted proteins | sample 2162651 | NCBI WGS metagenome assembly RRYU01 (sample SAMN10267283, study PRJNA491782) | microbial mat metagenome | isolation source: biomat in the production well | place: Japan: Minami-Kanto gas field, natural gas well KTG3 | collected 2017-06 | reverse complement strand
AACTACCGGCAGGGAACTATCGGCAGGGAACTATCGGCAGGGAACTATCGGCAGGGAACTGCCACCCATTCCGAGCCGGTAGTTCCCTGCCGATAGTTCCCTGCCAATACTTGGGATTGACAACCCAAATAGCATCGATTAGGAAATTACCACTAACCGGGCCCGAGGCCCCATCCATAGGAGGATATCAATGCCGAGCATTGAGGAACGCATCATCGCGATCATCGAGAAGGAATTGGGCGTCAACACAGAGCAGATCACCGACAGTGCCTCCTTCATCGAGGATCTGGGCGCGGACTCCCTGGACACCACCGAACTGATCATGGCTTTCGAGGAAGAATTCGGTCTGGAAATTTCCGACGAAGATGCCGAGAAGCTGACCACGGTAGGCGCCGTGAAGACCTATCTGAAGGAGCACGCCCCCGCTTAGCGTGGGCGTCATTTCCGGAGGAAGACATGGAACGTCGAGTCGTCATCACTGGACTTGGAATGGTCTCACCGGTGGGCAATAGCCGTGAGGATACCTGGAAGAATTTGCTCGCGGGAAAATCCGGTGGCAATCTCATTCAGGCTTTCGACACGGAAGCTTATTCGGTGAAAATCGCCGCCGAGGTGAAGGATTTCGATCCTTCCTCGGTGATCGACGCCAAGGAAATGAAGATCTGGGATCGCTATGCCCAGTTCGCCATCGTGGCCGCCGAGGAAGCTCTGGCCGACGCGGGTCTTATCGACGATAAGCCCGATGGCGATCTAGTGGGTGTGATCATCGGTTCGGGTATCGGAGGTATGAACACCTTCGAGAAGAACCATCGCGCTCTCGTGGAACGCGGACCGCGACGAGTGAGTCCCTTCTTCGTCCCCATGATGATTGGCGACATCGCCTCGGGGCTCTTTTCCATGCGCCATGGATTCCGTGGTCCCAACTTCGGTGTGGTTTCCGCATGTGCCACGGGCGCACACGCTCTGGCGGACGCTGCCCTGCAGATCAAGGCGGGCCGCGCGGAAGTCATGGTTTGCGGTGGTGCCGAGGCCACCATATCGCCTATGGCGGTGGCGGGCTTTGGCAACATGAAGGCCATCAGTGCGCGAAACGACGAACCCGAGCGAGCCAGCCGGCCCTTCGACGCCGAGCGCAATGGCTTCCTTATGGGTGAGGGCGCTGGCGTTCTCATCCTCGAGGAATACGAGCGCGCCAAGGCGCGTGGGGCCAAGATCTACGCGGAAGTGATGGGGGCGGGCCTGACCGCCGATGCCCATCACATTACCGCGCCGCATCCCGAGGGCCTTGGTGCTCGAAACGCCATGGCCATGGCCATGCGCGAAGGGGGCATTGAAATGGAGCAGGTGGGCTACATCAACGCTCACGGCACCAGCACGCCTTTCAACGATCGCACCGAGACGGCCGCCATCAAGGGTTTCTTCGGCGATCATGCCTACAAGCTCAAGGTGAGCAGCACCAAGTCCATGACCGGGCACCTTCTGGGCGCCGCCGGTGGCTTGGAGGCCGGGATCACGGCCATGGTTTTGGACCAGGGAAAGATTCCTCCGACCATCAACTACGAGAATCCCGATCCGGACTGCGATCTAGACTATGTGCCCAATGCAGCCATCGACCATGAGGTGGATTTTGCCATGAGCACATCCTTGGGATTTGGAGGCCACAACGTCGTGCTGCTTCTGGGCAAAGACCCCGGCCGGCGATAGATCACAACGAGGGGGAATGGCTCTGGCACTGGAATGGCTGAGACGGCTACTAAGCGCACTCTCCAAGGCCAGCGGCCCGGAGTTGCCAGGTATCGATCTGGATGGATTCCAAGAACGTCTTGGCTATCGGTTCAAGGAAATCGATCTTCTGGTTCTTGCCCTCAGCCATCGCTCCTGGATTCACGATCGTGGCCTTGAACGCTACAAGAGTAACGAACGATTGGAATTCCTGGGCGACTCCGTCCTGGGCCTCCTCATCAACGAAACCCTGTTCAACGAAAACCCCGACATGGCCGAGGGCGACCTGACCATGCGCAAAAGCCTATTGGCCAGCCGCAAGGTTCTGGCGGATGTGGGGGCCGAGCTGGGGCTGAGTGAAGTGATTCTACTCAGTCCCAATGAACGGGACAGTGGCGGCGCCATGCGTGATTCCATCCTGGCAGATGCTGTAGAGGCCGTTCTTGGGGCAGCCTACCTGGACGGTGAACTTCGAGCGGTACGCCCCATCATCACCAAGTACATCCTCGATCGACGAAGTCAGTATCTGGACAGCGACGAGCTCCAGAACTTCAAGTCTTTGTTGCAGGAAAGGGTTCAGGCTGAAAGTCAAAACCCGCCTCGCTATCGTGTGGAGAGCACCGAGGGCCCGGATCATTCCAAGGAATTCCGCGTGCAGGTGCTCATTGGCGGCGAGGTCATCGCCACGGGCATAGGCATGTCCAAAAAGGACGCCGAGAAGGAAGCCGCCCGCCTGGCCCTGGAGGTTTTAGACGCCAAGTCCGGGCCGTCCGCCACAAGCTCCGATTGATCTTTCCCCGCAATCTCGCTAGGCTTACTCTCAAGGATGGATGATCACCAATCCAATTGGGGGTCGGTAATCATCCTGATCTATGAAAAGCACAAAACTTCACACTCCCGTGCTAGTTTTGGACGCCGGTTTCCAGCCGGTGAATGTCGTACCGGTGCGCCGGGCCATGGTGCTGCTTTGCAAAGGGAAGGCCGTGGCCGTGGAGGAGTCGGATCAGGATCTGCACTCTGCCCAGAGCGTTTGGAAAATGCCGGTGATCATCCGACTACTCATATCCGTGGCCCATCGAGTCTATCGCGTGGTGAGGGTGAAGCTGAACAGGCGGAATTTGTTCGGGCGGGATCGATATCGCTGCCAGTATTGCGGGGACGAGGAGGGGCCTTTCACCATTGATCATGTGGTGCCCAAGAGCCGGAAAACGCCAAGCTACCCGGGCGGCGGGCCGACCACGTGGGAAAACTGCGTCACGGCCTGCATTCCCTGTAATCGTAGAAAAGGTGGGCAGCTGCTTTCGGAGACGGACATGAGGCTCAAGCATGTTCCCCGGGAGCCCCACTGGTTGCCGCCGGTACTTTTCCAGCGCTTTCTCAAGCCCTCGTTGCATCCCAGTTGGAACGACTACCTCTTCAACGGAAAATAACTATCGGGCCGAGTCTTCAATTTGAGCCTCGGCTCTGGCGTCCAGAAAATCCCTGAGCAATTCACACAGCTTCACAAGCTTCTGCGGCAAGACCAGGTCGGGGCTGTCCTCGGGCTGATGGTAGCCGGCATGAAAGCCTCCAAAGAGAAAGACCGAAGGCACTCCGGCCTGTGCGAAGGGGAAGTGATCGCCCGCCCGCTCGAAGATCGGACCCTGCCCCCGTTCCACATGGAATTTCAAGGCCGAGGCGAAATATTCCAATGCCATCGCGGCCTCAGAATCCGCTTCGGACCAGAGCATGAGCAAGTCGGGATTCAGGGCCGAAGGATCGCGTAAATGCCGGTAGTGATTCACACCGGCGCGGCCCACAGTATCGAGATTGATCACCAATTCAGGGTCTTCCATGCTCGCGAGATAGGCACGAGCACCCAGCATGCCTTCTTCTTCAGCATCGCTAAACAGAAAACGAAGTTCAAAAGGATATTGACGCTGCGCCAGAAGCCGCGCTGTCTCGAGCAGCACAGCCACGCCGCTGCCATTGTCGTTGGCGCCGGGATAGTAGCCATCGTCAGTCGGACCCAGATGATCATAGTGCGCCACCAATAGCAGCACCGGCCCTTCATCGCATTCGGGCAATCGATAGAGCAGATTGCCGCCCTGAGTGCTGAAAGGCTCCAGCTTCGGAATCTCCAGGTGCCAGGCTTCAAGGCTCTGGGCCAGGGCATCTCGCAATTCCAGAGATCCATAGAGAAGGATGGGTCTCGCCTCGGTGCCGGGTGCATAGTGAACTGCCAAATCACCGGCCTCGGCGCGTGATCGATAACGATCAAACATCCCATGCTCGTCATCGGGATGGGGCAACAGGATCAAAGCACTGGCGCCGGCCGCGGCCGCTTCATCCAGCAGCTTCGAAGGGGATTCTCCTGCGGCGGGATTGAAGTCGCGAAAAAGTATCTCATACTCGAAGCAATGGGGAGCCGCATCGGCCGCGTCCCAGTGCTTCAGGTCACCTCGTTTTTTGGCAAGGGGACCATCGCTTTTCACGATGAGTTCGAAATCCATTTCCTTGGGGCCATGGAGCGCGGCTCTCAGATTCATCCAGCGAAAACCTCTCACCTGAAATGCCTGAACTGGGCTATCCCAATCCGATAGGGGTAGCAAGCCGGCGCTCGTGGCCTCATTCCGCAGCCATTCCTGGGCTGAGAGGTTGCCAGGGCTTCCCAGGAGGCGGCCCTGGAAGTCGGGGGAGGCAAGGGTCTCAACAGTGCTCAATAGGCGCTGAGCGTCGGGCAAGGGCTCTGCTGAGAGGCTAGAAATGAGGGCCAGAAGAAAGATACTGGATACCATAAGAAATCGGGACATAAGGGCTCCAAGGCTTGGGACTAAGCTAGGCTAACGAGAGAGGAGAATGAATGCAACCTGAATGACCAAAAGGGCTTGCCCCGGCCGGGTGCCTGTTTTAATATCCCTCGGCACGCTCTTGCAGCTGATTCCACGAGCCTAATTCGAGGTAATGCGATGTCTGGAAAAGCCGGCCTGTTGCCGCGCCTTATTTTGCTCCTGATCGTCTCTTCCCTGGTTCTTGTGGCTTGCTCCACCGACGAGACAAGCACAGCTCCCACGGAAAGCGGACCGGTTATCAAGCCCCTTGCTTCCAGCGACTGGCCCATGGAAGATGGGAATTGGTGGACCTTCCGCCGTGTGCTCAAGACCGAACCGCTGGTTTTCGGAATCATCGGCTATCAGGACTACAATCTGCAGATGGCCGCCGAGCTTGAGTGGGACGATGAAACTCCCCTGGATTTCCTCTACTCGCCTTACATCCACATCGAACTCGATGGAACGGTGGAAACAGGTTCCGGGACGGCGCAGGTTATGCGGGGCACTCGCTCATCGGAATTGATGGGCGAGGGAAACATCATCAACCAGATCGAATTGTGGATGTCCAAAGACGCATCGGGTGTTCGCTACCTGGGCGAAAATGCTGATGCGGCGGACGACAGCCTGTACTGGACGGGCGAACCTTTCGACCTGGTTCATTTTGGCGAAACCCGTTGGATTGAAGTCCTGGAAGATTTCACGGGCACCGAAGCCGGCATGGCTTCCATGGGTGAAGTTCTGGGCTTCGGCGGTCCTATTGATATCGATTTCGATTCTCCGCCCAACGATGCAACGCGCTTCTGGCCCGACTCACTCTTTTCCTATTCCCTGGTCCACAAGATGGTGGGCGTTGAGGATGTGGATTACGACTCCCGATTCAGCTACGGCGAAATTGACTACTTCCCCGCCTTGGCCGACACCGTCATCGAAGATTGCAAGTGGCTCATGGAGGGCATCGAGTACGATGTGCATCTAACCAATCAGCGCAATCCCGATGCAGGTCCCGGCGAGTCTGGATTGCCTGACAATTACATTCCGGATCGCAATCGCCGGGTAACGGTTTTCCAGCCGCGCAGGCTCTTCCTTTTGGCTCCCAATTTGGGACCCATTCGCATCGTCACGTATCGTGATATGGATTGGATGCTCAGCGCCGCACCTCTTACCGATACTGAACTGGAGTTCCCGCCGGACTTCATGGAAGTCGACTATCTGCTCGATTCGAATCTGCTGCCCTAGGGGCCGGATTCTTCGATATCGGCAAGCGCATTACGTCCGCGGCTCAGGTCGCGGACGTTTTCTTTGAGGGTATCCGCCAAGGATGCTGGAAGGCGCAAATCCACATGGAAGCCATCCTCACGATAGTCGAGCTTCTGAATACGGCCCTCATAACGAGCCAGCAGAGCGCGCAGGTCGCCCTCAAACTCAAAAGGCAGGGTTCCGGTCAGGCGACGAGTCTGCATCCTCTCAGCGCGCTCTGCATTGCTGAGTGACAGTGCAGCAGCTTCTCCGTAAGCCCGGATCAGCCCACCCACACCGAGCTTGGTGCCACCAAACCAGCGCATCACCACGACAAGAAGATCGGAGAGGCCCGAAGAATTCATGGCCCGCGCCATGGGGGCCCCGGCGCTACCGGCGGGCTCACCATCGTCGGAATTTCGCTCGAGCAATTGTTCGGGGGATCCCAGTCTGAGGGCCCAGCAGTAATGGCTGGCGCCCTTATGATCATCCTCCAGGCGGCTGCGGATGGCCCTAGCTTCGTCCTCGCTATGCACAGGAAAAGCCAGGGCCAGGAAGCGCGAGCCCTTGATCTTGATTTCGGCACTGCTGGGCGCCGCGAGAATGGCATAAGCGTCAGGATGCATTAGATTGCGAGCATGGGCTTTTCCCGTCCCCAAGGCAAGGCTGAAGGTGCTTGTGATAGATCCCCAGCTTTGCTAAGAGGAAGGCTGACTCAAGCGATTCGAGGTGAAGGATGAAGGTTCCACAGCTGGATTTGCGTGCGCAATTCGAATCCATTCGTGACGAAGTGATGGAAGCGGTGAGCGAAGTTTTTGAGAGCCAATACTTCATTCTTGGCCCCAATGTGCAGAATTTCGAAAAGGAAGCGGCGGAGTATCTGGGCGCTGCCGATTGTGTGGGAGTGTCCAGTGGAAGCGATGCCCTGCGCATCGCCCTGGCCGTGCACGATGTGGGGCCCGGTGACGAAGTGCTTCTACCCAGCTTCACCTTCTTTGCCACGGCGGGGGCCGTGGTTCATCTGGGCGCAAAACCGGTTTTCGTGGATGTGGACGAAGACTATCTCATGGATCTGGGGGATGCCTGGAGGCGGCGAAGCAGCAAAGCCAAGGCTGTCATTCCCGTACACCTCTATGGCCTGCAGGCGCCCATGGAAAGTTTGAATACCTGGGCGAAAGATCTGGGTCTGGCGGTCATCGAAGACGCGGCCCAATCCTTCGGGGCAAGGCGCGCTGAAGGTGCTTCGGGCACTTTGGGCGACGCAGGCGCAGTGAGTTTCTTCCCCAGCAAAAATCTGGGAGGAGCCGGTGACGGTGGGCTCATCGCTTTTCGTGATACCGAGAAAGCGGCCCGCGCGCGAAGTTATCGCATGCATGGCGAGAGTCGCAGGTACCACCACGAGGAAGTGGGGGTCAATGGCCGCTTGGATGCGCTTCAGGCGGCGGTGTTGCGGGTGAAGATGCGTCACCTGGACGATTGGAATTTGGAGCGCCGCCAAGTGGCCGCCAAGTATGAAGCCCGTTTCGCCGCGAGTACGGTGGCGGAATTCGTGACGCGGCCAAATCTGCCCGAGGGCGGCGAGCACGTGTTTCATCAGTACACCATCCGCACTCCTAGGCGGGATGAACTGCTAGCCCATCTTCAGGAGCGGGAAATCGGCTGCGGCGTGTATTATCCCGTGCCTCTCCACAAGCAGAATTGCTTCGCCGATCTGCCGGGTCTTCCTGCGAGTTTGCCTGTTTGTGAAAAGCTGGCCGAGGAAGTGCTGTCGCTGCCCATTTATCCGGAGCTTAGCGAAGATCAGCAGAGTTTCGTGGTGGATAGCATCGCAGAATTCTACGCCTAGCTAGCGCCACGGCGTGAGTTGGCGCGCTCTTGATCGGCGAATTGCAATTCGTAGAGGTGACGGTAGAGCCCATCCTTGCGTAGCAGTTCCTCGTGACGTCCCTCTTCCAGCAATTCCCCGTGATGCATCACAATGATGCGATCAGCCGCCCTGATTGTGGAAAGCCGATGGGCCACGGTAAGGCTGGTGCGACCGGTGAGCAATCGCTCGAGGCCTTCTTGAATCCACTGCTCGGTTTCACTGTCCACGGAACTGGTCGCTTCGTCGAGAATGAGTATGGCCGGGTCGAAGGCTAGGGCTCGCGCAAAGGCGATGAGCTGTTTCTGTCCCGTGGAAAGCCCGCCGCCGCGCTCCTCCAAGCGAGTTTCATAGCTCTCCGCCATGCGTTCGATGAATCGATGGGCACCAACGGTTTCCGCCGCCTCGCGAACACGATCCATGCTGATTCGCGAATCTCCCAGGTGAATGTTCTCAGCCACGGTGCCCGGGAAAAGGAAAACATCCTGCTGGACGAGGGCCAGATGACGACGCAGATCGCCGGGCGCCAGATCGCGCAGATCAGTACCATCCAGAAGAATGTGACCCTTCACGGGATCATAAAAGCGCAGGAGTAAACTGAGCAGGGTGGTCTTTCCACTTCCGGTCAATCCCACCATGGCCAGACGCTCACCGGGCTTCACATGCAGATCGAGGCCACGAAGCACGGGCTTTTCTTCTTCGTAGTGGAAGTGCAATCCCTCGAACTTGATTTCGCCACTGCACTCGGGCATGGCAACGGGATTTTTCGGTGCCCTGATCTCGGGTTTCGTGTCGAGTATGCCGAAAACGCGTTCACTGGCCGCCATGGCCGCCTGCATGATGTTGAACTTCTCGCTCAGATCGCTGATGGGCTGGAAGAAACGCCGTGCATATTGGATGAATGCCGCCAGTGCGCCCAGACTGATGCTCGAATCGCCGCCCAAAACGCGAAGCCCTCCGTACCAGAGAATCAAGGCGATGGACACGGAAGCCGTGAGTTCCACCAAAGGCCAGAATACCGAGAAATTGAAGACCGTATCCAAATGAGCCTTGGTGTGCTTCTGATTGAGTTCTCGAAAATTCTCCAGCGAGCTTTCCTCACGTCCAAAAATTTGGATGACGCTGATGCCGCTGAGGCGTTCCTGTAGATAAGCGTTGATGGCCGCGATCCGCTTTCGCACTTCGCGGAAGTTCGCCCGAAGGCGTGTGCGGAAAAAGAGTGTGAAGATGGAAATGAAGGGCAGCACGCTGAAGGTGACCAGGGCGAGACGCCAATTGAGAATGAGCAGGAAGATCATGATGCCTACGAGAAGGAAAATATCACCGAAGATGGCGATGAGTCCGCCCGTGAACATCTCATTGAGGGTTTCCACATCGCCGGTCATGCGCGTGACCAAACGCCCCACGGGATTGCGGTCGAAGAATCGGATGGAAAGCTTTTCCATGTGTGAGAAAAGCTGCATGCGCAAATCGTACATGAATCGTTGACCAAGCTTGGCCACCACAATGGCCTGGCCATAAGCCACGACGTACTCCAGGCCCAGGAAAAGCAGATAGAAAAGGGCCACGGTGACTAGGATGCCCTGATTGCCTGCGAGAATCCCGTCGTCGATGGCGATCTTCACCAGATAGGGGCCGGCCAAACCCAGGCCAGCACCCAAGGCCAGCAGAAGCACCGCGAAAATCACGCGGCCTCTTTGGGGGCGAAGGTAGGCGAGTAATCGACGCATGAGGCGCGCGTCGTAGGCCTTCACCGGGCTGGAATCTTCCTGGAAGAAATCGCTCATGCGCCGAACTCCCTGCGTTCGAGCTCATCTTCCAAAAGCTGACGATGATGAATGTCGGCGTAGAGGCCATCGAGAGCCAGCAGCTCCTCATGGCTGCCCAGTTCGGCGATGCGGCCCTCTTCCATGACGCAGATGCGTTCGGCCATGCGCAGGGTGGAGGCGCGATGCGAGATGAGAAGCACCGTGCGCTCTTCAAAATAGTCATGCAGGTTGCCGAGGATTTTCTCTTCCGTGTGGGTGTCCACACTGGAGAAGGGAGCGTCGAGAATGAGTATGGGCGCTCCGCGCAACAGGGCTCGAGCCAGGCTTACGCGCTGTTTTTGCCCACCAGATAACTTGGTGCCACGTTCGCCGACCAAGGTGTTCCAGCCTTGGGGGAACTCCTCGATTTCCTCGAGAATGCCCGCATCAAGAGCCACCTGCTGAAGTGCATGATGCTCGGCATCGGATTCACCGAAGCCCATATTGCTTTCCAGGGTTTCGCTGAAGAGCAGAGGTTCCTGACCTACCCAGGCAATTTGCTGACGCAGGTCTGCCAGTTTGAATTGGCGAATATCCTTGCCGTCCAGGAAGACCGTTCCCGGCGGCGGATCGAGAAGGCGAGGGATGAAATTCAGCAAGGTGGACTTACCGCTGCCTGTTGCGCCGGTGATGGCCAGCGAACTTCCGGCAGGAATCTCCAACTTGATGTCCTTTAGGATCTCAGTGTCACCCACAGAGAAGTTGAGACCCCGGAATTCCAGGTGCCCCTTGGAGGGAACTTCGAGTCCGTAAGGTCCGTCGCTGATTTCGGCTTGGGCATCCAGAATAGCTAGCAGGCGTATCCAGGATGCGCTGCCTCGCTGCACAATGCTGGTCACCCACCCCATGGCCGCAATGGGCCAGCTGAGCAGGATGAGATATTGCATGAAGGCCACCAAGGCCCCCAGGCTCACTCGGCCAGCTACCACGGCTTGACCGCCGAAATAGAGCACGATGATCACGGCAAGACCGCTGAACAGGCGCATGGAAGGATGGAAGAGGCCCATGAGTTTAGCCATGGCCAAATTCTGTTTGTAGTACTCGCGGTTCTCATCTTCGAAACGATCCACTTCGTGATCTTCTCGCACGAAGGCTTTCACCACACGAATTCCCGAGAAGTTTTCCTGCACTCGGGTAGTCATGGAACTGAAGCGAGCCTGGATAATCTCGAAACCCTTGTGAAGTCGGCTGCTGATTCGGAAAACCACCAGGCTCAGGATTGGGAGGGGTAGAAGTGAGAGAAGTGTAAGGCGCCAATCCAGACTGAGCATGAGAGCCAGGGCAATGGTCACCGTGACCGTGATGTTGAAGGTGTACATGATGCCGGGGCCCAGCAGCATGCGCACGGCGTTGAGATCGTTGGTGGCTCGGGCCATGAGATCGCCCACCGGAGTTTTCTGGAACCAGGGGGCGTCAAGAGATAGGAGTTTCTCGAAGAAATCGTTGCGGATGTCGTACTCGGCCTTGCGGCTGGCGCCGATCATGAGCCATCGCATGAAAAACCTGCTGATGCCTCCCAATAAAGTGAAGAGAACCAGCAAGCCCGCCTGTTGGAAAAGGTACTCCCGTGTGATCTCGTTTCCACTCGCGTTCTGAAGACCATCGATGATACCGCCCACCAAGCGGGGTATCAGCAGTGTGAAGAGGTTGGCGAATATGAGGAAGACCGCGCCCGTGACCAGCACGCCGCGATAGGGTTTGAGATAGGGTAGGAGCCGTTTCAAGTGGGAAATGCCAGAACCTCCGGAAGATTTGGCAGTCTAGCGAGCATGTCTAGGATGGGCAACCGATCATTGCTAAATGGAGTCCCGGATGGGTTTTTCCCCTGCCTTGAGAATGCGGATGCGCGCAGGGAGAAAACGCAATAAGGCATCCCAGACCATGGCCAAAATTGCGCCTTCTAGAAAGCCAAAGAAGACGTCGGCGGGATAGTGAACGCCCACATGGATGCGGCTGTATGCGATCAATAGCGGAAGAGCGAGTATGGCAATTCGCACAACTTGGGTCTTTGCGCCCAGGGCCAGAAAAATACCCACGGCGCCCATATTGGCAGCATGTGAACTGGGGAAGCTGTAGGCCGGGCCGCAGTCCACCAGTAGCTTCATGCCTTCGTAAAGCTCATGGCAGGGACGGGGGCGCATGAAGATTTCTTTGAGCACCTGGCTGTTGAGACTGTCGACGATGGCGATGAGGGGAAGGAGCCACAGTGCCCGGCGACGCCAGCCCGGCGACCTGAAAAGCAGGAAAAGGAAAAGACCCAAAATGAGAAGGCGGGACAGCAGGGTCTCATCTCGAGTAAGGGATATGAAGAAGCTGTCCAGCCAGGTGGGGGAATGAGCGCCATTGAGGGCTAAGAACAGCTTGCGGTCCAGGTCGATTAGAGCTTCCATGGAAGCATCTTAATCGGCTTCACTGATGGGCTCAAGGTCCACTTGCTCCAATTTGACCTCCGCGCTATGCTCGCGCGGAAAGGGGGAAGCATGAAAGCTCTGTGGATTATTTTAGGTGTGGTGGCGGTGATCGTGGTTGCGGTGGCCGTCATGATTTTCGTGGGAATCAGCAAGATCGACGACATGGTCATCGTGGCGGTCGAGCGTGTGGGATCGAACATCACGGGGACAACGGTCACGCTTGATGAGGCTGATATCTCCTTGAGGAGCGGTGAAGGCTCATTGCGCGGCCTGCATATCGCCAATCCGGCCGGCTACTCAGATCGCGAGGCTTTCAATCTGGAAGAGATCAGCTTCAGGGTGAACATCGAAAGTCTACGCGAAGAAGTGTTCAGGATCGACGAGATTCACGTGATCGGTCCCGTAGCATTGGTGGAGATGAACGAAGAAGGCAAATCGAACTTCGACGTCATCCAATCGAACATGAATCGGCATCGTGGTCCTGAGAAGGAAGACGAAGGCTCCGAGTACACGGAACCCAAGCGCATGCAGGTTGGACTTTTCCATACCGAGGAAGGCAGTGTCGAGACCGACGCCACGGCCATGGGTGCCGGAAGCAGTACGGTTGATCTGCCGGTCATCCGCCTGGAGGAACTTGGCGGCGAAGAGGGCTTCACCGGCGAAGAGCTGGGGAATGCAATCATGGAGGCCCTGGGTGATCAGGTTCTGCGGACGGCTGTGGAAGAGGAATTGAAACGCTTGGTGGATGAAAATCTCAAGGGCGAAGCAGGCAATGCCATCAAGGGGCTCATTGACCGCTTCAGGAACTAGGAGACTCACATGAAGGCCCGAACTTATCCCAAGATGTTTCTGGGCTTGTTGCTCTTGCTGGTTGTGGCCTGTGCCATTTCTCCTCTGGGGCGTCGGCAATTGAAGCTGATTCCCGATGGGGAAATGAATCAGTTGGGTCTGGCGGCTTTTGACGAGATGAAAAGCACCGGCAATCTAGCCAACGACCCACGTGCCCTCGCCTATGTGAGGTGCGTGTCTGAGGCCATACTGTCTGAAGCCATGGATCCCACGGGTGTGGCTGACTGGGAAATCCAGCTTTTCGATGACGACACTCCCAACGCCTTTGCACTTCCAGGTGGTCGCATCGGTGTGCACACGGGCTTGCTTGACGTGGCGCAAACGGCCGATCAGTTGGCTGCGGTCATCGGACACGAAGTGGGGCATGTGATTGCCCGACATGGCAACGAACGCATTTCCACGTCTTATGTGGCGACGGCTGGAATGAGTGTGGTGGAAATCTGGCTGGGCGATAAGGACCCCAAGGACCGAGAGAACATCATGCAGCTGCTGGGAGTGGGAACGGCCTTGGGCGTGATGCTGCCCTTCAGCCGCACTCATGAAAGTGAGGCCGACATTGTGGGGCTTGAACTCATGGCGCGGGCCGGCTTCGATCCACGGGCCAGTGTTGAACTCTGGGAAAACATGATGGCCGCAGGTGGGGAAGCGCCGCCGGAGTTCTTGTCCACCCATCCTTCGGGTGATACGCGCATTCGTGATCTGCAAGCCTCCATGCCCGGTGCCATGCAGCTTTACGATCAAGCGCGAGCTTCGGGGAAGAAACCTCGCTGCCGGTAGGAGTGCCATGAACGCCACGCTCATTTGGGGAACGCGCATTGTCATTCTCGCGCTGCTTGCCTATTCCGTGGCGGTTTACTTCGAACAGAGGACGCGCCTGGTCACCGGGCGCGTTCGCTTTTTCCTGACCCTGGGCATCAGTCTGGACATCATCGCCACGGCCCTCATGGTCACAGGGTCCCCCAACTCGCCATTCACGCTGCATGGCCTGCTGGGCTATTCCTCCCTACTGGGAATGCTCGTGGACGCGGGACTTATCTGGCGGCACTACCTTCGTGAAGGATCCGATAGCCCCATACCGCGCCGTCTGCACCTATACACCCGCCTGGCCTATTTCTGGTGGGTGGCTGCTTTCATCACCGGTGCCTTGCTGGTCCTAATCAAGTAGAAACTGGTCGAGAAATGGCCTGGATGGTGTTAATATTATGTAACTTAGGCCGTATAGGGGAGCAATGAAGATCCGGGCAGGCATCACCATTTCCATAGTCGTCTTCTGTCTGATCGGCACCGGTCAAGCTACGACATTGCGGGAAGCTTTCGAGGCTGCCGGTCCGGGCGACGGCTTCCAGAAGCTGGTCATTTTAGAGACCGGACAAGTCTATACCGGTGGGCTCCATATCGGTCCCACACTTCCCTGCTACAGTTCCAAGCTCGTGGGCGATGCGGCGGTGGACACGAAGATCGTGGGCAATGGGGCAATCCTCGATCTGCAGGGCGAGCAGATCATCATGTCCTATTGCAATGAGGAATTAGTGATAGAGGATTGCATCGTTCTCAATGGAAACATCCGCTATCGCGGGCTCACATGGTCTGACATACAAGTGCTTCCGCAGGGTGCCGTGCGGAATGTGACCTTCTACAAACCCCATGATTACGGCGTGCGTTTTCAGCGCAGCGGCCCGGGCATCACGCTTGAACGCAATCTGGTGGTGGACCCGGTCAATACGGGGAACGATTTCATTTACATCACGGGTATTGCCAGCGAGTGGCTGCCCACGGGCGCTTGCTTCTCACCAGCCATTGCGGTTTCCATGGGCCTTATGCGGGAGAACTGGACTTGGTTCAGCAATCCCGAATTGAATGCCGATCCGCTCTATCATTTCATGCTTCTCTGCGACTATGGTTGAACTCTTCCTGCGCCTTGGCTGGACGCCAAGAGTCATCCCTACAACAACGTCTTGGGAGTGGATCCACAGATGATGGATCCTGAGAATGGTGATTATCGCCTTGCACCCGGCTCGCCGGCCGAGGGCTACGGATGCATCACCTTCGATGGCTCTCGCAAAGTTCCGCAGCAGGCTTCCGAAACTCGCCACTTATTGCGTGGATTTCGCGAGAGCAGCATTGACGTTTGGGGCGACATCGAAAACGACAGTACATGGGATGCCGATACTGTTCGTGTCCTCGGCGATATAACCGTGCTCGAGGGTGTGAACTTGAGCGTGGCGCCAGGTTGTCGTGTGGAGTTTGCGGGACACCATCGTCTGAGTGTGGAAGGCAGAATACAGGCCCTGGGAAGCGCCCAGGAGCGCATAGTCTTTACGAGTGCGGATCCGAGTGGCTTTGCTGCCGATTCAACTCTGACCGGCGCCTGGGACGGAATTCATTTCCCGGGCACCTCGGCCCTTAATGAAGCTTCGATCTTCGAGTATTGCGTGATCGAATACAGCAAGGCGCTGCGGGATACGGCAATGATCGGCGCTTTGGAAGTGGATCGCTTTTCCAAACTCGAAGTGGTCAACACCATCATCCGGCACAATGTGGCCGACTGGGGCGCTGCCTTGTACTGCATCGGTGCATCGGCTCCTCGTCTGGTGGGCTGTCTGATAACAGAGAACACCGCCTTCGCCGGCGGGTCGGCTGTCTACAGTACGGATGCCTATCCCAGGCTCATCGCCTGTACCATTGCCGAGAATCACGATATGAATCCAGAACCCTATGCCACCACTGCGCCCGTCATGTCCATGGTCTCCAAACCGCAAACCAGTGATTGTATTGTCTGGGATAATACGTCCAGCTTCCTTTGGCCCATCCAGCTTTACGAGGCCAAGGCCTACTATACGAGTTACTGCAATATAGAGGGCGGCTTTCGAGGTGAAGGATGCATTGATCTCTATCCCTTCTTTGCTTTCGAGGGTGGGGAGTATCCCTTTGAATTGCTTGAGACCTCGCCCTGCATCGATGCCGGACCTTGGGATGTCTCCATGTTGAACCTACCGGCCTTGGATTTGGCAGGCCGTCCTCGCATCGTGGGGGATCGTGTGGACATGGGTGCCTATGAATATCAAGGCGCCACGGATGCTCCCGCAGTGGAGGCTTTGCGGATCGAATTGAGTTCCTTTCCCAATCCCTTCAATCCTTCAACTAAAATCAGTTTCACGCTGCCTGAGGATGAATGGGTGGAGCTTGCGATATTCAATTCAAAGGGTGAGCGCGTGCGTACTCTAATTGAAGGAACTCAGCTAGCTGCTCAAGTGCACAGCATGATTTGGGACGGACGTAATGAGCAAGGGCAAAGCCTTGCTAGTGGTGTCTATATGGCTCGTCTGCATCTGGGTAGACACCATACTTCCACAAGGAAACTGCTTCTTCTCAAATAGGAAACTGCATGAAATCCCGTCTCCTTCGCGATGATCAGGATTGGAAACTCGTTCGCGAATTGCTGGTGGAGACCTATCCCATTACGCCCCTCGATTTCAATTGGGATGTAAGGCGCTGGGACGGGTGGCGCTGGTATCAGAACGATGATTCCTGGCGTGAAGAGAAGCACGGGCTTGCGCGCATCTGGTTGAAATCGAATCGAGTTGTGGCAGCCGTGCATAGAGAGGGATCTCGTGACGCGCATCTCCAGCTTCATCCCAATCATTTGAACTTGGAAGAGGAGATCGTCGCTTGGGCTGAAAAGACACTGCCCGGTCGAAGCGCCGAGGGCGAGCTTGAACTACTGATATTCGTCTACGATGAAGATCAGCATCGCTCAAAATTGCTCGAGAGCCGCGGCTACGAAAAATTGACGGTGGGCGGGTATCATCGTCGTGCGAATTTGAGCGAACTGGAGATTCCGGACACAGTCTTGCCCGAGGGCTATGTGCTGCAGGACACTTCCGATTATCGCTGGCAAGACGGGCAGAAACTGGCGGACCTACTCAACACGGCATTCAATCGCGACATTCACACGGCCGAGGAGTACGAAGTATTCAGAGCAAAAGCGCCAAGCTTCCGCGCCCATTTGGATCTGCTAGCTCTATCGCCGGGCGCCACTTGGGCCGGTTATGTTGGGCTGCCCTATGATTCGAAGAACAAGCGAGGCGTCTTCGAGCCTGTCTGTACGCATCCTGACCATGGCGGGAAGGGAATAGCAAAAGCACTTATGCTGGAAGGGCTGCGCCGATTGAAGGCCCTGGGAGGGGAGCAAGTAAGCGTGGGTACCGGCGATCAGGTTGCGGCCAATCGTCTGTATCGATCTCTCGGATTCACCGAAGAACGACGTGGTTTCTACTGGAGAAAGCGGCTCTAAATGAACTAGTCCCGCACTAGGCTCCCGTAGTTCGAAAGGAGCAATTCTTATCCTGGATTAACAGGTCCCGTTATTCTGCAGCATCCTCTTCGTATTATAAGCATCAAAGGTATAACCATCTCTTCGAGGAGGAATCATGCGATCAAGGATGCTCGCCATCGGAATGCTTTTACTCGGTCTCACAGTGGCCATTCCCGCCCTGGCTGCCGAGCGAACCGTGCTCATGGAAATGTTCACCAATGCCTACTGACCTGCCTGCGGGTCGGTGGAACCGACTTTTGTGGACTTTGCCGATAGCCATGACGATGTAGTCGCCATCTCGTTCAATGCCTGGTGGCCCTACAATCAGGATCCATTTTACCAGCACAATACGGCCGACAACACCGGTCGCATTCTGTACTACCAGATTCCAGGAGTCCCACATGAAATTGTGGATGGTGTGGAAGCGATCAGCGGCCCGCACAGCGAGGCTCATTTTCAAGCCGCTTACGACCTTCGCAAAGCCACTCCCACAAGCGTGAGCCTGGAGATCGAGGGCCTTTACAATGAGAACACTCGAGAACTGGATTGCATTGTAATCGCGACGACCGACCAAGCCCTTCCGCCGGGCGATTATCGCCTGCACCTCGTTCTAACCGAGAGTGATATTTTCTTCGACGGATCCAATGGCATCCAGTGGCATCAATACGTGATGCGGGACATGTTGCCCGATTTCGAGGGAAGCCTGGTGAGTTTCAGCGGGGATCTTCCTCAATCCGCTCAGAGCATGTTGAACACGACCATCGATGCGCTGTATGAACAAGGGAACTGTCGATTGACCTACTTCCTCCAGGATAATGACAGTAAAGAGGTTTTTCAGGCTGGTTCTGTGAATCTACTGGATTTGGTGGAGCCGGTTGATGTGGTGGATGCGGCAAACAACATCCGGATCGGGCAGAACTATCCCAATCCCTTTAACCCTTCCACTACGATTCCCATAGAATTGGCGGAGAGTGCTTCCATTCGTCTGAAAGTGGTGGATTTGACTGGGCGGCTAGTGCGGACCCTACACCAGGGAACACTTCCCGCTGGGGAGAGAAATTTCCTCTGGGACGGATTGGACGAGAAGGGACTTCCTGTGTCCAGCGGAGTCTATATGGCACGACTCGATGTAGAGGGTCATCAAAGTTTGCGGACGAAATTGATCCTTCTCAAATAGTCGGTCATGCATCTGTGAACCCTTCCGAAAGTTAGTGGGTTGCTCTCTCCGGCCATGTTGATTGAGATACAATTATATTACTAGTTGCTGTAGATCGAGTCGCTAGATATAATTAAATCAACCATTGGGAGGGGCGATGAGGATTCACTTGACGCTGTTGGCTCTATGTCTGCTCGCAGTCAGGACTATTGCACTCGTTGTTCTTGTCCCCGAGATGTATGGGACTATTCAGGAAGGAATCGATGGCTGCAGCGAAGGTGATACGATCTTGGTCGGACAAGGCGTTTGGACCGGCGAGGGGAATTGGAACCTGTCATTCGGCGGTGTGGATCGAGTTCTTTGGGCACCTTACGGACCCTCCAACACGGTAATTGATCTCGAAGCAAATTCTGACCATCCGCATGCCTTTCATTTTTCAGGTGAGACACGTGCTTGCGTGGTACGCGGCTTCAAGATTATCAACGGATATGCAAATGGCGATCTGAGCGGTTGTATTCACATCAACGGCGCGTCTCCGACCCTTGATCAACTAGAACTGGTGGGCAACGGCGGCTACTACTTTGCGGGAATCGCCGGAGCGATGACCTGCAGAGACGGATCGCCAATCATTCAAAACACACTGGTCGAACATTGCGGAGGAAGCCGGGCCATTTCCATCGTGGGAGGAAGCCCGGAGTTCACGGATGTTCAAATCATCGATTCCCACGCCGGCTTCTGGGATCATGGAGCTGGAATCTACTGCGAAGAGAGCTCGGCCATATTCACACGAGTTACCTTTCGCGGAGGGAGCTGTTATTTCGGATTTGGCGGCGGAATGTACATCAAGGGAGAGCCGTCACCCAAGTTGTTCGATTGCAGTTTCGAAAATAATTCGGCTTTCGGTGAACTTATAGAGGACAGCTTCGGCGGAGCCTTGGCCATCGTCAATTCAAATCCGGTTCTGGATGGCTGTAGATTCAGCGGAAACGAAAGTTGGAGTGGGTCGGCCATCGCCAGTTTTCAGAGCGAGCCAATCTTCGAAAATCTCCTTATCGAGAATAACCATGCGGAGTACGGGGCAGTCAGTGTAGTGGCCAGTTCCGTTGAATTCCGCAATTCGACTCTAGTGAACAATGGTACTGCTACCTGGTATGGCGGGGAACCGTGGCATCATGGCTCAACCATCATGGTCTGGGACGGGCAATCAGCGCTGTGGGTCGAGAATTGCATCATCGGTGCTACCTCAGGCGGATCAGCTATTTATGCGGAGAATGCACCCTGGCCAATAGTCCTATGCAGCGACATCTTCGGAAACGAATTCGGGGCCGTCGGTGGGGGCATGCCTGATCCCGTTGGCCAGAATGGAAACATCGCACTCAATCCCATGTTCTGCGCCGAGGATTCGCCGGAGCAGCCCTTTCAACTCGCCACCGGGTCGCCCTGTGCTCCGGACAACAACGACTGCGGAATACTGATGGGTGCCTTCGATATTGGCTGTGAGGCCGCGGCCTTCGAAATCTCAGGCAGGGTGAGGGACCAGGGCGGTGATCCCATGCCCGGCGTGCTTCTGGATGGCCTGGACAATCTTCCCCAGTCCGCGGATGACGGATCCTACCTAGACATGCTCATGGAGGGTCGAAGCTACATTGTTCGGCCAATTCTTTCCGGCTACATTTTCGATCCCCTATCAAGGGAATACTCAAACGTCCAAGGCGATTTCACGGATCAGAACTTCATCGCGATCCCACGAACACACTATGTGGTGCCGACAGATTTCTCGGACATCCAAACGGCGGTGAACTATGCGCAGGACGGCGATACGATAGTCGTGATGCCGGGGGTGTACACCGGTGAAGGGAATCGCAACATCACCTTCGGTGAGAAGAACCTCTTCATCAAAGGAAGCGAAGGATCGAACAACACGATAATCGACTGCGAAGGTGAGGGAAGGGCGTTCACTCTCGGTTTTGAAGTATCCGGTTTAAATGGATTGTCCGGTTTTCAGATTCGCAACGGTAATCCGAGCTCTGGAAGCGGCGGCGCGATCCGGTCCAGTGACAGATTGTTGATCCTCGAGGACCTCGTGATCAGCGATTGCGAAGCTCATGGAGGCGGGGCCATCGCTATTCGTGGCGGAGAGGGGGAGCACCTTCTAAGGGATATCCTGATTCACGATTGTTCCGGCTCCACCTCTTATGGGGGTGCAGTGAACTTCAGCGAAGCCGAGGCAAGCCTTGAATCTACAACGGTGTCGGATTGCAGCGCCGGTTTTGGTGGGGGTATCTCGGCTAGATACGGTTCTGCCCTCATCGTCGAGAATTGCATTATCGCCTCTTCCCATCATGGAGGAGGCGTGTACGCAGACGACACTTCCATCGTCGAATTCCAGTGTTGCGATATCTACAGCAATATCGGAGGCGCATGCCTCGGCAGTTTGATCGATCCTGTGGGGAGCAACCAGAACTTCGCGGCGGATCCGATCTTTTGCGATGCTGCGGCGGGTGACTACAATCTGCTTAATGTGTCTCCCTGCGCCGCAGCGCAGAGTCCTTGCGGGGAGAGAATTGGTGCCGGAGATGTCGCTTGCTCATGGATTGCTCTGAAGATATGTGGAACCATCACTGATGAAGACGACCAGGCCCTAGCCGACGTCCCTCTCAGGGGATTCGATCAGCCACACACCAGCGATGTCAACGGGGAATACTGCGTGCATGTCCGGCCAGGATTCACGTCATCGATACAACCCATTTGGATCGGATCGGGATTCACTCCTCGTATGCGAGCCTATGAAACGTTGAGTGGAAATCAATGGGACCAAGACTACGCGGCCTTTCGTGAATGGGTACATCATGTCCCTGAGCACTACTCGGATATCCAGACCGCCATCGACCTGTGCCTGGAGGGCGACACCGTACGGGTGGCCCCGGGAATCTATCGTGGGCAGGGTAACAGGGACCTGCAGATCAACAGGGTCAATCTGGTTTTGCGAGGTTCAGAGAATCCTGCGGAAGTCGTTTTGGATGGGGAAGGCATGACCCGGGGAATCCACCTCGATGGGAGCCAGATCGATGAGAGTACTGTGATTGAGGGCTTCACCGTTAGAAACATGTACATCGATTACGGCGGAGCCGTCGCTATCAACTCTGGCAGCGGTACTCTGCGCAACATGATCTTCGAAGACAATCATGCTTGGTCCTCGGGGGG
>RRYU01010598.1_pt2 | contig 21428 bp, 21 predicted proteins | sample 2162651 | NCBI WGS metagenome assembly RRYU01 (sample SAMN10267283, study PRJNA491782) | microbial mat metagenome | isolation source: biomat in the production well | place: Japan: Minami-Kanto gas field, natural gas well KTG3 | collected 2017-06 | reverse complement strand
GTCGCACAGGTTGGGAACGCATGGGGCGCGTCACGACGGCCCCTACGTGGTATTCCTTCTTTCTTTGTAGCGAAAAAACGGAATGTACTGCGGCACACTCCTACGGCGCAAAGATACGATAATTGAGATTCGGAAACGGCCCATCAATCTCCTCAACCTGATCCAGGAAGAAGAGATCTGCCGAGTCAATCTCTGTTTTGCGCGCAATCTCAATCAGGCGCTCGAATCGATCCAGGTTGATCTGCCAGCGTTCGCGTTGCTCACCCGCCACCCCGGTCGCAACCAGCGCCTCCGGCCAATCGCTGGTTTGCGCCAACATCAACTCGCGAGCAGCCTGATTGAGTACCCGCTCGTGATCTTCTTCAGCACTTGGAAACTCACTCGCAATCTCCACCATCACCTGCTCGGCATGGTGGATGGCACGCCAATAGGCATCGGTGGCAGGTGCTTGCCAGTTCGCATCACCAGATTCAGCCCAGGAGCCAACTAGAAGATTGGCCTGGTGTCGAGGGCGCTTCGTCCGCAGGTAGGCCGCGGGCGTCGTGATCCGCAACCCCGGATGGGTTGCACAGAGCATCAATACCGCCTGGAGCCAGGTTGCCCCCTCAAACCACGTTGAGCCAATCATTGCCGTATCGAGCAGGATGAGCACCAGATCATCGGGGCTACGCCGCTCGTGTTCAGCCAGCAAGAGTTGCACAAAGTGGGTGGCATGCTCCTGAGCACGGCGTAGGGCGTGGTAGGGATCATAGGGCTGCGGGCTACGCAGACCAATCGCCGCATACCCCCCCGGCTCGTCCGGGCTGCGGTAGAGTGGGTCGCCCACATACCCTAGTTCGGGCGTCCAGATATGCTGCGCCAGACCTTCATCATGGGCCATGGCTGTGAGACGGTACTTGGGCAGATTGATCGGACGCTCTTCGGCTTCACTCGGTAAACAACTGGGGTCAACCACCACATAGCTGATGCCCACGTCACTCATCACCTGCTCGATCCCGGCACGCCACGCTCCCCCCGGCAACCAGATGCCTTCGGGCCGCCCGATAGTGCGGGCGGTATGCAGTAGGCCCTGCTCGATCTGCGCCCGCACCGATTCTTCCTGTCCCAACAGCGGCAAATAGGCGTGGGTGGCCGGCATGGTGAGCGGTTCTACCATCTGCGCATTCACCAGATCGCGTAGGCGCTGCACAAGGTTGCGGTTGTAACGGCTGGTGAAGTTTTGTAGCTTCTGGCGGCTCCACTCCAGGTAGAAACGTGCCAAATAGCTGCTATGCGCATCATGCTCACGCTCGAAGCGGTGCAACTCCTCGGTGCGCCGCTCTAGCCGTTCTTCCATCCAGAGGATGAAGTGTTTCTGCACCACAGGATCGGCTAGTTGCTCGATCAACAACGGCGAACACGCCATCGCAATCTGTGGCTTGAGTCCACTCCGCTGGAAGTCGCTCAGTAGATCGAGCAGCGGGATCAAACTTTGGGAGATCAACTCGTGCAGGGGATCTTCGCCTATTGGCTGCCGACCAGCACGCCGCAGGTAGGGGGCATGGGCGATGATCAGAAAAGAGATGAACATATATTCCCCTACACAGTCGGTGTAGGCACCTCGGTAGGCACGGGCGTATCGGTGGGCACGGGCGTATCGGTGGGCGGCACGGGCGTGTCGGTGGGCACGGGCGTCTCGGTGGGCGGCGGGGGCGTGGCGGTGGGCGGCACGGGCGTGTCGGTGGGCGGCACGGGCGTGTCGGTGGGCGGCACGGGCGTGTCGGTAAAGAAGATCGGTGGCGGTGGCGGCGGTAGCGTCGGGCTTGGTGGCTCTGGCGTCAGCGTGGGGCTAGGCGTGACCGTCGGCACCGCCGTTGGGCTAGGTGTCGGCGTTGGGGTTGGTGAACCAAGCGGGAGCGCAATCGTGGGGCTAGGCATGCTACTGGTCGGGGTCGGAATGGGCGGGCTACCCCCACCAAATCGCTGCGCCACGACAAAGAGAATCAGCAATGTGAGCACCACCAAAACCCCACCGATAGTCAGGATGGGCATCATACTTGCACCCTGCTCCGGGGGGTGTTCAGGTAGTGGACGGGGCACGGGAGCCGGACGCGGAGCCGGACGTGGGGCTGGAGCAGGTTCAGCAGGTCGTGGAGCCGGACGTGGGGCTGGGCGCGGAGCCGGAGCAACCGGCTGTGGTACTGTCGGCTCAGCCGCTCGTTCAACATCAACCAGTGCTGCCAGTTGCTCGCGGGTAGCGATAGGCGTCTGGTAGCGTTGCGCCACCTCGCGCAGTGCATCTACCATACCCACCCCATTCGGGTAGCGCCCCTGCGGACGCTTCGCCAAGGCACGCGCCAGCACAAGATCGAGTTCGCTCGGCAGATGCGCCACCACACTCGTGGGCGGTGGGGGTGGCAACTGGGCATGCGAGACAATCAACTGGGGGGTTGCACCAGAAAACGGCACTCGCCCGGTAATAATCTCATACGCCACCACCCCCAACGAGTAGAGATCACTCTGCCCATCCACCCGGCGCGCCTCGGCCTGTTCGGGCGAAATATACTCCGGAGTCCCCATAAAGACCCCGGTACGAGTCAGGCGCTCGCTATCCGCGTCGGGGGTTTGTGCGATACCAAAATCGGTCAGCACCACCCGCCCTTGCCGATCCACCATAATATTATGGGGCTTCACATCGCGGTGAACCGCACCCTGCGAGTGGGCAAAATCGAGCGCCCGGGCAATCGGATCGAGCAGACTGATCGCATAGCCCAACCCCAACGCCGACTGTTCAGTCAGGATGCTATGCAGGCTGCGCCCGTTAATCAACTCCATCGCGATGTAGTAGAAGCCATCGGCTTCACCCACATCATAGATGGTGATGATATTGGGATGGCGTAGCGCAGCAGCAGTACGCGCCTCGCGCTCAAAACGCTGCACAAACTCGGCATCCATACTCAACTGGGCTGCCAGCACCTTAATCGCCACTGGACGGCGGAGGAGGGTATCTTCGGCACGGTAGACACGGGCCATACCCCCACGCCCCAACTCAGCTTGAATATCGTAGCGGCCTAGTCGTTCGCCGAGCAGGTTCCTCAAGGCTGCGCTCCTGATTGTCTATTCTGTGGCGTTGGGATGGAAATGCGGCACGGTGGCTTCGACACTACAGCGAATCGATCAACACCTCCGCAGCCGAGTAGGGATTGTCCTGACGTGCCGCAATCTTTGCCACCAGCGTATCCCAGGCAGGGCCACGTAGCCGTTCGACTACCAACTCCTGCACGGCGGCACGTAACTCCCCCTCTGCTGCCCGTCGGGCGTGGGCATCAGCCAAACCCGCATTGCGCAAGTGAGTCGCGTGGCGATCAGCATCGGCGATAATCTCCGGGATACCCTGGCCACTACTGGCAACTGCCGCCAACACCGGGGGTTCCCAGCCATCTTCGGGCGGGCCACCCAGGTGTAACATTGAACGCAACTGGCGCAAGGTCTTATCCGCTCCGTCACGGTCTGCCTTATTGACCACAAAGATGTCGGCAATCTCCAACACCCCGGCCTTGATGCTCTGGACATCATCACCCATACCAGGCACCTCGACCACAATCGTCGTCTGGGCGGTACGGGCAATATCCACCTCACCCTGGCCTGCGCCGACCGTCTCGATCAGCACCACATCAAAACCGGCCGCATCAAGGAGTGCGATGGCATCGGCGGTAGCGCGCGAGAGGCCACCCAAACGGCCACGGCTACCCATACTCCGAATGAAGACCCCCGCATCGCCGCCCAGGGGCTGCATACGGATGCGATCCCCCAAGACCGCCCCGCCACTAAACGGCGAGGTCGGATCAACCGCCACAATCCCCACGGTGCGCTTCATACGTCGCAATTCGAGCGCCAAGGCATTCACCAAGGTACTCTTGCCAGCACCGGGAGGGCCAGTAATCCCAATCGTATGCGCACGACCCGCATGGGGGTAGGCTCCGGCCAAGAGATCGCGGGCACTGGCTCCTCCATGTTCAACAATAGAGATAGCCCGCGCTACCGCCCGACGATCACCCTTCAAGAGACGGGGAAGAAGATCAGGGATTTGCATATTAGTCGCGTACCACCCCGGCATTGGCGCGAATATAGGCGACAATATCGTTGGTGTTCGTTCCTGGCCCGAAGACCTGGGCAATGCCGTGCTCGTTCTTCAGTGTTGCCGCGTCATCATCCGAGATGATACCGCCTGCTACCACGAGCACATCTTCCATCTGCTGCTCGCGTAGCAACTGCGAAACCTTGGGCAGCAGGGTCATATGCGCACCTGAGAGGATCGAGAGGCCAATCACATCAACATCCTCCTGGAGCGCCGCCTCCACGATCATCTGCGGAGTCTGCTGGAGGCCAGTGTAGATTACCTCCATACCAGCATCGCGCAGAGCGCGGGCGATCACCTTAGCACCACGATCATGCCCATCAAGGCCGGGCTTAGCGACGAGGACGCGAATCATTCGATCCATATGTGCATTCTCCTCTGAGTGCAGCGTTCTGATGGGATGATTATACCATGGTGCCTCAGGGTCTCAGGCGTGGCTCTGGTATAATCGGGTACTTCTCGCTCAGAGAGCATCATAACTAAGGGAGGCTGTTGGTGCGCACATTGATGTATGGCATCCTCTACATCTCCATCCACTTTTTTCGCCTGATTGGCTGGTGGCGTTGGAAGGTTGAAGGTTGGGAGAACCTCCCACCCAGAGAGTCGGGTGGGATGGTGATGGCAATGAACCACGTTAATGGTCTCGACATCCCAGCAATCGGGGCGATGGTTCCCTTCTCCTACCGCCTCTCGTGGCTTGGCAAAGCCGAGATCTTTGAGCAACCCATTCCGGCCTGGTTCTACCGCACGATGCATGTCATCCCGATCAACCGGGGGCGACGCGATATGGCCGCCCTCAACGCTGCGGTGGATGCGTTGCGCGCCGGGGATACCCTGCTCGTCTTTCCGGAGGGGCATCGCAGCCGCACCGGTGTCCTGCAAGAGGGGCGCAGTGGGGCGGTGCGTATGGCGATCAATGCTGGGGTGCCGATTGTGCCGATTGCCATTACAGGTACCGAGCATGGCCTTAAGGGGACGTGCCTGCGCCGCCCGGTGTTGATACGTATCGGTAAGCCGTTCTCTATTCCACCCAGCGAAACCGGGAAGTATCCCGCACCATTGATGGAACAGTACACCACCGAGATGATGCAGCGCATCGCTGCGCTCTTGCCCCCCGAACGGCGCGGGCCGTATCAGTTGGGGTGATCAGTTTTGGGGCGCATGGTGATGCGCCCCCTACGGCTGCGGTTGAAGGAACACAACCCCATCCGCATCACGCTCGATTACCCACCCCTCAACCCCATCACCACGTACCCGCCACCACGGCAATCCATCTACGGTGCGCGGCCCCTCCAGGATCTGGACCTGGCTGCCTTGGGGCAACCGCCCCAGAACGCGGATACTCGCATCTACCCCCGGTTTTGCCCGTACCCGCAGCGTACCCCCATCAAGGTTGATCACCTCGGCCATCCCTCCGACCCGCAAACTGGGCAGGGGTGGATCGGTTGGTGTGGGCAGTACGGTTGGGATGGGTGTCTCGGTGGGTAGGCTCACCTGGGTGGTGATCGGGCTAGGCACACTGGTTGCTGCGGCTTCGCCTTGCGTCTGCGGGCGTAGCCAGGAGATACCCAGCACCAACAGCAAGAGCGTCAGTGCCCCACCAATGAACGAGAAGAGCGGTAATAACCAACGAGGACGGGATGCCACAAGCCCACCGCGCAGTTGGCGGCGGGCTGAATCGTAGCCTTTGCGGTAGTAGTAGTAGTGCTGGTAGTAGAACGTATTTAGATCGTCATGCTCGGCGTCACTTGCACCAAGCGCGTACATCTCGTTATTACTGGGCATTAGGAGATAATCAGATCTGCCCGTCCGATCTCGCGCAGCATCTCTGGGTAGATCGCATAGACGGGTTCAACGGCGGGTAGCAGTTTGAGAATCTTGGGGATCGGCCCCTTCGCAATGATCTGGCGGCGGGTCAGTGCGGCCATCAGGTTGATCTTGCCATGCCAGAATTGGTGGGCAATATCGGCCTTCATGCTCATTTCGACATGGGGCTTAAGAGCAGCATTCTCGCCCCAAATCACATCATAGAAGGCATTCTCTTGGGTGGGTGGCGCGGCGGCATTGATGGTCACGACCCCGTATGGTTCGGTATAGCGGAACTGAACAATGATCTTGCCATTGCAGATGCGTGGGGCAATTTTGGCATCCACCTTAACCCGATCATAGAGCAGGCCGATGATTGACTTGAGTTCGGCTTCATCTTTGAAGTAGGGCATCAGGATCTCCCTTCGTGCCGGTTAGAGTATGGGGAATTATACGAGTATTCATACACTGGCGTCAACATCATTCATGCCCCAAAACAGCCCTCGCGCTCGCGTAGCCCTGCCAGCCACGCTGCCCCGTCCATGGCTCGCTTACCAGCAGGCTGCACCTCACGCAGTTCGAGCATCCCCGCCCCACTAGCCACCAGGGGGTAACGCTGCGCACTAGGGCCGATCAAACTTCCTGGCGTAGCCGCCTCGCCCTCCACTACCGCCGCCCGGAGCACTCGTAACCCTTGCCCGCGCCAACTCGTTTGCGCCCCCGGCCACGGATCGTAGGCCCGGATCATGCGCTCGATCTGGATCGCCGGTAGCTGCCAATCAATCTGGCCATCCTCTTTCTTCAACATCTTCGTCAGGCTGGCGCGTTCATGCTCCTGCACCTGGGGGATGATCCGTCCCGCTGCGTAGCCCTCCAACGCCTCCACGAGCATCTGCGAGCCGAGAATAAAGAGCTCGTCGGTGAGTGGCCCTGCGTAGGCATCCGGGCGTAGCTCAACCACAGCTTGACGTAAGATCGGCCCGCTATCCATGCCCCGATCCAGTTGCATGATCGTCACCCCTGTCTGCTGCTCGCCCGCCAGGATCGCTCCCGCCACCGGGGTAGGGCCACGATGCAGCGGTAAGAGCGAGGGGTGGATGTTCAGGTAGCCTAGCGGTGGGATCGCTAACACATTTGGACGTAAGATCTCCCCGTATGCCGCTACCACCCCCACATCGGGCCGCAGTGCCGCTAATGCCTCTACCACCGCCGCATCACGCAAGGTCGCAGGCTGAAGGATCGGCAATCCCAAACGTTGCGCCGCCACCTTGACTGGAGGTGGCGTGAGGTGGCGCTGCCGCCCCGCTGGGCGATCTGGCTGGGTTACTACGCCCACAATCTCATGGCCTGCATCTACTATTGCTGATAGTGGGTGTACCGCAAAAGCGGGACTACCCATAAAGAGTATTCGCATTGCCCATAACTCCTCTCTCATACCCTGGCTGGGTATGGCACAATATGTGATAAACTCAACTGAATGGCTCAAGAACGGATTGCAACTCTACAAACCCCTATAGTATAATCGTTTTAACATGCGCTGCATTCCATTCTGCGCACAAGGTACAATGGAGAAGAAATTCATGCAGGCCCTCATCTTTGATGGAACCCTCAAATTTGTCCACGACTACCCCGAACCCGAACTCCGTCCTGGTGAAGCGATCATTCGCCCCCATGTCAGTGGGGTGTGTAATACAGACATTGAGATTACCCGTGGGTATATGGGGTTCCAGGGGGTGCTCGGCCACGAGTTTGTTGGTACGGTGGTAGCCTGCCACGACCAGACATGGGTTGGTCGCCGTGTAGTGGGCGAGATCAATGCTGCATGTCTTTCATGTCCTACCTGTTTGCGTGGCGATCCTACCCACTGTCCCAATCGTACCACCCTGGGTATTGATCGTCGCGATGGGGTGATGGCAGAACGCTTCTCACTGCCCATAAGCTGCTTACACCCCGTTCCGGATTCGGTCTCGGATGCAGCAGCGGTCTTTACCGAGCCACTTGCTGCGGCCTTGGAGATTGTTGATCAGAGCCATATTCAACCCACTGAACGGGTGGCCGTGGTCGGAGATGGTAAACTGGGTTCGATGATTGTCCAGACCCTCCGCCTCACTGGTTGCGATCTGACCTTGGTCGGGCGGCATCCTGAACGCTGGGCACTCTATACTGAGCAGGGTATTACGTGTCGGCAGAGCCAAGATATTCCACCGACCGAGAAGTTTGATGTGGTTGTAGACTGTACAGGTAACCCGAAGGGACTAGCCACTGCTCGGCAGTTGGTTCGTCCGCGTGGTCGCTTGATACTCAAGAGTACCTTTCAGGCAGATTCTGAGATTAGTCTGACTGCGCTGGTGATTGATGAGATCCAACTGATCGGCTCGCGCTGTGGCCCTTTTGCCCCTGCTCTGCGTCTGCTGGAGCGTAACTTGATAGCCACCGCACCCCTGATCAGTGCTGAGTATCCACTCAGTAATGCACTAGAAGCCTTTTCCTCCGCTCATGGCCAGATGAAGGTGCTCCTCCGCCATTCCTGAGGTTATGTAGGGCGGATCAGCTTCATCATTCGGTCAGTAATACTCTATATTCTATGGATTCTAGCGACATCCCCGCTGCGAATCAGATCATCCTGATTGCCGATGATGACGATGCGATTCGTCAGGTCTTGATGATCCTGTTGCGCAGTATTGGCTACCGCGTCGAGGTGGTGGGCACTGGGAGCGAACTGATTCAGCGTGCCCAGATTGTTATGCCCCATCTGCTCCTGATTGATGTCATGATGCCAGATATGGATGGCTATGAGGCGTTGCGCCAGTTGCGTAATGATACTCGGACTGCTCATATTCCTGCGATTATGCTTACCGCCCGTGGTGAACCCAAGGATCTCGTTCACGGTTTTGATAGCGGTGCCGATGACTATGTGATTAAGCCCTTTAATACCTCGGAGTTGCTGGCGCGTGTGCGTAGCCAGTTGCGCCGTGCGACCCGTAAGCCGGTGCGTAGCCCGCTCACTGGTTTGGCTGGTAATGTGCTGATCGCTGAGGAACTGCGCTTCCGCCTGCGGCGTGAGGAGCCGTTTGTGCTCCTCTATGCCGATCTGAATAACTTTAAGCCCTTTAATGACATCTATGGCTTTGCCCGTGGAGATCGTGTTATTCGCCTCGCCGCTGAGGTGATTGTTGCCGCTACGACGAGAGTCGGTGAACACGATTTTGTCGGTCATATCGGTGGGGATGATTTTGCGGTCATTACGACGATGCCACGTATTGCTCCCCTCTGCCATGCGATCCTGACCGATTTTGCGACACAGGTGCGCGATCTCTATGACCCGGACGATTTTGAACGTGGCTACCTCGAAGGTATTGATCGCCACGGTGTCTACCGGCAGTTTCCGATTACCAGTTTCTCTATCGGTGGGGTGACCAATCGCTACGAGCAGTTCCCCGGCCCCGATGAGCTTGGCCAACGTGCTGCTGAGATGAAGGCTCAGGCTAAGAGTTTGCCCTATGGCTCCTATGTGGTTGATGGGGATGTCTTCAACGTGTTTGAGCCGTAATAATGCCACCATCTCTCTCCGAACGTGTGTTATACTAGCGGCATTCATGGGGTCTGGGGCGCATTAGTGTAGCTGCTTTAACCCTGGGAGTCTGACAAGAAGCTGTCTGGATCATCCTTGTCCAAGTCTACTGAGGAGCCTCTATGGATCCACAGCTGCTCCTGATTTTCCTCATCATTTTTATTATCATCTCTCTATCGTTCGTTGCTACGTTCCTCGTCTTGCGGCGTCGGCGCACACAGAAGCACGAGCAGGTTGAGCGTCCGCGTCGTAGACGTTGGTCACCATTGCTGGTTGCGCTGTTGCTCATCCCGCTGCTCGCGGTTGGTGTTGGTGTTTGGTTCTGGTTTGGTCAAACACGGAGCATTGATCGCTTTGTGGTGCTGGTTGCGCCTTTTGATGATGGGGGTGATGGGCAAACTGGTAGTTATGTTGCGGCAGAGTTGGCTCAGCAGATTATTCAGCAGGTGAATGACGAGATCGAGGTGCATCTGATTGCCGAGCGCCCTGTGGATGATCAGCATGCCTTGGCCTTGGCACACGCTGCGCAGAGCGATCTCTTGATCTGGGGTCAGGTTGAGCCGGGTGCGCTGCTGGATAGTCAGTCCTTGCGCCCTCACCTGATCTATACCCCAAACGGGATGTATGCGCCCAATGGGTGGGAGAACTACCAAGGCCGCTTCGCAATGCCCCAACGGGCAGTCCTGAGTAGTGAGCCGCTTAATGGCCAGGTGATCATGCCCGGTCTGGTGGCGGCACTCTTTGACTATAGCCAGGGCTACCCTGATCGCGCCGCAGCGACGCTTGACCGGCTGATGAATGATTATCCACCGCTGCGTACTCCGTTGCTCCAGGCGCTGTTGGGGAATGTCCTCTGGGCACGTGGCAGTTATGGCCCCGCCGCTGATGCCTACCGTCTTGCGCTGAGTCTCCCCTCCCCAGAACAAGCCCTATTGGCCAATAATCTGGGTGCCATCCTGCTTGATGCTGGTGATCCGGCAGTCCTCGATGCCTTTGCAGAGGCGGTACGTCTGCTTGATGGCCAGGATCTAGGGGTGCTGCGCTACAACCTGGGGGTGTTGGCACTTCAGGATCAGCGCCCCGCGAATGCGGCGGTCGATCTGGAGCAGGCACGTAACCTCTTGCCTCCTAGTGCTTCATTGTTGATCTCCCTCGCCAATGCCTACCGCGAGAGTGGCCGTCTGCTCAATGCCGAGGATCTGTTGGTGGCCGCTGAACGCCAGATCAAGCTCGATGCACGTGAGGTGCCCCAGATCTATCGGGTGATGCTTGAACAACGCCTGCGAGCGGCGATCAGTGAGGAACGAGCAATGCTGGGTTTGGCTCGTAGCCTCCAGGCTCAGGGGCCGCTCACGTGGGAGTTAGAAGTGGCTCCCGCCTTGCCCGAAGCCGATCTAGAGAACCAGTATGCCCAGTTGCGTACTGCGATTGATGCAAGTGACTATGTGGCAGCACGTTGGCACCAGCGTTCGGCTTCCGATAGTACCACCGACCTGAGTGCTGGACAGGTTGCGACAGGGCAGGCAGAACGGGCCGAGAGCGATGCGCGCCGCCAACGCTACCATTTGGCGCTGTTGGCTATTGAGTTGGCACGTACCCGTGCTGATCGTCCGACAGGGGGGTTCGCGGCGCTCTTTGGTCGGACAAGCCATACCGATGAGGGGCTGCGTTTGTTGGATGCGTTAGAGCAGCGCACGCCCGATAGGCCGCCGATCCTGTTGGCTCAGGCACGAGCCTATCGGGTGGATGAGCAACTGAATGAGGCGGATCGCCGCTATGATCGCGTGCTGCAATTACTTCCGCAACGCCCCGAAGGCTATTTCGGTAAGGCAATGGTGGCTCAGGAGCGTGGCGATAACGCCACGGCGATGCAGCTATTGTCCATGGCGATTGAGCGCGACTCAACCTTCTTCCCGGCGCGTATCGAGTTGGCGCGGATTGCGCAGCAGCGTGGTGATCTCGATGCGGCGATTACCCAGTGGCGTGCCGTGAGTACCCAACGCCCCGGCTCCGCAGCGGCTATTCCGCTGGCTCAGGCGCTCCGCCTCAGTGGCCCCACCGGCTATATCGAGGCTGAACAGGTGCTGCTGCCGCTTAGTGTTACGAGCTCCGCCGCTGCGATTGAGTTGGGGCGCCTCTATAATGATGCGGGTCGCCCCGAAGCCGCGATTCAAGCCTACCGCGATGCGTTACGCCTTGATCCGCAGAGTAGCACCGCCGCCTTTGAGTTGGGTGAACGTCTGGCTGCTCTTGGTGATCTCAAGGCGGCTGAAGAATCCCTGCGCGATGCGCTGCGCTTCGATGATCGTAATATCACCGCTCGCTTGGCCTTGGCGCGCCTCTATGAGGGGCCGCTTGCTCAGTCTGATCGAGCAGATAAGGAGTATGGGATTGCTCTTGAGCAGGGTGTGAATGACCTCAATACCCTCGTGCTGATTGGCGATACCGCACTCAAGAACCAAAATCCTAACCAGGCGATCAATGCCTATAGTAAGGCAGTGCGCCTTGAACCAGATAATCCCCTGCCCCATCTGAAGTTGGCAACTGCCTACCTCACTACTAATCGCCTCCAGTCCGCTGAGGACTCGGCCCATAATGTCCTGGATCGTACCCAGCCACCTGCCGATCTCTTCGCGGCTGACCTGCGCGCTCAGGCGTTGGTGCTGCTCGGCGATGTGGCTCTGCGCAAACTTGAACTGCCCCTGGCTGCTCAACGCTATACCGAAGCTCTCCAGATCAATCCCCAGATGATGAGTGCCCAGTTGGGGATGGGTCGGATTGCTATTGGTGATGGTCAGTGGGGTGTGGCTCTGGGCTACTTCGAGACTGCTGCGCAGCTTCCGGGTGCCGATCAGGATGCTCAGGTGCAGTTCTGGCTCGCCGAGGGGCTGTTGCGCTCTGGGGCGATGGATCGCGCTATGCGTGCCTACCAGCGTGCCTTGGAGTTGCAGCCTACGTTCCCCGAAGCACTCTTGGGTCTGGCGCAACTTCAGCATGCTCAGCACGATTCCACAACTGCCCTACAGACGGTCGAACAGAGCCTTGCCCAGCGTCCTGATTATGCCGAAGCTCTGCTCTTTAAGGGGAAGTTGCTGCAAGAGTATGGCCGGATTGATCAGGCACTCGCTGCCTATGATGCCTCTATTCGTTCTAGTAGCCAGATCGCTGAAACCTACTATCGGCGTGGCTTGATCCTCATTCGTACCGAACGGTATGATGATGCGATTAGCGACCTGCGGCGGGCTGTCAATTTACAGCCTAATTTCCCCGAAGCCCACTACTGGATGGGACGAGCCTACTATGCCCTTACCCAACTCGATGATGCTTATGCGGCCTTTAAGCAGGCGGTTGATCGCAATCCTAACTATATTGAGGCTCTCTACTACCTTGGCCTGGCCGCTGAAGATTTGGGGCATCGTGATGAGGCTATTGGCGTCTATCAGACGGTCATTGTCACCGATCAGACCAATGAGTGGGCTCCCCGTGCGCGCGATCAACTCAGCCGTATTGAATAGATAGGACGTATGAAGACCTTTCTCCAGTATCGTATCGCCCTGCAAACCCTTCAGTCGAACCGGTTGCGCCGCGATTTTAGCGATCTGGCGGCTATTCCGATGTATGAGCCGGTGGGTGAGTTCTTCTTTGAAGAGATGTATGGCCCACGCGATTTTAGCCAGCGTGACCATGATGCCCGCCGTCTTCAACACTTTCTCCATATTGTGCCAGGGGTGCATCTGCACGATATTGAGCAGATCCTGGAATTGATTAGCCTTACCGCTGATCTTGATGACGATCTGACCCGCCGTTTGATTGCGCTCAATGCACCGATACATTTCGATGAAGTACTCTATGAGTATGTCTATCGCGAGGCGGATAACTATGATTTGCGTATGCACCAGTTGGAGTTGATCCGTAGTTGTCTGCTTAATGTCTATAACCTCTCACGTTCACACCTGTTGGGCATGGCGCTAGAGAGTTCGGGTCTCTTTGCCCGCCTCGCAGGCTTTGAAGCTGGTCATACCTTCTTGCTTAAAGGCTACCGTGCGCTGCGTGATGTTAGTGAGATTGATCATTTCGCTGTTACCATTTATGGTCGAGAACTTACGCGCCTAGATCGGATCTATGAGAAAGAGAAGGTCTGATACCAGGGATGAAGGAGAGGTCGAATGACGATCAAATATACCCGTTGGCTGCGTACCTATGTTGGCCATCAACGCATTATGCAGGTGCGCTCGTGCGGGTTTGTACAGAATGAGCGCGGCGAGGTGCTGCTCTGCCGCCGTGCTGATGTGATGCTCTGGGATCTCCCTGGGGGCACGATTAGCCTTGATGAGACACCCGTGCAGGGGTTGGCGCGTGAGGTCTTGGAGGAGACCGGGCTGAGTCTACGGGCCGAGCGCCTCATCGGGGTGTATGCTGGCCCCGATTTCCATTGGAGTTACCCCAATGGCGATCAGGCCCAGATCATTGCGATCCTCTTTGCTGCCCAGATAGTGGGTGGTGAATTGCGCCAAGCTGGCCACGAGAATGTGAATATCGGATTCTTTAGCCCTGATGCCTTCCCGCCCCTGCTGACCCGCACGAAGCGGATGTTGGCCGATGCGCTCTCTGGGCGCGCCGAGGCGGCGTTTGATCGGTAGGGACGTCCTAGCGACGTACATACTCCATCGGTCCGGCTTGCCGTACTAACCCTTTGAGTTCCAACATGGCTAGGGTTGCTGCGACCTCTCCCGCCTGCATCCCCACACTGCGCCCGATCTCGTCAATCGGTTGGGGTTCGTAACTGAGTATGTCGAGTACCTTGGCCTCGATGGGGTCGCTGGGTAGTTCGCTGCGGGCTTCTTGCTGGACAGCGGCTGTCGTAAGGTTGAGGCTCTCCAGAATATCGGCGGCGCAGGTCGCAAGGCTGGCTCCGTCACGCAGGAGCCGGTGCGTACCAATGCTCTGGCGCGAGAAGATGTGACCCGGTACGGCAAAGACATCGCGGCCCTGCTCCAGCGCGAAGTCTACGGTGATGAGTGCCCCGCTACGCTCGCCAGCCTCGATCACCAAGGTTGCGAGGCTGAGGCCACTGATCAGGCGGTTGCGGGCGGGGAAGTTCATCGCTACCGGGCGTGTACCTAAGGGGTAGTCGCTGATCAGTGCTCCATGTTCGATAATGCGAGCAGCTAGATCGCGGTTACGCTCCGGGTAGGGCTGATCAACCCCACTCCCCAGTACCGCAATGGTTCGCCCCTCCGCCTCTAGCGCGGCTTGGTGGGCAATGCTGTCTACCCCGATTGCCAGCCCACTGACTACCGTCACTCCCTGTTGTGCCAGATCGTAGCTGAGCCGCTGCGCTACCTCGCGGCCATAACTGGTTGGTGAGCGTGTTCCGACAATAGCTACTGTCCATGTCTGGTGGGAATCAATGTTGCCCTGCACGTAGATGAGTGGCGGGGCTGCCGGGATGTTGCGCAACAGCAATGGGTAGGCCGGATCATCAATGCTCAGTAGGCTCACCCCCGCTTGTTCCACGCGCTCTAGTTCATAGTCGAGGTCAATCTGTTGGCGACCGGTACGGAGCGCCGTGCTGGTACGTTTATCTAGCCCGGCCATCGCGAGATCGAGTTCGTCGGCATGCCATGCAGCCTCAACCGAACCGCAGTGTTCGATCAGCCGCGCCAGCCGCGCTGGCCCTAAGCCGGGGATGTGGTTGAAACCGAGGTAGTAGCGGGTATTGGTCGTTGACATAGTGATACCATTGGGCGATGCGCTTCTCTCTTGTTCTCTATACCGCACGAAGCGGGCATGAAGTTGCGCTCAGTGTGAGGTTACTTCGTGTATCATGCGCATACCATACGGTAGCAACGCAGCATCAAGGAGCGATCATCAAAGGACAAACCATGGCCATAGCACCATTTGTCTATATCGGTACCGACTTTGGTGCCACTACCTCCAAAATTGCGGGTATCTGGGTTGATGGACAGCCGATCTCAACCGATCTGTTGCAGTGCCCCAGCAATACCCACCTCGGCCCAGCGGCGGTGGTGCAGGGCTGGATCGAGGCGATAGGGATCTACCTCGCGCAGCACGATCTGACCTGGGATGCGGTGCAGGGGGTGGGGGTGGCTATTCCCGGCCCGCGCCGTAGTTATGGCGTGTTGGAGCGTGGCCCCAACCTGCCAGCCAGCTTTGTCGGTTTTGATGTCTATAGTGCCTATCGGGCTGCATTGGTCATCCAGACCGGGCGCGATATTCCGCTGGTGGTGGGGAATGATGGCAATATGGGCGGAGTGGCCGAGGCGCATCAGGTGCGCGGATCGGGGAGTGCGAGTGTCTTGATGTTGGCTCCCGGTTCGGGGTTGGGCTGCGCCTTTGTTGATGCCCGTGGACATTCCCTGGATGGCGATACCCTGGCGGGGATGGAGGCCAGCCATATGCCCGCTCCGCTGCATCTGTTGGGGCTGCCCGCCTACCCGTGTGGCTGTGGCCGCGATTGGGGATGTATCGAACTCTATACCAGTCTGGCCGGGTTGCCCCACCTGCTCGCCGCATACCTGCAGGACTACCCCGATCACCCCTTGGCCGATTCTGCACTCAGCCCAAAAGAGCAGGTGTTGGGTCTGCGTGGCATGGCTCAGCACGGTGATCCACTTGCCCAGCGTATCTTCGACTTTCAAGCGCGGGCGCTGGGGCTGCATATTGCCAACCTCGCAATGGCCTGCGATCCCCAGATCGTGATCATTGGTGGTGGGCTGATGGATGCTGAATCAACCAGCGCCGCCTTCCGTGAACGCTACCTGCATACCGTCTGGGAAGCGGCCGCACCCTACCTCTGGCCTAGCCAGCGCAGCACTATGCGTATCCTTCCGGCAAGCCTGGGGGAACTCTCACAGGCGATTGGAGCCGCGCTGGTGGCTCTGGATCACCATAGGTCATCATAGCTGGAGTGGGGATGTATGGCTGATCTTCTCAGCTCGCTGACTATTGCCGGGAAGGTGCTCAGTAACCGTATGGTGATGGCTCCTTCCCCCACGGGCTTTGCGACCGCTGATGGCTTTGTGAGTACCGATCTGATCGCCTACTATACTCGCCGCGCCCAGGGTGGGGTGGGTTTGATCCTGAGTGAACCGCTCTTGGTAACACCGCCCGCGCATGCTGAGGGTCGCAATCACCTAGCTGGCTATGCCGATGCCTTTGTACCCCGCTTGCGCCAGCTTGTTATGGCGGTGCATGCCCACCATACCCGGTTGCTCTTCAGCCTAGAGTGCTATGCCGATAGCGCCGATCTCTCTGGTGTGGCGCTGGCTGCCCTGCGCGAAGCGTTCATTCTGGCGGCCTGGCGTGCCCACTGTGCGGGAGCCGATGGGGTGCTGCTCTCGTCGGCGGATGGCGGCCTACTGCACCGTATGATCTCGCCGAGCCGTAACCATCGCCACGATGCCTATGGTGGCGATCTCGATAGACGTATGCGCATCGCCCTAGAGGTGATCGAGGGTGTCCGTACCTGGCTCGGTTCACGTTTTGTGATCGGGTTCCGCCTGCCCGCCGAGGAGTTTGGTGTCGGGGGTATGGGCATGCAGGATGCGCGCGTTGTTGCCCGCCGGGTAATTGCAGCCGGGGTCAAGATCCTCGATGTCACCGTGGCGGTTGGCGACACCCTCACCCTGGCGCGCTTCCCCGGTTGGGCAGTGCCGTTGGCCAACGGGATCAAGCGAGTCACCCCAGAAGTGCCGGTGATTGGCTTCGGGGTGCAGGGTGATCACTATGTTGCCGATAGCCTGATCCGCGATGGCAGTATTGATCTGGTCGCACTCGACCATACGCTGCGCTACAACCCGGATTGGCCGCAGCAGGCTCAGGTGGTGTTGGGGGGGTAGGTATAGAGCTTTGACAAACCGTCAGCGGCACGGTGGCTGAGCCTGTCGAAGCCAACGCGCCGCATCCCTGACATTCCACGGCTTTTTCGTGCTAACCGTGAGTTTCATGGATGTCTGATTGACATCCATGAAACCGCGTGCTATTGTCGCCGCAGGAATCGCTTCTACATAATCAATATCTATGCTTAAAGATCTCCACATTGCCGTGATCGGGTCGGGTGCTATGGGTGAGGCGATCATCAGTGGGTTGCTGCGCCAAGCCATGGTCGCTCCGGATCAGATTCTCGCCACTGACCCCTACGAACATCGTCTCCGCGAACTTCAGGCTCGGTATGCTATTCAAACCAGCCAGGATAACCTCGATGCGGCGCAGTGGGGTCAGATCGTCATTATTGCCGTTAAGCCGCAATACCTCAAACCGGTACTCCAATCCCTCCGTGGCAAGCTGCGCCCCGATGCGCTGGTCATCTCGATTGTGGCCGGGGCGACGCTCCAGACCTTTACCGAGGCGCTTGATCATACTCTGGTGGTGCGCAGTATGCCCAATACCCCGGCCATGATCGGTGAGGGGATGACGGTCTGGACTGCCCACCCCATGGTGGAGGAGCAGCAGCGGGTATGGGCACGTATGGTGCTGAGTGCCCTGGGACACCAGATCTTTGTCGAGCATGAGACCTATCTGGATATGTCTACCGCGCTGAATGGTTCTGGCCCGGCCTATGTCTTCCTGATGATGGAGGCCATGGTTGATGCTGGTGTGCATATGGGGTTGGCGCGTCCCATCGCGGAGGAACTGGTGACCCACACGATGCTGGGGTCGGTGCGCTACGCCCAGCAGAGTGGCAAACACCCCGCTGCGTTACGCAACGCCGTCACATCGCCGGGGGGCACCACCAGCGCCGCGTTGAGCGAACTGGAACGCGGGGGGCTGCGTACTGTGTTGGCCGATGCGATCTGGGCCGCTTATCGCCGCTCAGTGGAGTTGGGTAAATCATGATTAGCTATGCTCGTCCACGCTTAATCACCACCGATGACCGACGCTATCGCGCCTATGTGGATGGCTTTAAGCTCCAGCGCAAGAACAACAAGGCCATCCGTCCACCCCGCCAGCGCGATCTCTTTGGGGGTGAGGCCGAGGCGGCGCTGCGTGATTGGCTGGCTCCCCAGGTCGAATTGGACGAGCGGCGCATCATTGAGTATGAGGAGCGGCGCAACAAACGCGCTATGGTCAAGTACCGCGAAGTAGATGCGCTTGCGGTCGGAGAGCAGGAGATCTGGGCGTTTGAGTTCAAGGCCAGCCGTACTGCTAGTTCCCTGCGGCGGGCAGTGGGCCAACTGCAAGAGACGCGCCAGATCCTCAAGCTGCTGCGTCATCACGTGCGGGTAACGATCCTCCTGGTGGATACGGGTATCCCCGCGAGTCTGGCCGAGGTCGAGGCACTGATGGCGAGCGAACGCCCTCCCAGCCGCCGCCCGGAGTTGCTGAGCGAGGTGCTAGAGGCGGTACCCATCCTGCGTCTCGTGGAAGATCTCAACGTCCCACCCGATGCTGAGCGGATTGATCTGCGCTGCTTTACTGTGGAGGAGATCGTCGCGATGGTAGGGGCAGAACATCTGCACCTGGATTGGGACGCGGATGACGAGGAGCCAGAGGAGGATGTCGAGCCACGTCCGGCATCTTCGCTCTACGCGAGTAGTACGGAAGATAGCCCCGCTGAGGATGAGGACGATAACCCGTTGGCGGCGGCGCTACGTCGGGCGGGGATACGGTAGTGGATCTTGTACCTCTACCACCAACGCCGTGGCGTTGCGGCGAGGTTTGGGGGTAGGGGTATGGGCCGGGTAGCCGATGGTGATCAGGGCGTGGGGGTGCAGTGTTGCGGGCAGGTTGAGGGCGGTGCGTACCGCGTGGGGCGCGAAGAGCGGGGCGCACATCCAGCCCGTGCCCAAGCCGAGGGCGTAGGCGGCCAGCAGCATATTCTGAATAGCACAACCCAAGCTCTGGATGGCCATGATGCTCTCGGTACTTTGGCGCTGCGCATCGGGGTAGGCGTCCAGATCTTCAAGGTAGAGACAGGCAATAATAATCGCCGGGGCTTGCGTGATGCGCTGGAACGAGTGCTGGTAGCGGCGCTCGATGCTGGCCGATTCTACCCCATCCTCGGCCAACTGGCTGCGCCACGTGGCTCCCATAGCCTCGGCCAACCGCTGCTTGATCGTCGCCTGGGTGAGGATGGCAAAACGCCAGGGCTGCCGCCCATGGGGTGAAGGTGCCCAACTGGCCGCCTCGATCATCGTATCGAGGTGATCAGGCTTGACCGCATCGGGGCGGAATGTGCGTACCGAGCGGCGTCCTCGGATGGCCTGCATCAGATTCATCAGCGGAAGAGATCCGTGCGCGGATCGCGTAGCAACTGCTGTGATGTCGCGATCTCGCTGGGTGTATAGGCATAGCCGCGCACCAGCGCCACCGGCACACCATCAATCTTGCCCATCACCAACTCCGCCGCCCCGGCAATCTCGTCCGCAACAGCAATGCGCGTGGCCTGCATCGTATAGCCGTGGGGATCATCAATCCCGGCAAAGTCGCTCATCGGATGGATACCAGCCACCCCAATCGCCACGTTCACCTGACCATCACGCCACGGGCGGCCAAAGGTGTCCGAGATGATTACGGCGGGGGTGACGCTGCTGCGCTGGGCGATCTCTTGTCGGAGTTGAGCCGCGCTATGGTCGGGATCTTCGGGTAAGAGACAGACGATGCGGCCACCGCTTACATTCGACTCATCTACACCACTATTGGCACAGATCTGACCATGGTGGGTCTCGGTGATCAATACCCCATTCGCCATCTTCACAATGCGGCGACTCTCGCGCAGCACCACCTCCTGAAAGTGGGCATTCTTGCGCGACTGTTCGGCGATCTGGTGGGCAAACGCCGAGGGCTCCACGGTGGCCGGGTCTATCAGGCGTCCCTCGGCCTTCGAGACGATCTTCTGCGTAACAACCAGAATATCACCGGGTTCAAATACCTGGTTAGCCTGCTCCATAGCAGTCAGAATCAGTGTCGCCAGGTCATCGCCGGGGCGAACCTCCGGGATACCACGAACTGGAATGATGCGGATCTCATCGGCCATAATTGTTCACCATGTATCACGGATGCGCCGCCACCGAAGATTTTTATGGTTGGTGTTTGGCGGCGAAGCCGCCAAACACCAACCATAATTACAGATACTTCCCAGCGATCAGCGCGAGGCGCTCCTTCACCTCTGGTGCGATCTTGCTGCGGTCGGTAATGATTGCCGTGGCCAGGGCGCTATGCGCCGGGCTGCTGAAGTCCTCACCGATACGTGCCACGGCCTGGGCCACAATCTGCTGCGAGAGCGCCGCGTTGGCATGCAGCACCGCCACCACCGCATCCACCGTCACCGCATCATGGCCGGGGTGCCATGCATCATAGTCGGTGACCATCGCAAGCGTACCGTAGGCAATCTCCGCCTCACGAGCCAGCTTGGCTTCGGGCAGCGCCGTCATCCCAATCAGGTCATGGCCACGGCGGCGGTTCTCCTCGCTCTCAGCCAGGGTCGAGAAGGCCGGCCCCTCCATCACCACCATAGTGCCACCCATATGCACCGTAGCTCCAGCCGCAACAGCCGCCTCGTGCAGGATGTTGGTCAGCACCGAGCAGAAGGGCTTATCGAAAGCAATGTGAGCCACAATACCCTGCTCGAAGAAAGTAGTCGGACGCCCGCCCTTGGTGCGATCAAAGAGCTGGTTAGGAATGACCACATGACCAGGGGCATACTCCTCGCGTAGCGAACCGACCGCACTCACCGAGATGAGTGCCCGGATACCAAGCTGCTTAAAGGCGTGGATATTCGCCCGACTTGGCAACTCAGAAGGATTGATGCGGTGGCCACGCCCGTGCCGGGGCAAGAAGGCAACCCGCTGCCCCGCCAGGGTTCCGATGATGAAGGCGTCGCTCGGATCACCAAAGGGAGTCGTGAGGCGTACCTCCTCCACATCGGTGAGTCCCTCCATCGCATAAAGCCCACTTCCGCCGATCACGCCG
>RRYU01009469.1_pt1 | contig 21436 bp, 14 predicted proteins | sample 2162651 | NCBI WGS metagenome assembly RRYU01 (sample SAMN10267283, study PRJNA491782) | microbial mat metagenome | isolation source: biomat in the production well | place: Japan: Minami-Kanto gas field, natural gas well KTG3 | collected 2017-06 | reverse complement strand
TTTCTAAGGTTAAAGTATTCCCTTTCAACGATTTGAAATGCCCGCTGAGCCACTTCCTTCTGCATCTTGTTCATAACTGAATCGAACTGCTCTGCAATCGCATTTGCAATATGTGCACTCATGACAGGATCCTTGTCTAAAACCGTGATCTTAACTGCCATATACTCTGTGCGTCGGAATTTGATCTTGCTTTCGTAGGTTTTATAGAGGCGTGTAAACGGAAACTTCGAACCAGCCTTGATGTCATAGTGGTTCATCAGATCAAAATCTTCGATAATCTGGTCCCTGATCTGGTTGGAATTCAATATCTGCAGCATTCTTTCGGTTTGTTCATCTTCTCCAAATTCGAGCAGGTCCTTTTGTTGTTGATTGGATGTGCTAAGTAGCACCTTGGATATTGAATTGGTTGATGTTGGATAAAGAATGACGACCGACCGGTACATTGGCGTGATAAAGACGGGTAGAGTGAAAATATAGGTGAGTATCGCAGCAGCTATCAGCACTATTACAATTGTTTTCCTGTTGATTTGAAGCAATTTAAAAATGCTTCTCGAATCCAATTCACCGTTTTGTTGCTGTTGCATTAAGATTTAGTTTGAAAGGGAGTGCCAAAAATAGAAAATTATTTAATTCAAAATATTAATCCCCAAACATAAGTACTCTATGGCTTAGCTTAGAGTGAAATCCACATAACCAAGTTCTTCCAATTGTCTCACCACTTCATTTACGTCCAGGCCGCCTTTCAATGGACGAAGTAAGGTAGAAAGGCCTGTATCAGCATCATTCAGTCGGATGGTATATGGCACTTTCCCCTGGTTAAGCTCAATCAGCTGAATAAATTCAAGCATCTGGTCCTCATTTATCCTTTCTATATGCAGCGTAATGCTTATTTGCTTAGTAAGTTTTTCGAGCAGGCTATCAAGCAATTTGATATCTGTTATCTTTAACTCGTACTGCTCTTTATTCCTGTAATTCTGCTGCACCAAGGCAGTCACATAAATAAAGGTATTGACCTCTATCAGATATTTAAACTTGAGATAATGCTCCGACCAAAGCAACAATTCAATAGAATCACTCTGGTCTTCAATCTTAAACCTTGCATATGGTTTTCCATTAGAGGTTGTTAAATGATCAGAAGAAACGATTTGTCCGGCGAACGCAAGTTTTGTTCCAAGCATGTTTTGTAATTCCTGGTTAATGCTTGAAATGGTGGTATTCGTAAAAAACTTCAACTGTATCTTATAGTCATCCATGGGATGGCTGCTAATATAGAAGCCGATCGTGTCGAGTTCCATCTTCAGCTCGGTCATTTTTGTCCAGGGCTCACATTCAGGAAAACTCAGCTCCAAAGTTTCAGTACTGGTCTCTTCACCAAATAAATTTGTTTGCGATGAATTCCGCATCTCCTGCACCTGCGCCGTGTATCGTATTGCTTTCTCAAGAAAGGTATGGTTTTCATTGGCCTCCTTGTGAAAGAACTGCGCGCGATGCACCCCTTCGAATGAATCAAAAGCACCTGCCATAGCCAGTGCTTCCAGGTTGCGCTTATTCACGGTGCGCAAGTTGATGCGGGTTAAAAAATCAAATACATTTAAGAAGTTGCCATTCGACTCACGTTCTTCAATAATGTTTTTAACTGCAGCTTCGCCTATATTTTTTATGGCACCCAATCCAAACCTTATCTCGCCCTTGTCGTTTACTGTGAATTTATAATGTGATTCGTTTATGTCAGGACCCAAAGTTATGATGCCCATTCTACGGCACTCTTCCATAAAGAAAGTGACTTGCTTTATATCACTTCTGTTGTTGCTGAGGACTGCTGCCATAAATTCAGCAGGATAATTGGCTTTTAGGTAGGCCGTTTGAAATCCGACAACAGCATAACAGGTGGAGTGCGATTTATTAAATGCATAATTGGCAAATGCCAGCCAATCGTTCCATATTTTTCTAAGTTTTTCTTCCGGATGTTTATTGGCCATACCACCCTGAATGAATTTTTCCTCAAGCTGCGTCAGTAAAGACCTGTTTTTTTTACCCATGGCCTTTCGCAGGGTGTCGGCCTCACCTTTGGTAAAACCGGCAAGTTTCTGCGACAACAACATCACTTGCTCCTGGTACACTGTGATCCCATAAGTCTCCTCCAGGATATCACGCATGGCTTCCAGCTCGTAAGTCACTGGCTCAATGCGATGTTTGCGTTTAATATAATTGGGAATATACGCCATAGGCCCAGGCCTGTAAAGCGCATTCATGGCGATAAGGTCATTAAATTCAGTAGGCTGCAATTCCTTCAGGTGCTTACGCATACCGGCGCTTTCGTACTGGAATATGCCAACCGTTTCGCCACGTTGAAACAACTCATAGGTCTTGATATCATCAAGTGGAATATGGTCGGCCTCAATAGTCAGGTTGTGTCTTTTACGTATGATCGCGATGGTCTCTTTGATGAGCGAGAGGGTTTTCAGTCCGAGGAAGTCTACCTTGAGCAGGCCTGCTGCCTCGGCCACATCATTATCGAATTGGGTTGCCCACAGATTTTGCTCCTTACCTTCCTTGGATTCTTTGGGCACGATGATTGGCACGATCTCACGTAAATCAGTTGGGGTGATCACAAAGCCACAGGCATGAATCCCGGTGTTTCTTATTGAGCCTTCCAGCTTCAGTGTGTTTTTGAGTATTTCACCTTCCACACTTTCTTCTTCTACCCTCTTTTTAAGCATTTCTCCCGCTTCGATCTGATCAGGCCTGTACTTATCCCGTAGCTTGTCCGGTGGCAGGTTATAAAAATCACTCAGCGTGACATTCATGGTGGCACTTGCAAGTTTATTCACCACCGACAAATCTACATCAAGTGCTCTACCAATGTCACGGATTGCTGACTTGGTTCCCAAGGTACCATAGGTAATGATCTGTGCAACTTTGTTCTGTCCGTACTTACGGGTTACGTAATCAATGACCTTCGAACGTCCCTCATCATCAAAATCTATATCGATATCCGGCATGGATACTCGGTCAGGATTGAGGAAGCGCTCAAAAAGTAACCCATACTTTAAGGGATCAACATTAGTGATGCCCGTACAATAAGCCACCAGTGAGCCGGCAGCAGATCCTCTGCCTGGTCCTACTGAAACCCCCAAACGCCTGGCCTCTGCAATCAAATCCTGCACAATAAGAAAATACCCCGGATAACCTGTCCTTTCGATTGTTGCCAACTCAAAATCAAGTCGTTCTTTTATCTCGTCCGTAATATCTCCGAAACGTTCTTTTGCACCCTCATAGGCAAGGTGACGCAAATAGGCATTCTCCCCACGTTGACCATGATCCTTTTTATCTTCATCATTTTGGTAAGCTTCCGGTATTTCAAATTCAGGAAGCGATACCTCCCGCTCAAGATCGAAAGGCTCAATCTTATCCACAATATGTTGCACGTTTGAAATTGCTTCGGGAAGGTCTGAAAACAATGCCAGCATCTCTTCCTGTGTCTTGAAGTAAAACTCATCATTCGGGAAACCAAAACGATAACCATAACCACGGCCAATTGGATCAGCCTTGCGGTTGTTATCCTTGATACAGATCATGAAATCTTGTGCATCAGCATCCGCCTTGTCCAGATAATAGGTGTTGTTTGAGGCGAAATACTTGATATCATATTTGGCAGCCATCTCAAGTAAAAACTTGTTCAGGTGCGCTTCCTCCTCAAGCCCATGTCTATTGATTTCCAGGTAAAAGTCATCACCAAAGTGCTCTTTCCACCACTGAACAGCCTCCTCAGCCTGATGCTCACCAACATTAAGCAGCAAGTTTGGAATATCTCCACTGATGCCACCACTGCTTACAATTAAACCTTCCTTATACTGCAACAGGAGGTCCTTGTCAATACGTGGGACATAGTAGAAACCATCAGTATAGGAAAGCGAACTGAGCATGCTCAGGTTTGTAAAACCTTGTTTATTCTTTGCAAAAAACGGGACCAGGTTTCCATTGTCTTTGATGCTGCGGTCAATATGGTTTCGACAAATATAGAGTTCCGTGCCAACAAGCCCTTTGATCAGTTGTGGATGTTCTTTAACCCCTCGTTTCACAGCATCTTCTTCTGATCTATTGTGTTTTTTGATCGCATTCACAAACTGAAATGTCCCCATCATATTACCGGTATCAGTAAGCCCTACAGCAGGCATTTTCAGTTTCGCAGCCTGCTTAACCAAGGCTCTAATATTGGTTGTAGATGTGAGTATTGAGAATGTACTATGATTCCGAAGATGCGAATAGTCAAGCTTCGATTGAGCATCCACTATTGTTTTTTGAACTGGTGGATCCGGCTCAGTGTCACTCATAAGCCCCTGACCTACATCTTCATGATTTGGAGCTATGGAAATGCCCGAAGTCTGCATAGGGTTAGGATTGGCCTTGCGAAACTGCTCAACAATTGATTCCTCAACATGCAGATCATCAGCAGAAAATTCTCTCCTGCGCACCAACTCAAAGAAGCAGCGGGTCGTCGCCTCAACATCTGCCGATGCATTGTGTGCCTGCCCAAAGCCTTCACTAAATAAAACCTGGTGCAATTCCTCCAAAGTCGGCAATTTGAACTTTCCGCCTTTACCCCCTGGAATTTTGCAAAAAGAAGCCGTTTTTTCAGTACATGTATCTAGTAGATGTAAGCTGGTTAAAGGTGTATCCATGTTGCAGCGCAAAAACTCTACCGCCATAATGCTGTAGTCAAAATCAATATTATGCCCAACAAGTAAATGTGTTTTGGACATGACCTTGTTGAAATGATCGAGTACCTTTTCCAGTTCCATCCCATGCTTTTCAGCAAATGATGTATCAATTCCATGCACCCGTGAGGCATTGAACGGAATTGTAAAGCCTTCTGGCTTGATTATATGATTTGCGGTTTCGATTAGTTTGCCGTTTTCATCATGCAGCTGCCATGCAATCTGTACGGCACGTGGCCAATTATCAAAATCTGTTAGTGGTGCGTTTTTATCGCGGGGAAGGCCTGTGGTCTCTGTATCGAAAATTAGGAACATCCTGGTAAGTTAATTTAATTACTTAGATATTAGGAAGATAATAAAATTTAAGTGGTTCTACAAAGTTATGCTTAATTCCATTTTTACTTATGCCTTTGTTGAAAACTTATTGCCGTAATATGCAATCTAAAGCCCAAGACTCTCTATCTTAGCCAGCTATGAGCACAACTGAAAATTTCAATCATATTGAACACTTGCTATCCCGGTTACTGATTCATTTCGGGTATCAGGTTGATGCGAACCTAAGCCTTACCGAAAAGCTTGGTTTGATAAGGCGCCACGACAGGTCAATAGCCGATCTAATTGCTAACTACTATGAAGCTGTACATTTATATCAGTTTATCTGTAACGATATTGAGCTGAAGATCAAAGCACCTGAAATCTGGACGATCCAAAGTGAATCGGCTGAAGAACAAGTTGAGATCTATCAAAATCAAGTTCTTGATAAATTAAGCTCTATAATTAGCTGAATATTTAAGGAGAACTTATACAGTGTAAATCACTATCATACATTGGTTTACGATAGCAGTCCACTGGATTTCATTATGTATTATCATCTCATTGCTGATGTATTGGGATCTATTGGGGAGCTAAATATTTTAAGTATGCGGGGAAATAGATCAAGAATTGGTACAGCTGGAGTGGCACCATCACTACCACCATTTTTTTTTAGATAATAGGATATCAAAAACCCATTCTCAAAATTGATGCTTCTATAATAAGCTTGAAATCCTGCAATCACCAATAAATTATGTGAAATTCTTAACAATATTTGACATTTACACTTGAAATAATACTTAAATTTGCACCTATTAAATAACAGATTTTTTCATAAAAAAAATTAATCGACATGAAAACAATCACAATTCTGCTGACAGCTCTGTTGCTCCCACTGCTGCCATTAATGGCCCAGGATGCAAAATCAGAAAGTGAAACCGTAAATGAAACTGAGTCGAGCGGGCCTGAGATTTCTTTCAGTAAAACAGTTCATGATTATGGTGAAATTACAGTCGGCAGCGATGGCAGCTCTACCTTTGAGTTTACCAATACAGGTACAGAACCATTGATCCTTTCCAGGCCACGTTCAAGCTGTGGATGTACCGTTCCCAGCTGGCCACGCGAACCAATCCTGCCAGGAGAAAGTGAAAGTATTAAAGTAACTTATAACACAGCACGAGTTGGTAAAATCAACAAGACAGTAACTGTGATGTCCAATGCCAAAAATAGCAGCAGTGTTGTATTGCGCATAACCGGTAATGTAGTGAACAAGCCTGAAACAACGCTTCTGGAGAAAAACACCGGCGTTGGGACAAGCCCATCAAAAAATTAATTCATTTCTTTATAAATTCAATACATCAGCCCGGCTTTCCAAAGCCGGGTAGATTATTTTTTTGTTATAAATCAAATTAAAACAAGATGCCTCAAATTTCAGTAAAAGGGCGCATGATGCCCGAATCACCCATCCGAAAACTTGTACCCTATGCTGAAGCAGCCAAGGGTAGAGGTGTAAAAGTGTACCACCTTAATATCGGACAACCCGATATTCAAACACCTGAAGTTGCACTCGATGCTGTACGCAATTTTTCAGATAAGGTGATTGAGTACAGCCATTCAGCAGGAATCTTGTCATACCGAAAAAAACTGGTAGAATATTACGAAAAAAATGATATTCATATTACAGCCGAGGACATTATTATTGGTGCCGGTGCCTCCGAGGCTATCCTGTTTGCCTTTCAGTCTATTATGGATCCTGATGATGAAGTCATCATCCCCGAACCATTTTATGCCAACTACAATGGTTTTGCAATCAATGCAGGCGTAAAAGTCAAACCCATTTTTTCATCCATTGAAACCGGCTTTGCCTTGCCCCCGATAGCTGAATTTGAAAAATCCATTACACCTAAAACAAAAGCCATACTGATCTGCAACCCCAACAATCCTACCGGATATCTTTATTCAAAAGAAGAACTTGAAACATTGCGTCAGTTAGTTCTCAAACACGATCTTTATCTGATTGCCGACGAAGTTTATCGTGAATTCTGCTATGATGGCAATACCCATCACTCTTGCATGCATCTCAAAAGTGTTGAGGACAATGTAATTTTGATCGATTCTGTATCAAAACGTTACAGTGCTTGCGGTGTACGCATTGGCTGTATGATTTCCAAAAATAAGGAAGTGATGCAAACCGCCCTTAAGTTTGCACAAGCCCGTTTGAGCCCACCCAGCCTGGGTCAGGTGGTGGCCGAAGCGGCGTTGGGTACCCCCGACAGCTACTTCGAAGATGTACTCCAGGAATACTTGCAACGTAGAGATGTGGTGGTAAAAGCCATCAATCAAATTCCGGGTGCACAGTGTCCAAAACCCAAAGGAGCCTTTTATGTAGTCGCGAAACTGCCTGTTGACGATTCCGATCAATTCTGCAGGTGGTTGCTTGAATCCTTCGAATATGAAAAGCAGACCGTTATGTTTGCCCCTGCCAGTGGGTTCTATTCCACCTCAAGCAGAGGCAAAGACGAAGTTCGCATCAGCTACGTACTGAATGTAAATGATCTTGCCAAATCCATGAAGGTGCTCGAAGAAGCGCTTAAAGTGTATCCGGGCAGGACAGTGTAAACGATAACGCAATTAGTTTCCCATCCGGATTCCCAATCCAAGCATCACTACCGGATCAGCAGCCTGGAAGGAGGCAGAAGAGGCAGTAATGGTATGATCGCGTGCAGTAATGATATCTGAGTTGAAGGGATCCCAAACTGCATCATGATAACCACTGCCCTGCAAAATAGATGTGAGGCTACCCGAAACCGGATTGATCATGCCTACGCCTTGGCCTGAGATCGCCAGAAAATTTTGATCACCATGATACCTTAAGCGTTTAATTCCTTGTAGACTTAACTCGCCCAATGATTCGAACTGTTCGGATTGCTTATCCCAGGCTTTAAATATCAGTCTGCCTGTATGAGATTGAGAAGCAATGACAATTTTATTCTCGTTGTAACCGAAAATACCAATTATTGCACCGTTTAACGAAAATCGTTTATAAAAAACAGCAGTAGGTTTATAGTACAATGAAAGAATAAAATGTCCCCCGGGCATGATCTGCTGAATAGCATACAGGTATTCATCATCAAAGAAAACGTATCGTGGTATGGTATCGGGCTGATGGAACACATGAAGCATCCCACGCCCGGTTGTGGCGTTGATCAAACTTAGGGTTCCACTGGCATCGGCAACCAAAAGATTGTTGGCCTGCATGGCAAAATGAGTAAATTCTGCTGCAGGCATACCGGCATCTCTTTCCCAAATAACTTGACCGTTTTCAGCAATAGCCAGCAAGCGGGAAGGTTTTTCTGTAATAAGATAGGTCATGCCATTGTTGTGGTTATTCTCAAATTGTACAATATCTATTGGTGAAGTAAATATTTTCATCGCGCTGTGCAGATCGCTATCAAGACGCCATAATTCGCTCCTGCCAGGTACTTCAGTTACAAAGTAAAGAACAGGCACATTGGCGTGCACAATATCAATGGTCACCTTCAAGTATTTGAATTTCTCATTGTGGCCATCATTGACCAGAACCTGCAAATAATAGGTTCCTGCAGCAAGTTGAGTGGTCCATTCAAAATCGAATTCGATAATGGTGTCGATGGCTGAAGGGTAAAACCACACTGACGGCAATATGGGCAAATGGTCAGCATTTACAAGGGCTAAACGCACACTTGTAATTTGTCTGTCATCGCGCACCTGGAACCGGACAGTGATTTGATTTTCAGTAATTAGTGCATTCTCGGAGGGTAAAATGAAAACAATTTCCGGATCGCTGGTATCCTGTTCCTTGGAGCAGGAAACGAATACTGCAAGCAACAAAATCAAGGTAATAGATTGTATCGAACAGCGAACCATCTTAAATTTTTTAACTTTGGCTAAAATAAGTAAATTAAAAACAAGCAAATATTAAAGGCACATGTTGTATAATTTAGATTTATCGCAGGTTCTGTTTCTTGATATTGAAACTGTGCCCGCCTATTCCGAATATGACCAGCTTTCGGATAAGATGAAAAAACTCTGGGATCGCAAAGCACGTTTTCTCAAAAGTGAGGAGTCAATTGAACCTGCTGAGTTGTATGAAAGAGCAGGTATTTATGCTGAATTTGGGAGGATCATTTGCATATCCGTGGGTCTATTCAATGGTGCTGAGTTCCGTATCAAATCATTTTACGGTGAAGATGAAAAAATATTATTGGATGATTTTGCGCAAATGCTAAACCGTCATTACAGCCATCCACAGCAACTGCTGTGTGCCCATAATGGCAAGGAGTTCGACTTTCCCTATATCGCACGACGCATGCTGATCAATGGAATAGAGCTACCGGATATCTTGCAAATGGCCGGTAAAAAGCCCTGGGAGATCAGGCACCTCGACACCATGGAATTGTGGAAATTCGGTGATTATAAAAACTATACCTCCCTTGACTTACTCACCGCCATATTTAAAATTCCAACCCCAAAAGATGATATTGATGGAAGCATGGTAAAAAAGGTTTTTTATGAGGACAAGGATCTGGAGCGTATCGTCAATTACTGTCAGAAAGATGTGCTTGCCATAGCCCAACTGATGCGCCGATACCTGAATCAGCCACTCATACGTGAAACAAGCATCGTTTATACATCCTAAATCTATAAGACCTTATAGCTAATGTTATGACGCTTAAACGCCACATACTCTCAAAATCGACTTTCATACGCGGAATGCAGTGTCCAAAGTCTTTGTACTTGCATAAAAAACGTCCATTTTTGCGCGACAGGATCAGTGCCGAACAACTGGCGAAATTCAAGCGTGGTACAGATGTGGGTGTGCTTGCCCGCGACCTGTTCCCTGGTGGTGTGGATATGAGTCCCAGGTCACCATCACAGTATCAAAAAAAAGTATTAGAAACCCAGCAAGCCATCAATAATCATGATATTGATGTCATCTATGAAGCCGTATTTCAATATGATGACACACTCATCATGCTTGATATACTTGTCCGTGATGCCAATCAGTGGAAGGCTTATGAAGTAAAAAGCTCCCGCGCACTATCGGAGACCTATTATACGGATGCATCCTTGCAATATTATGTGCTTCACGGAACAGGCCTGGATGTTGCCGATTTCAGTCTCATATACATCAATCAGGATTATGAATTGATTGGTCAGCTTGAATTGCAAAAACTTTTCAAGTTTCAAAGTGTGCTGGAATATGTTAAGACGCAATCGGACTTCATCTCAGGGCAAATCAGCAAGCTGAAAGAAACACTGCAACTGAATAACTCCCCAAAAGTGCCTATCGGCTGGCATTGCAACAAGCCCTATCCATGCGACTTTATTGGCCACTGCTGGAAAGATGTACCCCATCCTCATATCTTTAAACTCACTGCTTTCGATCCTAAATTGATTGCCACATTTGCAGAGAAGGGTCTATACTCAGTCGATCAAATTGATGGCCTTCAAGCTAAAAATGAAATACAAAAGGCTCAACTAAAGGCCTTGGCCACAAATTCCAAGACTTATGATTCCAAACAATTAGAACAACTGATCAGTCCAATTAATATGGCTGAGACGGCATTTCTTAAAGTCTTATTACATGCTCCGGCAGTACCACAGATTGAGCATACAAAGCCTTACCAGTTGTTACCCCTGGCTTTGTCGTGGATTGAAGAAAATGAAGACAAAACCAACTTTTTCGTGATTGAGCAGGATAACTTAGCGTCCCTTATTTCATTCAGTAATCACTTAATTGAACTGGCACGAACACACAGATTTTTGATTACTGATGACGCCTCCGGTTTGCATGAATTCATAAAAGGTGCCAAGAATTTACTCCCTGCTAATATTTATACCGGGCTCTCAGAAATCGAAATGCGCTTGGTTGGCATCCGGCAGCTGCTGGAGGCCATAAATTTTTTCCATCCGGAGGTTGATGCACCGGGAACACTGGATCAATATGCCACTGCATTGCTTCAGCAGGATGTACGTCTGCGCGATGAGGTAATAATAATACCCGAAATATTGACCTCCTGTCATGATGTAAACCTCAAAATAAGCAAGGACATTCTGTCAGACCATACCTTAACAATCAGGCAGCTTTACAAAGAGATCAAATCGTGGTAACATTCTGACTTACATTTCTTAGCTCCCTCTTTTAGTGATTAATTCCCACAGCTCAGCCAACCTTGAATTAAAAGTGATTGCAAATTCTCAATTTTGCCACCCAAAAAGATATTAACATAAGCTGCCAGACTGTTCATAATTTGTAATTTTGGCTCATGGAGACAAGCAAGAGCCGAAAAAAACCACAGCCAATCTCAGCAGCAGATCAACTGAAAGACATACTGTTACAACATGGACGCGTTCCACCCCAAGCAACCGATCTGGAGGAGGTTGTATTGGGTGCCATGATGCTGGAAAAAGACGCAGTAAATGCCGTTATCGAATTTCTCAAACCTGAAGTATTCTACAAGGATAACCATCAAAAGATCTTCAAGGCCATTCAGGAACTGTTTACCAAATCGGAACCAGTAGACATACTCACGGTGACCAACCAACTCAAGTCCAATGGTGACCTGGATATTGTCGGTGGGGCGTATTACATATCACAGCTGACAAATAGGGTGGTATCTGCAGCCAATATTGAGTTTCATGCCCGCATTATCCTGCAAAAGCATATTCAGCGCGAGTTAATACGGATTTCAACCGATATCATAAACAAAGCATACGAAGACACCACAGATGTTTTTGACCTGCTTGACAATGCCGAGCAGGGCTTGTTTGCCGTAAGTGAAACAAATCTCAGGCGCAGTTTCAGCAGCATGACCGACCTTGTTAAGCAAGCCATTCTGGATATTGAAAGCGCCAAAAACAGTGGATCCAACCTCAGGGGCGTTCCCTCAGGCTACACCGAACTGGACCGCATCACATCAGGTTGGCAAAAATCTGACCTCATAATATTGGCTGCAAGACCCAGTATGGGTAAGACTGCCCTTGCACTGAATATTGCACGTAATATTTCAGTTGATTTTCAGCGACCTGTTGCCTTTTTCTCATTGGAGATGTCTTCTGTTCAGCTTGTTACAAGATTGATATCAAGTGAAACCTATCTGCCCGCCGAAAAATTGCGTAAAGGCGATCTGGCTGATTACGAATGGCAACAACTCAACAGCCGTATTTCTCCCCTTGTAAAAGCAAAACTGTATATAGATGACACTCCGCAGCTCTCGATATTTGAGCTGCGCGCCAAATGCCGCCGCCTGAAACAACAACATGATATTCAGATGGTTTTTGTTGATTATTTGCAATTGATGACCGCCGGCAACGAAAACCGGGGCAATCGAGAACAGGAGATCAGTAACATATCCCGCTCATTAAAGAGCCTCGCAAAAGAACTGGATGTGCCGGTATTGGCACTCTCACAGCTTAGCCGCCAGGTTGAAAGCCGTCCCGGATCGAAAAAACCAATTCTTTCCGACCTCCGCGAATCAGGGGCCATTGAACAGGATGCAGATATGGTTATTTTCATCTACAGACCAGAATATTATGGGATGACCGAAGATGGTGAAGGAAACTCCACTGTTGGACAGGCAGTCATCAGCATTGCGAAACACAGAAATGGTAAGCTGGGAGATGTAAATCTCAGGTTTATAGGACAGTTTGCACGATTTGACGAATTGGATTCGAGCCAGAGAAAAATGGCTGAACTGAGTCCGAACAACCATTTTGAAGTGCAAACCAAAACAATAGGTTCCAAAATGAACGACGATTCTGATTTTGAGCCTGATGAAGACCCATTCTAAACATTATATACCGAAACAAATGAGAAACATCCTGAAGATCAGTACTTTTCTATCTTTCCTTATCCTTTATGCTCCAGCTGCATTATTAGGACAATCAATCCAACTGTCGTATAACTTATCTAGTGGTAAGATATATCAACTGAAATCCAATACCGAACAAACCATAAGTATGGATATTATGGGGCAGGAAATGGTGATCAACCAACAAATTGAAGTGTTTCAGGATGTAGAGGTTAAGAACATTGATAACGAGGGGAATCACACACTGGATTACACCTATATTCGCGTCAGGTTAAATCAAAACGCAATGGGTATGGAAGTTAAGTATGATTCAGATAATCAATCCGAAAGTGATGATCCTATGGTACAGCAACTCTCTAATGCCATGAAGGATGTAGTAGGAAGGTCTGTCAAGGTGGTTTTCAATCGCCTTGGTCATCCTATCTCATCTGATATGGATGATTTCTTTCCGGAGAATGTTAACGTATCAGGTGCAGAGTCGGGCATGCTTTCGATCTATCCTGACAAAGAAATACAAGTTGGTGATAGCTGGGAAGTGGAAGTAGATGTGGACATGGCTATGGATATTAAAGTAGGAACAACTTTTACCTTAAACGAAATCAAGGGCAATGATGCCATCATTAGTTTTGAAGGCAATGTGGAGAACATCATTGACCAGGAAACGAAAGCCCATATCGACGGGCAGATCAATGGTAAACTTATTGTTGATATCACCAGTGGCTGGACAAAGTCTGCAACTTACAATCAACATATGACGATGGATATGGAAGAAGACGGTGTCAGGATGCCTATGCAGTTAAACAGTGTCACAACCATGATATCGGACTAACCGGTTAAGCTTTAAATTATTACGTTAAAGCAATGATTACCTATTGAACCGAAGGATCATGAGAGTCAACTACAGATTTTTCAAACATGTTCTCGGTTATGCCAGGATGATTATAAAAAAACTGATCTATTTCCTTGGGGTGTTATCATTGGTATTTATCATCTTGAGCTTCACTGACTATCCGTATTACGCATATCATTGGCTTGGCACATCCAATGCCGGCGTCATAGACCAACCGGACTATATTGTGGTGATGGGTGCCGGTGGCATGCCCGGACCTGAGGGTATGATGCGATGCTATTTTGCATCGCAAGCAGCTGAAATGTTTCCTGATGCGCTTTTAATCATCGCTTTGCCTGCTGATTCATCCAGCTTTCAAGACAGCGACCACCAGCGTATGATTGATGAAATTATTAGGCGTGGCATTGAACGTGAGCGAATTCTATCCGAAATCAAAGGCACCAACACGATTACACAAGCAAGAAATATAAAGAACATGGTCAAACACAATAATAACACTGTCATGATCATTACTTCGCCTGAGCATATGTACAGATGTATCAAGACTTTTCAGAAACAAGGACTGTCAAACACAGGGGGAATCGCCACTTTTGAGCATGCATTTGACCAGGAGCTTCTTACTGAAAAAGATGAAAAAGGACGTGCACGTAGACAGACAGATCAGTTGCTTGACTTGCGATACAATATGTGGAGTTATATGCAGTATCAAATCACCGTGCTGCGTGAATTCGTAGCAATTGGATGGTATTGGCTTCGTGGGTACATCTAAAACCGGATTGTTTGAGGTTGATCACCGTCACTTGTATAACACTCCATTTGGAACGTCCGTAACCAACATAAAATGATCAATTTAGTCTTTTAACATGAATTGTGCTTACAGCCTAACCCTCGCCATAATGCATCACGGATAAAAAAAATCAATAAAACCATATGTGATTTACCAAACCATAGTTTTACTTTTTTTTCTATACTTGCCTGATGAATCAATGAATCAAGCTTAATAAACACCATCATAAAAAACAATAAAAAATGCAAAATTTGAACCAATTGATTAAAATATGCATCTTAATCTTTCTCTTGGGAATCGGTGAAGTTTTTGCACTCAATCCTACCATCATCAACGGCGATGTCATGCTTTGCCCTAATTCGCAGGAAACACTGGTTACCCAAACTTATGACACCTACCAGTGGTACAAGGATGGCAATGCCATTCCCGGGGCAACGGCTCAAACACATGTGATTGAATATTATAATGATGTATTATCAACATTCAGTGTTTTTGTAACCCTGGGTGATGAATCAGCCATGTCACCAACAATATTCGTCGATGGTTGGGTTTTCAACCCTATCGTGGTCTCATCCTACGGTCAGGGTTATTGGGGAACCGGGGATGGATGGGAAATGTGCAGCAATCATGAACTGTATTTTGAAGTGATGATGCCATACACTACAAATGTACAATGGTACAAAGACGGCATCCCTATTGAGGACGCAACTAATGTGGTGTACCAGGTAACCGAAACCGGTGTTTACACTGTTAGCGGAGCACCGGAAATTTGCCCGGCATATGTACAATACAGCCTGCCGCTGCCCGTGCTCGTTCACAAGCCCCCAAAACCTGTGATCACACAATCATACGATACGCTATTCACTTCAGAATATCCGGGACAATGGTATTTTGGCTTAAATATACTCCCCGGAGAGACAGGCCAGTTTATCTTACCCGAATCAGCAGGCAATTATCGTTTCAACTATACTGACAGCAATGGATGCTCAGAAATGTCAGATTTCTATTACTTTGAATGGGACCCTGTATCGGTCGTCACAAACTACGTAGAAAGACCACCGGAGGTGATTCTCGCCGGTAACTCGCTTCAAATTCGGAATGGTGAAGGATATACTTATAATATATTCTCCATCACAGGCAAACTCGTCATTCATGGTCTGGTTGAAAACAATTTGAATCAGGATATCAGTCTGCTCAAGCCGGGCATATACCTGATACAGTTGGTCAGAGATGACAGTCTATTCAGTAAGAAAATTGTAAAACAATATAGAGCGGATTGAAACCCGATCATTTTCAATATGATAGGATGCTTACGAAAGCACCTCATTCACCAGTTCGGCGGCTTCCTGTAGCTTAATTGCAGAATACACCTTGAGACCTGAACGATCTATCAGCTCTTTGCCTTCAACAGCATTGGTACCCTGCAGCCGAACAATTATCGGTATGTTAATTTCACCAATGTTATTGTAGGCGTCCACAATACCTTGGGCAACCCTGTCGCAGCGGACGATTCCACCAAATATATTCACCAGGATCGCCTTGACATTTTCATCTTTCAGGATAATACGGAATGCCTCTTCCACCCTTTTGGCATTGGCAGTTCCACCTACATCAAGGAAGTTTGCAGGCTCACCTCCTGACATTTTGATCATGTCCATCGTAGCCATAGCCAGTCCGGCGCCATTTACCATGCATCCCACATTACCATCCAGTTTCACAAAATTCAGGTCGAATCTGCTTGCTTCAACCTCTACCGGATCCTCCTCGTTCAGGTCACGCATATCAGCAATATCAGCATGGCGAAACAGGGCGTTGTTGTCGATGGTAACCTTGCTGTCAGCAGCAAATATCTTATTATCAGCAGCCTTGATGACCGGGTTGATTTCAAACATACTTGCATCACTGCCCACATAGGCGGTATATAGCTGGTTGACAAATTTTACCATGTTCTTATAGGCGTCACCTTCAAGTCCAAGATTAAAAGCGATCCTTCTAGCCTGGAAACCCTGTAAGCCCACCCTGGGATCGATCTCTTCAGTAAAGATCTCTTCAGGTGTTTCCTCTGCAACAGCTTCGATGTCCATACCACCCCTTGGGGAATACATAATCATATTACGACCTGTAGCTCTGTTTAAGAGTACACTTATATATATCTCGGTAACTTCAAAAGGGCCGGGATAATAAATATTTTGCTCAATAAGTACCCTGCGCACCAATTTTCCTTCAGCACTGGTCTGAGGAGTTACGAGCATCATACCAATAATCTGATCGGCATAGGTTTCAACCTCTCCAATTGATTTGGCTATCTTCACTCCGCCGCCTTTGCCACGGCCGCCGGCATGTATCTGAGCTTTGACTGCCCATCGGTCCGAACCGGTTTTCTTTTCTATTTCTTTGGCTGCTTCTACTGCTTTAGCAGGTGATTCAGCTACTATTCCTAACGGAACCGAAACACCATAACTGCTTAAGATTTGTTTTCCCTGATACTCGTGTAAATTCATATTGTCTTTGATCTAAATTGGAAAGAATAACAGCCGCCAAATTTATTAAAAAACAGCCTATGCCCAACAATCAAGGGTTTACTTTTTTTTATAGCCTTTTACATTGTCTTGTCAGAAACATCTGCTGCTGTATTTGCAGATTGCATTCAAAATTCCCGGCTGGCAAGGCTGTCAAAAACAAACTGCTACCCATTGAACTATTTCGTACTTTTGCCCTCTAGATATTCATCAGGATGATCCAGGCAAAACAGATCAGGAAATCATTTGGAAACTTAGAGGTCTTAAAAGGGATTGATCTGGAGATTAAGGCCCGCGAAGTGGTTTCTATTGTGGGCGCATCGGGGGCCGGAAAGTCAACACTTTTGCAGATTTTAGGCACCATTGACAAAGCTGATAGTGGAAAGCTTTATATCCAGGATACTGAAGTGAACAGTATCGGAGAAAAAGCCCTTGCCAAATTCAGAAATAAACACATTGGATTTGTTTTTCAGTTTCATCATCTGCTGCCCGAATTCACTGCATTGGAAAATATTTGCATACCCGCATTCATTGCAGGGGTGCCAAGAAATAAAGCGAAGATAGAAGCAGAAAAACTATTGGAATATTTCAACCTGATTGATCGTTCCGCTCATAAGCCTTCAGAACTGTCAGGAGGAGAAGCTCAGCGCGTCGCCGTAGCAAGGGCACTGATCAACAATCCAACTGTGGTACTTGCCGATGAACCTTCAGGCAACCTCGACTCCAATACATCAGCCGAGCTGCATCAACTGTTTTTCAAACTGCGGGATGAGTTGAAGCAGACTTTTGTTATCGTTACCCATAATGAAGAGTTTGCAAATATGGCAGACCGAAAGCTGACCATACATGATGGCCTCATCCTCAATCAATGATAAGTATCGCAATATTTTAACCCACTAAACGTTCACATACACTGAATTAAGTTTCACTCTATTTATGCGTAAATACCTCTACCTATTCGTTTTAGTGTTGTCAATTGGCATCTTTACACATCTGAATACCAGGGCACAGCAGGGTCAGACCTATGAATCAGCTATAAAGTCCGGTGAAGAGATGCTGTCAGCAAAAGAATATATCAGTGCCAAAACCTATTTTGAAATCGCACTCCGATTGAAAGAAGATGATCCGTATGCAAGACAAAAACTAAACGAAACCCTTGAACTGCTTCAAAAACAAATGCAATTGCAAGAATCTTTCTTCCAGAAGATGGATCTTGGAGACAGGCTTTATCGTGATGGTAAGCTGGAAGAAGCACTTAAGGCTTATAATGAAGCTCTTGAGCTAATCCCAACCGATACTTACACCCTGGGGCAGGTGGAAAAGATCAATACCACCATCCGAAAGGAAAAAGAACGCAATGAAAACTACCGTCAAAGTATGGAGCTGGGTGATAAGTTACTTGCCGAAAACAGGTATGAGGAAGCATTGGTACAATACGAACTGGCCGGATCTATTTTTCGTGAAGACGAGCTTCCTAAGCAAAAAATAATTGAAGTCCAGGAACTTCTTAGTGAACAAATCGAGAAGGAAAACCAGTTTAATGCCTTTCTGTTGGAGGCCGAAAAATTAATCGCACGCCGGGATTATGATGGCGGGATTGAAAAATACCAATTGGCACTTGATCTCTTCCCTGAAGACAACGCCATTAAACAAAAGTTAAGTGAAACAATCGCCTTGCGAGATAAAGCTTTAGCCTATGAAGAAGTGTTGGCTAAAGCAGATGAACTATATGCAGAAAAAGCTTTTAGGGAGGCCAGGACTTTTTATGAGCAAGCCCTCGAAATTTGGCCCGAACAAACTTATCCATCTGATATGTTGGGGCGTATCACTGCCACACTTAATGACCAAGATTTCATTAACGAAGAAGCCTTTAACAAATTGATATCAACAGCCAACGAACACTATGATCAGGATGAATTTGAACAGGCATTGACAGCCTATCAGCAGGCAAATGAATTGAAACCCGGAGAGGCAATAGTAATTGCCCGTATTACTGAGATTGAATCCATTTTTACTGAACGCGAAAGACTTGAAAACCTTGAAGAAAATTATGCCAAGGCGATGAGCGAAGGTAATCAAGCCATGGCTATCAGTGATTACACTACGGCTATTGATGCTTTCAGGCAAGCCTCATCATTAAAACCGGATGAACAAGAGCCAAGGGATCTTTTGGCACAGGCTGAAAACAGGTATGATTCCTTATTGCAAAAGCAGCAAAATCAGGAATTATACGAAACCACAATTGCCTCAGCTGACCAATTTATGGACGAGCAGGCATGGGAAGATGCGCGTAATTTGTATGTTAAAGCTGCAGAACTACCCGTAGATGTCAGCTATGCGCAAACACAGATCGAACGTATTGATGATCTGCTCAAACAAGCCGCTGAAGAAGAAAGGAATCTGGAAGCATACAATAATTTTATGATGGAAGCTGATGCCTTGTTTAATCAAAATCAATTTGTTGAAGCACGTGATAATTATGCTGAAGCACTAAATCTCCAACCGGATGAGTCCCTGCCCAGGGAGCGAATCAATGAGATAGACCAGATTTTGGAACAGCAACAAGCAGAAGCTGAAGCCCTTGAAGCGACATATAATCAACTAATTGAAGAAGCTGACTTGCATTATGAAGAAGCGCGATTGAATGAAGCCTTGCTAAGTTATAAACAAGCACTTGAAATTAAACCTGAAGAGCTAAAACCACAAAACCGGATCAGGGAAATTGAACAACAGCTTGCACAACTAGAATTAGAAGCCGAGGCTGAGATACAATACGAACACTTGATTGCCGAAGCTGACAAGCTTTTTGCTGATGATAATCCCCGGGAAGCCAAAGCACAGTATCTCGAAGCACTATCAATTTTTGAGGACAGGACATATCCCCGGGAACAAATCAATAAAATTGACGAGCTTTTGGCCGAGCGCGAGGCAGAACTCGAGATGCAGTCACGGTATGAACAATTTATTTTACTTGCAGATCAACTATTTGAACAACAACAATGGGAATTAGCAAAAACAAACTACCTGGAGGCTTCTGCGATCTTCCCTGATGAAATCCACCCCAGCGAACAGATCAACCAAATAGATGAAAAACTTGCAGAACTGGATATGTTAGCTGAACTGGAGGAATCATACAATGAACAACTGGCTATTGCTGACCAACAATTTGATTCAAACCTGCTCGAAGATGCAAAGCAATCCTATTCTGAAGCACTCAAAATAAAACCTGACGAAATCTACCCCACGGAAAGAATTGAACGTATTGATCAAATGATAGCTGAGCTCAATGCTGCCGAAGAGAAGGCCTCCCGCATTGCTGAACTTCTGAACCAGGCTGAAAATTTTATGACAGATACCAGGTACGATGAAGCTGAAACGAAACTTAACGAAGTACTGCTGCTTGAACCCGGACAGCAAGATGCATTGGCCGTTCTCGCAGAAATAGTTTCAATCAGGGAAGAGATCAACCGTAAAAACCAGGAAAAATACCAGGAATTCATTTCAATTGGTGATCAGTACCTGAGCGAAAAAGATTACAGGGAAGCAATTACTGCTTTTAAAACAGCTCGTAGCTATATCCCTGAAGATGAATATGCCAATCAAAAAATTGCAGAAGCTGAAGGCTTGCTTCGAGAATATATGATGGCTGTTACAACCGAGTACAATAAACTGATCAACGAGGCCGACAGGCATTACAATGCAAAAGCTTACGACAGGGCAATAGAGAGCTACACCAATGCAGAGCGTGTAAATCCATATGAAACCTATCCCCGCGAGATGATTCGGAAAATTGCTCAGACCATTGAAGATAATAAACTGGTTGAGGTGAATATTTCGCCTGTGCAGGTACTTGCCAATACAACCCAGCGCTTTGAATTTCCACCCGTTAATGTGAGTGAGCGCCGGACCAATTACGTTATTATCAAAGCAAGGAATCTGGGCGATAACGAATTCCCCCTCATATTCAGTTACGGTAGCCAAACAGGACGAAACGGCGGATTTGTACTGCCCATACCATCCAGTGAAGAATACCAGGATTATGTAATCAGAATTGGCTCTCAATATCGCTGGTTTAGCGAAGACAATAATTGGTTCACTTTGTCCCCTGAAAATGGTGATATTGAAATTGGATTGGTACAAATTTCAAGGGGCAATTAACTGTTTTGAGAAATTTTCTCAAGTCTATAAAGACATGACAGAAGAAAACAAAACACCTTTACAAATCAATATTACAGAGGATATCATCTTAAGGGAAATTGACTATTGCGATGCCCGGGATATCTTTACCACCATAGATAGCCAACGTAAGTACCTGGGTCAGTGGTTGCCTTTTGTGGAAAACACAAAAACGATTGAGGACACTTTGGGTTTTATTCAATCAGTAAAAAATAGGCCGG
>RRYU01000902.1_pt1 | contig 21505 bp, 12 predicted proteins | sample 2162651 | NCBI WGS metagenome assembly RRYU01 (sample SAMN10267283, study PRJNA491782) | microbial mat metagenome | isolation source: biomat in the production well | place: Japan: Minami-Kanto gas field, natural gas well KTG3 | collected 2017-06 | reverse complement strand
GGGGGGGGTGATCATGCATCGGTGGAACATGCAGACGAAACGGGTGTTCTTAGAGAGGCCCCGGACGACCTGGCTGTCCCGGCGGTCACGCAGCAGGTACGGCGGCGGCAGCGGGTTGATGGTCAGCCAGCGGATGGCGACGGATCGGCAGAGTCGGATGGAGATGCAGCATCTGGTGATGATACGCCGATGATGGGGTGAGACACAATATCATGGACTCAGATACGTAGAATCCACCCTTCTTCGTGAGAGGTATTCACCACGAGGCTCCAGGAATATGCAACCGACGTGATCTGTTGTATGTGTCAAGCCAAAACTGGCTCATGCGCACGTGTGATGATTCAAGCCAAAAACCAGTGCCAGAGTAACTACTCCCAATCCTAGAAGAATTGGGCTTCTAGGGACGTGTACCCAGGCTGTGTCGTCTCACTATAATATCACGCAGGAGACACCATCATCACATGTGCGCATGAGCCACATGCAACATAGCATACACACGGGTATATTCTGCCCACTGCGCACCATACAGGCGAGACGCCCGCGTACCCAGCGTTGGGTGCCGAGATGAAGACGTCTGTCCGCTCATCGGGAACGAGCCAGTGGTATCCTGAAAGACGAGGATACCCCCTTTTTTCAAAAAATCGCGTCGCGCTGCGCGCGACAAGGAGTCTGTTTCAAAAAGGCTTTACACTCCCCAGGAGAACAGCATGCAGAAAACAGGACTCAGAAAACAGCAATCAGAACTTTTGTTCTTGCACACGCGGGGAGAACACCACCCGCAACCCCCGTCGGTTGCTGAGGTCGACGTTGAGCGGGTGGTAGCGGTCGCGCGCCGCGCAGCGAACATATGTTCTATTATCCCACCACGAGCCACCCCGCACCGGGACATCATACTCGTTACGTGTAAAGTCTTTTTTCATCTCGCCCGCTCCCTGCGGATAGGCATCTGCGCTACTGCTGCACCACTCCCACACCTGCCCGACCATGTCCAGGGCCCCGCAGGCCGCCGCGCCGTCTGGGCAGCAGCCCACGGGTGCGGGTGCGCCCAGGTTGCGGCCCTGGTCATCTTCGAAGATCGCATGCTCTGGGGTCGGTGGTGGCTCGTCGCCCCAGGGATAGGTGCGTCGCGTCATGGTCTGGTCATACGCTGCCGCCGCTTCCCACTCGGCCTCGCTGGGCAAGCGGATCACCCTGCCATCGGACAGGGCGTCCGTCAGCCAGGCACAGTAGGCCATGGCTTCGTACCAGGTGACACCGATCACGGCCTGGTTGGGGTTAGTGTATGTTGGATCGTCCCATTCCCACGGCTGCGTGCGATTCTGCTGGTGCTTCCAGGCCCACCCATGATCTGTCCAGTACTCCTGCTCATCATAGCCACCCGCGTCCAGAAAGGCCCGATACTGCGCCACGGTCAGCGGGTAGCGGGCGATCCAGAATGCGGGCAGGTCGATCAGCGCAGCCGCTGGCTGCTGCTCGTCTTCGTCCTCCTCGTCTTCGTCTTCATGGTCATCTTTCCAGCCACCGATACCATACGTGCCCGGACGGACGTAGCACCAGTAGCCAGCGGGCGCACCGAAGCGGTCAGTGCGTCGCGTCAGTTCCTGCTGCCACTGCTCCGGCGTCACCGGGATACGCGGGTCGCCCAGGTCAGCGAGGACACCGGCGGCGGTCAGGCGGTCGTCCAGCACCACGCCACTGGTGGGCGTGTGCAGCAGCGCCACGATGTCCGTGCGCAAGGGCGACTCGACGGTGGCCTCGATATCGATCTGGGTGCCTGCCAGGGCCGTTTGCCCGCCAAGCTCACGGTAGCTCAACGCCGCCAGCGCGGCGTCCTGCGCTCGCTGGCGGGCTGACTTGGGCTGGCGGCTCACCTTTGCCGCCATCAGCCGCTCCAGCCAGGCAACCGCGTCACGCTCCACTGCCAACGAGCCGCCGTACTGGCGCAACCGCCCCACGAACAGCAGCAACACCTCGCGCCAGCGGCTGGCATCGCTGCCCGTCCAGTAGCCGTAGGCGGTCGCCACCATGTCGGCGCGGCTGGCCAACCCACAGGCCGCCAGATACTCTTGAAAGGTCAGGTGGGGAAAGGCATAGCGGTCGTCGCTGGGGGCCTGGAGCAACCCCGCGTCTTTGATCAGCCCATCAAGAAACACTGCCACCGTGTCCAGCGGATCAGCCACCCGCAGGCGGCCAAAAAACTCGACCAGTCGCCCGGTCAGGGCATAGCGATCCAGCATCCCCCGCCCATCGTCGCCGGGCGGTTGGGCATGTGCATGCAGCGCCAGCTTGTGTAACTCTTCACGCAGTTGTTCGATTTTCAGGTTGGGGATCGCCAGGCGGTCAAGCAATCCGACGTGGGCAACACCCGGTGTGCGGCGTGGCTCCCAGCGATCCAGCAGCAGATCGACACACTGCTCATACACCTCGACCCGATCATCAGGCAACTCGTTGCGGTTGTAGTGCAGGATCGCCAGCATGGTCAGCAGCAGCGGCGACCCGATCAGGTGCTGGATGCGCTCGTTGGGAGTCTGCCGGAGAGCCATGATCAAGCGTTCCGCCCGGTGGGTGGCCGGTTCATCAAGGGTCTGGGCTAATTCGGCATACCAGTGCTGCACAAACTGCTGCACCTGCCCAAAGGCCAGGGGTTGGATCTGGCGCACGTGCCACCCCTCATCGGCGGGCAGCTGCCCAGCGGGCGACTCCTGGTAGGCTTTCACCCGGCTGGTGATGACAATGGGGGTCTGCGGGGCGGTTTGGACGGCAAAGGCCGCCAGGGCCTGTGCCACCTGTTGGCGGGGATTCGCGCCACTGGTCGGCAGTTCGTCCAAGCCATCAAACAGCAGCAGCACACCGCCGCGCCGGATCGCGGCGGTGAGCTGGGTGCGCAACCCGGCCCGACTACCCTGGGCATCATCCAGCGCCCGCTCAATCGCCTGCCAGATCGCCTGAGCGGCCGGGACGGTGGGGCTGAGCCGCGCACCAATCGCCCCCAGTGGACAGAGGATGGGGATGGGCAGGAACGACGTGTCCCAGCCCATCGGCAACGTCGCCGAGCGATGCTGTATGTGCAGGGCCAACAGCAGGGCCAGGTAGCGTAGCACCGTGGAGTCGGGTAGGCGGCTGGCGAGGTACACTATTGGCCCTTTTCCATCCGCCCCCCGCCGAACCGTGCGTACCCGTTTCCGAGTACACGGCTCTCCAGAACGTCTCATCGGTTCTCTCCAGGGAGTGGTCGCCCGTTGTGGATTGCCTGATGACAGGCGTGACAGACCACGAGGGTCTTGCGTTGCATTGCAATCATCCTGACTACCCATGTGGGCTTTTCCTTGCGTCCTGCCCATCGTCGTTTGAGATCTGCCAGTTTGCGCACATGATGTACTTCGCACGGGCCTTCCGTCCCGCACAGTTCGCAGCGATGGGCGTGCATGCGGGTGATAAGTTCGCTGCGACGGTCGAAATACTGGTACACCTCAAAGGTGTGTCGCTGATCGGTGATCGGGTGTTTGATGCTCTCCTCAACGGTGCGGGGAATGCCGCCCCATTGATAGCTCCGTGGGCCGGTGGCGGTGTCGATCACGACACGCAGAATACGATACGTTCGCCCATTCACGGTCGTCGTGGTTCGATAGCGGCGATAGACCTGGCTCACGCTGATGTTGAGCTTATGGGCGAGGGTCTTGACCAGCGCGATTTCCATCGCGTATTTCAGCTTCCCGAAGCGACACCGGTCAACGGCATAGCGGTAGTATTCGACCAGGCCGCGATACCGCGCCTGGTAGGTCTGGATGATGTTGGGCACGCTGTTGAACAGGAGATGCGGTGTGCTGGTGATGGTGCCCTGCCGTTGATAGGCGTTGATGCGATCATCAATGAGGCCCTGTGGCACGCCGAGCCGGATATTGCCGTTGATGCTGCGCATACGGCATCCGTTTTTATTGCGGCGTGTGGTCTTGTCATCGGCGTGATACACACTGACCGCGTAGCCCAGGAAGCGGGCGTGTTCGGTGCGAGCGTGCGTAATCAGGGTCTTCTCCGGGTGCAGTTCCAGGGTGAGTTCATCGTGCAGGAAGGTTTGTAACGCGGCCTTGATCTGCTCCGCTTCTGCTTTGGGGCCGCTGAACCCCAGGATAAAATCGTCGGCGTACCGGATGTAACGCAGCCGCCGGTAGGTTGGATCGTGGGTGTCCTGCGATGGATACTGGCGGCGTTCCCGTTTGAGCCGTTCGGCGGTTGCGGTGTCGCCTCGTTCCTGGGCCATCCGGATAGGATATTCGTAGCGTTTGTAGGCCGGATTGCGTGCCCGTCGCTTGCCCCGTGTGTACCGCGGGATCAACGTATCCTCGACAAACGCATCCAGGGTGTGGAGGTAGATGTTGCTGAGGAGCGGACTGAGCACGCCCCCTTGCGGTGTGCCGCTGTAGGTCGCGTGATATGTCCAGTCATCCAGCACCCCGGCCTGAAGGTGCAGGCGTAGCAGGTTCAAGAGCCGTCCATCGTGAATGTCGCGAGCCAATATGGTGAGCAGGACGGTGTGGTCAATGTTGTCAAATGCGCCACGGATGTCACCTTCGATAAACCAGGTGACGCCGTGAAAGGGCTGCTTGATGGCCTGGAGTGCTGTGTGACAGCCGCGTCCGGGCCGGAACCCGTGCGAGCTGTCCCGAAAACGTGGTTCACAATAGGCATCCAGGATCATCCGCAGGACTTCTTGCACCAGCTTTTCGGAGAAGTTCGGAATGCCCAGTGGGCGCATGCCACCCGTGGGTTTGGGGATATGGATGCGCCGTGCCGGTCGTATCCGAAACCGTTCATAGCGCAGTTGGTTGATGAGAGTGCGGATACGGGCCAGGCTCATCCCATCCACGGTATCGTCGGTCGTGCCGGGTGTCATGGCACCCTGATTACGGGAGAGCTTGTGGTAGGCCGCCAGAAACAGGTGCTCGTTGTAGAGACAACGATACACCCTGGTCAGGGGGAGACGCTTTTCTCCCAGTTTCCGAATGGCATTCAAGACGTGATCGGCGGTTTGCATTCGCATACCTTTCACTGCTTATGCCGGACGTTCCTGCCTCCCTTCGCCCTGTGACGGGCTTTCCCCGTCGCCGTGGGTGAACGTGACCCCACCGACTACTATGGAGGCTCCGTCGCCATAGGTCTCGCGACCGGTAGGCGATCCCGCAGTACAGTCGTGAGTGACGTTGTCAGGATGTCGTAGGGTGTCCGTTCGTGGCGTGCCTGGTCTCATTGACCGTGTTCTCGGATGGGAGCGTTCGCACGACGGCAACTCTATCGTGCTGCATCCGAGGCGCGACATCAGCCGTGGTGTCGCGGGAGGGCAGGTCTCCAACAGCCACTAGACTTGAAGCAATCCAGCTTTACCCATAGCATCCAGGTCTAGGGGATACCACGCCAGTACACGGCTTCCTGGTTCTCCCCGTCACCGACATGCTGTGGTCCCATAGGTGTTTCCACGTCTGGTTAGTCGGTTGACCTCACAGGTTCGTGCTCCAACCTGTGGCGCATTGTGCGCTATCACTCGCGCCGTCGTGCGGCGCACCTTGCCGCTCCCTGGATCGCCCAACAGCACCAACCGCTGCTGCTGCTGAACGGCCTCAACCGCCAGGCGTGCCCGCAGCAACCGAATGGGCTGGTCGGCATGCCCAGCGCCCCCGCTTTCAAGTGTAGACTTTTTTGCTATGCCGCTTTGGAACGCGGTCGCGCATCCTCCAGGTTTGTGTCAAGACTTTTCGGCCAGGGTTCTGGCACGAACCGGGCGGCGGGCACTGCCTGTCCCATGCACATGGACGCAAGAATCCCAAGTTGCCCGCGGCGCATACAACTGAGTGATCGGGAGGCTGCGGCGCGTGTTGCATCCCCCGCCTGGCTGGCAGCCTCCTCGGCGACACAGCCCACCGCCACCGTCCAGAGCATGGTGACGGCGATCACCAACCAGAGCCACTCAGCGCGGCGGGGATCCTGCATCTTCGTCTGTTCCCAATGCCACCCCCCGCGCTTGCTGTCCTTGAACCCACATTCAATCCAGGTGCGCAGGCCATACCACGCGACGTCGGCGGCGTCCGGTGGCAGATCGGTCACAATCAGCCAGGGATCGCGATAGCCCGCATCCCACCGTGCCAGCAGCGTACACGGCAGTTGGCGATCCCGCGTCTTGAAGCACGTAACCGCCCCGGCCCACGTCTCGCCATGCGCCGTGACCACGGTCCTCAACCGCTGAAAGGTCGTCTCATCAGCCCGACAATACTGTCCCTGCCGATTAATCCGCAGAAAGGGATGCCAGCCGTTGGCCTGAATGCCGTGAAACAGCCATTTCGCATACAGCCCGCGATCCGCGAGAACCAGTACCGTCCATGCGGGCGGAATGATGCCGTCCAGCGTCGCAAGGAGCCGCTCCCAATGCGGCTTCCAGGCTCCTTTCGTCGTGGCCTCCACCACGGCCCAGGCCACCGGAATGGCACACCCACGGATGACCACGCAGACGGCCAGGATGGTGAAGCGTTGGCCCAGGGTCGACGCATCCAGCACGATGGGCACGTAGGGGTGCTGCGGATCCCACCAGGCGACCACCCAGCGCAGTAACCAGGGAAAACAAGTCTGCACCTCCAGCTCCCGCCGCCGATAGCGTCGCTGAGTCTGGCGCTGCGCACGTTTGTGTGCATGTACCCGGGCGCGATACCAATAGCGTAGGCGCTCCCGGACGGCGGGTTCGGCGTGGCCCAGCACCAGGGCCAGAAAGGCACTCACGGAGGTCAGCCCCACGTTCTGCGTGACTACCATCCCCCAACTCCACAGCGCCAACGTGAGGGCTTGCGGCCGACTGAGGGGCGGCAGGGACGTTGACACAACCGCCATCCACCCCGATAATCCGTTCATGCGGGTCATCGTATTCTCCTACCGATAGAATGATGTGATAGTCTCTATCGTAGCAGATGGATGACCCGCATGGAAAACGCTTTACACAACCGTTCCGTCTCCCAAAAAAGTCTACACTTGAAAGCAGCGCCCCCGCCCAGTGGTTCAATCTGGAGAATAGCCTGATCGGGGAGCGCCTGGTCTGAGCGATACGCCGCCGTCACGGCCTGCATGGTCGCTTCACCCTGGCGCAGCCTAGTGGGATCGAGATACGGTTCCAGATCGGCAGGCCGCCCCTGTGCCAGCACTGCATGTCCCTGGGTCGCCAGCATCACATAGACACCGCAGAGCGCGATCCCCTGCCCCTGGTCACCCAGGCTGGTCTGCAACCCACGCAACGGAAGCTGGTTTAGCCACGCGGACAGCGTCGCCAGATACCAGATCAGAAAGCGCCGCTCAGCATCCGAAGGGGGACGCTGCAAAATAATGGTTCCCAGGTTGACACCGACCGACTGGCCATAGTGGGTGCCCGTGACGGTGACCGTCCCCGTGGTCGCTGGTGGCGGTGGCACATCCGCAGACGAATCAGGCGTGGTGCGAGACGGATCAGCCATCTCGTCTGTGAACAAGACCGTGAGTGCCCGTCGCAGACGGGAAAGAATCGTACGCATGGTATGGGTGCCTCGTCTTGGTTGCACTGGGTGCCACCCCACCGGACGGTCGCCGGAGCTACTACCCCAGCGGGGCGGCGCGATCTTCGGCTGGATGCAGCCTGGCAGCGGTCGCGCTCGTGTGCAAGACTGCCGCTGGCGGGGTCGCCCACCTGGGGTGCCGCCAGATGCCTCGGCAGGAAGGATGCAGACGATGGGAGAACACCACCCGCAACCCTTGTTGGTTGTTGTTGTCGTTGTTGTGCGGGTTGTTGCGGTTGCGCGCCGCGCAGCGTTTGGCGCGAACGGGTGCTGCGCCGTCTCGACCGTGCCAGGTCTATTGTACTCGAATTTCGGGATGGGGCGATCCTGGTATATGCATCACCTGAACGGTTTTTGTGTACACACAATCTCGTCCCGTGATACGCCGTTGTAATCAGGGAAAACGGTTCATCATGCGATCATGCACCGTGTGGTAGCACATGACGCCGTTCTGTGTAGGAACCGATTGTCTGCATCAGCATGCGATTCGTGTTCAGAAGGAGGTGTACCCGGTACCACGTCCCGTGATGCGTATGGGCGATCCTGGTGGCAAGGCCAGGGTGTCCGTGCGACCTGCGCTCTGCGTTCTGGACACTGCACAGCGCACAGCCTCCTTTTTCCAAAAAATCGCGTCGCGCTGCGCGCGAGGGGAGTCTGTTTCAAAAAGGCGTGACACGCCCCAGGAGAACAGGATGCAGAAAACAGCATGCAGGAAACAGTAATCAGAACTTTTGTTCTTGCACACGCGGGGAGAACACCACCCGCAACCCTCGGCCGTTGAGGTGCGGACGGTACCGGTCGCGCGCCGCGCAGCGAACATATGTTCTAGTATTCCCCCACGAGCCACCCCGCACCGGGATGTCCCACGTGTCACGTGTCACGTCTTTTTGTATCTCGTCTGCTCCCTGCGGATAGGCGTTATAGCGACTGCTGCACCACTCCCAGACTGTCCCAACCATGTCCAGGGCCCCGCAGGCGGCCATCCCTGTCGGACAGCTCCCAACGAGCGGCGGGCCATCGTCCCAGCTGCGGTTATACACGGCACGGTCGGGACTGAGTTCGGCCTCGCCCCAGGGATAGGGGTGGCGATGACCAGCCGCATCACAGGCGGCAGCCGCTTCCCACTGGGCTTCGGTCGGCAGGCGGATCACATAGCCACGCGGCAGGTCGTCAGCGAGTTGCTCGGTCAGCCAGGTCGTGAAGGCCACCGCTTCATACCAGGTGACACCAGTCACCGGCTGATCGGCCTGACTGTTGAAAGGTGGCTCCCGCCAGCGATAGGGCTGCGTGCGATTGTACTCACGCTTCCACTGCCAGCCATGGGGTGTCCACCAGCGTCGGGCGCTGTCGGCATAGCCCACTGCGATAAACGGTGTAAACTGCGCGACCGTTATTGGCAGCCGGGCGATCCAGAAGGAGTTCAGGCGTCTGTCAGCACGTGCCTGGTCACGTTCCCACCCACCAATCGGATAGGTTCCACGACGGACATAGCACCAGTAGCCGTCAGGTTGGCCGAAGTGACCGGTGCAACGGCGCAGCTCCGTGCGCCACTCGTCGCTGGTCACCGGGATAGACCAGCGTCCTGATGGTTTCGTCGTGGGTCGGTTCGCGGAGGGCGGATCAGGGTCTCGTGCAGACGGTGAGAGGGACTCGGGTGGCGTGTCGTGTCGCGCCAACGTCAGGGACACGGCGACCAGTGTGCCGCCAATCACCACCCCTGCCCCGAAGATCAGGGCGCCGGCTGCCAGCAGGCGTAGCACATCGGGTGTCGGAACGGGCGAATCGGGTGTCCCCCCCTGGCAGTATTCCAGATAGGCCGCCGCCAGCACCGGGGCACCGCGCTGGGGGTCACACAGATCGTCCAGCAGGCGCATACAGCCCTCGTCGTATTGCGGGTCAGCCAGGGCGCGGATCAGCCGGATGTGGAGCAGCATCTCGGCATTGGCGCCCCGGTTCTGGTTCTGATTGAAGTGGACGCGCTCGTCTAACACCAGTTGGGTGAGACTGGCCGATGAGAGCGCCTGCATGACATGTTCACCACGAATCTGCCAGAGCAGCACGCGCTGCAGAACCAGCGGCGCCAGCGCCGTCGCGATCAGACTCTGGCGCACCAGCGCGGATGCGGCTGTCTGGCCATCTATGGCTGGCACCTGCCAGCGCATCATCGCACGGGCCATCACTAGACGAAGAGCATCCGCCACCTCGGCAAACTGGGGAAACGCACGGGCATGCGCCATCACACCGGCCTCGCGGGCCGCACGCTGCAACGGATCGTCTTCCCCGTCTGGGACAGCCTGACGACCCTGGTGGGCCAGACGTTGCAAGGTCTCGATGAAACGATCGAGCCGCTGCTGCTGGTCTGGTGGAGTCGGAAGCGTCAGGGTTGTCTGAAACAGGTTCGTTGCAATAATCGTATCACGCTCGCTGGTCACTGGCCCGGTCAGGACTGGCCCGGCAGTCACTGACGCTGCTGCTTCGAGATACCGCACCTGGGCTTCCAGCCCGGCACGTGCCTCAGCACTCAGGTCAGGTTGGGCCAGCAGGGCCTTGATCTGGGCCATAAAGAGGTGTTCAGGAGTCTGTCCTATGTTCTCACTCATAGATAGCGTGCCTTTCGACGCGGAAGCCCACCTGCTTCGAGCGATAGGAGGATCGCCACTGCTTCAACCCACGTCAGCGTGTCCATGAACGGATGTTTATTTTCTGGAACACGTGTCTCGGTGCGATGGCGCAATGCGAACACACGCTCCGTGGATTCGGTTTCTCTGCACCGATTGCACTGAATCTCGCTGGTTCCGCCGGGGAAGCCTGCGGTGGGGACAAGATTCACGGTCATATGCGTATGTCTCTGTCCTCGCTACCGGGGTCGCCTGGCATAGCCCCTCGCGCGTCTGGTCAATCACCAGCATCAGGGGGTTCGCGTGGGTTGGTAGGGCTGGCGCACGGGTTCGCGCACAGCTCAACCGCTACGGTGACAGCCAGTATTACCGTTCCGCTCCAGTGCCAGACACCATGCTCGACTGCGGCGACGAGACGCAGGGAGCTGAGAGCGCATGGTGCTGAATCACCGTTCCATTGACCAGCGCCAGCACACGGAGAGTCAGCGTGCCCGTCTGCGTCGGCACGACTGTCCAGCGCGCCGGACGCACCGATGTACTGGCGCGTAGCACCAGCCTGCGCCGTGTATCATCAGGCCACACGACCCCGACGCCATCCGCCTCCAGCACCAGGTCGAGAGTGGGCAGCACCTGGTCATCGCTAGACACCCCGGCCCGCAGTACCGCCTCATGGTGGATGGTCAGCACATTGAGTGGTTGTCCATCCGAGGTTTCCAGCCAGAGCCGCAGCATCGGGCCGTCTGAAACGGAAGGTGCAGCCGGTGGCGTACCAAGCGAGGCTGCAGAATCAGAACTGGTGATGGTCAGGTGCGTGCCGATAGTCATGTCGCGCCCACTGCTGATCGGGCCAGAAATCTGTGGCCCGTACGTCACGGTTTTGTTTCCCAGGACTTTGTCGCCACCAACCGTGTCGCCCGCACGCACATCACCCATCTGGCCGATCTGCGTACCACTGCCAAAGATAATCCCACCGGACTGTTCGACATGCAGAGACGCCCCGGCAAACGGGCCAGTGTTCCCCAGGTGCTGACGTTCCGTGCGCAATTGTTCCAGCACGCTCGTCTGGCCAGCCTGCGCCAACATCTGTTCGGCGAGGGGAAGAAGTTCCAGTTCTTGTGCAATGGCCGCATAGGCCGGGGCGAGATCATCCTGCTGCGCTTCCTGGGCGGCTACCGTGATGACCGTGGCGGTATCATACGTCTGCTGGATCATATTGGCCACGAGATTTGCTCCAACACCACCAACGACACTACTGAGTACCACGATTGCGCTGCCAGGATCGGTCGCCGCCGCAGCGACGACGGGAAAGAGACTACTTCCCAGCAGAAAGCCATAGACCGAATGGACACCCGTCCGCGCAAGCGCCCCTTGCGGATCACGGGCAAAATCGGCAATACACTGGCGCACGTCATTACGCCACTGGTTCAGGGTGAAGGACATGGATGAACCTCCTGGAATGGTGATCACGGTACCGAACACACCACAATGGTATCACGTCGTTACGGAAAGACATACAGACTCTTCTCACCTCCCTCAGTGGTTCACTGTCGCAGCACCCATGATGCAGCATACCGCATACCCATGATCCTCACTATCGTGGAGACGTGCCATCTGTGACTGTCCGTGTTCCGTGCGTGCATCCAGCAACCCGACCGGAATCGATTTGCCTCCTCACGCGGGTTTGATGCGTACGAGCCGTTGAAACGCGGTGCGCAGAAACCGTTTCGTCGTGCGTATTGCCCCATCGGGCCGAAAGACCACGGCGTCGGCTTCACAGGTGAACCGTGATCCGGTCCAGAGATCCTGGCTTTCCCAGAGCGCCAGTTGCGTGAGCGTGCGCGAGTCCTGACCATAGTCTGCCATCAGGTCTTTGAAACTGGCAAAACATCCAGCGCGTGCCTGCGCAAACAGGGTCTGCTGCTGGCGAATGGGTGCGAGGAGCGTGGTGACTCGCTCCTCGATGCATGCCTCAACCGCCCCAAAGTCGTGTAGGGGTCTGCGCTGATAGGGGTTGAGTTGGTAGCGGATGATCTCCCGCCCATTCGTCAGGATGCCCACATCGCAGCGCTCCCGTTTCATATATCCCAGTATCTGACACTCTGCGGTATCATTCAGCGACACCTCTTCCTGTTTGGTTTCGATGATCAGCACGGGCGGCAGAAACGGCCAGAAATCGCGATTCGGCGGTTCCACTGTGATCACGATATCCAGATTGCCAAGACTCTCCACACGGATTGTGATGGGATATGAGATCTGGCACTGGTGAAGACCGTAGAGAACTTCCTGGCGAATATATTCCTCCGGGGTGGCACGAACCCATGTCTGCCGAACCGCACAGCGGAGTGTCCCAGCCCGGCTGTCGAGCGGGACGGTCACCGGGGTTCCGCGATAGATAAAGTGAGACAGGGACAGCATTGGTTAGATCGTTTCCTCGCCAAAGACATCGCGTATCGGCTGAATGAACACCGTTCGCCAGAGGTGTTCGGTTGTCCGTTTGAGAAATACGATGCTCTCGTCTAGCTCATCAGCATATCTGGTGATCACCCGCTGTTTGTAGCCAGACCCTTTGCCAAAGAGACTCTGGACATCAGCCCAGAACGGGTTATCCAGCGTTAGCGGAGCAAGCAGATTCTCGCAGAGGTGTGTCTCGACAGCCGTGCCAATGAGCAGCACCAGCGTCTCGAATGAGGCATCAATATCACGGGTAAATTGCTGGACGAATGGTTCGATATCGGATCGCACCGACGCATTGTCCACCATATCCTGAAACCGTGCCAGAATTTTGTCTTTGTCTTTACGCAAGGTGGTGCGTGCCAGGTCGGTGGCGTACTGTCCAGCCGTAAAATAGATGTTGATCCGTCTACCTTCATACTCGCCGAAGCGGTTGTTGATGGCCCGAAGTCGCATCGGATGCTGAGTCGCGAGCCAACTCAGGAACTGGGCGGTGAAATCGTGCGCCGCACTAAAATCGCGCGCCCGAAGCGCGTCCACCTCCTGTTGAGCGAGACGGATAAGCATGCGGTCTGCTTCATTCAACCCCCCGCCTGCCTGTATCTTGTCCACCGCCTGGCGGATATGACGCACCTCGTGCCACAATCCCTGTTCCCGCCGGGTAATCACGTGTTCCATGTCGGTAAAGACCCGCTGCTTGTCCGCCTGCATATCGCGAATGGCCTGCTGTCGGGCGTCTGCAATCTCAGCCGGATCGGACACACTGCTGATATCGACATAGGGAGCAAGACTGATGCCCCCATCCTGATAGAAGCGCATGGCATCGTAGAAGAGAATGTTCTCAGACACAAACTTGACTTTGCCCGTCAGGGCCGCTTCAATATGGCTGTGGCGAAGGGCGCACCCCTCATCCCAATCGCCAGCCGGTTCCCCTGATGCCGTCACGTTTTTCTCGGGCTCTTCGCCGCGGGGCATGATAAAGATGGCGCTGCGCGTGTGCATGTCTTGTGATTCTGGGGTGAGGTATTGTTCCATCAGGGGAACCACACCATCAGGCGCATGGTCGAACCGATCCGTGAACAGGCAGAGCGCGTTGTCTTGCCGGAGATAGCGTGCTACGTCCTGGCGACTGGATCCAACATCCAGCCCTTTGGTATCAATAATCGAACCAATACGCTGATGGTGTCGCAGATCCAGCAGCGCCGGGCCAATATGGATGGTCACTTTGCGGGGGATGGGTATATCTGGTAACAAGGCGGTGTTGATTTTGCGAGCCGTTTGTGCCAGCCAGACGGTTTCCTCGTGCGCAGTCGCAAACGGCTGAGACGGGGTGATCTGGGTTCGCGTACGGTGCGCCATGCTGCCGCGTGCCCACACAGCCTCGAAAAATGCCTCGAACTGCGTCTCATCAAACGGTGCAGCGAATGCGTCACGATCCAGCGTGTTGGATGCAGACGGTATTGCACTGTCTGGCTGACTGCTTGACTCGTCTGATTCTGCCTGTGGGGGAGCATCATCGCCGGGATCGTGATCAACGCCAGGCTGCCCGCTCGTCGTATCGGAACGCGCTTTTGCCCGTGCGGAGGGAGCGCGTAATGCCACGACATTGCCCACAGCCCGGTCGAGTTCTGCCGAGAGGGGTTCAATCTCATCAGCGTCCGCTCGTTTCCCGGCTCGGTACCAGACATAGGTGCAGTAATCGCGCACAATTTGCCGGAGGTCTGCCTCGCTATACGGTTCAATCTCAAAAAAGCTGGATTGGTCGGGGGTGATGATGAGTTCGCACAGCGTCGTTTTCCCAGAGCCAGTAGGCAGGAGATCGCGGATCACCGTTCGTTTTCTGCCCTTTGTGGTCGTCTCTGCAGGATAGGTCAGATTGAAGAGATGACAGATCGACGTGGTTTTGCCAGCGCCGACCTGTCCAATAAAGACCAGATCGTAGGTATCAATGTGGAGTAACCGGGTGATCGTCGTCAGACGAGCTGATGCGCTCTGCAATGCCTTAATCGTCAGATGATTCAGCAAACTTCTGGGGCTATCTGATCGTCGTGCAATATCCTGGCTGATGCTCTCCTGGAGCGTCTGAATCGTGTCGAAGGTCTCGTCCATAAAACCCTGTTCTCCTTATGTGTTCTGTACTGTCTTCATAGCACCATGACCCCATCGGGTGATGTCGCTATGCGTTGCCATGTTTTCCTACAGTGATCATACAGCAACCTGCATCTGGATCAGAGGCCGTGATGGTGCGATAGTATGAGCCAGGCAGCGATGCCAGACCATTTTTCGAGATGAAGTCGTACCAGCAGACCAGGATGTCCTCGGATAGATAGTTGGATCTGACATCCTGGCATCCTGCGCATACACATCTCTGTGTTGGAACATAGTGTCGCAGAGGCGCATTACCACGGTGTAACCAGAATGGGGTTGCGCATGGTCAGACGTGTGCTATCCCAGGTGTCTCAGTGCGCCGTGCAGGATCGCGCCCCAGGAGATGGGCGCATGTGTTTCATCGGAAAAAAACTATGCGCAGAGACACCTGCCCCTGACTGGTTTCAGATCCTGGCTTTGTTGAAGACACTCTATGCGTCGGGCAGGAGACATTCATCATGGAGAAACCGGTGATCCACGCACGGCCCTCAGCAAAGGCTAGACCAAGATGTGGGACGAGCATGATGAAATCTGTGTAGGTGAGCGGTCGGCCCGTACTCGTGACCAGGTCTGAACCAGCATCACCGTGTTCGTTTCGGGTACCTGGCTGCAGGGATATCACCCTACGTTGCGATCCCCCACGCGATACCGTTTGTCGCATCGTAGGTCGACCGCTCGCCGCCACCACCAGAAAGGACAGCACTGGATGGGCAATCGGGTTGCGTGTGACCGCCCATTGTGCCTCGTTGGCTCCCATCAGCGCCTCGTGGTGTCCCATCAGCAGAGATGCGCCTTCCTGCGTGTTTAGCTTCTTCCAGTTCCTCCAGACGCTTCAATCGCTCGCCAGGATCGAACACAGCCATGCTGTGTGGTTCATGCGTTACATCGTCGCCGAGCGCAAGGTGACGGCATGGACGATCTCGCGAGCTATCACTATCAATGTTCCTCGTGATGGAGTTTCACTCTGGTGTGGGCGGTAGAACGCCAAGGTATCGTGAAACGAGGCGATCAGGTAGAGCGGTTGATCGTCGGGAAACGTATAGGTGTACACATCCGGCTCAATCGCAACAGGGAGCGTGGATCTGGCGAACCAGCGCTGCGTCCAGGGTGTGCTGGCATGGATGGGCAGGGTCGTTTCCTGGGTCGGCTGTCCGAGACAGGCCAGGGGTTGGCTCACTGAGAGCGCAGAGACGTGGCTCAAGACATCCTGACGTACCGCAATGGTTGCCATAGAGCGTCCGAATTGTATGGGGAACAGAATCAGGGCAAGGACAGCGATGAGAACCGTGAATTCACGGAGAAGAACAGCCAGAGGGGTTGTTACGAATGATACAACCAACGGAGATGTGGCGATAGGCAGCGGTTCAGTGGTTGTAGCCAGTAGAGTCAATGCAGTGGACAGGATCTGGAACGCCCAGAGGATACTCACCCACATCCACTGCTGTCGTGCAGTGGGGATATTCGAGAGAGCAAACACACTAGCGAACGATAACACCAGAAGATACGCATATGGCCCAAGCTGGATGAGAAGAACCGGCAGGGAGAGAGACATCTGGAGAATACCAACACCAAGCAACCAGCCAACCAAAAACGATGTGACGACGTAGAGAACGAGTAGACCAATCCAACGAAAAACGCTCCAAAACGCCTTTTTAGCAATCTCACCCATCGTGAAAAGTGCCATGGGGAAGAAGGTAATGAGATCGCCCAAATGGAACCCACCTCGACTATAGGACAGTCCGCCAAACCCGCCTGAGAATCCGACAAGGTAGCCACCATAGATGGAATAGCCGATGAAATAGGACAGTCCCGTGACCACAAAAATTCGCCCAAGCATCGAATCGGTCGCCCCTGCGTTCCAGAGCGATCCGAAGAGACTGATGAGGCCCGAATAGATCCACGACGATGTGATGATATCGTGCAGTTGGTTCATGATGTCGTGTAGGTGATTCATTGTGTTGGAGCAAAAGAAGATGCTGAGTGCCCATTCTATCTAGTTCGTTGCATGACTCTACGCAGCAGCCTCGTCCATGGTTTCACTGTCTCTCATAGCAGCGCATCATGCCGCCGATGTGCCCTCACGAACGCACGAATAATCATCTCCAAGAACACCCTGCATGTACTAGATAAAAAAGGACTTCTTTCTTATAGTCAATCGATCAGAATGTACCGTATAGTAGTGGTAGGATACGGAGAGACCTGCGATCTACTCGTCATATCAACACCCGTCATTCATGGAGACGAACGCTGCTTCCCAGGGACGACAATGACACACCCAACCACCATGACAACATGTCCCCTCTGTGGCTGTTCCATTCGACCGAGTCGACTGGCCCAACATCAACGGACACGCTGTCCACAGAGGTCCGTCCCTCCAGATGTTCCGTCCACACGCTCGACGCCGCGCACATCACGACCCACACAGAAAGCGATGAGACCATCGCTGTTTCCGGTACGTCCAGCGATGAGTACGCTACCTCCCTTCTCACGCTACCCCCCGTCCCCACCGCCGACACCGATGTTCAACCAGCGTATCTCGTGTACGGCTGAGTCCGTTCCCCCGCTGCACTCGATGGGTCGGACGGCGCCATCACCCGATCATACACCGCACCGATTCGTAGACACCGCCCGGCCCGATACGTGTTCTCACTTTCTTATCGATGGATTTGATCTGTGTTTCTGGTCGCCCCATCCAACCATCACTTCTGTACTCATTCTTCTGCATGAACTCATCAAACGTGATACGACATTCCTATGTGTGTTCGATATCAATCTTCGCCATGAACTCTGGCGATTCACGAGTGAAGAGCTGTTTAAGAAACTCATGAGAGAGGTCTACGAGCCATGTCTCCACGAGTTTCCGCATCTCTTTCTCGAACCAGCAGGCGACTCGCTTGCGTCTCTGCTGGAAGAGGCAGAGAGGAGAGGATGTCCCATTATCAGCACGGACAGGAATCTCATCATGCGGCAGAGCAGATATGGTTGGGGGACACAGAGCAGCGGTATTATCACCGGAACCGTGCAGCGGAATCGGGACGGAACCGTGCTGTCTATCCCCGCCCTCACCATCTCGGCGCGTGGATATGGGAAGGAACCGACGGCCCTCTGGAGATCGCTGCGCGATCAGCTGAGACCTGCGCCCCCACATGTGATCCATGCCGAGCCGCACGCACCGACGGTTCAGACGTGGGAGGACGAAACGCCCGTTGAGCGCGTCCCGTGGAGCGTTCTCCGTGCCGAGTCACCAGCACAGATGGTGACGCAGATCGAGACCTATTTTCAACGGGAGCAGGCCAGGAAACGCGGGTGTGAGTATGACATGGAATGGATACGCACCGTCTGTGCCTATCACCCCGATGCGATCTATGTTGGCGCGGATGATTTTGACGGGTATGTGGTTTTTTGGTTTCACACCCGGCATCTGGCGGTTCTGGAATGTCCAGAGGTTGGCAATGCGCTTTATGTGATCACCGGTGACTGGCGAGACCTGTCGAAGAAAAACAAAACCCAGCTGCTGTCGAACCACGCGGAGAGCGTCACGCGAATCATTCATGCGGGCGAGTGGGCCGCAAAGCTCCACCAGGTTCTTGAACGTTCGTGTCGTGTGGGGTGTTTGCGATAATGTCATGGCTCATACGCCCGTTTGGTGATTCCGGCCACACATCGGCTTCGGAACACCCATCAGGAACCGCCCCATGGCCGTATGACGCCACGACCACAGGACGCAGGAGACACCATCATCAAACGTGCGCCTGAGCCAGATGTGGTGTGACCCATCCATGGGTGCGTGTGTCATACGATAGCCCCAGAGAGGCTACCCGCTCACAGTCGATATCGATGGTATTCTCTTTCTCGATTCCAAGACAGCATGGTGCATCTGATACCGACACGTTTTTTATACGATTGCCTTTTTGCTGGACGAGATGGTAATGGTACCGTTATTCCCCTGATCTCTCCTGCATCAACGGGATAGAGTTCTGCACTGGCGCATCCGACGGGGACACACAGGCAGACACGAGCGTACGCTGCATTGATAGAAAGGAGTGGCTGTCACGATGAAACATCTCCCCCGTGAACACACCATAGCTGGCACGCGTTTGATGGCATGCCCCGATTGTGGTGCGCTGGTTCGTGAGGATCTCCTGGACACGCATAGGAGGCGCCGTCATCTCGACACCACACCATCGCGTGTTCAGCATACCTCGCCGCCAGGCCACGCTGGGGATCATCAACGCCAACCCTATCATCCAGATCAGCAGGGAACAGATAGCCAGAACCGATCCTTTTCCTGTCATATCTGTGGGAGCAAGGTTCCTGTTGTGCAGTTCCATGAGCATCTGTCTCGGTGTGGCAGGCCGCGCACACAGAACACGCCACACCACACCGCACCCATCATGACCGATACGCGGCAGCCTCTGACTCGCGACGGGTATCGCATCGACCGGTGTTGGGCCTGTGGGCATCGTATCTGTCTGGTGACCCAGAACGGCACAGGAGATCGTGTCTATGACATCACCCTTGACCATCGACGTGGGGATATCCATCTGTGTGACGGCGCACCATCTGACAGCCGCCGTACCAGGCTCACCTATATCAACCCACAGGTCGGCAGTATCGCACGAACCAGAAAAAAGCGCAGGTAGCGCATGCGTGAGGCGTCTCGTCAGGCCAACGAGACGCTCTCGTGGGGAGAGCGTGCTGGCCTGTACCGTCACAGCGAGTATGGAGACCATCACGTGACTATACGTTCAAGACAGAGACAGCCATTCGGTTTGAAACACATCAGGAACACCCATGCGTGCGAGTGACCATCCAGAGTATGAGCCTGAGTACCAGCATCTTACGGGAACCCTGCGTGCGATTGAGCAAGAAATCGCCTCCAAGTCCACAGCTATCCCGCCCTACATTCATACTCCAGCACAAATCAAGCGAAACAATGTCTATCTGGCAGATGTTCTCACCCATGTGAATGCGCTTCACGATGCGTGTCTTCAAGCCTATGTTGGTCGAGTGGACTGGCTCGCTGAGGAAGGCGAGACGACCGAAACCTTTTATATTGGTCGAGTGTGCATCCGTACGCAGAATGTGTTTTCCTGGGCTGATACGCTTGCTGCCGATCTGTACTATACGGGGCACTCATCACGCGAGAAGGGCACACGGTTGCTCAAACGGGTATTTCGCATCCAACAGGCCAATCTCCATGATATCAGCGATGAATACGTTGCGCCTGAGCTGAGGAACCAGCTTGATCAGGCACAGTTTGCCGACTCACTGCTGCTCACGTTGCTGCGCGACACACGCGGCCATCAGCTTCACGATATCGTTGCGACGATTCAAGCGCAGCAGTACCAGATCATTACCACGCCCCTGGATCGCCTGCTGGTCATCCAGGGAGTACCCGGAAGTGGGAAAACCTCTATCGCCCTACATCGGGTCGCCTATCTGCTGTATCATCATCGCGACTCCTTGAAGCGTGTGCTGATCCTCGGATCAAACAAACTCTTTCTGGCCTATACCGCAACGGTTCTCCCATCCTTGGGAGAGCGTCGTATTCCCCAACGCACTTTTGATGCGTGGATTCTCGAACAGATGCCCGATACCAACGTAGCCTATGACGATCACCACGAGTTGCTCGAGATCCTGCTTGACCCGACACGCAGTCAGTCTGAAAAGATCCAGCAGTTTCGCACGGCCCGCACCAAAGGGTCGCTCACGATGGCAACCCTGCTTGATCGTTATACCGATGTGTTACACGACGAGTGGGTTCACACCAAACTTCACGGCTATCAGGAGCAAGAGACCCTAGTCTGTCGCTACGTGCATGCTGATCTCGCTCCGGTAGAGGTACGCCGGTCGTTTGATGTCATCAAGACACTCTTTAATAGTACCAGCGTGCGGCGTCTTCCGCTGAACCAGCGTCGCGCTGCGTTAGAAACACACCTTATCATCAACGCCTTCCGCGAGAAAGGATCGTACCAATGACACCTCATTCCACCCTCCGCCGCCTCGCGCTCGTTCTCGTCCTCTTGCTCACCCTGATCAGTGGTCTGGGGCCAGGTCTTCTGGCCCAGGCTGAGGGGGAGGGCGCAACGCTGATCACGGCCTTCCAGCGCACTCCTGGCAATACGGCCTCAGGCCTAGCTCGTGATTTTGTGGTAGCCGGTGAACGAGTCTATTTCCGTGCCGACGATGGCAGCCATGGCATGGAGCTCTGGGTCAGTGACGGCACCCCTGCCGGTACACGGATGGTACTGGATATGACCCCTGGTACAGCCAGTACCGAGTTGTGGGAAATGAAGCCGTTCGGGAACCGCCTGGTTTTTATGGGTAACGACAGTCGCGAGATCTGGATCAGTGATGGAACTCCTGCCGGTACACAGCGCATATACTTGCAGACCGGTGGCTGGAACAACATGGTATTATGGGGCGAGGCGGGTGGCCTGTTCTACTATTTCTATCCATTAGAAGGTGGTGGCCTCGATCTCTACCGTACTGATGGAACAGCAGCGGGGATTGTTGAGCTTACCCGCATTGAAACCGGCAGGGGGCCGTTTGATAACTTTGTTGCCTTTGGCAACCAGTTGGCTTTCGTTGTGAACCAAAGTCAATACGACTCATCGAACTACGAACTCTGGCTGAGCGATGGTACCCCAGCGGGTACACGTCTGGTGACGAACCTGAACGGCGAGCCTTCCCAATTGGTGGCCCACGGAGATCGACTCTATT